>OCOJ01034359.1_pt3 | contig 12918 bp, 14 predicted proteins | sample 1539251 | NCBI WGS metagenome assembly OCOJ01 (sample SAMN01911457, study PRJEB22624) | soil metagenome | biome: Soil | place: Malaysia | collected 2012-04-30 | depth RA_metagenome m
CGGCGCATAACAGGTGCGAGCGGCGGCGATGGCCGAATCGTAAGGATGCGAGAAGTAGTTACGGAGTGTGACGCGCGGCGGGGCGGTTTCGACGAGTTCGCCGGAAGGCGCGCCATCGAACATGCGGGATTGGGTGGCCACGTTGGAGCTTTATTTTACACGGGGAGAGGAAAAAAGTTGAACGGCCCGCGTCTCACCAATCGACCCTTTGTAAATCTGGGACAGCATCGAAGTGCCGGTCTCGACTTAAGAGCGGAAGAGAGTGTTGCCTGCAGAGCGCCGCAATCCACAGGTCATTCGTTGGAATGGGCTTGCCTATCCTCTTCAACTCTAGGCCGATGGCTGCGTAATCGTGAGTGGTTTGCTCGTCAATATCGAGCACAATCACTGCTGCGACCCAGTCTCGAAGCCAGTTCTCGTAGATTGTCCGTCGCCGGGACTGCGCAATTCCAAGTCGATATTCGCCTAAGACTATTACCGGAACCGCGATACGTGGGGCGTGCGCAACGAGTTCCAGCGCTCCAGGCTCGCGGTNCTGCCGCAGCCGATAAAGCGTTGGTGTCGAGAATCAACGCCACATCTCCTGATCGATTCTCTCAGAGTCCTCTTCAATAAGGCGATTGATGCGCTCGGTCTCCTTATGCAAGCGCTTCAGTTTCCCCATGTGTTTCACCCAAGGTTTGCGGCCCGCGACGGGAGTCGCCTTCAGCTTGTCTTCGACGGCCTCTGTGACAAACTGCCTTAGGGGTATGCCCTCCTCGGCCGCCCTTGACTTCGCGCGGCGGAAGATAGTGTCGGGGATCTCCAAGGTGGTTTTCATGGGTTCAATGTTCCCATATTTATGGGAGGCGGGTCAAAGGGTTGAAGCTGCGATTGACAAGGACCGTAGCCGCTCCATCGAACATGCGGGACGGCTTTGCACCGCACCTTACTTTTTAGCTGTGGCGGTTTTGGAGGCGGCGTCGGCGTATTTCTTCTGGAACCGCTCGACGCGGCCGGCAGTGTCCACCAGCTTTTGCTTGCCGGTAAAGAACGGGTGGCAGTTCGAGCAGATTTCGACGCGCATCATGTCGCCTTTGATGGTGGAACGCGTCTGGAAGGTGTTGCNCGCAGGCGCAATGCACGGTAACGGGATGATAGTCGGGGTGAATACCGGGTTTCATGAAGCTCCATTCTGTCGCGTCCGGTCTGCACGGCGAATCCGGTAAAACCGGAACACTACAGCCGCGTCGCTAGGTCGCGAGGCAATTCTTTATGATACGCGAAGCGTCAAGTTTCGCAAAATCGGGAGACCGGGGGGAACTTCTGGCTCTATTCGTCGGAAAAGTGCCAGCGGGTAACGGCGTCGGCGAAGTTCGCGGCGTGTTCATCTTGGGCAAAAGCAACTTGAGGCTGAACGCGAAAAACACAGCCATCAGAAGCCATTAAGATCGGCTCGACATCACCGCCATATTTCTTGTTATAGATGTGCGCGAGCTGCTTCCAAGTCGAGCGATCAACAATTTCCTCAGCGATGCCTTCAAGGATGACCGCCTCATCGGCGTCTTCTGTTCCAATTACAATGTGAGGATGGGCCGCAATGTTTTTCGCTTTGCGGGTGCGCGGGCCGGTGCTGAACCAGAAGGCATCCTGCCACCAGACTCCCCAGACAAGCATGAGATGCGGACGAGCCTCGGGGCGAGATGTGGCGATCCAATAGTTGTGAGATTTCTCCAGCCGCTCGAGGGCCCAATGCCAGGGTTTGAGGCCCGCGGTGTCGTTGGATGGTTTTTGCAAGGCGTCGGGCCAGTAGGGGCGACTAACTCTCGGTTCCAGCATTGCGGATCCTTTCGTGGTCAAGGCTAGGCGGAGATTCTAGCAGCCCAGGGATGGCGGATGAGGAGAAGTTAAGCTGGGATTTGGTGAGGCGGATTCTGCTTCAAGATACGAAAGCACAACCAACGCGGAAGCCGCCTTGGCTGGTTTGCTGTTTCCAGACAGGCCTTAAGTTCACGCGGACGGGAGGCAGGATTGGGACATGGAGTACGGCGAGAAGACTTTCCGGGAGTTCTTCGGGCGCATCCAACTCTATGGCCACGCCGCCGAAACCAAGATCGATGACGCGAGCGCGTTTTGCGCCTTGTTCGCCGAGGACAGCGTACGCATTTGTTCCGGTCATGGAGACGCGTTCGGCCTTGCGCTGGACAGCAAAGACGCGAGGAGCACCCGCGACCTGACCCGAAATGGCGGCGGAAGTGGCCGAGGCGGCTGCGGCGATAGTGGTTTCGGTTTTCTCGGGAGGACGTTTGGTCTCGATCGAGATGGGAGGGGAAACTGAAACCGGGCGCTCTGGAGCAACGGGGGGAGCGGCAGATGGCTCGGGAGCAGGAGGAATTTCGAGTTCTGGAGCGGCCTCAGTCGTCTTCACATGATTGGCATGATTGGCGTGCTTGAGGCGATAGAGCCGCTCATCAGCGATGCGAATCAATTGTTCGGCATCTTCGGAGTCTTGCGGAAAATTGGCGACGCCGTGATCCATGCTCACGCTCACGGCGAGCTGCAGAGGCTGAAGCATTTCGGCGAAAACGGTGCCGACGCGGCGGCTGAGGGCCAGCGCTTGGGCGGCGTCGGTCTGCGGAAGCAGAAGGGCGAATTCATCGCCCCCGATACGAAAAGCGGAGTCCGAGGTTCGGAGAGCTTTCTTCAAGGTAGCAGCAGTAGTGCGCAAGACTTCGTCGCCGCGGGGATGGCCGTACTTGTCATTGACTTCCTTGAAGCGATGCAGATCCAGAATCACGAGAGCGAGAGGCGAACCATAACGGCGGGCGCGATTGAGTTCCTTATCGNAAGGATTCGACGAAGTGCCTGCGATTGTAAAGCCCGGTCAGCGGATCGGTGACGGCATTGAGTTGGAGACGCTTCAACTCTTCGTATTCAATGAGTATGGGAAGCTGTAAAAGGCCGGCGTTAGCGAGAACATCCACGAGGGCAGTCTTGAGCGAGATTTGGCGGCCGGATTGTTCGCTCAATTCGCGGCGGCGGGCGAGCATGTCATCCCAGATTTGCACACTTTCAGATTCGCGCAGATCCAGGTGGNNNTGGGCAATCGCGCGGAAATAACGCTGCAGGAATTGGCTGCGCGCTGACAGATCGAGGCCGTCGAGCGTGTCCGCAAGCAGCTCGAGATAGGAGTCCTCAATCGGCAAGCGGGGGCGCGCAGGGGCGCCGGGGCTGGGCATAGCCGGTATACACCATACCTCTGCCTACCCCGCGGGGTTTGGGGAAAGCAAGTTAAGATTTCACTATTTGGAGGGAGCAACCAAGAGTCCATTCGTACTATAGCTCGAGATGCCCCGCCGGAAAAACAGCCTCCTTGGAATTCGGGGTATCCTATTACAAAAGCGAGGTCTTAGGTCAAGGAAAACTCGGGAAATTCCGAGTTGATCTGTTGAAAATGTGACATTTTTACCCAGCAAGAGGCAGGGGGTAATTCTAAATCATTCAAGGGGATGGAGAAATTCCAGGCCAAAAAGCCGAAACTCGCCTACCGCATTCTGCCGCAAGACTTTAGCTGTGATTGGAGGGGTTTCACTGGGGACCAAGCCGGAGGAAGCAGGAGAGGGCGCGGGAATGGTCAGATGGACGATTTGTTTAGGATGGAGGATGTGGCCAGAAGCAATACAGGCTCCCGTGGCGCTGATGTTCACGGTTTTCGTGAGCTCGACGAACTCGGTGCCGGAGACGTCAATCCCACGGAGAAAGACTGGTACCTGCAAACGAATTCGAGGAGAGCGCCGCGTGGACGAAATTTGCAAGCTCTGCTTTTCCTTTAGGATACCGAGCCCCACTTTCATGGCCATTAGTACCAACGAACCAGTACTTTGACGAGCATCTTGGATGCCAGAGAATCGTCTATAACATGCAGCTAACCGTTTCATTTCAAATAGATTAGAACAAGTAACCTAAGGAAATAATCTGCGCAATCAAGTTCACTGCCGGGGTTTTCCACTTCCTTTCCGGAAATGTGCAAGAGGAACGCTTTTACCATTGACAGTCTCGACCCAGCTTTGCAAGGATGGGCGGCATGGGAAAATATTTGCCACTGGCTTTGCCAAGTAGGACTCGTTGATGGGCGGGCGAGTCGCACTACCTGCTTTGTCTGAAACAGCAAGGACACTGGTTCCGACCGGGATCGTGGCAGGTCTTCTGGACACCCTGGACAAGTGCGTGATTGTAGCGGAACGGGCGGGCAACATTTTGTTGGCAAACTCGCGAGCGAAGAAATGGCTCGAAAGTCAAGGACACGCAGGATCCCCAGATTTAAATCTATTTAGTGACGTACTCAAATCAGATGCCCGGCAAGTGTTTGGTCAGGTGGAGAAAGGCGAAGACAAGATCGAGTTCCCCATGAAGCAAGGAGCGCTCAGGAAAGCTGCCCGGATTCAGTGGATGCCTGAGCCGGATTGGCTGGTCGTTCAGTTCGAAAGTCAAAATGAGACTCCGCCGGCGGAAGGAGCAACACACCTTACCGTGCAAGAGCTCCTGCAAGAACGTGAGATTACGTATCGGAATCTGCTGGCCGCGTACTTGAAATTGCAGGAGGTGAACCGGCAAAAAACTGTGTTTCTTGCGTCCGCGGCGCATGAGTTGAAGACGCCGCTCGCCGTTATCAAGGGATACTATGATCTGCTGCTCGCCGGATCGCTTGGCCGGTTGACCGACAAACAAAGGGATATCTTGGAAGAATCGAAAGATAGCTGCGAACGCCTGGTGCGATTGGTGTCGATGTTTCTGAATTACTCGGCGCTGGAGAGCGGCAAGCTGGTCTTGCAACTGCGCGAGAACGATCTGAGAGATTGTTTGGACGAGCTTTCAAAACGCTGGAGTGAGGCGTTTCAGCGGAAGGGCGTTAGGCTGGAAGCGAAGTTCGATCCTTCGATTCCAACATTTCGTTTCGACTATCAAAAAGTGCAGCAGGCAGCGGCCAATCTTCTCGACAACGCCCTGAAGCACACTCCGGCCGGCGGAAGCGTGATGCTGCATGCCGCACCGCATTTTTGGGAAAGGCGTGTGGCCGCAGTTGCCCCGGTCGAAGAACGGCGAAGATTTCGCCTGCCGCGGCCGAACAGCGTGGAAGTGAGCGTGACGGATTCGGGACCGGGCATCGCGGCGGAACATCATCAAGAGATTTTCGAGGATTTCGTACGCGTAGACCGGAAGACGTCGGGGATGGGATTGGGGCTTGCAATCGCCAAGCGCTTAATCCAGGCGCACCGGGGAAAAATCTGGGTTGAAGCGGGTTCGCCCACAGGGAGCAAATTCACATTTTTGCTGCCGATGGACCAGGGATAAAGAAAAGGTTTCGGAAACGAGAGGAAACGGCCGATGGCTGCGAAAGAAAAAATACTTGTCGTTGATGATGAGCCAAGCATTCGAAAATACTTGCAGACTCTGCTGGAAGTGGACGGATTCGAAGTAGAGACCGTCAGCTCCGGAAAAGAAGCGCTGCAAAGGGTCAATACGGGGGACCGTCCGGATTTCATCATCCTCGACGTATTGATGCCGGAAATCAACGGGATCGATACGCTGAAGGAGCTGATGCAGATTGACCGCAGCCTGAACGTGATCATGCTCTCGTGTTCGAATGAGGTGGGCACCGTCGTGGAAGCGATCCGGCTGGGAGCGCACGATTATCTGACGAAACCCTTCGAGAAATCGGAGCTGGATGCGGCGATGCTGAAGTCGCGGCAGAAAAAGGAGCTGACGAGCGAGAACCAGGCGCTGCGGGATTACTGCGATCAGGTAACGGAAGACCTGAGCTTCCTCGCGGCCAGCCCGCAGATGGTGCGAATCCGGCAGCAGATTTTGCAGATAGCGCCAGTGGACGTGCCGGTGTTCATCAGCGGCGAAAGCGGAGTGGGAAAAGAAGTGGTCTCGCGCATGATCCACTTGCGCTCGAAGAGGCGCAACCAGCCTTTTGTGAAAGTGAATTGCGCGGCGCTGCCCGGAGAACTGCTGGAGTCCGAGCTCTTTGGATTTGAACAGGGCGCGTTCACAGGCGCCGTGCGCAGCAAACCGGGTAAGTTCGAAATGGCCAATAAGGGGACTATCTTTCTGGATGAGATCGCGGAAATGAGCACGCATTTGCAGGCGAAACTTCTGCACGTGCTGCAGGACCATCAGTATTCGAGGCTCGGGGGACGGCACATGGTGGAGACCGACGTCCGCGTCCTAGCGGCGACAAACATCGATGTACACGAAGCAATGAAGTCAGGACGATTCCGCGAGGACCTCTACTATCGGCTGAATGTTCTGTCCATCAATGTGCCGCCATTGCGGGAACGGACGGCGGAAATTCCATTGCTATTCCGGCACTTCTTGCAGAAGTACAGCGAGAAATTCGGCAAGGCAACGCAGAATCCTTCGAAGCATCTTTTGGATGCAGCGGTCAATTATCCGTGGCCCGGGAACCTGCGCGAACTGGAGAACTTTGTGAAGCGCTACGTGATTCTGGAGGACGATGAAGGCAGCTTGCGCGAATTGGTGGAGATGTCATCGACACGCCAACGAACTTCACCTCGTCAAGAGCCTGCGCCGCCGAAGGAACAAGGACTCAAAGCGCTAGTGCGCGGACTGAAAGACGAGGCCGAGATGGAAGCCATCGCCGACGCTCTGGAAAAGACGCGGTGGTGCCGGAAGGACGCGGCAAAGATGCTGGGGATCAGCTACAAAGCGCTGCTGTATAAGATGCGCCAGTTCAACCTGGACACGCCGCGGGTCCGAAAAAAGGGTCCACCGGCAGAGGGGGAAGCAGCTTAAGCGCTGGGGACGAGGCGCGAGTAGGCGCACGATACTTGGAAAAATTTGTTCCGAGATTATGACCACGCGAGACGGAAAACGTTAGCCAGCATCCAATATACTTGTTGAGAGAAACGTAATACACTCGATAGCCAAGGCCAGAGAGCTGCCTGCCGAGAGCTTCAGGGGCGCGGGCAAATCACGAACTATATTTGTTGATGTTGGAGGATGAGGGATGACGGAACGTCGTACGACGCGACGCTATGACTTGTCGCTGCCAATCATCATTCGAGTTCCAACCGAGCGTTCGTTGGATACGCAGCAAGGAAAAACGCGGGACATCTCAACGCGAGGCCTGTACTTCGTGGTGGAACAAAACCTCGAGGCGGGATCCGAGCTGGATCTTACGTTGACTCTGCCGGCCGAAATTACGCATGGAACAGAAGTGTTTGTGCGAGCGTTGGGCAAAGTGGTTCGGGTGGAAAGGCATTCTATCGAGGGTGTTGAGCGGATGGGCGTTGCAGCGGTGATTGAGAGGTACGATATCATCCGCGGAGAAGCAGCCCGGGCATGAAGGTTTAGCTATACTCCCCGGCGAATTGGAATTTGGAAGCAGCTCTTGCATCGTAGGTTGAATAGGCCTAGTATGCGGCCAAAGTGCTCCCGGAGGGTCCAATGAAGGTTGCCGATCTTATCGGGTCCCGCAAGGAAGTTTTCTCCATCACCGAGGACACCAGCGTGCACCAGGCGGCGCAGTATCTGCGAGAGAAGCAAGTGCGCTCAGTCGGAGTGGTGGACGCTAGCGGAAAAGTCGTGGGCGTAATCTCGCATAGCGATGTCTCCGATAAAGTGGCAGCGGAGAATAAGTGTCCCGCTTGGATGAAGGCATCCGAAATTATGACGCGCGAACTCGTGACCGTGACACCTGAGATGACCGTGGAAGACTGCCTGCGCTTGATGGAACAGAATACGATCTTCCACCTGATTGTCCTCGATGAGAAGCAGGGGTTTCGAGGGATGCTATCGGTGAGCGACATCTTGAGGGTGGTGGCGTCCGACGAGAAAGCACGCGCGGATCTGCTGGAATCGTTCATATTTCCGCCGAGATAGGATACAGTTCTAGGTCTGACCCTAGGTAAAAGAGTTGGGTGGCAGGAGTAAGCAGACCATTTGCAAACATAGAGAAATTATTTTTCAACTGAGGGAGATGTTTTCTCTGCTCTGTTCAAGTAGGTGGAGTTTCCTAGCGTAAACTAGTACTAAAACCAAGCTTTCCATTTCCCATCTAAGTGTATGTAAATAAACGAGTTGCTGCGAAAACTCCGTGTGACCTATTTGCCTGGTTCTGTTCGTCCGATGGCTGGCCGTGTGCATCCAGATTGAGCCTAGACTTTCGTCAAACATGGCTGCCGATAAGACAAGAAAAAACCCAGGTAGCGAACCAATTGACCTGCTGCCGCCGGATGACATCGTATTCGGGCGGTCTGCGGTCATGAGGGAGGTCCGGCAGCGTGCGGAAAAAACCGCGTGCATGAATGTTCCGGTTTTATTGGACGGCCAAGGGGGGACCGGAAAGGAGGTCCTGGCGCGGTGGATTCACAACCGCTCTCCGTGGCACAACGGCCAATTTGTGAAGGTCAATTGCGCGGCAATACCGGGAATGCTGCTTGAAAGCGAGCTATTCGGGTATGAAAAGGGCGCATTTACGGGGGCGCATGCTTCCAAACCCGGCAGAGTCGAGCTTGCTCACCACGGGACGCTGTTCCTCGACGAGATCGCGGACCTAACTTTGGCATTGCAAAGTAAACTCTTGCACTTTCTCCAAGACGGGCGGTTCACTCGAATTGGGGATGAATCTGAGAGAGCCGTTGAAACACGCGTAATCTGCGCGACCAACAAACGGCTGGACCATGAAATTGAAGAGGGGAGATTCCGGACAGACTTGTACTATCGTATTAATGTAGTCTGCATAAAATTGCCCAGGCTTCTGGAGCGCCGGGACGATATTCCTCTTTTGGCAGAATATTTCCTTGACCTGTTTCAGAAAAAGTTTGCCAAGAAAGCAGAACCGCTGGAACATGAAACCATTCGTTATTTGCAGAATATGGATTGGCCGGGGAATATCCGCGAACTTTCGAATGGAATTGCCCGGCACGTTTTGATTGGCTCAGAAGCCTCGATCGCAGAGGACGTTATACCGAAACATGCATCCTGGATGACGCCGCGCCCAGTCAAGGAAAACGTGGTTCCATTGAAGAGCTTGTCCAAAGAGGCAATTCGAGCGGCGGAAAGGAATGCCATCCTCGAGGCTCTACGCTCAAATCGCTGGAATCGACGTAAAGCAGCCGAGGCCTTGAAAATCAGTTACCGCGCTCTAATTTATAAGATTCGCGACGCCGGNCTTTGCGGCAAAACGCAAAGGGTATTCGACCTCGGGGCAGGAAAATCAAGCTGGGCCAGTGAATCCACCCGCGGACTGACCGGCTTAGCCCCAACATTCTGTCCGTTTACCGAGCCTTACCCCAACCACTTCGCCTAATTGAAGTATGAAGTTCGCAGCGCTCTATGGTCCGAATGAACGTATATTGTGCGAGCTTAAGGGCTGCAGATTCCTGCAGGACTAAGGAAAAACCTATGGTGCTTCTTAGTAGGCGCCCTCTCCACCGAAGACGGCCCGCGGAGTTGCGATGAGGATCCTCAAGTCGAGCCAAAGGGACCAGGACTGGGAATAGCGAAGGTCCATTCGAACCATATCATCGAAGCACGTCCGGCTGCGGCCGCTGACTTGCCACAACCCTGTAATGCCCGGCTTGACTTCCAAGACCCGCCGGCGGTGCCAGATGTCGTAGATTTCAAATTCATAGGGCAAAGATGGGCGCGGACCCACAAGAGACATCTCACCACGCAAAACGTTCCAGAATTGCGGAAGCTCATCCAAGCTCGTCTTCCGAAGAAGATTACCGATTCGCGTAATGCGGGGATCGTTTGTAATTTTGTAAACGGGAGACTTCCCTGGTTCATTGCTCCCTGTCTCGGCCTTGCCGGCAATGAAACTCCGGATGTACTCCTGGTGAACCTTCGGGTCGTTGTTCGCGTACATCGTTCGGAACTTAAGACACTTAAAGCGGGTTCCGAATTGCCCCAATCGCACTTGCTGAAATATTACCGGACCCTTTGATGTGAGCTTTATGGCAACGGCTATTGCGGCGAGTACAGGACTGGCGAGCAAAAGCAAAAGAGCGCTTCCCACAACATCCATCACGCGCTTCAAAACCTTAGGAAGGTCGCTCTCTGGTCCTCCCACGGAGAGATCAGGATAGAATCTGGTATTTGCTACCGGGTTGACTCCCTGCCGATCTGGATCTTCCGGGAACAAATGGACGGTTAGTACGAGATTCGAACTCAATTCAGCGCCTATTTCAGCATGAAGGGCATTCAAAACCTTTGAATAGAGAATCTCGCCGATTGAATCTTTGAGTTCTGGGCTGATTTCCGTGAAAATGACGCCCAGCACCATGCCTTTTTCGTACCAGCCAACGAGATCGGTCTCACGGGTGGATTTCAAAAGAACCGGCATCACGCGTGACATGAAGTTTTCAGACGTATCTGTCCCAGCGATTGCGCACGCATCGAGCAACATTAGAACAAACGGATTGCGAGAGCGCTCCGCCCTGCGGCGCTCCAGAGTCAGCATGCGGTGAAATGTCTCTTGTTGCAGGATCTCCGCTCGCCTTACCAAAAAGGAATCAAAAGCAGACTTAACCGTGTGGGCCGTGGAACGGCGTTCACTGTTTTCCCAGAATGACGGAATGCTCAAGAAGTTGTTACCCATCCCTGTTCAGACCTCGTAAAATGCGATTGACCGATTCTGCGTTCGCGGGTGACAGCACCCTTTCAATTGCTAACTGAACCCAAGCTGCTCACGCGTAACACTCAGACCAGCGACAGAGCCCATGATCTAGGCGACCATCGGCTCCAGGACCGGTAAAATCCTGACGCCCCTAGCTTCGACTGTTTGCGCTGACTGAATGGGACGAACGGCGGATCTGCTAATCTCCAGAGCCACAGATCGGTGAAGCAAGGATACTGAAAGCACAATCCGGTCAGTTCCCTTGAATCCGGTCAATATCCCCTTCACTCCAGCCAAGGCTCCGTCTTCGACCCACACTACCTGGCCAGCTTCAAGATAGGGCCAAGGTTCAACCTGGAGCCCGGTGGAAACAGCCTTCTGGATAGCTTCAATCTCAGCGTCTTCGACCGGAACAGGGACGCGACCTCTTCCAACCACGGCGATCACTCCCGGGGTTATAAGGACGGGCAAACGATTGTGGGCGTCAAATCTGCAGAAAACGTATCCCGGAAACAGCGGAGTTTCTAACGCCGTCAACCTGCTTCGCACTTGTTTCAAGGTCTTAGAAGTTGGAAGGAAGACTTCATATCCCTTGTTGGAAAGCAAAGCTGCGGTCGAACTCTCCCATCGAGTCCTCAGTTGCAGTGCATACCATTGGTCACCGATTGGCGGAGTGCTCATTCTGGTTTAAAGGCTCCCTTTAATCCCTTAATCAATGAAGCGGATAGATGATTGGAAGACACCATTGACCTAAACTTGTCGCAAGACACTTCCAAATGAACACGATTCCCGATACTTACATCGCAAATCGCCTGCCAGGAGCATGATTCCATAAGGTGGGGGTTGGACCGAGGGCCTGCCGTAGTTAACTATAATAGAATGAACATGTTACGCGGACGACGGCACGGTTGATTCATAATGTGTCAGCCGAGACATCTTCCCGCTTGGTCAGATTGTTGAAAACAGTTGCCAGCATTTGCCTAGCGATTTCCAATGGCCGTTCCAATTCTTGCAGATTCTGACAGACCCGAAATTAAGCAATCCATCAGGTAAGGTCCCCATTCGCCACTTAAGCATGGCACTCCTAAGTGTTTGGTCAGTCTGGTTGATAGAGCCGAGGCGTGATCCTCACCGATGGCGGCAAGTTCCGGGCTCGAGAACACCTGATTCGCAGCGCCAATATGTCCTGGCGGGAACCGCGCGGTAACGCTTTCACGGAAGAACGGTGAACCTTGCCAGTGTGTTCAGCCCTGTCACCGGATTGCCCACGCCCGAGCTGCTAAGCAGCAAATTATGGGCAGAATCGAATTTCAGGTTGGGGTCGGCACTCGGTATCCAAAGATAAACTGTGTAATGGCTGGGCCTGAAAGAGCCAACGAGAAGCCGCACCGAGAAGGTGAGCTGTTGGCCCGGTGCGAGTTCACGAAAATCAACCCGTGGGAGGGCGCGGCGCACGTGGTTCTGTCCGGCGTCGTCGTCGATAGTGAGGTAGGAAGTCAGCGCTTCAGCAATCCTCGTCGTGCCTTCATTTGTAAAGGTCATTTCGACGACCATATGGCTTTCTTCAGTCGGCTCAAATGTGATCACGATACGATTGAGGACGATCCGGGGAGTTCTGATGTCGTCAGAGGCCTTATGCGGCGTTGGGGTATAGCCACACTCAATCCTAATCTCTTTTTTTCCAGACGCCGCACACGATGAAGCAGACGTGGCCCTCGAGGGCATGGAATCAGGTGGACGCGCTGGTGCCGGCGCCTGCCCGCTATTGCTGCTAGTGCCGCCTGTCGCGCGCGAACCGAGTCCCAAACAGACAGACATCCCCAAAGCAGCCAGGAAAAAAAAATGCCTCCGCTGCTTCATGTTGCCCGAGATTCGGAGATGTCTCACTTATTTCGCCTCATTTTCTTTGTTTTTTTATCATTCTGTTGCATCTTCGTTCTAGCAAAGTTCTTCCGACTGTGTTAGGCTCCCTCACTGCAGTACGCGCCGTACCCCGGGGCACGCGCTAGCGTTTTGACCATTAACCGGTTCCCCGACCATCGTTAAGCCGCCGCGTTTGCTCTTGTTTGAAATGAATGTCACCAGTTGGTGTTCGTTCATCTTTCAGACTTTCACTCGAAAATTCAAAAGCGAAGTAGGGAACGAATCGTATGGCAGACAGTTTACGCCGGCCGAGGGTGCAAAAGCAGAATCACAATTCGGCAGAACGCTTGTCATTTCTGAGCGCTTTTTGCTCGATTCTTCATCGGACGCCGAAGACACCGGGGCCAAAGGTGATTCAAGTCCCAAAT
>OCOJ01054428.1_pt4 | contig 12915 bp, 11 predicted proteins | sample 1539251 | NCBI WGS metagenome assembly OCOJ01 (sample SAMN01911457, study PRJEB22624) | soil metagenome | biome: Soil | place: Malaysia | collected 2012-04-30 | depth RA_metagenome m
CGCAATCGCAGCCAGCACAGAGCCGCTCGCGAACACCCCTAGCACGTCGAACGTGGATGCGGTCGAGGAATCGTTCTCCGGACCGGTAAGAAACGGCGGGGACGACGGAGGGGTTGGAGGTGGGCTGGCCGAGGGGGTTTCGAAAGTAGCCTCCAGACGAACGGCGCGATGGGACCCCAACGAGTCCACGACCGTGGTGGTGACGGTCACGGTCCCGTTCGAGGTCGTGTCGAACTGCCATTGGGACGTCCCATCCCCTGCGATCGACCGATTCCAGGATTCATCGTCGCTCACATTCACGAAGAGAGAGAACGGTGGCCACCCTCCTTCGATGGTCAGGTTCAGTTCCAGCGTTTCGTTCAGGGTGGTGGCGTGAGCGCTCGTAGTCGCGCTGATAGAGAGTGCCGGAAGCAAGGAGACAGTGAACGCCGTGTGCCACTCGTCACCACACCCGTCCGCGACACCGACGTTCAGGCTGAGGTTGGCTTCTCGAGCGTATGTTCCGTCCCAGCTGAACCCGCCCACCTGGAGGATCACTCCGGTACCGGAAGACCCGGTCGAGGGAGCGATCGAGGGTACTGCCCACCATGTGAAGGGCGCACAACCCGAACTCACGTCTCCCACTACCGTGACATTGGCCCCGGACAAGACGATGGAAGTCCCACCGGTCGCGCTTGCGGAGAGCCGCGGGTCGACCCGGATCGGTGATGAAACAAAATCGGCAAACTCTCCGTGAGAGTCGCTGGCGCGGACGTCGACCGAGTCGAGCCCGGCGATCGTGAGCGAGATGAGCACGACACCGGCCCCATCCGCCTCTACGAGCGCTCCGCGACTCGACCGGTTTCCGGTCAGGTTCCAGGAGAGCGAGACCGGTGGTTCTCCGCCCGCGAGTTCGACGCGGAATGCCAGCGTTCCTCCGACCTCTCCCACGAACGTGATCGGCGTGGCGCTGATCGAAGGGGGCGCGACGACCGGTTCGTAGAGGACCGCGTTCGCCGAGAGCCCGCCCGGGGACGGAGAATACGCGCCGAAGACGACCTCCTGGGTTCCGGCGGAGTGGAACGTGCACGAGAAGCCGGTCGCATTCGGATTGGAGGGAGGCTGCGTGGACGGACCGACCGTCGCATTGGTGCAGTCGTAGAGGACGACCGAGCCACGAGGTGAGTCGAGAACGAGACCCGAGAAATCCACCGTGTCTCCGACCTCGGTCGTGTTGACGCTCGAGAGCAAGACCACATGAAAGCCGCTCGAGCCGACCGGCACGCTTTCCTCGACCGACCCGTTGACCATGTCTCCGACCGAATCACTCACGTGGGCGAACGGAAGGAACACTCCTGTCGGAAACGAGTGATAGAAGGAGAAGGACCCCGGGGCGCTCAGCGAAACCGAAACGGAAGTTCCGTCTCCCCAGTCGATGAGCGCAACGTACGGTGGTTCTCCGCCAGCAACGGATCCATCGAGTGTGGCGTTTTCCCCGGGGGAGAGGATTGCCGGGGCGAGCGTAAGGACGGAAATCGAGAGAGGAACGACTACGGAGATGTTCGCGAGGCCCGCGCCATCGACAACGGACCGACTCGAACCACAGGTGAGCACGATCGCCGACTGTACGCCGACGGTGCCGGTACGGGATACAAAGGACTCCGCCGTGAAGACCGTGGACGACGTGTTCGTTTCGTTCAGGAACCCGTCCGCGGTGTCATTCCCGACCGTCCACCAATACCAGATGGGACTCGCCACGCAGAAGGGAGATTCAATCGACCAGACGGCCCGGAGGGTGACGTTCTCGCCGACATGCATCCAGAACGTTGACGGGTCGACTCGGAGAACGGCAGCCGGGGTCTCGTTCGAGGTATGGCGATCGATAACGTCGGGCGGGACGATGGACGCGGCCGAGGCAGTCGGTGGATGAATGAGGGCGACCAGCATGCCGACGATCAGGACGGAGTCGACCGTCAGCCGGAGGAGCCGACCAGCCCGTCTCGTGCGGACCTCCGTCACGCGACCACCCGGACCCGTGGACGGGGCCGGGATACTTCTGGCGGCAGCCCCCGGTGGACGATGGAAGGTGCGCTATTCCCACCGGACCGAGAGGGCCACGTGCTCGCGAGAGAAGGGAGCGAGCGTCGTTTCGTACTCGACCCGGAGTCCGGCCGACAGGAGCAGAGAGCGCGCCTCTCGGACGACGGAGGCCGTCGGGCGCTGCTGCGTCACCGAACGGACCTTCAGCATCAGGATGCCGCGTCCGCGCGGGGCGAGACAGGCCCGAGCGTTTTCGACGAAGATCCCGGCTTGGTTACGCTGGGCGATGTCCTGGTAGAGGAACTCCGCCGAACCCACGTCCGCCTGGTAGCGCTCGGGGAGCTGGGCGTCGGCGAGAATCGGTACGAGGCCGGGTCGTTGCCGTGCGAGCGCCAGGAGGCGGGCGAACGACGTCGGGCTCTTCTCGACGGCGAAGACCATCGCCCGGGGCCACAGGTCCGAAAGGTGGCTCACGGTCGTCCCGTGGGCGGCGCCCAGGTACAGGACGGTCCGGGGATCCCCGAGGACGTCCGCGGGCGCCCCTTTCAGGAGGAAGGCGGCGAGCTTGGAGCGGAACGGGTCCCACCCGCGGTACTCGACCCCGTCCACCGTAGAGAGCGTCTCCCCGTAGACCCTCGCACCGGGATTCCGGTTGACGGTGAAGAGGTCGCGCCCGTCCCGATAGACCCTCTCCCAGGGAGCGGGCTTCACGACGAGGGGACCGTAAGGACGAGGAAATCCACTTCGACCGGGGCGTTCAGCGGGAGGCCAGCCACCCCGACCGCGGCCCGGGCCGGCCGGCCCGCCTCCCCGAACACCTCAACCAACACGTCGGTCGCGCCGTTCGCGACCTCATGCTGTCGTCCGAACCCCGAAGACGACGCCACGTAGACGGTGACGCGCAGGAAGCGTTCGATGCGGTCGATGGACCCGAGGCGGTCCGCGAGGAGGCTCAGTGCCTGGAGGGAGGCGCGGCGGGCGAGGTCGCGCGCGACGTCGACGGAGACGTCCCGGTCGACGAGCCCGGGCCGGACGACGGTTCCTGCCTCCGTCACGATCTGCCCGGAGACCCACGCTCGATTCCCTTCTAGCACGACCGGGGAGTAGGTCCCCTTCGCGGAGGGGGGAGCCGGAAGTGCAAGGCCGAGCGCCCGCAGCCGCTCGCTGGGTCGGTCGGACACAGGAGGGGTGAGCCATCGACCCGAAAAACGTGTGCGGCGGCGCGAACGGCGGAGTAAAGAGGGCGGTCCGAATCGGATTTCCCGATGTCCCTGTTCCGCCGGTTCCGTCGGGAGAAGGAGGCCGAGCCGGCCGAAGAGCCGAAGGAGGAGGCGAAGACGGACACCCCCGCGGAAGCGGAGACGCCCGCGTCCGCCGCCCCAGAATCGGCCGAACCGACCCCGCCGTCGCAACCCGCCCGGGAGGAGGCGTCCAGTCCCAGTCCGATCCCGCCCCCGCTCCCCGACCGGCCGACCCCTTCACCCATCCCGCCGGCTGCCACCGGGACCGATGCGCTCTCGAAGTGTTTCATCTGCGGCACCCCCCTGTCGGGGAAGACCTGCCCGACCTGCCGCATGACCTGGGTCGAGTGACGTCGAGGGGTCCGGACGCCCTTGAGCTTTTGAGGCGCGACTCCTCCCCGTTTTCGAAGCCATGAGCGCTGCGGCATTCCCCCCGGACGGACTCGCCGTTCTCGAGCAGGAGATCATCGACCACCTGTTCCAGCTGCAGCCCTCGTACGCGGTGGGACTCGGCCTGCACGAGTACGATGGACTCCTCCCCGACCTATCGAAACCCGCGACCGACGGATGGATGCGGATCGCGGACGACCTCCTCGTGCGCCTCGACGCGGTCGGAGAAGAGCCGCTTCCCGCGGGTCGCGAGACCGACCTCCTCCTCCTAAAGCTCCTCCTCGAAAGCCCCCTCTTCGACCTTCGGTCGGTCTCCGACCTCGAACGGAACCCGATGAACTACCTCGGGATGGCGTCCCTGACCGCGTACCTCGCCCGCGACTACGCTCCGGCGGAGCACCGCGTCGAGGCGATCGCCCGAATTCTCGCCGGGATCCCCCGGGTGCTCCGCGACGGTCGCGACCGGCTGCGCTCGCCCCTTCCCCGGCCGTTCATCGACCTCTCCCTCTCGATCGGGAGCGGTCTCCCCTCCCACTTCGCCGAGGCCGAGCAGTTCGCCGCTGCGGCGCACCTCGCGCACGACGTTCGTCCGGTCCGAGTCGAGGCGGAGGCCGCCGTCACCGATTTCCTTTCGTGGCTGCGGGACGTCGAGCTGCCGAACGCCACTCCCGACTTCGCCCTCGGTCCGTCCCGATTCCAGAGGCTTCTCTACGTGCGGGAAGGGATCGAGGAGTCGTTCGAGGAGATCCGTCGCGCCGGGTCGGTGGACCTCGCCCGCAACCAAAAGCGCCTCGAGGAGATCGCTCGGGAGGAGAACCGGACCGTCGCCGAGCTCCTCTCGGAGGTCGGAGAGTCGCACTCCACGGCCGCGGAGCTGATCCCCACGGCCCGCTCGTTCGTCGACGAGACGCGACAGTTCGTCGTGGACCACGCTCTCGCGTCGGTCCCGGAGGAGGCCCAGTGCCGTGTCGAGGAGACCCCGGCGTGGGGACGGGCCCTTTCGACGGCGAGCATGAACCCTCCGGGGCCATTCGACACGACGTCGACCGAGGGAGTGTACTATGTCACCCCGGTCGACCCGAAATGGACGGCGCAGCAGCAGGAGGAGTGGCTCCGCTCGCTCAACCGACCGATCCTGAAGAACACGACCGTCCACGAAGTCTACCCGGGACACTACCTTCAGTTCCTTCACTTCCGTCGGGCCTCGGGGAGCCTCGCGCGGAAGGTCTACCTCTCCCCGTCGTTCGTCGAAGGGTGGGCGCACTACTGCGAGCAGCTCGCGGTCGAGAACGGGCTCGGACGGGAGAGCCCGCTCGCCGAGGTCGCCCAGATCCACGACGCCCTTCTCCGCAACGTGCGTCTCCTCGTGGCGGTCGGTCTTCACACGGGCGGAATGTCGCTCGAAAACGCCACCGAGCTCTTCCAGAAGGAGGCGCACATGGAGCGTCTTCCGGCCGAGCGCGAGGCGATCCGCGGCACGTTCAACCCCGAGTACTTCTGCTACACGCTCGGGAAGCTCGCGATCCTGAACGCCCGCACTCGGTTCCTCGACCCCCAGTTCGGAGGCCGCCTGCGTGCGTTCCACGATGCGCTGCTCGGGCTCGGCGCTCCCCCGGTCGGCCTTCTCGACACGCTCCTCGCGGACAGCGCGGGCGCCTGACGGTCGGAACCCGCCTTCGCCGTCACGCTTTTCGACCGTAGACGCTGGGGCAGGGGTCATGGTCGTTCTCGAGGCCCGGGGTCTTTCGAAGACCTACCGCAAGGGCCCGACGCCGGTCCGGGCGCTCGACCGGGTCGACCTCGACATCGAGCGGGGGCGGCTCTTCGCCTTCCTCGGGCGCAACGGAGCCGGGAAGACGACCTTCATCAAGATCGCCGCGACATTGCTCCTCCCGACGGAGGGCGAGGTCCTCCTCTTCGACCGCGACGTCGTCCGCGAGCCGTCCGCGGCCCGGCGGCAGATGGCCCTCGTCCCGCAGGAAGGGAAGCTCTTCTACCACCTGACCCCCCGCGAACACATCCGCGAGTACCTCCGGGTGCGCGGTGTCTCGGCGGAGACCACGAAGAGCCGGACGGACGCGATCCTCGAGGAGATGGGCCTCCTCCCGTACCAGAACATGATCGCGCTCCGGCTTTCCGGCGGCCTCCAGCAGCGGACCCTGGTCGCGATGATCCTCGCGACCGAAGCCCCCTTCCTCTTCCTGGACGAGCCGACCTTGGGGATGGACCCGTTCGCGCGTCGCCAGGTCTGGGAGGTCATCCGCAAGGCCACCAGCCGGGGCTCGACCGTGCTTCTGACCACGCACTACCTTGACGAGGCGGAGCAGCTCTCGGACGAGCTGGCCGTCATCGAAGGGGGTCACATCCTCTACCACGGCACGAGCGAGGCGCTCAAGTCGACCATGGGCCGGGAGGTCCGGGTCCAGTTCGCGGGAACCCTCCGGCCGGAGGAGCTCGCCTCGTTCGGCAAGGTGTTCGCCGAGCGGGGCCGCACGGTCGTCCTGACGACGCGCGCCTCCGTCCCGGAGCTCACCGAGCTCGCGCTCGCGCGAGGGATCGAGATCACGGTCGGTCCCGTGGCGCTCGAGGAGGCCTTCCTCGAGCTCGTCGGCCGCGGGATCGAAGAGGAGGAGTGACGGATGTCGGTCGGGTCCCAGGCGTACGCGGCCGTCCGCATCTGCTACTTCAACGGCATCATCCCGCTGTGGCGCTCGCCGCTCCTCATCGCGGCGGTCTTCCTGACCCCGTTCAGCTTCCTGTTCTTCCTGTTCGTGATCGCCCCGCATGCGCTCTTCCCCTACGGGGTCGTCGGCGGGCTCCTGTTCACCGCCCTCTTCACCGGAAGCGGGATGCTGAACGACTGCGCGTACCTCCGGCTCGAGCGACAGCTCCAGCAGGTGTTCGTCGCGAGCCCGGTCTCGCCGCTCGGCTACATCCTCGGGATGGCGCTCAGCGAGCTCGCCTTCTCCATCCCCGCGATGGCCCTCTTCCTCGGGATCCTGTTCCTGGTCCACCCGGTGAGTGCCCTCGCCGGGATCGGTCTCGTGGGCCTCCTCCTGCTCACGTGGCTCATGGCGACCTCGCTCGGGTTCTTCATCTCCACGCTCTTCGCCCAGTTGCGGGAGATCTGGCCGATCGGAACGCTCGTCTTCTCGGTCCTGGCCGTCCTGCCGCCGATCTTCTACCCGGCCACCGAGATCCCCGCGGCGTGGAGGTGGGTCGCCTTCCTGGCCCCCTCCACCTTCGCGGCGCAGCTCGCCGACCGGCTCGTCGGCCTCGGCGGGGCCATCACGACCGGCATCCCTTTCGTGGATACCCCGTACTTCGACCTCGCCGGCTTGCTCGGGTTCGCCCTTCTCTTTGGCGCCGCTGCGCTCTTCTTCGCCCGCTGGCGCGAGCGGTAGGGGGACGGACTCCCGTCACCCCGTGGCGGCGCCGCGGCTAGGAAAGCCGTCGAGAAAAGCGAGGTTCTCCCATCCCCAGTCGCGGGTCGGCCTCCGGCCCCCGATTGCGGGGCCGTGAGTCGATAACCCCCCGGCCACCGACCGCAACTGGCGCCAGCGCCGGCTTATGTCACTCCCCCTGGCTCCGCAGGCCATGAGCCCCCCGCGCACCCATGCCGAGAGCCAGCCGAAGATCCGCGTCGGAATCATCCTTGGGAGCACCCGCCCCGGTCGAAACGGCGAGGCCGTTGCCCGATACGTCTACGAGATCGCGAAGAAGCGCACGGACGCCGACTTCGAGCTCGTGGACCTCAAGGACTACCCCCTGCCGCTTCTCGACGACCCGATTCCCCCGTCGGCGGGCCAGCCCCACCCTCCGCACGCGAAAGCCTGGGCCGAGAAGATCGCATCCCTCGACGCGTTCGTTTTCGTGACGCCCGAGTACAACCACTCGACCTCGGGGGTCCTCAAGAACACGATCGATTACCTCTACGGGGAATGGAACAACAAGGTCGCCGGGTTCGTGAGCTACGGGAGCGCCGGTGGGATCCGGGCGGTCGAGCACCTGAGGCTCATCATGGCCGAGCTCCAGGTCGCCACGGTCCGGGCCCAGGCGTGGTTCTCGCTCTTCACCGACTTCGAGAACTTCTCCGAGTTCCGGCCGGACCCGAAGAAGGAACAGTCCGTCACGACGATGATCGACCAACTCGTCAGCTGGGGTCGGGCCTTGCGGTCGGTCCGCGCCGCCTAAGGAGCGATTCGGCCCGGCTCATCGGTCGACCAGGGCGAAACTCTCCGGAGAGTAGCGTTCCCCGGCCGCCCCGCCCTTCGGCACGATACGCTCGATCCGCGCAATGTCGGAGGGAGAGAGCGTGAGGTCGACCGCGGCGGCGTTCTCCTCCACGTAGGCCGGTCGCTTGGTCCCGGGGATGGGGACGATATGGTCCCCCTGGGCCAGGACCCAAGCAAGCGCGAGCTGGGCCGCCGTGCAGCCCTTCTCTTTCGCGAAGCGCGCGAGCTCGTCGACCATCCGGAGGTTCCGCTCGAGGTTCTCCTTCTGGAAGCGGGGGACCCCCCGGCGAAAGTCGTCGGCCGGGAGCGCGTCCAAGGACCGGACCGTTCCCGAGAAGAACCCGCGGCCGAGCGGGCTGAACGGAACGAACCCGACCCCGAGCTCCCGGCACGCCGGAAGGACGCCGTCCTCCGGGTCGCGGGTCCAGAGCGAGTACTCGCTCTGGACGGCGGTGATGGGGTGGACCGCCATCGCGCGGTGAAGGGTCTTCGCGGAAACCTCGGAGAGGCCAAGATGCCGGACCTTCCCCTCGTCGACGAGGGACGCCATCGCGCGGACGCTCTCCTCGACCGGGGTCTTCGGGTCGACGCGGTGGAGGTAGTAGAGGTCGATCGTCTCCACCCCGAGGCGGCGGAGGCTCGCGTCGCACGCCTCCCGGATGTGCTTCGGGCTACCGTCCACACCGCCGGGCCGACCTGGACCGCCCGGCACGAAGCCGCACTTGGTCGCGAGGAAGAATTCCTTCCGGCGCCCGCGGATCCCCCGACCGACCAGCTCCTCGTTCGTGAACGGGCCGTAGACGTCCGCGGTGTCGAGGAACGTGACCCCGAGGTCGAGCGCGCGAGCGATCGTGGCGAGGCCGCTCGCCTCGTCCGGACGGCCGTACGACTGGGACATGCTCATGCAGCCGAGCCCGATCGCCGAGACGACCGGGCCCTTCGGCCCGAGCCGGCGCGTCTTCATGGTCGACGGACCGGCTCCGGGTATTTCATCCCCATCCGTGGGCCATCGGCCCTACGGCGTTCGGCCCTTCGGGGTCGAGGGCCGCATCGAGTCGGGCATCTCCACCGTGACGACCTCCCCCCGCACGGTCGTCTCGCCTCCCGCGGAGATCGTGACCTCCACCACCACCTTCCGTCCCGAGTGCGAGAGGACGCGGCCGCGCAGCACGAGCTCCGGACCGAGGGGCGTGGGTCGGAGGTAATCGACCCGGAGCGACGCGGTGACGAACCGGTGCGGAGGCAGGGTGTCCATCTCGCGTCCCTCCGCGCGGAACGCCGCTCCCGCCGCCGTCCCGGTGGCGTGGCAGTCGACCAGCGAGGCGAGGAGGCCGCCGTTCACGAACCCCGGAAGGGCCATGTGGTACGGCTGGGGCGTGAAGCGAGCGACGGTCGTCTCGCCCTCCCAGAAGCTCCGGACGTGGTAGCCATGCTCGTTCAACCGGCCGCATCCGAAGCACAGGGCGAGCTCGTCCGGATAGTAGTCCTGGATCGCCTTCATGGACCTCGGACGAGAGGACCGCGGCGGGATGAGCTGTTCGCGACGGAGGACGCCGGACGGAGCAGGGCGACTCGTGGCCCCCTCGCTCAAGAGCGAATCTTGGTCTCGACCGACCTCCGGGACGGCGGGGCCACGGCCGAAGGGGCTCCGGCCGCGGTCTCGAAGCGCGTCCCGTCCGCCTGGAAGCGATAGTTGTGAAGGCCGAGCGACAGAACGAACCCGAAGACCGCGACCCCCGCCATCGTCTCGAAGAGGACGAGGAACCCTGTCAGAGCGGGAACGGTCGCGAAGACGGGACCGAACGGCGTGATCCCGACCACGACCTGGGTCGTATAGCTCGCGGTCACCGCCGCCGCTAGCACGGGACCGACCGCGCTCCCGAGGTTGCGGAACGTCTGGTTCATCCCGGTCTGGATCCCAAGCTCGTCCGGCCCAACCGAGAGGACGATGATGTTCGACATCGAGATCAGGACGCCGACGTTCCCGACCATCGCCGGGNACCATGCACAGCTCGAGCTCGAGGATCGTGGAGTGGAGAAAGACGAGCCCGAGCGAGCCCACGCCGATGAGGACGAACCCGGCGACCATCGCGGGTTTCGGCCCGCCCGAGGCGACCCACCGCCCCCAGAGGAAGACGCCGCTCAGGAGCATCCCGATCGTCACCGGAAGCGCGATCAGACCCAGCTGGAACTCGTTGTAGCCGAACCCCGGCGAGAACGGGTCCTCGACGAGGATCGTGATCGTGACGAAGCCGAGGAACATCGCGAAGCCGATGATCACGCCGTTGACGTTCGAGATCCAGATGTTCCGCTGCTTGAGCGCCCGGAAGGAGACCACCGGCGTCGGGGTGTGCGGCTCCCATAGGAGAAAGAAGAGCGCGCCGACGACGGCGAGAAGGAAGAACTCGGGTACGCCCCAGGGGATCCCGGCGAAGGAGACTCCGGCGAAGTTGGTCCATCCCCAGTAGACGCCCTCGGTGAGGCCGAACATCGTCATCGCGAGCGCGAAACCGAGGGCGCTGATCCCCGGAAGGTCGATCGGGGTCGTGCTCCGGTGGGGGGACTCCCGGAGCAGGAAGAACGCGAGGACCGCGAGCAGCACCGCGACCGGCGCCACGGTGTGAAACGTCAGCTGCCAGCCGTACTCGTAGGCGAGGTACCCGCCGCCGGTCAGACCGAGAGATGCGCCGGCGCCGAACGTCCCCGAGATGACCCCCTGCGCCCGGCCGACGCGGGACGCCGGGAAGACCTCGGGCATCATCGCGAACGCGAGGGGGAACATCCCCATCCCGAGCCCCTGGAACGCCCGGACCCCGATCAGGAGGTAGATCTGGTTCGCGCGTGAGACACCGAGCGCGTCCCCGATGTTCGGCGTGAACCCCGCGACCGCCACCGCGAGGGCGTAGAGGCTCATGACGAGGACGAGCGTCCGCTTCTTCCCGTACTTGTCCCCGACCTTCCCGAAGATCGGGGTCGCAACCGTCCCGACCAGAAGATAGGCGGAAACGATCCAGACGACCGTCGTGGTCGGGGCGTCGTCGAAGAACGAGGCGAACGACCGGAACGCCGGCAGCACCATCGTCTCGACGTACGTGACCATCAGCGCCATCCCCGCCAGGACGGCCATGACGGCGAGCGCGGCGCGGCGGTCGTACCGGGTGCCGGCGGCCGTGAGGAGGTGCTTCGACGGAGAAGCTCCCATCGCGCTTGCGCACCATCGCGCGCGGAAAAGGCTCTTCCGCCTGAGGAGCCCACTTACATGCGGTTCGACCTCCGGGCGACCTCTGCCCGGAAGGGGTGTATTTCTTGGGGGAACCGCATTCTGGTTCGTGGCCCGCACCTTCGTCGACGACCGCACCTTCGGGGACGCGCTCGGGCAGGCGGTCGCCGGCGAGGTCGACCTCGAGAGCGCGCTCACCCTCTTCCGCGGGTCGTCCCGCCCGGAGCGAGCGGCCCGGCTGTTCGGCGCGGCGGCCGGGGTACGGGACCGAGTGCTCGGCCGGACCCTCGAGCTCTCCGCTCACATCCACATGGTGACGCGCTGTGAGCTCTCCGCGTCCTGCAAGTACTGCAGTCTTTCGAGCACGATCCCCTCGGTGAGCGACGAGCGGTCGCCGCTCGCGCTCCGAGAGGCGCTCCAGGGGATCCGCTACGCGCTACGCCGGGGGGTCCGTTCGATCGTGCTCGTCGGGGGGACGGACCCCGACGGCTCCGACGAACAGGTGCGGACCCTCGTCGAGCGTGTGCGAGAGGTCACCGACCTCCCGCTCGGGATCGACGTCGGCCCGTCCCTCTCGGCCGCCACGGTCCGGTGGCTCGTGCGGGAGAAGGTCCGCCCGATCTACTGCTCGATGGAGACGATCAACGAGAAGGCGTTCGCCGATGCGAAGCCGGGGGACGACCTTTGGGCCCGCCTCGCCTTCATGGAGCTCGTGGAGCGATCCGGAGGCCGGCTCGGCAACATCGCGATGAACGGCCTCGGCTCGGCCGACGACCTCCTCGAGACGATCCTCGCCTCCCGACGGTTCCCGCACACCACCCACCTTCACATCTCCACGTTCCATCCGGTCCCGGGAACCCCGTGGGAGCGGCGCCGCGAGGGCGCCCTCCCCGTCTCCCTCCGGGCGCTCGCCATCGCTCGTCTCGCGTTCCCGAACCTCGAGCTCGGGCTCGCGGAGGTCGGGGTCGAGAACCCGGGCGACCTCGCGAGCGTGCACTCGCAGCTCCTCGCCGGGGCGGGCAACACTCTCGCGGCGGTGCTGGTCTACAAACGGATGCGGGTCGACAACGTCGACCGAATCCGAGAGCAGGCGGCGGCCGCCGGATTCGACATCTCGGCCGCGCCGGCTCCCGCTCGCGGAGCGATCGACCCTAGGTAGAACTCGCGCTCGCGAGTCGATTTCGCCCGGTCGAAGTGTATATAGCGAAGGAACTCGCACGTTCGTTTCGCGTTGCATNGTCCGACCGCGAGAATCTGTTCCGCCCCATCCACAAGGGGATCCGGTCGATGATCTACACGCTCGGGCTCCGGCTCGGTTCGACCGATTTCACGAACGTCGCAGAGTCGAACGCCGTCGTGACCGAGCTCAAGCGAGAGCTCTCGCTCTCGACCTCGAACTGCTTCCTGTGCATGCTCCAGACCCACTCTACCCACGAGGAGAGGGACTTCTTCGTCGCGCTCCGCCAGTTCGACGAGGACCCGGTCCGGCTGATGATGGNCGGAGCACGCGGTCATCGTCCGTCGGGTGTACGATGTCGCGAAGCTCGCCGAAGAGATGGTCGCGATCTCCGACCCCGGGGCCCGCATCGAAGCCGGGGACCGGCTGGTGCTCGAAGCGAACGACCTGTTCGCGTTCTACCTCGCCCACCTCAACAACGAGGAGGCCGTGCTCGTCCCGGTCATGTGGGAGCACTTCACGGACCCGAAGCTCCGAGCCCTTCGGGCCCAGTTCTACAACCGGATCCCGCTTCCCCTGTTCGAGGAGTGGATGCGCTGGACCCTCCCCGCGCTCAACGTTCACGAGCTCGTC
>OCOJ01033978.1_pt12 | contig 12914 bp, 11 predicted proteins | sample 1539251 | NCBI WGS metagenome assembly OCOJ01 (sample SAMN01911457, study PRJEB22624) | soil metagenome | biome: Soil | place: Malaysia | collected 2012-04-30 | depth RA_metagenome m
CCGCCGTCCTGAAAGGCGAGCCGCTGCCGGATAACGGCGGCGATCCGCCGGGCGGTTCCAGCCCGTACCTGTGGCCAGTTCCGAGGATAGCCTTCAACACGCCAACGAAACCTGAATTGCGGGGCCACTTCGACGAGCTCTTCGCCGACTTCCGCGTCGATTATCCCGACCAGCTCCGGGCTGACGAATTTCTCCACGAATTCGCCCAGTTTGTGCGTGTGCGCCGCGAAGGCAAGGATACTCTGCCTGCCATGATTGTGCTGCGCCTGCCGAACGATCACACGATGGGCACGCGACCGGGCATGCCACGTCCCACTGCCTCGGTTGCCGATAACGACCTTGCGGTCGGCCGCGTCGTGGACGCCGTCTCCCACAGCGCCTACTGGGACGACACCGCCATCTTCGTCCTCGAAGATGACGCGCAGAACGGCGCCGATCACGTAGACGCGCACCGTAGCCTCGCCCTGGTGATCAGCAAGTACTCGCCGCTCGACTCCACGATCTTCGTGGACCACCGCTTCTACACTACGGTGAACGTCCTCCGCACCATGGAGGTGCTCCTCGGCTTGCCACCCATGAACAACAACGACGCCCATGCGGCCGTCATCGCCCCGCTGTTCTCCGGTCCCGGTGATCAGCGGCCCTTCACGGCCGACTATCGCAACCGCGACAACGGCCTTCTCTATGAAGTTAATCCCCCGAAGGTGCAGGGCTCGGCCGCGTCTTTGAAGATGGACTTTTCCCGCGCCGATGCCGTTGATTCCTCGCTGCTGAATCGCATCTTATGGCGCGATGCGAAGGGTGGCCTCCCCATGCCTGCGCCCCGGCACACTATCGTTCTCGATCGCCCTCACACGTCCAAAGACGACTAACCGTGCTCAGCTTTCTTCGCACAATTGATGTGCAACACGCCGTCGCATTGCTGGATGTGAAGCAACACCATGTGAGATAATATGCCTCAAGGAAGCATTGTTTAGGCCGTTCCGAGATTCTTTTTGTAGTTTTCCCACGCGCCTCTGGTAGGCCCGCCACCTCGACAGTTTCCGGCCGCAACAGTTTCGATGCTTTGCCACGCCACCCGTCTGGAAGGCACCAATATGCGGCTTTTCAAGCTGTTCGTTCCCGTGCTGCTCGCCGTGATAGTCGTGTCCTTGCTGTTCTCCGGTTACCAGGTCCGGCGCGACCGCAGAATCCAGGAGCGCGAACTTTCCCTTCGGGCCAAGCTGCTTGCCGACACTCTCGATGATAGCGTGACGCCGCTTCTCGACTCGCACGCGCAGTTGCAGGGGCTGGTGGAGCGTTTGGGGAATCATGAGGGTCTGGAGGGGATTGTCGTGTACGACCGGCACGGGCATGCACTGGCCATCAGTTCAGGACTGACGCAGCGGCTGCTGTCGCCGCCCGCCATCGTTCAGCGTGCCAGTGCGAAAGGCGCCGGTACCAGCGAGTTCGTCACCCTCGACGACAGGCCGGTATACATCTATGCCCTGCCACTCCAGCGAGGCGATCAGGGGTTGGCCGGCGATCTGGTCATCGTGCAGGACGCCGCCCACATCAAACGTCAGGGCACGCACTTGTGGACTTACCTGCTAATCAGCATTGCGGTGCAGGTGATGGTAATCCTGCTAATTAGCTTCCTCATGGTGCGAAGGGGAATTATGGCGCCACTTGCCCGCATCGCCCAACGGATGCGCGCCCTGCGCGTGGGCGCCACCCCCTTGCCGGCCGTGACCGAGGGCGACTTGTTTCAACCCATCACTCGCGAGGTGGCGACCTTTGCCGCCAGTCTGGTAGCCGCGCGCGCCTCCGCCGAGAAGGAGGCCCAACTGCGGGCCGCTGCCGACTCTTCGTGGACCGCCCAGCGTCTGAGCGTTGCCCTGCGCGACAAGCTGGCAGACGGCCGGCTGTTTGTGGTCGCCAACCGCGAACCCNTACATGCACGTGCGGCGCGGAAAGGTAATCGAGACCATCGTTCCCGCCAGCGGTCTGGTGACCGCTTTGGAGCCCATCCTGTGCGCCTGCGACGGCACCTGGGTTGCGCACGGCAGCGGCGATGCCGACCGCGAAATGGTGGACCCGCGCAACTGTATTCGTGTCCCACCCGAGCAGCCGCGATACACCTTGCGGCGCGTATGGCTGAGCAAAGAAGAGGAAGANGGGATACTACTTCGGTTTCTCCAACGAAGGTTTGTGGCCGTTGTGCCACATCGCCCACACGCGGCCAATATTTCGGGAGAGTGACTGGGAGTGGTACCGCCAGGTAAACGTGACGTTCGCGGAAGCCGTCCTCGATGAAATGGCTGGCACCGAACAGCCGGTCGTGATCGTGCAGGACTACCATTTCGCGCTGCTGCCGCGGCTCATCAAGCAACAACGTCCGGACGCTCGGGTGGCCATCTTCTGGCATATTCCCTGGCCCAACCCGGAGGCGTTCCACATTTGCCCCTGGCAGCGCGAGCTGCTGGATGGCCTGCTGGGCGCCGACTTGGTGGGGTTCCACATCCAGCACCACTGCAATAATTTTCTGGAAACCGTAGACGGAGCGCTGGAATCGCGTGTTGACTGGGAACACTTCGCGGTAACTCGCAACGAGCACAGCAGCGCTGTGCGTCCCTTTCCCATCAGCGTGGTGTCGGACGAGCAGGGATTGAGCGAAGGACTCAAGCCAGTGTACAAGCAGCAATCTGCACTGCTGAATGAACTGGGTGTAGAGGCGCTGTTCCTGGGTGTGGGCGTAGACCGTGTGGACTACACCAAGGGCATTCCGGAGCGTTTTCTCGCCATCGAGCGCTTTCTGGAAAAATATCCCGCCTACCAGGGCAAGCTTACGTTCGTGCAAATCGGCGCTCCCAGCCGCAGCCACATCAAGCGCTATCACGACCTGCTGGCGGAGGTAGAAGGCGAGGCTGATCGCATCAACTGGCGCTTCCAGTCCGGCAAATGGAGGCCCATTGTCCTGCTTAAGCGCCACCATAGCCACGAGCAGATAGCGCCTTTCTATCGCGCCGCCGATTTCTGCATGGTGACATCGCTGCACGACGGCATGAACCTGGTAGCCAAGGAATTTGTCGCCTCGCGTGACGACGAGCAGGGCGTGCTCCTGCTCAGTGCCTTTACCGGCGCTGCGCGCGAGTTGCACGATGCCCTGATCGTGAATCCTTACGACACCGAGCAGCTCGCCGACGCCATCTTCCGCGCCCTTGAGATGGAGCCGCGTGAGAAAAAGGCGCGAATGCAGCGTATGCGGCGCACGATCCGGGAAAACAACGTCTATCGCTGGGCCGCCAGCTTGATCGGGGAACTCTGCGAAACCCGCATCGATGCCGGAGAGAGCTCCAGTGAAGAAACCCGGGCGATAGCGGGGCGATGAGCGTGCGCTGGACAGCACTCACCTNGCGATTATGATGGGACCCTGGCAGAGCACGGCCACGTTCGCCCGGCAACGGTTGCGGCGCTGCGCCGGATGCGGCGTTCCCGCCGCAAGCTGCTGCTGGTCACCGGACGTGAACTCGATGAACTGTTCGGCGTCTTCCCCCGGCTCGATCTCTTCGACCGAGTAGTCGCCGAGAATGGCGCCGTCATCTACGACCCCGCCGGCCGCAATCTTCGTTTGCTGGCTAGCAGTCCGCCACAGGAGTTGGTCGATGCGCTGCGGGCGCGCAGGGTCAAGCCGCTTTCCATCGGACGCGCCATCGTCGCCACCGAGCGCGGGCAGCGAACCCTCGTCTCCCAGGTGATCGACGAACTCGGATTGCGACTGGACGTGATCCTTAACAAGCGCTCCCTGATGGTGCTGCCGCACGGCGTAAATAAAGCCACTGGGTTGACGGGGGCGTTGCACGAGATCGGGGTCGCCTTCGCAGACACTGTGGGCATCGGCGATGCCGAAAACGANAAAACGACGCAGACTTCCTGGCGCTCTGCGGCTGCTCCGTCGCTGTCGCCAACGCGCTGCCTGCCCTCAAGCGCAAGGTCACTCTGGTGACCTCGCGCAGCCACGGCGAAGGCGTCGTCGAGTTAGTGAATCACCTGTTGAACGGAGGCTTGTCTTTGCGTCTCCGTTGTCGATCTTAGCCACGATAGCATCCAACAAAAGGCTGGGATTGCTTCGAGGTGTTGGAATTTGGCCTCCGTACTGCTAAGGTCGCGTGGGAGGAAGATGTTTTTGTGGGCACGACGGAGATGACGGGAGTGGCGTGTCGCCAGGCGCGGGCGCCGTTTTATTTCCAGTCGGCCGCCCACCTGATCCGCATCGGCCGGGAGAAAGCCAGCAATCTCTCCGAACTCCTGGAGGCGATGAAGGTCTGTCCCGACGAATCCGTTTTCCAGCACACTTTCCAGACGCTGCGTGAACACCACTTTATCCGCGAAGGTTTTTCCAACGACTTCGCCCACTGGGCGTTCGCCGCCTGTAATGAAGTGGGACTGGCGGAACGGCTCGGGGGCATCGACGTGCGCGAGTTCATGTCCATCGCCGCTTTGCGGCAGCGCCTGGTGGACATCGTGGAAACCTATCTAGGCCGGAACCCACGCGCCCGCGACCGGGCCGCCTTCGAACCCTTTTACTTCTCGGCCTCGGAGGTCATCGTCATCCCGACTCCGTTTGTGGCGCGGGACCTTGCGGAGTTCGCCGACGGCGTCCGCCACGTCAGCCTGACCAGCATCCACTTTCATTTTATTGACGCTCGTCTGCGCCTGAAGCTGGACACGAACGACTTCTCGCTCTGGCTGGAGCACGAGCTGGACCTGGGCCGTGTGGCCGAGCGCATCAACCGCATCGACATCTATACCGCCACGCTGCACGACGTNACGACGTGCGCCGGGCGATCTTGCGTTTCGTCCAGAGCACGCTGGGATGACGTGAGGATAAGAGCTCGATGAGCGACGGGAAGAGGGCACCTCAGGACAACATGACAGGCAATGGCCCGGCCGGAGTCGAGTCGGTGGTGTCGGCTCCAGCCCCTCCCGGGGTGGAACGCCGCCAACGGCCCCGGCCGAAAATCTCCAGCACGCCACCGGCGCCGCCTCCCGCGCCCCGGCTCGACGACTACGCGCCCATCATCGGCCAGCCGGAACTCGACGACCTCCGCTTCCTGGCGCAATACCTTCGCGGCAAAACCGTGAAGATGGTGAATTCCACCGCGGTGGGCGGTGGCGTGGCCGAGATCCTGAACCGCCTTGTTCCTCTGATGAACGAGCTGGAGGTTGTGACCAAGTGGGAGGTCATCACCGGCGGCAACGACTTCTTCGAGGTCACGAAGGGTTTCCACAACGCATTGCACGGCGGCGAATACGCCGTCACCCAGGCCGTGAAGGACATCTTTCTGACCTACACCGAGCAGAACCGCCAGCGCATGGACTTTTCCGAAGACGTATTCGTCATGCACGACCCGCAACCGGCGGCGCTGATCCGTTCCAAACGGCAGGATCGCGGGCGCTGGGTATGGCGATGCCACATCGATCTATCGAACCCCAACCCCGAGGTTTGGGGGTTCCTGCGCCCGTTCGTTGACCAGTACGATGCTGCCGTGTTTTCCTCGCCGGCGTTCAGCCGGCAGCTTGCTTGTCCACAGTACCTCTTCTATCCCTGTATCGATCCGCTATCGGAGAAGAACAAGGACCTCGAGGACAGCATGGTGCAGAAGGTGTGCGACGACTTCGGCATCGACCGCAGCCGGCCTGTCGTCACCCAGATCTCACGCTTCGACCGGCTGAAGGACCCGGTGGGCGTGATNATCCAGGCCTACAAACTCGCCAGGAAGTATGTAGACTGCCAGCTCGTGCTGGCGGGCGGCGGCGCCACCGACGATCCCGAGGGCGCGGCCGTGCTCCAGGAAGTGATGGAGCAAGCCGACGGCGACCCCGACATCATCATCCTCAACCTGCCGGCATGGTCGGCCATCGAGATCAACGCGCTGCAGCGCGCCTCCACGCTCATCATTCAGAAATCGCTGAAGGAAGGCTTCGGGCTCACCGTAACCGAGGGCCTTTGGAAGGGAAAGCCAGTGATCGCCGGCGCGGTCGGGGGCATTCCGACGCAGGTCATCCACAAGCTGACCGGGATTCTGGTGCACTCGGTCGAAGGCTGCGCCTACCAGATCCGCTATCTGCTCACCCATCCCGATTATGCCGCTCAACTAGGCAGGAATGGTCGCGAGCACGTGAAGGAAAATTTCCTGATGACCACCAGCGTCAAACGCTGGCTGCTCCTGTTGCAGATCCTGCTCGGGACCACCAAGCCCCACCCACCGGAAGAAGGACAATATTAGCCGTTGGTCGTGGGCGACCCTCAATAGTTGCGCGCGTCCCCCTTTTCCAGCCGGCACTCCCCCATCCCGATCACCACAGACACGTAGTACCATTTACGTTGCCGGGAATTCAGAAAGAAGCTCGGCTGAGGACTAGATATATGACGGCAACACAACGGGAAATTCNTTCGCCTTGAACGCCAGCAGGTATCCGATTTTAATCGCCGCGATTTGAAGGCGCTGGTTGACCAGTTCGCCTCTAATTTTGTGGGATTTTCTTCCACTCGCTACGAGCGCATCGCAGGTCGGGCAGCGTTGAAAAAGACTTTCGAGCATTACCTCGATCAGTCCCCCCAGCTTCGCTATAGCATCAGCCAGCCTCGGATACAGGTTTTCGACGGAACGGCGATCGCCACCTTTTATTGGACGGTCGAGTTGGCGCCGGAACACAAGGTCCAGGGGCGTGGCAGCCACGTATTTACGAAGCGGGNGCCGCCGCTGGACGGTGGTGCACGAGCACTTTTCCCGGAGTCACTGACAGCCTTGGCGTCGCGCGCGTATAGCGCCCCGGACGGCCCACCGTTAATGAGATCGCTGGGCAGCTTCCAGCCTGTTTTCGCCCTGGGGCCTGAGCGAAATACCGCTCCTGCTGCTGAAAATCCCGCCGAAGTACGCCATGCCGACGGTCGCGCGCGCCCTAACCCCTTGTCCGTGTAGCTAGCGCAAGGATGCTCGCGATTCCTAATTTGGAGCCGAAAGTGCACTTAATACTTTATGGCTGTAGCGAGGCATCAGATGCCGTCCCCNCTATGGGATGGAGCTTGTCGAGCGATGCATCGAGTGTAAGTTGCGGGAGCGCAGTATTTTCTGCAACCTGCCAGCCAAGGTCGTGCAGGCGATTGAGGGGATCAAGTACACGACCAGCTATCCTCAAGGAGCGGTCTTGTTTGTCGAAGGCCAGGTTCCCAGGGGGGCTTTCATCATATGTAGAGGGAGGGTGAAACTCTACATCTCTTCCAGCGATGGCAAGACCCTGATCCTGAGGGTTGCCGAGGCCGGAGAAGTGCTCGGCCTGAGCGCCGCCGTCTCGGGGGAACCTTACGCGTTGACCGCGGAAACCCTGGATCCCTCGCAAGTGACGTTCCTCCGGCGTGATGACTTATTGCGTCTGATGCACGAGCATCCTGAAGTGGCCCTGCGCATTGCCCAACACCTTGCCGAGAGGTATAGCGACACCTGCCACGAGATGCGCTCCCTGATGCTGACGCACTCGGCGGCCGGAAAGCTGGCAACCTTGATTCTGGAGTGGATAGCAAGAACCGCTAACCCACGCCAGCCGGTGTGTCTGAAGATCACCCTGACTCATGAGGAAATTGCGCAGATCATCGGCACCTCGCGTGAAACCGTCACCCGAATATTTGCTGAGTTCAGGAAGAAGCAGTGGATCAACACTCGGGGTTCCACCCTGGTGATCCGCAACAAGGCTGCCCTCGAAAGCCTGGCCGGCAACTAGCTACTTGGTGATTACGCCGCAGGCGATCCGTGGCCCAGCGTTGCCGGCCGGGTCGCTCTTCATGTCATCCGCCTTGGCGTGGATCATGAGCGCCGTCCCGCCATTCGCAAACACCGAATTGGGCGCACCCTCGGCCAGCGTCACCCGCGGGTCATCGACGCCACCCTTGGCCGTGCCGTCGGCTTTGACNGGTGAAGTTAGGCATGTCCCCGGCGTGAGGGCCCTGCGGATTCTCTAGGCCGTGTTGTTTGCCTTCGGGATTGAAATGCCCTCCAGCGGACTTGAACGCGTCGGCGGGCGCCGCCGGATCGGCCTCGCATTTGGCGTTCTGGTGGATGTGCATGGCATGCACGCCCGGAGGAAGGTCCTTGAGGTTGTACTTGATCTCGATGCCGTTGCCCTCGGGGCTGAGCGTGGCCGTGCCCACATTCTGTCCCTTGGCATCCTTCAATTCGACGGTCTTGCCGCCTTTGGCGAACGCCTGAGGCGGCGCCAAAGCGAGCGCTACAGTTGCCATGGTCCCCACCAACCATATCTGGTATCTCATCATGGTGCCTCCCGCGGTGAATGACCGCGGCATGTAAGATACTGTTTGAGGGCAGATGTGGCAATTGCCCGATGACCCGATCACCCGATGAGGTTGCGACCCGCCCGCAGGCATCCAATATGGTAGGCTTTCTCAAGCGGCAGTGAGTTATTTTCGTCCCTCCATAAGGACATAAGTCTTTGCTGGACACGATTTTCGCCAAAATATTCGGCACCAAGAACGAGCGTGAGATCAAGCGCCTGCGGCCCCTGGTCGAGAAGATCAACTCCCTCGAACCGGAGATGCCGGGCCTGACCGACTCCGAACTCCGCGCCAGGACCGACCAGTTCCGCCAGCGCATCAATGAGCGCCTCAGCCAAGTGCAGCTCGAGCCGGAGGCCGAGGACGAGAACCGCAGCACCCAGGGTCCTACCGAGCGCGACCGCGCGCTGAAGGAAGTCCTCGATGAGATTCTTCCTGAAGCCTTCGCAGTGGTGCGCGAAGCCGGCCGCCGNCACGCTCAACATGCGGCACTTCGACGTGCAGCTCATCGGCGGCGTTGTCCTCCACGAGGGCAAGATCGCAGAGATGAAGACCGGCGAAGGCAAGACGCTGGTCGCCACCTTGCCCGTGTATTTGAATGCGCTCGCCGGCAACGGCGTGCACGTGGTCACGGTCAACGACTACCTGGCCAAGCGCGACTCGGAGTGGATGGGCACCATCTACCGCTTCCTCGGTCTGAGCGTCGGGGTCATCGTGCACGAGCTGGACGATGCCGAACGCCGCGAGGCTTACGCTGCCGACGTCACCTACGGCACCAACAACGAATTCGGCTTCGACTATCTGCGTGACAACATGAAGTTCGACCTCTCTGAGTGCGTGCAGCGCGGCCACAACTACGCCATCGTCGACGAAGTGGACTCCATCCTGATCGACGAAGCCCGCACGCCGCTGATCATCTCCGGGCAAGCCGAGAAGTCTACGGAGAAGTACGACCGTGTGAATCGCATCATTCCCAAGCTCGAAAAAGGCGAGGAGCTGGATACCGCGCCGGGCGAGCCCAAGGTGCTCACCGGTGATTACGTGGTTGATGAGAAGCATAAGACTATCACAGTCACCGACGAGGGCTGGGAGAAGGTCGAGCACTTGCTGGGCATCAGCAACATCGCCGATCCCGAGAACTGGGACCTGAAACACCACGTCGAGACCGCCGTCAAAGCCCACGCGCTCTACCACAGGGACGTGGAATACGTGGTGAAGGACGGCGAGGTCATTATTGTGGACGAGTTCACTGGCCGCCTCATGCCCGGCCGCCGCTGGTCCGACGGGCTGCACCAGGCCGTGGAAGCCAAGGAGCACGTGAAGGTGGAGGCCGAGAACCAGACACTCGCCACCATCACCTTCCAGAACTATTTCCGCATGTATAAAAAGCTGGCAGGCATGACCGGCACCGCCGAAACCGAAGCCGCGGAATTTCAGAAGATCTACAACCTGGACGTGGTTGTCATCCCCACCAATCGCGACCTGCGACGCATCGAGAATGCGGATGTCGTATACCGTACAGCGCGTGAGAAGTATCTGGCCGCGGCCGATGAGATCCAGCAGTTAAATGCCATTGGTCAGCCGGTACTGGTGGGCACCACCTCCGTCGAGAAATCAGAGCGGCTTTCCGAGCTGCTGCACAAGAAAAGCGTGAAGCACGTGGTGCTGAACGCCAAGTACCACGAGAAGGAAGCCGAGATCGTGGCGCAGGCCGGACGCAAAGGCGTTATCACCATCGCCACCAACATGGCCGGGCGTGGCACCGACATCCTGCTGGGAGGCAATCCTGAATTCCTGGCCAAGCAGGAGTGCTTCAAGAAAGGCCTGGCGCAGCCGGTGCGCCGCGCCGAAGGCCGCCTGGGCGATGATGGCGCAACCGACGACAACACCGCCACCTGGTACTACCAGGGCAATGAATTCCGCGTCGACAAGGGCAAGTGGGAAGAAATCCTGGCCAAGTACAAGGCACAGACCGATGCCGAGCACGATGAGGTCGTCAACCTCGGTGGTCTGCATATCCTTGGCACCGAACGCCACGAGGCGCGCCGCATCGACAACCAGCTTCGCGGACGCGCCGGGCGGCAGGGCGATCCCGGCAGTTCGCGCTTCTATCTCTCGCTCGAAGACGACATGATGCGCATTTTTGCCAGGGAATGGATGTCGAATCTGCTCCAGCGCCTGGGCATGGAGGAGGGAGTACCCATCGAGTCGCGGATGATCACCCGCCGCATCGAGGCCACGCAGAAGGCGGTCGAGGGCCAGAACTTCGAGTCCCGCAAGCACCTGCTCGAGTACGATGACGTGATGAACAAGCAGCGCGAGGCGGTGTACGGCATGCGCCGCCAGTTGCTCGAAGGCGTCGATCAGAAGGAACTCATCCTCGNAAGACTACGTCGCCGGCATCCTCTCCGACCTTATGGAGAAGTACTGTCCCAAAGACGCCCATGCCGACGACTGGGACATCCCGAAACTCAAGGGCGATATCTTCACCCGTTTCGGCGTGGACATCCTTGCGGAGGGCATCCAGCCCGAGAAACTGAACCGCCAGGAACTGGGTGACGCCATCTTCGACAAGCTCAAAGGGCGTTACGACGCTAAGGAAAAACTGATCGGCGCCGAGGCCATGCGCTATCACGAGCGCATGATCATGCTCAGCGTGCTCGACCAGCAGTGGAAAGACCATTTGCTCAGCATGGACCACCTGAAGGAAGGCATCGGGCTGCGCGGCTATGCCCAGCACGATCCTCTGGTCGAGTACAAGCGCGAGTCCTTCGAGATGTTTGAAGCCATGATGCAGCACTTTCAGGAAGACACGGTGCGCTATCTGTACCTGATGCAGGTGATCGAGCCGGCCGCGCGACCTGAGCCTCAGCTACAGGTTGCGGGTGCCCCGGCGCCCGCGCCTGGAGACGGAGATGGCCGCCGGGCGCGGCGCGCTTCGACGTCGATGGATGATTTGGAAGAAGACTTCCAGCGCCGCAAGCGCCGCGAGCTCGAACAGGCGCGCATGGCCGGCGCCGGCGATTATCAGCCAGTCCAGCAAGTGGTGCGCTCCGGCGCCAAGATCGGACGCAACGATCCCTGCCCGTGCGGCTCCGGCAAAAAGTACAAGAAGTGCTGCGGGGCGTAGGGCAGCATTCGGCGGACGTGTCCGATTTTTGGCGTTTTGGGCAGAACCACGTCGCACAGTCCAATCCCAAAAATTGTCATCCTGAGGAAGCTCGACCGAGCGCGCTAGCGCGAGGAAGGGCAACGAAGGACCTGCGCAAAGGACGGTTGTGCCAGTGCCGTCATCCCCGCAGTTCCTTCGCTTGCTTTCACTCGCTACGCTCGCTCAAGCGGCGCTCAGGATGACAATTTTGGTTGAACAGCGGCGAACGTCATCTCTCTTGCCGCACTCCCCGTCCGCCGCTTCCACTCGTCGAACAGCGCGCCATAGCTGAGCGTGATGTAGCTGCTCGGCGGGATGCCCAGCAGCCTTGCTGTCCGGTCGATCCAGCGCGGTGAACCTTCAATTTCGGCCACCGTGCCGATAGGGGTCTGATCGATAACGACATGGCCGTGGTCATCCGTCCACTCACTGCGGAACTTCTCATAGCGAAAACTGGGTGAGAATCCCAGCACGTGCAGAATACGATCGAGGCTGGGACCGTCAGCAACCGCCGTCTCAAGCTCCTGGCGGGACTTGTGCCGCAGCGCCTTGCCTTTGGACTTGTGCGTCAACGACCAGCGGTCACCGTACTTCCGCAGGCGCAGGATCTCACCCCGCCTGCGCAAGGGCTGTCCCGGAAGGTCGTAGAGAACGTTCATCTCGTGCGTGCGGCGCGTGACGAGCCGGAACCCGGACGCGCGCAGTCGGCGCGCCAGCGCCTTTGCGTCCGCCACCATGAATTTGATTTCGACTTCGCGCGCCATGACCGAGAGAAGTATAAGACCTGCCACAGAGATTGTTTCGCGAGAACCTCCCTTGCGCTGTCATCCTGAGCGAAGCCGAAGGGCCGGCCCGCACTCGCTCAGCATGACAGAGGGATAGAGTACATCCGTTGTGAAACTGCTTTAGCCCCTGAGGCACATGCTACGATTCCGCTTCTTCGGAGGGCGACATGAAGCAGACACCTGGCAAGCGCGAGCGGCGCTACATCAACACCGGCGGACGTCCGATGGACCTGCCGTTCAGCGACGGGGTGCTGGTCGGCGATATGCTGTTCCTTTCCGGCCGCATCGGGATTGATCCTCGCACCATGCAGGCAGCGACGGACGTCAACGAAGAGATTCGCCTGATGCTCGATGGTGTCCGCGCCACGCTCGAGGCCGCCTCAATGACGATGGACAATCTGGTCTACGTGCAGGTCTATTGCACGGACTTGGCGCTCTACGGAGCGTTCAACACAGCCTATCGCAAGTACTTTGCGAAGGACCTGCCGGCCCGCGCCTTCCTCGGGGTCGGGTCATTGCTGCGTGGCGCCCGCTTCGAAATGCAGGCCATCGCGATACGTTGAGGAGCTGAGGGCTATTTCTCCCTCGCCACCACGAACTCCGGCGCCCATAGCAAGGCCCGCTTGATTTCCGAGTCAGGGAGATCGCA
>OCOJ01014623.1_pt3 | contig 12910 bp, 4 predicted proteins | sample 1539251 | NCBI WGS metagenome assembly OCOJ01 (sample SAMN01911457, study PRJEB22624) | soil metagenome | biome: Soil | place: Malaysia | collected 2012-04-30 | depth RA_metagenome m
CGTTCCACCGCGCCAGCAGGCTGGAGAAATCCCGCGCCTCGAGATAGAGCAGCGCGCCCGGAGGGGTGTAGCGCGCGAGCGCCAGTTCATCTGTCGCCGACGAGCGATGCGCCGAGAGCAGAGCGGCGATGCAGATGATGCTGAGCGACGACAAGAAGATTCGCCACTTCATGGCCATGCCGCTCCCTTCCCCGCTGCTGCCGTTGCCGCGAGCGCAATGCGCGGGCGCACCAAGCGATTTTGTTCGAGCGCCTGGTGAAGAACTGGCTGGCGTGCTTCGTTCTGCCTGCGCCGTTCGAGTTCTTTTCTCGTGGCCGCAATGCGGGTGCGCAGCACGGAGCGCCGCGGCGCGTTCGTCTCCAGCCTTCGCGCGGCCTGGAAATACGCCAGGCTTTCTTTGAGCCGCCCGACGCGTTCCAGCACCTCCCCGAATTGGAAGCAAATACGCGCCTGCCGGGCGCGCGAAAGCGCCGTCTTGCGCTGCGCGCCTGCGCCGGGCGCCTCCTCATCCGGTTGACTTTCGTTCGGCTGCTCCGCCGGCTCGTCTTCCATTTCACGGCCCGGTCGCCGAGCCGCGAGCTGCGGCACCGCAGTGCCATCAAGCGCGGCGATGGCCAGCTCATCGGCGCGGGCATCGGCTGCGGTCTCGAACAAAAGGTATCGGGCCTCTTCGCGCGCCGGATAATCTTCCACCGCTTTGCGCAGGAGTTGCAGCTTGCCCTGCGCCTCCGCCACGCTCTTCGCCGCACGGACGCGCGCTTCGTAGAAAAACGGCTGGTCCGCGGCAGCAGCCGTAAGCTGTGCCGGCGCGGCGGACACGAGACTCAATTCCTTGGATCCCAGGGCCGCCGCGGGGCGCTGTCCCGTCAGCGCCTGTGCCGCTTCCATGCGAACGCTGTAGGACACCGCAGCGTCGGACGCGATCCTCGCGATGTCGTCGCGCGCACCCGCTGCCTCCACGCCCGCAGCGATTCGCGCCTGGGCCCAGCGCAGCCGGTAGGAAGCGTTCCAGGGCGTGGCTTGGGCCAATTGCGACAGAAATTCCGCGGCTTCGGCCGGATGGCCGGTTTTTTCCAGCAGGGCAGCCGCGGGTTCCAGATTCTCGAACGGTTCTCCGACCACTACGGTCAGCCGGTGGAGCAATTCCATCGCGCCCGGCAGATCGCCCGCGGCGATGCGGATTTCCGCGAGCCCCAGGAAATTCGAAGCCACCAGATTGCGCCGGTCAATCTCCCGGGCGAAAACGAACTCCAGGATCTTGCGCGCCGACGCCCGGTCTCCCTCCCTCTGAAGACGGCGAGCGGCGGCGCGCAGGATTTCCGCCGCGGGCGCGCTTTCTTCATCCGCGCGGTAACTCGCCACCCTGGCGTCGAGCGTGCCGAGATGCGCCGCGGCCTGCAAATCCAGGGGAACAAATTCCGCCGCGCGGTTCGCCTGTGTGTCCTTCGGCAGGGAGGTGAGCAGGGCACCCGCAGCCTGGAATTGCTTTGTCAGGATCAGGTAGTTCGCCCAGCGCAACTGCCAGTTCTGCAGCTCGGTGAGTGCATACTCCTTTTCGGTTCCCGTGGCTTTAGCCGCTTGCTCGCTCTTGCCAGCCAGAATCCGCTGGTAAATCGGAGCGCGGTTTGCCCGGGGAATCCAGGGCGCATCCGCCACGTCCGCGAGCACGGTAATCGGATCGGAAGCCGCGGTGGAAAGGTCGAGGAGCCACGCCGATGCCGCGGCGGGATCGCCGAGCGCCGTGTAGGCGCTCTTCAACAGGTCGTTCGACCGGTAGTTCCCGTTCTTCTTGAGATACGCGCGCAGCAGAGTGTCCACATCCGGCTTCAATTCGGCGAACAGGTGGCGCGACGCGGAATCCTGCGTAATGCGCGCGAAATCCGTCCAGAAACTCTCCGGCACCACAACCTGCTTCACCTGCTGCGAGAGTTGGCCGATGGCCAGCTTCCATTGCTGGACGGCAGTCGGGCGGTCCCCCTGCTTGAGATACGCGAGCGCCAGCCGCAGGTGCGCGTCCACGCTCGAGGGTTTCAGCTCCAGCACGTGGAAATAATCGGCGATGGCTGCGCGCGGATCGCCGCTGCCTTCGTAATAGTCCGCCACTTGCAGGTAGCCTTCCGGCGAAGCCGGGCTCTGTTCGAGCACCGCGACAAGGAAATCTTCCGGATTGCCCTGTTTCGTCGCGCCCAGATATTCGCCGTAGCGTGACCCGTAGTAGAACCAGATGTCGCCGGCGAGCTGCTGGTCCCGGCTGATCGTTTTCCCGATGCGCTCGCCGATGGTCGGATCGCCCAGCGCNGTTCAGAAAGCTCTTGTTCACGGCCGGCGTCGCTTCGGCGAAATACAATCCGGTGAGCGCGTCGTAGGCGTTCTTCCACACGGGAACGCGCGCACGGCTGCGCGCCGCCACCACCTGATGGGCCAGCTCCGGGCTGCCGTTCGCGACCGCATATTGCGCGGCCTGCTCTCCCCAGGGCGTCCAATTCGCCGCCGTCTGCACCAGCAGTTGCGGATTCTGCTTGAGCAAAAACTCGAAGTAGCGCTGCAAGTACTCGCCGGTTATGTAGGCGATCGGCATGGAGGAAAGCACGCGCAGCTCATTCGCCGTGTCGCCCGCGGAACGGTAGGCCCGCGAGGCCTCGAGCAGCATGGACGGCTGCGCTCCTGCGGGCAGTCGCGGCGCGAATTGCTCGAGCTGCGGCGCCAATTCCGCGAATTTCAGCCGCCGCCGCTGAAGCTGGGCGTAACTCTGCATGCGCCCCTGGACGATCAGCCAATTCGGGGCCGAATCCATCGCCAGTTCGTATCTCCACTTGGCGTCTAGGTCCTCGAGGCCCGCCGCTTCAGCCAGCGGAACGGCGAAGAATTCCACATCCGTCGGGTTCAGCGGAGCGCGCAGCTTCTCGGCGAATTGGGTGAAGGCGCCTTTTTCTTCCGGCGCGAAATAATTTGCCGCGGTCCGGCCCATTTCCACCAGCGCCGCGCGCATGCCATTGCGCGCGGTCTGGATGCGCGTTTCCAGCACGCGTTTGCGCCACTCGCTGTCCGTCACCGCGGCAATCCCCTGCCGGGCCACTTGCTGCTCGAGCACGGGAAGATTCGCGGACGCGGTCGAAAGCGCGAGTTGAAGCTGGGCATAAGCGGCGTCCTGCTGCCGCAGCCGGGTCATCACGCGCGCGTAGAGAGCCGCACCCGAATGATTTTCCTGCGCGGCCAGCAGCTCGCCGCCCGCGGCATGGAGGCCCATCTCCGCAAAGCTGCGCGCTTCCGCCAGCATGTTCCAGCTTTCCAGGCGACGGGCCGCTTCAAAATAGTTGCCCGGCCGCTCCGGCTTGCCGTCAACGAGCGCGGTCTTCAACGCGGTCACCGCTTCCGCCGTTCGGCCCTGCCGGGCGCGTATCTGCGCGATTTTTTCCATCCATTGCGGGTCTTTGTAAGCCAGCTCGTACAGCTTGGCGTAGTCAGTGACGGCGTCATCAAAGCGCATCAGGCGTTCTGCAAGTCCGCCGCGCGCCGTCCGCAGATCCACGCGGTCCGGTCGAATGGCAATGGCCTTTCCGTACGCCTCGATGGCGGCGGGATAGTTTTCGAGCGCGGTGTGGATGCGGGCCAGCACGACGGCCCAGCGATCGTCGCGCGGCGATTGCTGAACGGTCTTCGCGTAGAAGTCCACCAGCCGCCCGTCAAGGTGATGCCGCCCGGCGTAAAGCGCGGCCTCATTGGCGAGTCCATCTTCCCCGGGAAACGCGTTGAGGATCTCGATGTATTGGCTCACGGCGCCCGAATAGTCGCCGAGGCTGGTGAGCGCGGGGATCAACCCGCGCCGCAACGCCGCGAGCTGCGATTTCTTCGCGTCGGACGGGAGCGGCGCCGCCTGAATCGCGGCAATTTCGTCCACGTAGAATTGTTTCAGCCCCTGCTGATCTCCCGCCCTCGCATACGTGTCCGCCATGGCCGCCAGGTACTGCGCGTCGTAGGGCGATTCCTTCAGCAGCGCTGCCAGCAACGTGCGCGCCTGCGGGTAGAGTTTGGCGTCGGTGCATTTCCGCGCCGCTTCGAAAGTGAACTGAGTGCTGAGGGCCGGGTAGGCGTCCTTTGCCGCCTGTTCCAGCACCGCGATGGCCTGCGACTGCAGCTTCGCGCGCCAGTAGAACTCCACGGTGGCGCGCACCACGCCGAGAATCTTCGGATTCTCGTGATACAGCTCTTCTATATTGCGCTGCGCCGCGGCTAGGTCCTTGCGGCTTTCGTAGAGCTGCACGAGCCGGTAGCGCAGTTCCAGCCGCGTGACGGGGTCGGTGGTGAGCGAAGCCTGTTTTTCGAGCGCGCGCTCGCGGACGCTTTCGAGCGACTTCTGTTGCGCCAGCGATTCGAGATCCGCGGCTTCTTCCAGCGTTGTCGCGCGGCTCACGGCTGCCTCCAGCAGTGCTTCCACGTCCTTCTTCCGGTTCAGAGTTTCCAGCACGCGCGCGCGCAGGGCAATTGCGGTGAGCGCTGCGCCTGGCTCCTCCGTGCGCTTCTGCGTCTCGGCGTCAACGATGGCCTGGTACTTGGGCCGTCGCGCCAGTTGCAGCAGCCGCTCCTCCGCAGGCGATCCCTGGCCGCCCGCCAGGCTTCCCTTCACATATTCCTGGATGGCCTGCGGGTAGGCGCGTTTGCCTTCGTAGATTGCGCCTTCTTCGTAGGCGTAGAGTGCGTCATTGGCGAACTTCCTGCGCGCCTGGCCCAGCAGCCGCAGGGAATTTTCGAAATCGAAGTAGTCCCAGAAAATCGTCGCGGCGTCGAGATAACCGTTCGGCTCTCCCGGCGCAACCTGCGGGATGCGGTTCCAATACGGCGCCGCGCGCGCGAAGAGTTCGCGGTCCGCCAGTGTGTCGCCGATTTGCGCCAGCAGTTGCGTATTGCCGGGACTCGCAGCCAGCAGGTTCTCCTCGATTTTCACTGCCGTCTCCGTGTTGGCCGGCTGGTAGTAGGCCAGCGAGCGGAACACGGCCGCAGCGGTGTTCCCCAGCTCAGACTCCGCGGGATACAGTTCCGCCAGGCCCTTCAGGTAGGGCGCGCTCTCCTCATAATGCGAGCGCCAGAGGTTCGCCTGGACCAGATATTCGCCCGCCGCGGGATTTTCTCGAACGAGCTGCTCCGCGGTTCCCTTCGGCTGCGACGCCTGGCGCAATTCCTCGAGTTCGGATTCGAGCCGTCTGCTGCTGCTCAGAAAGGCGAAGAACTGGTTGCGCAGGCTGGCTTCCTCGAACCAGTGATTCCGCAGCACGCGCTCCCAGGCCACCGGGTCGCGCGTCAGTGGCGCGCGGTAGGCGATCAGCAGGTTGTTGACGAACACGGGATTGTGCGGAAAGCGCTCGTGGGCGTAGAGATTCAGTTGCAGATAGAGCGCGGCGCTCCCTCCGGAAATCACGTTCTGGAAATACGTTTCCAGGTCCGTGCCTTGGAACATCTTCACCACGTTCTGAGTGAGGGTGGTGAATTCCGCTTCCTGCTTCCGCCGCAAATAGTAACGGGCGAGTTTGCTGTACCAGGAGCGGTCCGGAAAGCGCGCGATGGCCCGCTTGTACACGTCTTCCTGTTCCGCCTCGATGCGGTTTTGCTCCAGGAACACGGCCAGGCGCTCGTACAGTCCCGGATCATCGGGATTGTGCTCAATTTCGTTCCGCAGCACGCCGATGGCCTGCGGAATCTGCTTCAGTTGCGCCAGCCGCGCCAGATAGCGTTCGAGCACCCGCGCGTATTCGGGCGAACGCGCGCCCCGCTCGACGGATTTCGCTGCCCTTGCCCCCGTTTGGAACGCCGCTGATGCGGCTCCCCGGCCCGTGCCCTGGCTTTCATCCGCGTCATTCCCTCCGAACCGTGCCTTTGCTCCCGCAGGCGCTTCGTCCATTTCCGGCTCGTAGGAGCCTTCCATACCCGCAGCGCCGCTACCCAAAGGCACACCTTCCGCTTTCGCCGCCAGTTCTTTCAGCACCGCGTCGTAGATGGCGAACTCTTCCTGTGTCTTGGATTCCCGCGCATAGGCGTCCGCCATGAGCAGCGCCACCTGGGTGCGTTCGGCGGCTTGCGGGAAGCCGGCCAGGAATTCCTGCCCAGTGCGAATCACCGCTTCGCTTTCGCCCGCGGCGGCATAGTATCCGATCAGTTTGGCGTGAAGTTCCGGACGGTCCGGCGACTTCGGAAACTGGGCATCTACGAGCGCCACCAGTTCCGCCGCGCGCGACCGGTGAAAATAGGGCACGGCGCGCTGCTCTTCCTGTGCATACGCGGCCGCCGGGTCGGTGGTGTTAAGAATCAGGGAGAGAATGCCGTTCCAGTATCCCGGCCCCTGATCCATGGTGGCGATGTCGCGGTACATGGCCAGGTCGCCCGTGCCCAGCCGGATGGGCGTCTCCGGCGCGTCGAGAAGGATGCGGGCCAGTCCTGCCAGTCCGTTCTGCCGCTCGTCCCCGGCGTCCTTCGCGTTGTAAAGCGCAAAGTAATAGCGCGCCGCCTCCGGATAGGCGTGAATGGCTTCGAGCAGACGCGCGCATACATAGAGGTCTTTGGCCGCCCATTCGGAATGCGCCGACTCCTTGTGCATGCGCAGCAGCGTGATCTGCGCCTGCGCCGCGTCCAGCTTCCCCTGCTGCTGGTAGTAATAGAACACCAGGGCCGTTGCCCGCAGGTCTTCCGGATTCGCGTTCAGCGCGGCGTGCTGCTCGTCCAGGAATTTTCGCAGGCTGTGCGTCTGCCGCAGGAGATCGAAATAGCTCTTCACCAGCTCTGGATCCCACAGCGGCTGGAACGATTTCTCGTACACCGACAGGCCCTGGGGCAGCGAGCCGCGGCGGTACTCCACCAGCGCGCGCGCCTTCACCGCAAAGATTTCGTCGCCGGGAAATTGCTTCCGGTAGTCCTCCATCAGTTGATTCGCCGCGTCGTATTCCTTTTCCGAAATCAGAAAATCGAGAAAGCGGGAATAGAGCGAAGGTTCGTTGGGATAGCGCGCAATCCAGCTCCGGTACTGCGCCATCGAAACGTCATTCGGCAGGCCCTGTTGGTGGATCAGAGTGAAGATGCGTTCGAAGGCCCGCCACGATTGCTGCCCGGCGGGCGCTGTCAGCTTTTCCGCGGGCTGCGCCGGCGCATTCGCCACGTCGCTGAGGACGCGAATTTCGTCCTGCGGGCGAAGCCGGCGATGATAGAAATTCGCCAGTGCCAGCTCAGCGCCAATTTTGTCCGCGCTCGCGTCTACGAATTTTTTCCAGTCCGCCTCGGCGGCATTGAAGTCCAGTTGCTGCTCATCCTCCAGAGCGAGCAGCGAATAGAGCTTCGCCTCCTTCGGTTGCTGCGCCGCCAGTCCCTGGAGCTCCGGCCGCGTCTCGCTGGGGGGACGCCGGTGCATCACCTGGCCGCCGGGCAGCGCCATCCAGCGGAAAAACGCTGCTTCGAGCGCGCTGCGCCCCTCGATGTTGCGGATCCACGCCGGCAGTTCTCCGCGCGCACCCGCGGAAAACAGGCCCGCAACCAACGCCGCCAACGCCGCGGCCGCCGCCAGCCGACTGCGCCGCGCCGCCTGCGTAGGGGCACGATCCCGCCACTGCGGGATGCCCCTACAGGCTGTCACCCAGCGTCGCCATCGCGTGATTGGCGGTTCGCCTGCAGATTTAGGCGAGCCCGGATCGGCCCCAAAACTTGGAACGGCCCTAGGGAAGAATTTCAACATCCACCCCCTGGGACGCGATGTTGTGCGCGATGTCTTCGCCCGTCACTGTAAGCTTGTAGACCCCCGGAATGGCTTGCTCCGGCACCAGCAGCGTTCCCCGGTTCGCTCCCGCGCGTGCATCCCAATGCAGCTCCACCGGGGCTGCGCCTTCCAGGCGCGCCACCAGTGTGCGCGTGCTTGCGGATGCGAATACCTTCAGATCCACAGTTTCGGCGCGGTGGAATCGCTTGCGCTCGAGCCGGATATCGATCGTGGGAGGCTTGCTGGCGATGACAAATGTCTTCGTTTCCCGGTACGTGTGCCCCAGCGTGTCCCGCAGGACGAGCCGCACCGTGTATGTCCCGTCCTGCATGTCGCTGGGCGCGTAGAACCGCGTCTCCCACACGTCCTCGCCCGCCAGATACCGGAGCGGCTGCACCAGTCCGAACGGAAAAAGCGCCACCACGGAGGCGAACGAACCGTTCGTCTTAACCCGCAGCACGGGATCGCCCGGCCGGATCACGCGCGGCCGCAGCAGCGCGCGTGGCACGGCCAGGAACGAGGTGTACGGCGTGACGAACTTGTACTCGCGCGCCAGACGGATGATTTCGTCAATCGTGGCCTGGTCTTCCCCTTCCCGTTCGATTTTCTCGAGCAGCGCATCCACCCGGGCGCGGGCCCACAGGCGCGGCAATTGCGCATTCTCGAGCGAACGTGCGGGCAGCTCCGCGCTCCGGGAAATCTCCACCGGCGCTCCCTCCCGCGTGCCTCGAACGGTGAAGGTCACGTTCCTTCGCGGCTGCGGGTAGCGTCCCACCCACGAAGCCACAGAGCCCGGATACAGCGCGTCCTGGAGCGGATAGACCATCTCCGTGCCTGCGTCCGCGGGCGCCTCCAGACGGAGCTGGCCCAGGGGCGCGCGCCCGATCTTGGAAAGAAATGCGTTCAGCTTGAATTCCATCGGCTCGGTGGAAAGCACCTGCTCGACGAGCCCGCCGTTGCGCGCCAGCATGCGCAGCAACGGCAGATTGGCATCATCCCCCACGCCGAAGATGTACGTCCGCGGCCGCTCCGTCTCCGCCAGCTTTTTCCATTCCGCCGTGTACCAGGCCGCGAGGCTGCCGTTCTGGATCGTCCCGCGGGTTGCTCCTCCATCGCTGATCAGTACCAGATAGGCATTGCTCCCCGGCTTGCCCGCGCTCTGGCGCAATCCCGCGTCCAGCGCGGCCTGGAGATTCGTTCCCCCGCGCAGTTTGCTGGCGCGCACGAAATCCAGCGCGCGTTGAATTCCTCCGCCATCCGCGGCCACCGGCTGCGCCTGGTAGGCCTTCGTCTGGCTGTTGAACAGGATCAGGTTGAAGTTGTCGCCGGGCTTCAGCGACCGCAGCAGCGTTTCCAGCGCCTGGTAGCTCCGCTCGAGTTTTTCCCACTGCATGGAAAGGGAAACGTCGAACAGGATGATGATGGTCTTGGGATGCTCCTGCGCGCCGGAAGCTGGCGACGCGGCAGCCGCGGTCCAGCTCGCGTCGCCCAGCAGGGCTTCCACTTCAAAAAATCCCGGTTCATTGGTCTTCACCACGGGTGCCGTTTCCGTGGGCGAGGGCGAAGGGCCCTCCGGGTTGCGGTAGGCCAGGACTTGCGCCGTGTCGCTCGCCGCGGCGTCCTGCTCGTAGGTGGCCACAAAATCTTCCGCCAGGTTGACGTTCTCGCCCTCGAAGGAACCCTTTACGAAATGTGGGGTGTTCTGCTCCAACCGCAGCGGGAACGTCTTGGCCGGCGCCTGGAACTTCGCCATGGCCAGCGCGGACCGCAATTCGTAGTTGATCCGGAAATGCCGCGCGGACTGGGCCTGATACGCGTCCGGCCGCAGAGGAATGGCGAAGTAAGCTTTGAGGTTTTCCACCGGAATCTTCTGGTGGTATTCGAATTCCAGGCGCTTGGTTCCGTAGGCGGGGATGGGAACGATTCGCGCGCTGAATACGGCGCTGCGCTTGGCCTCTTCCGCGCCCCGTTCGCCCATCTGCAGCAGTCCCGGATCGATCGATTGCTGCTTCAATTGGTTGTAAATCTCTTCCGCGCGTTTCCGCTCCAGAATCACCGCGGGAATGCGCGTCGGCCCGTCCCACACCGCAAAATCCGAAACCGTGGCCAGGCTGGGCAGCGCGAACACATAATTGCCTTCTTCGATCGCCAGAGTGTGGTTGGAAAAGATTTGCTTCACGAAGACGCGCGCGTCCCCGTCTTCGATCTGGACCGTGATCTCCATTTCTTCGAGCGAAAGAATGGACGGATCAGGCTGCGCCTTGTCCCGCGGGATGAGCAGGCCCGCATCCCCGAGAGCAATCCCAGGTACAAACATCGCGTACAGGAAAACGATCAGCGCTTTCTTCATGGCTCGAGCTTCCGTTCCTCGATCCGCACCAGGCCGTTGTCCGTCCCCACGTACAGGTAGCCGCCGCCTGACGCCAGCGCCGTCACGCTGGAAGACGGCAGTCCCTTTTCCATCTCGGTCCAGCGCCCCGTGGCGCGGTCCTGCACGAAGAGGCCATGCCCCAGCGTGCCGGCAAACACGTGCTCCGGCGTAACCAGCATGGCGTTCGGATTCACGTTGAACGCGCCCGTAGCCGGGCCCACCCCGCGGAAATGCCCCTGACGATCGAGCGCCAGCACTCCGGCGCCGTACGTTCCCACCATCCACTCGTCGCCCACGGGCACCACTGCGGTAATCCAGTTGTGCTGCAAACCCGAATTGCCCACCGTGTAATTCACCTGTACCGCCTCGCGCCCGATCACGGAGATGCCCCCCAGCGTGCCCGCGAGCAATTCATCGCCCGCGACCCCCAGCGCGTAAACGTGGTTGTTCACCAGCCCCTGAAACGCATACAGGCTGCGCACTCCCTGGCGGTCCAGAAAGGTCAGTCCCGCCGGGGTCGCCAGCACGAGGCCGTCTCCGTACGCGGCCACGTCGGTCACGTGGTCCGCAATCAGGCCCGTCGCGCGCGTCAGCACCTGCTCTTCCCTTCCCGCGTGCCCGAATCTCACCAGCCCGTTGGCCGTGGCCACGTTCACCGCTCCGGTTTTTGCTTCCGGCAGGATGCGGTTCACGCAGAACACGTGCTCGTCCTCGACGTGCGTCACCCGGCCGCTGGCCATGTCCAACTGGTCCAGGCCGCGGTTAAAGTAGCCGATCCACAGCCTTCCGCTCGCATCCACGGCCAGTGCGGAAATATTCCGGTCGCTCAGTGTCGCCGGATCCCTCCGCAGCACTTCCTGCCAGGCCAGGCCGCGCGCATTCATGCGATATAGCTCCGAACGCGTCAGGACGTACACCTCGTCCCCCATGGCCAGGAACTGCTCGACTTCCGATGGAGGTGTTGCGCCGCGCACGAGCGCATCCCGGCGGCTCTGCCCGAGAGGAACGGTGATGACTCCCTGATCTTCCGTGCCGATCAGCAAACTGCGCGGCGTGGCCGCGAGCGCCGTGGCAAAAACTCCCGCAGCCAGGACGCGCGAAAACTTTCCGCCCTCAAACGCCGCCACTCCGAGCGGCGTCCCCACGTAGGCCCTGTCCCCGTCGAGAGCGATGGACAGTACCTGGGGGTCGGGGAGCCCTTGTTGTTCCGCGAAGGCCTCGGTCTCTCCCGCATGCCAGTGGAGCACTCCCCGGCCGATGGTCCCCACCCATAAATCCGCTTCACTGCCCGCCAGCGCCGTCACGTACACGCCGGCGAGCGTGGGATGCAGCAAAGTGATTTCTTTTCCGTCGAACACGAGGACGCCCCGTTTGCGCGTTCCCATCAGCAGGTGGCCGCTGGCGGTTGCCAGGACAGTGGTAATGTCGCGAGAATCCTTCTCGCGCGGATAAATTTGGCGAAAACTGCGCCCGTTGAAAGCCAGCAGGCCGTCGGATGCCGTCGCCAGAATCAATTCTTCCTGCTGTGAGTCCGCCAGCAGGGCCCTGGCCAGCGCCACCAGCGGGCTCGGCGGCAAATCCCGCCCCACGGCAAACTGCCGTACCAGTTTTCCTCCGGGCTCGTACTGGACGAGGCCCGCTGGTCCGGCAATATACAGGTTGTCTTGGAATCGCTCCGCCCGCGTGAACTCGGCGGGGGCGCTCAACGCTTCAAACGGCGGGGCGGCATCGGGCAGGTAGGGCCTGACTGCGAATTCCGTGCGGCCCTGAAGCCGTGCTTCTTGCCGGGAGGCGTCCAGAACGCGGGAGAGTCTTAGCGCGAAGAGCCCTGCCGCCAGCAACCCAACGGCCCAACCTGCTGCTACGATTGCCCAGATTGCCCTCTTGGCTCGGGTCATCGGCCCTCTCCGGGATTCCGCACTATAACGGAATCTCTTCCTCCCCGGAAAGCCCGGCCAATGCCGCGCGTTCAGTTTGATTCCAGGAAGTACACAAAAGGTTATCTGGAAGGCGGCAAAACCGCCGAGGGATAGAGAGGCAGATGCCCCACCACGGGGGCTAGGGTGGGCGGATAGCGGGGGCTAGGAATCAGCCGATTTGCCCTCCTACGCGCTCTGCGGATGCCGCCTTTCCAGGTGTACGGCTTGCAACGCCCAGCTTCCCACGCGCCCTCTCGCGACCAGCCCGTCTGCCGTGCTCTCGCGGCAGGTTGCGCCATCTCTGTGGAACTGAACTATGATGGGCACGGGATCGAAACGATGGGCGAGAACCACGAGGCGGTGCTGCGAAAGACTCCGCTGTTTGCGAGCCTCACCGATGCGGAGATGCGCGCCCTTCGCGCTCGCGTCACCAGCAGGCACTTCCACCGGGGCGAGTTGCTCTTCAACGAAGGCGATGCGTGCCCGGGCCTCTTCCTTGTAGCCTCCGGAAAAATCCGCATCTTTAAACTGTCCGCTGCGGGACGCGAACAGGTGCTGGCCGTGGAAGGACCCGGAAGCTCCTTCGCGGAGCTGCCCGTATTCGATGGAGGCAATTATCCCGCCTCCGCGTCCGCCTTGGAGGACGCGGAAGTCCTGTTCATCTCGCGCAGGGACTTTCAGAGCTTCTGCCGCGAGCATCCCGACGTGGCGCTGAAGGTGATCGCGGTGGTCGGCGCGCGCCTGCGCCGCCTGGTGGGGATCATCGAAGACCTCTCGTTTACAACCGTCAGACAGAGGCTCATCGGCCTGCTCCTGCGAATGGCGCAGGCCAGCGGAACCCCTTCGAAAGAAGGAATCCGAGTGGAACTGACCAAGAGCCATCAGGAT
>OCOJ01043911.1_pt1 | contig 12906 bp, 15 predicted proteins | sample 1539251 | NCBI WGS metagenome assembly OCOJ01 (sample SAMN01911457, study PRJEB22624) | soil metagenome | biome: Soil | place: Malaysia | collected 2012-04-30 | depth RA_metagenome m
CCGTGGCCGACAGATTTTTGCCACGTCTCCGCTCGAGCTGGTTGACGGAACGACCCGTGTGTCGTGAAAAATCCGCACCTGCCGGGTGAAAGAACACAACAAAAGCGGGACTGTCGGTAGAAATCTCACTTCGAGTGCATCATCTCAGTTTCAAACAAGCTGGATAGATACTGGGTCAGTTTCGTGAAACTGGCCAGTACCGCTGGACACAGTGCATTGACCGGCACGGCTAGCGGGCTGGATAATTGCTCTGCGTTCTGTCCGCAGGAGACGTCAGCCAATGAGGGATGCGAGGTCCGTAGCCCGTTCCCGTTGGGTGGTGCTGTTAGTCCTGGCGATGGCGGCGATTACAGGCGGCTGCTCGAGTTCCGCACCTCCGATCTCGGTCAGCGTGTCGCCTTCTTCTCCACAGGCGATTGATCAGGGGCAGACGGTCACTATCAAAGCAACCGTAACGAACGACCCGTCGAGCAAGGGGGTGTCGTGGAAGCTCACCGGTCCGGGCACTCTCAGCAATCCAACCGCATCGTCCGTGACCTACAACTCGCCTACGACCAGTCTCACCAGCGCCCAGCATGCGACGGTCACAGCCACGTCCATCAAGGACCCGACCAAGAGCGCTTCGGTGCCAATCGCGGTAAACCCGCAGNCCGCAAATCCCTTTCCAAACTCTTGCGAACGGATCCGTGGGCAGGTCCTACAGCCAAACCATCGCCCTGACTGGCGGTACCGCTCCGTTCCAGTGGAGCATATACAACGGGCCGATTATCACCGGATCGAGCGTGGGTGGATCGGTGCCCGACGGACTGACGCTGAATGCCAGTACCGGAGTGATCAGCGGAACCCCGACCGCCGGCGGTACGTGGTACTTCGAGGCGACGGTAACAGACGCGACGGGTGCGCTCGCCATCAATGGTTTTCTGAGCATCAAAATCAGTCCCATCGCACCAGCGGGAAATCCGGTTCCGTTTTTGAACCAACCGCTGGTGCCGACAGCCGTTTCACTTGGCGGCAACGGCGTGACCCTCAACGTAAGTGGGACCGGGTTCGTTTCTGGTGCGACCATTGATTTCAACAGCACACCGCTCGCGACAACTCTCGTGGATAGCGGGCATCTCAGCGCGGTCCTTCCGGCGGCGGACGTTGCTACCGCGGGGACAGCGTCGGTGACAGTGGTGAACCCGGCGCCGGGCGCCGGCCGGTCCAACGTGGTTTATTTTCAGATCGGAGCCCCAGAGACGACAGTCAATTTCGTGAATGCGGCCAATTCGCCCCTGTCGATTATCGAGGCAATCGGATTGACAGTGGCGGACTTCAATGGAGACGGGAAGCCAGACCTTGCCGTCGCAGCGAACGCTAGGGTGTACGTGTACCTCGGGAATGGCGACGGTACATTTGCGCCAGCGTCGGGCTCCCCGGTACCAGTGCCGAGCCCGCCGTACGATGACGCAGCCACACCCGACACCGGGCCACCTGTCGCGGCGGGCGATTTCAATCATAGTGGTCATCAGGGATTGGCTGTTGCGTTAAATCAGAATGCGGCCGCAGCGATCCTGTTGGGGAACGGCGACGGGACCTTCGTTCCTTCCTCGGCGGCATTTGCTAACACCATAGACCCGACGACATCCGCTCTGGCGTCAGCTGATTTCAACGCGGACGGGAATCTCGATCTTGCCATTGCCAACCAGATCTACGGCTCGGCGTTCGTTGCTCTGGGATCCGGCGTGGGTGCGTTCAACACAGCGGGCAACCTCAACCTTACAGGGTTCCCGACGGGAATCGCCGTAGGGGATTTCAATGCCGACGGAAAGCTCGACGTGGTTGTGGCAGGGGGGGTTTTNCGGGAATCGCCGTAGGGGATTTCAATGCCGACGGAAAGCTCGACGTGGTTGTGGCAGGCGGCTTTTCGTCCTCCTCAGGGTTAGGACCTTCGGGACTGGGTGTCTCGCTTGGGAACGGAGACGGGACATTTACTCCGGCGAACGGCTCGCCGATTTCCCTCGGGAAGAACCTCTATGGGGTCGTGGCAGGTGACTTTAACGGTGATGGGAAGCTGGATCTCGCGGTGACCGATTCCGGTGGCAACGCGGTGCTGATCCTGCTGGGGAATGGCGATGGAACCTTTGGCGCGCCAACAACGATTCCGGTAGGAACCGAGCCGGAGGCGATTGTCGCGGGAGATTTCAATAACGATGGGAAGCTGGATCTGGCAGTCGCAAATTTCGGCGACGGCACGGTCACGCTTCTACTTGGGAACGGCGATGGGACGTTTACGTCGGCGTCGGGCTCACCTTATCCGGTGGGGCCACAACCGTTCGCCATCTCGGCCGCGGACTTCAACGGTGACGGCAAGCTCGATCTCGCTGTCGTGAACCTAGGCACCGGTGTATCGATTTTGCTGCAGCAGTAGCTCTCGATCGCTGGCTCAAGAAAGTAAGCGTAGCCACCGCCAGGCAGGATTGTCCGCTTATGGGGCGCAAACCCGAAACGATCGGCAAGGATTGTGATCGCCGATGGGCGCTCAATGCACCAAAAAGCCGGTCACGGCCAGGGCGATCCCGATCGCGGCCATCAGCAAACCCGCACTCCAGAAGATGCGCTTTCCCGACAGCAGGGTGATTGATGTTATGACCAGTCCCACTTCGAGAAAGACTTCAGCCAAATCGTAGCGGTCCGCTCGCCTCCGTTCCATGCCAACCTCGGATTCCATCTCGCGCGCCTGTGCTTCGATTTCTTTCTGGTTGTCCTTGTAGCGCTCCGCTTCGTTGGCGTATTTCTCGCGAAGCTTTTCCAGGGTTGCGGCATCGCCGGTCGTGGTGGCCACCGCTGTCAGGTCAACGAAGAGCTCGTCGGTATGGCGGCGAATGCTCTTGGCCTGGTAGAAGGCCCACTGGTCCGACGACTTGGCCTGAATCACGACCTCTTCCGTATGGGCGCGATGTCCAAGCAGCGTGACAACGGCCACCAGCACGGCGAGCACCGCCATGGTCAGCGACACCGGCGCCAGATTGGGATTGTGCTTCGCGTGCTCGGCATGCTCTTGCAGTTCACTCAGTTCATCGGTCACGGGCTCTCCTGCGGGGCGAGTTTCTCGCCAGTTACTGAAGTTCTCCGATGTTAAGGATTCATCAATCCACGGACAAGAGACTAGTTGGTTTCACGCGTGTAAGCATGCCAATCAACCGGAAACCGGAAACTGGAAACCAAGAACTGCACTGAGAAGCAAAACAACGCCACTGGCCGCTAATCACTGGCCACTGACTCTACTCTCCCATTACCTTCACGATCACGCGCTTGTCCCGCTGTCCGTCGAACTCGGCGTAGAAGATGCGCTGCCACGTGCCCAAATCAAGTTTGCCTGCCGTGATGGGCACAATCACTTCGTGATGGATGAGCAGCGCCTTCAGATGAGAATCGCCGTTGTCCTCGCCGGTCTGATGATGCTTGTAGTTTTGGCGAAACGGCGCGAGATGCTCCAGCCACTGATCGATGTCCTCGATCAGCCCGCTTTCATTGTCGTTAACATAAACGCCGGCCGTGATGTGCATGGCCGAGACCAGCGCCATGCCTTCCTTGACCCCGCTCTTCCGCACGATCTCCTCCACCTGGGGCGTGATGTGAACATAGGCGCGATGAGTTTTGGTATGAAACTTCAGGTATTCAGTAAGGACTTTCATTCGCAGGGGCTCCTGGGTTTCGTCTGGGAAATTCTACTTGAGAACAGGACTCCTGCCGCTGGGTGCGACGACAGCTTTCGCTGCCATACTCGGCCGCTCGAAGTCACTGAGTGTCGCGCATCACTGTGCTACTATCTGCTTTCAAATTTTGATCCGAAAGAGCTAGCTGTGCTGTGCAGCAAATGCAACGCGAGTTTGCCCGAGGGTTCGCAGTTTTGCTTGAAGTGCGGCGAGCCTGTTAGTGCTGCGCTCGGCAGCACCGCCCTTAAGATGTCCGTTGCTGTCTGCAAGAAGTGCGGCGCCGATATCCCGCGCGAAGCAGAGTTCTGCTTGAAGTGTGGTCAGCGCGTGACCCCCGTCGAGAATAAGCTGGCAATAGCTACCCCAGTCGCGGTCCCAGACGTAGTTCCACTTGCTCCTCTGCGTCCTCGCCCTCGGCGCCGAATTGTCCCGTGGCTGCTCTTGCCGGTGCTGATCGGATTGCTGGTCTGGGCAACGCTCAGCGAGCATCCGTATGCCCAGCAGTTCCAGGAATTCGTGGGCATTTCGCACGCGATTGAGATCACCGATGGCGAGGTTACCGTCGGTCCGCACAATTTCGCGTACTACAAAATCAGCGTTCCGGTGGGCGCGGTGAATGTCGGTGTCACCGGCGAGTTCAACGTCAGTCTCAACCCACGCGACGCCGACAACAATATTGAGGCCTACGTTCTCACGGATTCGGCCTTTGCCGTTTGGCAGAATGGATATTCGACCGGCAGTCACTATGAAAGCGGGCGCGTGTCGCGGGGCACAGTCGATGCCGATTTGCCGGCTGGCGCGGGAGTCTACTACCTGGTCTTCAACAATAAATTCTCGCCGCGAACGGCAAAGACCGTCAACGCCAACGTCCTGCTGCACTACAAGAGCTGGCTGCCGGAGCGGATCCGGCTGGCCAAAGACCGCTTCTGGAATTGGATCGGGCTGTGAGGCGCTCGGCTGATTAGCGCATCGACTCTTCAATCTCCGAAATCCAGTCGGGACGCTTGAGCACTTCGCGGGGCTTGGGACCATCCGCCGCTCCGACAATGCCATCCTGCTCCATCAGATCGATCAGGTGCGCGGCGCGCCCATATCCGATGCGCAAGCGGCGTTGCAGCAGGGAAGTGGACGCCTTGCCGAACTCCACCACAAGTTTCACCGCATCCCCATAGAGAGGATCGTCTTCCGGTTCGCCTTCTTCGATGGGGCCCCCATCATTCGTTCCGATCGCGGGATCCTGCACCTCTTTCGGAGCTTCGAGGAACTGCTGCTGATACTCGGCCGCGCCCTGCGCCTTCCAGAACTCAACCACGGCTGCGATTTCCTTCTCCGTGACAAACGGAGCGTGCAGACGATGCACCCGCGCCGAACCGGAGGGCAGATAGAGCATGTCGCCCTTGCCCAGCAAAGCCTCCGCGCCATTCGCATCGAGAATCGTGCGCGAGTCCACTTTTGTCGCCACGCGGAAGGAAATGCGAGCAGGGAAGTTGGCTTTGATCAGTCCGGTAATCACGTCCACGGAAGGTCTTTGGGTTGCTAAGACAAGATGAATGCCCACCGCGCGCGCCATCTGCGCCAATCGCGTGATCGATTCTTCCACGTTGTTGGAGTCGAGCATCATCAGATCGGCCAGTTCGTCGATGATGATCACAATATAGGGAATCGGTTTGTCGTCCGAATCTTCTTCGAAGAGGCTGGGCGTGTCGCCTTGATCAAACAGCCGGTTGTACTGATCGATGTTGCGCACGCCGCGCGACGCCAGCAGCTTCAGCCGCCGTTCCATTTCGCGCACCGCGTTGCGCAGGGCATTGGCCGCGAGCTTCGGCTCGGTGATGATCGGAGTGTAGAGATGCGGCACGCCTTCGTAGTTGCCCAGTTCCAGCCGCTTCGGGTCCACCAGGATCAGCCGCACCTGCTCAGGCGTGGCCTTGTACAAAATCGACATGATCATGGCGTTGATGGCCACGCTCTTGCCGGAACCGGTCGAGCCGGCAATCAGGAGGTGCGGCATGCCATTCAGATCGGCAGTGACGATGCGCCCGTTGATGTCCTTGCCCATCGCCATCGTCAGCTTCGACTTCGAACCCATGAACTCCTGCGACTCGATGTTCTCGCGCAGCCAGATAATTTCGCGCTCGCGGTTCGGTACCTGGATGCCCACCGTGCTCTTGCCCGGCATGCGCTCGACCAGAATGCTCTCCGCCTTGAGTGCTAGGCACAGATCGTCGGTCAGATTGGTGATGCGGCTGTATTTGATGCCGGCGTCGGGCTTGAATTCGAACGTGGTCACGACTGGACCTGGGTTGATTTGCGTGACTTGCCCATGGACCTCGAATTCGGCGTATTTTTCCGTGAGCACCTGCGCCAGCAGCTTGAGTTCATCGGGATCGACCGCCTGCTGTTCATCCGGGCGCTGCAGCAGACTGCTCGACGGCAGCTTGTACCCGCCGGCGATGCGCGGCATTGTAGTGTGGGCCTTGTGCGTGCTGTCGGCCCGCTGTGTGACCTCCGGATCGATGGTCGATTCTTCTGCCGAGTGAGCGTCAGCAAGAGACTCTTGCAGAATCCCGCCCGTGGGTGCGGCAGATTTCGAAGTTTCCTCGCCTTGCTCTTCCGCCATCATGCGCTCAATTCCCGTGCGACGAGGCTCACTGGCCTGCGCTTCTGGCGTAGCCGCCGACCGTCGCGAAGGAATTAATTGCGTCTTCACCACCGGCTTCGACAGCCGGCGCTTTTCCAATTCTTTCTGCTGTTTTCGCTTGAGTCGTTCGTCCTTCCAATCCCGGTATCGATTCCACCAGGCCGTCATGAACGCGAACCGCGTCGGAGCCCACAGCCGAATCGTAGAAAATGAAAAGGCGGTCGAGAGATACAACGCCACCGCGACCATCGTGGCGCAAACGATGTAGGCGCCCACGAGATTCAGATAGTGGATGAGGAGGTCTCCGACCACGCGGCCCAGCAAGCCCTCGATCGGGATGACGTGCATCCAGCGCAGATGGCCCGGCAGGAGCGCCAGCATCGCCGGAACAAACATGACTAGCCACACACTGCCGAGACTCTTCGCGAACGGCGACTGCACTCGCAGCGATCGAAACCAGCGCAGGCCCAGCAGTGCGGGAAACATCACCAGCAGAAATGCGCCGACGCCGAAAAACTGCAGTATGGCGTCAGCCGTGTACGCGCCAACCACACCGATCCAATTGCGCGCGGCATGGGAACCGGTCAGGATGGAAGCGCTATTCCACGACGGATCAAGCGGAGAATAGGAGGCCAGCGCCAGGAAGAGCAGAAGAGCGGAAACACACATCAGGAGCCCGATCAGCTCATTGAGCCGCCGGTTGCCGGTCGGGACAAAAATACTCGCCAGAAAATCCATGTAGGCCGGATTCACGCACCGTCCACCATCCCGGTGCCCAATCGGCCAGAGCCCTTACATTATGCCAAGAAGCGAGGCCTCCGACAATGAAGGAATTCGACGCCGGTTATTGACCTGGTTTCCGGGTCCGATTGCGTCTCACTGCAGATGCCAGAGGTACGCGAGGATGATCACGACCACGCCCGCGGCCATTCGATAAAGGACAAACAGCTTCAGGCTGTTCGATTGCAGGTAGCGGATCAGCCAGGCGATAGCGCCGTAGCCGACGATCGCGGAAACGACGATTCCTACGACAAACGGCGCGTGCATCCCGGCGGGCAAGCCCTCCTTGTGGAGTTCGTGAGCCTTTAGCAGTGCTGCGCCAGCGATGATCGGCGTCGATAACAGAAAACTGAAGCGAACCGCGGCTTCCCGGGTCAGGCCGCGAAACAAGCCCGCGGTAATGGTCGATCCGGACCGCGAGACTCCGGGGATCAGCGCCGTGGCCTGCGCGCAACCCACGATCAGCGAGTCGGCAAAGGAAACCTGCGTCAGGGATTTCTCGGGGCGCGTCTTCTCGCTCCACCACATCAGCAGCGCCACAACAATCAAGGCCGCGGCAATCAGAAAAATATGTTCGCGAAAATAATCTTCCGCCGAATGCTCAAGCAATTTGCCGGCAATTCCGCCAGGGATTGTCGCAATCGCGAGGAACCACAGTAGCAGCCGCTCTTCGCGCTGTTCTGCCGGAGTCAGGTTCACGTCTGCCCCACCGGCTTCAGAGAATCGCACCACCTTGCCGCCAAGCGCGGCGCGGATGATCTGGAACCACGTCCNGGCGAAAATAGACGAGCAGCGAAAGCAACGTCCCGAAGTGGAGGGCGACGTCGAACGTCAGCTCGTGCGCGGGAGACAGCTCGTTCCAGCCCAGCAGACGGCGCACGATGATGAGGTGTCCGGAACTGGAGACGGGAATGAACTCGGCCAGTCCCTGGATGATGGCAAGAACAATCGCTTGATAGATGGGCAAGTCAGTCCGCCATGTTTCCGTAGGTGGGTACGCCCTGTTGAATGTAAAAGATCAGCCGCTGTGCGCGCAACGCCCAATCACTTTGTCCGTATTGGCTCAGGATTTTTTGCGCCAGTTCGAGGGCGCGGCTCTTTGACTCGTCCGCTTTCTTCTGGTTCGGCTCCGTCTTGTAGATATCGATCAGAGCCGACCGCCGCCAAGCCGCGTCGTACAAGGCTTCTGGCGCTGCCGGAGACTGCGGGTGCTCGCTCGCGTATTTCTCATAAATTTCAGCTTCCTTATCCGGACATTTCGGCAGTCCTTCCCAGTCTCCGCACAATTTGTTGTCGATCAGGTGGAAGGCAGCGAGGTCGGCCCACTTTGTGCCGGGAAACTTCTTCATCACCAGCTTCATCCACTCTTCATCCATCTGCCCGCGCATGTAGGCTTCTCGCTGCCGGGCCGAGGGACGAGTCATCACATCCGATTTTTCCAATTGCCAGCGGATGTCGGCAGCGCGATAGAGTCCTTCGGCAGCAAGCGGAGAATTGGGAAACAAGTCGTAGACCCTGTAATAGAGTCGCATGGCATCCTGCGCCGCATCGCGTCGTCCGCGCCGCCGGCTGGCCTGATCTTCCGAGTCTGCTGCCTCGCCGAAAATGATCCTGTCGCCGTTGGGCGTCGCGGTGGTCACCAGCGCTTTGGTCATCACCCACCCGGTGATGGTCTTGCCCTCCGACTCCTCGTCCTCCTCATCTTTTCTTGGCTCCGCAAGAATCGCTTCCACGTGCGTCCATTCGCGGCTGGTGTCGAGGACCACCATTTCGTGGCCGCGTCCCGCCTGCCCGAGCTTGGCCGCGTCGGCGTCCGGCGCCACATGAATTGTTTCCTCATGCACCACGGTCCCGCGCAGTGCATCGGCGAAGGTGAATGGAAGCAGAAGCAGAAATGCGGCGGGAAGCAACCAGTATCGCGATGTCATAGCTGTGATTATGTTAACTCTTGTGGGGACGTGGTGGGCAAGGTTATGACCGCCGCAGTTCTTCCAGCATCTGCAGCTCGATGTTTCCACCGGAGATGATCGCCACGTTCACCTTCGTCTTTGGCAGCAAGTCGCGGTGGAAGAGAAATCCGGCACTGGCCACTGCGCCGCTTGGCTCGGCGACTGTCGCGGGATTCGCCGCCAGTATCTTCATCGCCTCGTGGATTTCGTCCTCGCTTACCGTGATGATGTCATCAACGAACTGCTGGATGTGCTCAAAGTTAATGGGTCCGACGCTCTGCGTGCGCAATCCGTCAGCGATAGTGCGCGAGACTTGCTCGGCCGGGAACTGAATAATCTTTCCCGCGCGCAGACTCGCTTGCGCGTCGGCGGCGAGTTCGGGTTCAACTCCGATTACTTTTACGGAAGGCTTGCTCAGCTTGATCGCCGCCGCAACGCCGCTGATCAGTCCGCCGCCGCCGACAGGCGAGAGAACCATTTCGACTTCGGGCAGGTCTTGGAGAATTTCCAGTCCAATGGTGCCCTGGCCCGCAATTATCTTCTCGTCATTGTAGGGAGGCACGATGACGTAACCGTGCTCCGCCGCCAGTTCTTCGGCTTTCGACTTGCGCTCGTCGCTGCCGGGACCCACCAATACNGAGGTCCGCGCCCAGCTTAGCCGTTGCCTCACGTTTGATCCCGGGTGCGTTGTTCGGCATCACGATGACGGCCTTCACGCCCAGAGCCCGCGCCGCGTACGCCACTCCCTGGGCGTGATTTCCGCTGGAATAAGAGATGACGCCGCGCTTGCGCTCCGACTCGCTGAGAGAAGCAATCTTGTTGTACGCCCCACGCAGCTTGAAGGCCCCGATGGGCTGCTGGTTTTCGGGCTTGAGGAAGAGGCGGAGAGCATTTACCGCGGTGGTCCCCACGTCTCGCAAATGCGGCGAGACATGGGGCACCCCAAGATCGAATTCGATCAGCCGCGTGCGAACGGTGATGCCGCGGATGCGGGACTGGGCTGTACAGATATCCTCAAAAGTCACCATTCGTGTGTGCGGTCCGTTGCAGGTGGCTTCGGTCGGCGGCGCTCAGCGTTGCGCCCCGGAAATCCGGGCCAATCCGTGACTCTTTAGATTTCCAAAATCACCGGCATGATCAGCGGCCTGCGCTGCGTTTGCTTGNGAGATATAGCGCTTCAAATCCGCCCGAATCTTCTCTTTGATCACGCCGTAGTCGGCTTTTTCTTCCTCGCTCGACTGCTCCAGCGTTTCCACCACGATGCGACGGGCACCGTCCATTAAGCCGTCCTCGCCGGGATTGAACCCGCGCGTCACAATTTCCGGCGACGTTTCCACTTCGCCGGACAGCTTGTTGATCGCGATGATGGGCAGCACGATGCCGTCTTCGCTCAGGTGCCGGCGATCTTTGATGATCAAGTCTTCGACCACATCAGTGCGATTGCCCGAATCGATGCACACCCGGCCCACATTCACGCGCCCCACCTTGCGCGCCCCCAGCTNCGTCGAACTCCAGAATGTCGCCGCTCTCGATCAGCATCACCTTGCCGACTGAGCCATGCATCGCAGCCGCCATCTCCGCATGCAACTTCAACTGCCGGTACTCGCCGTGAATCGGGATGAAATACCGCGGCTTCACCAGGTTGATGATCAGCTTCAGCTCTTCCTGGCTGGCATGCCCGCTGACGTGCACCGGCGGCGACGATCCGTCTTCATAAATGACGTGCGCCTCGCGCCGGAACAGGTGATCGATCATGCGGTAAATCGTTTTCTCATTGCCGGGGATGATGCGCGACGACAGCACTACCGTATCGCCCTTTTCGATCTTGGCGTGCTTGTGGTTGTCCACCGCAGCGCGCGACAACGCGGACATGGGCTCGCCCTGTGTGCCGCTGATTAGTACGCAGACTTTTTCCGGCGGAAAATTCTTCATCTCCCCGGGATTGATCACAAGCCCCTCGGGAACTTCGATGTAGCCGAGATCCTCAGCAATCTCGGCAGAGTTGTTCATCGAGCGCCCGATAAAGGAGACCTTGCGTCCATGCTCATAAGCAAGTTCAGTCGCGAGCTTGATGCGGTGAATTGACGAAGAAAAACAAGAAATAAAAAGCCGTCGCTCCGTGCGCGCGAAGACTTCATCGAACTTGCGCCGCACCGCCCGTTCGCTCGGCGTGTAGCCTTTGCGCTCGACGTTGGTCGAATCCTGAAACAGGGCCAGCACGCCGTCTTTGCCGTATTCGGCAAACGAGTGCAGATCGAAGAGTCTGTTGTCGGTCGGCGTAGGATCAACCTTGAAGTCACCGGTGTGCAGGACCACGCCCAAAGGCGTATGAATCGCAAGCGCCACGCAATCGACCAGGCTGTGCGTCACCGGGATGGGATGAATCGTGAACGCACCCAGCTTGAATCGCTCGTTCGGCCTGATCTCGCGCAGGTCGGCGTCTTCAAGCAGGCCGTGCTCGTCGAGTTTGTCTTCAACATAAGCCAGCGTGAATTCCGTGCCCCACACCGGAACTTTCAACTCGGCCAGAATCCAGGGCAGCGCGCCGATGTGATCTTCGTGACCGTGAGTGAGAACGATCCNCGCGCACCCGCTGCCGATTTTCGAGAAGGTAAGAAATGTCGGGCACAACGATGTCGACGCCCAGCAATTCGGCCTCGGGGAACATGAGGCCCGCGTCGATCACGATGATGTCGTCCGCCCAGCGCAGGGCCATGCAGTTCATACCGAACTCGCCCAGTCCGCCCAGCGGGACGACTTGGAGTTTTCCTGTTGGCATGGAAGTTACCATGATGCTAGCACGAACCCTCCGCCCTGAGTTAACTTGGAAGTCATGCCCGAAGCGCACAAGTCCTGGCTCCGCGCCCGTGTCGAGAAAGCCCTGATCAAAGGCCTCACGCGGGCATACTCGACGGTGCAGGTAAATCCGGCGAAATTTCTGCTGCAACTTCGCATCGCCTACCGCATGCCCATCAGCGGCTATCACGGTGTCTTTTCGCTGGAGATGGGGGAACTCGACACGGTGGCCGACTCGGTGATTCGCAGCGGCATGAAAGTTGCGGCGGTCGAGGGCGCGGGCCTTGGCCTGGGAGGGCTGCTCACCCTCGTTCCTGACCTTGGCATCCTTTCGGCAATCACCATGCGCACCATTCAGAAGCTGAGCCTGGTCTACGGTTTTGAATTCAATACCGACGACGAAATCGCCGAACTGTGGATCGCCGCGGCCAGCGCCGCAGGCGTCGACATCAGCCGGGATCTGCTGGAAAAAGAAGTGGTCAACAAGTTCGTTCCCCGGGTCATCCAGCGAATCGCCGCCCGAGCCAGCGCCGAGGTCGTGGAGAAGTGGGCGGGACGCGTCATCCCGCTGGCCAGCGCCGCCATTGGTGCCGGTCTGAATTATTGGTTCGTCCGCGCCTGGGGAGAGCGCGCCAAGGCGCATTTCCGCCACCGCCACATGCTGCTACGGCAACGGGCACAGCAGGAACTGGTAGCCCCGAATCAGTCGAGCCTGCCTTCTCCGTCCATGTAAGGCGATGGTTCGATTTCACCGCAGCCAGTCTTCCAGCTCAATCCCGCGGTCGGTTTTCTCGTCACGATACTTCACGACCACGGGCGTGTAGAGCGACAGGTTCCACTCCGCAGCCTTGCCTGTTTTGACCGCGCGCGATCCCGGCACGACCACCGCGCCTTCCGGAACTTCGAGCGGCGCCTCAGCCGTCGCCCGGTACACTTCCCCGCGCACCAGGTCATACAACGGCGTCGACCGCGTCAGGATGGTGCCCGCGCCCAGCACCGCCTGCGCCCGCACCAGCGTGCCCTCAAACACTCCGCAGTGGCC
>OCOJ01038776.1_pt1 | contig 12899 bp, 16 predicted proteins | sample 1539251 | NCBI WGS metagenome assembly OCOJ01 (sample SAMN01911457, study PRJEB22624) | soil metagenome | biome: Soil | place: Malaysia | collected 2012-04-30 | depth RA_metagenome m
GAGCAGGGAAATTACATGCGGCGAACACGCGACGGAGTTATGGAGCAAAGGCCGGTGGGGGGCGCGCAAGTGAATCAGCTTGTGCTGGTCAATCGCGGCAAGAAACCGCTCGTCCTGCTCGCCGGGGAGGTAATTTCTGGCGGCAAACAGGATCGCATCATCGGCAAGGACCGGATTGTCCCGCCAGGAGCGCCGCCGCTGCCGCTGGATGTTTTTTGCGTCGAGCACGGGCGATGGACGGATGGCTCGGCGAAATTTGCCGGAGCGAAGATGATGGCGCATCCAGCCGTGCGCGAAAAGGCAGCTGTGGACCAGGATCAATCGCAGGTGTGGGCGGCTGTGCGCGGGGAAGCCGCGATGTCGAGCAACTTGGAAGTATCACGGGGAGCAATCGCGGGGGCACATGCAGCGGCGCCGCCTCCGGTGCTCCCGTCGAGCCGGATAGCGGACGCGATCGCTTCCAGCGCTCCAACCGAGTCCTATATGAAGATTTACGAATCGCCGCGAGTGGGGAGTTCCGTTGAGAGCTTCGCCGAGCAGATTCAGAAGCGATTCGAACGCGCGACCAGCGGGTTGAAGGGCGAGCGCGTGGTAGGCGTTGTTGTGGCATTTGGCGGCGAGGTGGCGTGGAGCGATGCGTTCGCCTCCTCACGGCTGTTTGAAATCTACTGGCCGAAGCTGCTCCGCAGCTACGTCTTCGAAGCATTGACGCGCTCCGCCACGCGTGAAGACGCATCGCTGGAGGACGCGCGCGAATTCATGCGCCCGGCCGGCGGCCACTACCGCGAGGAAACAGAACCGGGCGTCTATCGCTGGCGGGAGAGCACGGAGGGAAAGGTTGCGCAGATCGAGCTCGAAGCGCTGGCGCCCAAGCCGATGACGCTGCACTGGCTCAGAGTGCTGCGCGCCAATTAATCAAGGACGCCAGGGCCGCACCTCGCTGCGGTCTGGCGTCTCAGCCAAGAGCTCGGCGATTGTTTTCTTGAAGACGGGATGGCGCGCGGCAGGCGCAATTTCGGCAAAGGGGATGAGAACGAACCGGCGTTCTGCCATGCGCGGGTGTGGGATTTCGAGCTCCGGCATGCGCACAATGCTCGAGCCGAAAAGAAGAATATCCAAGTCAATCAGCCGCGGGCCTTTCGGCACGCGCCGCTTCCTGCCCATCTCGCGCTCGATTTGGAGCAGTGCGCGCATTAACTGCTGCGGCATCAGATCCGTTTCCGCCTCCACCACAGAATTCAAGAACCACGCCTGATCGCGCATTTCGACCGGCTCTGTTTCGTACAGCGAAGATTCTCGCGTCACGCGGATGCCACGAGCGCCCAGGGCCTGGATCGCCCGCGAGATGTTTTGCGCGCGATCACCAATGTTCGAGCCGAGCGATAAGTAAATGATCTTCATTCAGACGGACGAAAAGATTGCACGCGCGGCGGCATCGGGAGAATCTAGCTGAAGAGGCCCGGCTGGCGGCGCGCTTCCTCTTTCGCCCGGGCCGGATCGAGCGGCAAGCCGAAGTGCTTGTACGCGAGCGCCGTAGCGACGCGGCCGCGCTGGGTGCGGTCGAGGAGACCGAGCTGCATGAGATAAGGCTCGTAAATTTCCTCGATGGCGTCTTCTTCTTCGTTGAGCGAGGCGGCGATGGTGTTCAAGCCGACGGGCCCGCCGGAATATTTCTTGATGATGGTTAAGAGCAGGTTGCGGTCCACGTCGTCGAGGCCATGTTCGTCCACGCCTAGCATTTTCAGAGCGTCGTGGGCGACATTCTCCGTAATGTGGCCCTTGGCGCGGACCTCGGCAAAATCGCGGACGCGGCGCAGAAGGCGATTCGCGACGCGCGGAGTTCCGCGGCTGCGGCGCGCAATTTCTGCGGCGCCAGCCTCATCCACCTTAATGCCGAGAATTTTCGCGGAGCGCTGCACGATTTGCAGCAAATCTTCAGGCGAGTAGAACTCCAGGCGGTGAACAATTCCGAAGCGCGAGCGCAGCGGCGCCATGATGAGACCCGCACGCGTCGTGGCACCTATCAGCGTGAAATGATTCAATTGATAGGGGTGCACGCGCGCGCCGGGTCCCTGGCCGATAATTAAGTCCACGCGAAAATCTTCCATCGCGGGATAGAGAATTTCCTCGAGCGCGGCCTGCAAGCGGTGGATTTCATCGAGAAAGAAAAAATCGCGTGGATCGAGCGAAGTGAGGACGGCGGTGAGATCGCCCTTCTTTTCGAGCAGCGGCCCGGAGCTGATTTTGATGGCCGAGCCCATTTCATGCGAGAGGATTTGGGCCAGCGTGGTCTTGCCGAGCCCCGGCGGGCCGTANGAGCCCCGGCGGGCCGTAAAGCAGGACATGATCGAGCGCTTCGCCGCGCGCGCGGGCCGCATCCACGGCGATTTTCAGGTTTTCTTTTACGCGCGATTGCCCGATGAAGTCTTCGATCCGTTTCGGGCGGACGCTGGCTTCGACGCGCGCGTCTTCGTCAAGCGCTCTCCCTGAGATGATTCGGTCTCGCATTCTGCCTGTTGCCTGTCCCTCGTGCATGCTGTGTGCCTCTCCAGTGAGGGGGATTTAATCTTCGCTGCCGGCGCGGGCGGACTTTTGTTTCGCGCCGGCGCTCAGAATTTGCAGTGCGTTGCGTAAAAGCGCCTCGAAATCGGCGCTACCTGCGCCGCGGGCCTTTTCGATGGCGTGCTCGACGGCGGGGGATTCGAACCCGAGATTCACGAGCGCCGAGCCGACGTCCGCTTCAATCTGCGAGCGCGTGGCCGGTTTGCCGCTTTCGGCCACGTCCACGGCCGCGAGCTTATCGCGCAATTCGACGACGATGCGCTCCGCTGTCTTGCGGCCCACGCCGGGGATGCGCACGAGTTGTGCAAGATCGCCCGTGCGGACTGCCGGGACGAGTTCCTCGAGACTCATTCCCGAAAGGATTTTCAGCGCGAGAGCGGGGCCGACGCCGGAAGCGGAAATCAGCAGCTCGAAGCACTGCTTTTCGCGCGCCGTCAGGAAACCATAGAGAGAAAGCTGATCTTCGCGCACATGCGTGTAGATCAGCAGTGTAGCTTCGTCGTGGAGCGCACCGAGGCTCGCGAAAGTGGAGAGCGGGATCTGGACCTGGTAGCCCACGCCCCCCACGTCGAGCAGGACTTGATTCGGGCGCTTCTCAATCAGCTTGCCGCGGAGCGAACCAATCATGTCGAGCGATTATTGATTAGCGTGCGATGGGTGTCAACGCGAGTCCCCTGCCGCGCTATGTGGCTTAGAAACGTAAAGAGCAAGCTCGCGCAAACCGAGTGACACGGCGGGACTGGAATGCTGCGGAACAAAAGCATGGCTGAGTCCGTATCGGGGTTGCAGCGCGCACCTCGACGGCGAGTACGGTGGTGCAGAAAGGCTGGCCCCAGGATTTCTCCGAAAATTCGGAGGCGGGGAGAATTCTGCACTGGGAATGAATGCGGACGATGTCCGCTTGCGAGAGAACAGTGTTCGTTCGCGAAGCATTTTTCTTTTTGCAGCGCGCCGTGAAATTTTTTCGGCGAATTTAGCGGCAATTGCTTTCGGCACGGAAGGCATCGCGTCTAAGCAATTGCAAGGGGCGATTGACAACAAGGAGGAATTTGAAATGTCTCACCGTGGAATGAATCTGATGCTTGCAGTTGTAGCGGCGCTCGCGCTGGCTTTACCGATCGTTGCCCATAGCGACGAGGTGAACGCACCCAAGATCATCGTCAGCATGTCCGTGGATCTCGCTAGTCCTGCCACGCTGGGAGGCACGGTGCTGAAGGCGGGCAGCTATTCCGTGAGAGCAGACAGCGCGAAAGTAACATTGTCGCGCGGCGGCAAAGTGGTGGCGGAAGCTCCGGTGCAATGGAAAGATGAAGCGGGCAAGGCCGAATTCTCGACTATTGTGACCGACAATAACCAGATAACGGAAATTCACTTCAGCGGAAAAACGAAGTACGTCGCGATCGCACGGTAGATTCTTATCCGGGGGACATGGCGGGCGGCGCGCGCTGGAGCGAGCGTTGCCCGCTATTCTTGCTACGCAGCCAGAGGATGTGGCAGGGCCGCAGGAAAATTTCGAGGCTACTTGGCGCCGTCGATCAGGTTGAAAGAATCAATGATGCCAATCACGGCCATATCGATCGGGGAATTCGGGCGGCCTACTGCAGTCATAGCCGAGTACCCCTCGCTCGCGAGCAATACACGATCGTGAATGCCGGCGTCGACAGCATCGAGCGCCAGGACGGCTTCGCCGCGCTCCGAGCCGTCGAGATTCAGCGGCTGGACGACCAGAATCTTGCGCCCCGCATGCGAGGGCGCCTTCTGCGTTGCCACCACGTCTCCGATCACGCGTCCGATGAGCATCTACGATTTCGATCCGGCAGAGGGAATGTTTACGGTATCCACGATGCCGACGATGGTGGCTTCGGTGGGAACTTCGGCGGGAAGAAACGGAAAGCTCGCCTCGCGGCCCCGGCACCAGTAAANTCGTTTCACCTGCGCCGGCCCCCACGGAATCGAGCGCGACAAGGGCTTTGCCCTTGTCGCGGCCGTTTCGATCAATCGGCTGGACGAGGAGAAAGCGGTGGCCGGAGAGCGAGGCGTTCTTGATCGTCGCCACCACATTTCCGATCACGCGGCCCAGAAGCATTTGCATTATCCCTTCGTCAGTTTCGACGCGATGCCCATATTTGCGTCACTACCTTTTGCGTGCGGCGGCGAGCTCGGCTTCGTGCCGCGCGTCGAGGTGGACCGAGTCCACGATGCCGATGATGGCGGCGTCCNACGGGACGATCCTTGCATTCGGCGGCCATGCGCGCGGAGCTGCCGGAGACGACGAGCACAATTTCGCGAAAGCCGGCGTCCACGGTGTCCACGGCGATCAGATAGCCGGATTCGTCTCCGCCTTCCGGATTGATGGGCTTGACGACAAGGAGTTTTTTTCCTTCGAGGCGCGGGTCTTTACGAGTGGAAACGACGGTGCCGACAATGCGGGCGAGGATCATAGGAGAAAATTTATCGACAACCGTTCAAAGTCAAGAGTATCTACTCAAGAGCCGATGCTTCGCCGGGCGTGCACGCTTGCCGAGATGCGCGCCCTTTCGTGATTCGCCGCGCCTACTTGGCCGCTGCCATCGCGGACTTGCCGATGGGCAGCACATCTTCGAGCGACTGATGCGGCCGCGGAATCACGTGCACGGCAATCAATTCACCCACGCGCCGTGCCGCTGCCGCTCCGGCATCCGTCGCGGCTTTCACCGCCGCGACGTCCCCGCGCACCATCGCTGTGACGTAGCCCGAGCCGATCTTCTCCCACCCCACGAGCGTGACCTTGGCCGCTTTCACCATGGCGTCGGAAGCCTCAATCATCGCCACGAGGCCGCGTGTCTCGATCATTCCCAGTGCTTCGCCCATTCTTTACCCTCCGACAAACCGCCTCCAGCCCGTCCCGATTTTCCCGGCGCTAGCGCTGCTGGCGGTCCTCCTCGAGCGCCTTCTGAACCGCCTCGTCCACCAGCGCTTCCAGCTCGCGCCGCGTCAGTGTGATGCGTTCCGGCTCGGCCGTGTCCGAAGTGACCGGGCAATCCGGCCCGACGGTGGCGGCCGTTTGCAGGCCGTAACGAGCGCGCGCCGCGAGCAATTTTTCCACATCTCCGCCGGAAAGCAAGACTTGTTTGCCGAGAAGTTCAGAAACCAGAGCCACGCGGGCAAAGTGCTCGGTCGTCTCCATGCGGAAGAAAGCGGTGAGCAGGTCCGGCCCGCAGGTAACCACGCCGTGGTTGGCCATCAAGATCGAATCGAAACTCTGCACCAGCGGCTCGAGGGCCTCCGCCAACTCCGGCGTTCCCGGCGTGCCGTAACGCGCCACGGGAACACAGCCGAGCGCCAAGACCAACTCGCACAGAATGGCTTTGTTCAGAGGAATACCTGCGGCTGCGTATCCGGTGGCAACAGGAGGATGGGCATGGCAAACAGCATTGACTTCCGGCCGCCGCTTGTAAATCAATAGGTGCATCCCGAGCTCGGAAGACGGGTTCCGCCGCCCGCTCAGTTTATTACCCTCGAGGTCGGTGATGACCAAATCGTCCGCAGCCATCATCCCTTTACTGATGCCGGTGGGCGACGTCAGAATCCGGCGCGGATCCAGACGCAAGGATATGTTCCCATCGGTTGAAGCCACATAGCCCCGCTCGAGAATCCACCGGCCGACGACGCAGATGTCGCGCCGGTGCTCGTCTTCCGTCTTGAGCGCGCCCGGCGATATCAATTCTGGGTACAGATCAGCCTCCGCGAAGGAGAGAATCCTCCCGGCATTTATGCGTAAAGCCCGCGCAGCCGCAGGGCAGTCGCCACCCGGTCAATCGCCACAATGTAGGCGGCAATGCGATTATTCACGCCGTGTGTTTCCGCATACCGTACCACGTTATCGAAGCTGTGCTCCATCACGTCTTGCAGGCGATCGTTCACTTCGCTCTCGCGCCAAAAAAATCCCTGCCGATCCTGCACCCACTCGAAATAACTGACCGTCACGCCGCCAGCATTTCCTAGTATGTCAGGGACAATGAAGATCCCTTTGTTCTCGAGGATCGTATCGGCATGCGATGTGGTGGGCCCGTTCGCGCCTTCGCAAAGGATGCGGCAGTCCACGCGATGAGCGTTTTCGGTGGTAATTTGGTTTTCAGTGGCAGCAGGCACGAGAATTTCGCAGGGATGGAAAAGCACTTCTTGCGCCGACATCTTCTGGCCGCCGCCTGGAAACTCCGGTAAGGGCTTGCGCTGCGTGTATACCCAATCCATCAGTTTGGGGATGTCGAAGCCATTTTCATTGTGAAGGCCGCCGTGAATATCGGCCACGCCGATAATTTTGTACCCCGCTTTGTGCATCAAGTCGGCGGCCTGCGACCCGACGTTGCCGAAGCCCTGGATGATTACGCGGCAGCCTTCGCGCTTCATCTTCAATTTCGCGATGGCTTTGTCGCAACAGATCATCAGGCCCCGCCCGGTGGCTTCTCGGCGCCCCTGTGAGCCACCTAGCTCGAGCGGTTTCCCGGTGACGACTGCGGTCGTGGCCTGCCGCACGTGCATGGCGTAGGTGTCCATCACCCAGGCCATGGTCTGGTCATTTGTGCCGATGTCCGGTGCAGGCACGTCGCGCTCCGGCCCGAACCATTCGCTTAGCTCCGCCGTATAACGACGCGTGATGCGTTCGAGTTCGGTCTTTGAAAGTTTGCCGGGGTCGCAGATCACCCCGCCCTTCGCGCCCCCAAACGGTATGTTCACGACCGCGCACTTCCAAGTCATCCACGCCGCCAGAGCGCGCACTTCGTCCAGGCTCACATCCGGAGCAAACCGGATGCCGCCTTTGCCCGGCCCGCGGATGGTCGAATGCAGCACCCGATATCCAATGAACACTTCGAGGCGTCCCGTATCACGCGCGATCGGAATGTAAACCGTGATTTCCTTGCTGGGATGTTTCAGANTAACGATAGAGGCCCTCTTCCAAAGAAAGTTTTTGCGCGGCAATCTCGAATCGTGCCTCGGCAGATTTGTAAACGTTTAGTTCATCCTGCGCAAGCGCAGACATGACTGCCTCCTCGAGTATTTCAAAACATGCGAATCAATTTGCTGGCAGCGCGGCGTACGTTGCCCCGGCAGGCTCCGAATTCCCATCGCAACGCCTTCCGAACAGCGGCGGCCAGTATACGAACACGGGCGGGGCGGCGCAAGAAAAGCGTTTTAGATTCTGCGACCGTGAGACGAGGAAAAAAAAAGGGGTGTCAGAGACGTGCCCGCTGCTCAACAAATTCATTCAGCAAGAGCTGCGCGAGTTTTTTCTGGTCGTGCCGGATCTTTCCGTCTTGATACAGCACGTCGCCAGTGACGTAGGCCAGGCCCATGTGTTTGAGCTCAGCATAGGACGGTTGGACAAGCTCAGCCCCTTGCGCTTCATATCGGCGCAGCAGCCGCGGCGTCACGCGCGACCGGTTGATAACCACGAAATCGAACAAGCCCGGACGCGTATGCTCGTAAATCGCCCGGACGTGGTCCGCGAGCGAGTAATGCTGCGTCTCTCCCGGTTGTNGTCATGAGATTAGCGATGTACACGCAGGCGGCGTGGGCATGCAAAATTGTCTCCGTCACTTCCTCCACCAGAAGATTCGGTATGATGCTGGTGTAGAGCGAACCCGGACCCACCAGAATCAGGTCCGCTGCGCGAATCGCCTCGAGCACTTCCGGCACTGGACGCACTCGCCGCGGCACCAGGCGCACACGCTGGATGCGTTTTCGCGACTTGGAAATATTTGTCTCCCCGGCAACGACGGTTCCGTCTTCGAGCTCCGCTTCGAGAGTTACGTTTTGTGTGGTGGAAGGAAAAATTCGCCCGCGTGCCGCCAAAACTTGCGACGACACGCGCACCGCTTCCGGGAAATCTCCGGTCACATTTGTCAGCGCGGTGAGAAACAAATTGCCGAAGCTATGTCCTGCAAGCCCGCGCCCCGACGGAAAGCGATATTGGAAGAGGTCACCGAGCAAATGTTCATCTTTGGAGAGCGCGACCATGCAGTTGCGGATGTCGCCGGGGGGGAGGACCTGGTACTCGCGACGGAGACGCCCGGAACTGCCGCCGTCGTCCGTAACCGTAACAACAGCAGCGAGATNCAACAGCAGCGAGATCGGCGATGGGGTGGCGGGCGCGTTGTTTCTTCGGGCCGGCGACGTATTCCTTCAAGCCGCGCAGGACCATCGAAAGACCCGTGCCGCCGCCAAGGGCGACAATCCGGATTGAGTTGCTGCGCGAATGTAATTGATTTTTCAAAGGCTTGCGAGGGTGCTACCCGGCCGATCCTTCGCGTTCGGGGTAGAGCAATTCGGTGAAACGCGGATCTTCTTGCAAGAACGCGAAATCTTCGTCGTTGCGGGCGTGGTAGCGGTTTTCGGGGCGTAACTGTATGGCTATCTTCAAGTTCTCCATGGCCGATTCAGCCTCGCCGGTCAAGCAATCGAGCGCGGCCATGGCGTAAACGATGTGGTCCGCTTTGGGAGCGGCCTTGCGGGCGCGATCGAGGTGCTCGCGGGCTTCGTCCCAGCGGCCGAGGTTCATCAACGCAANCCCCTTGCGTATAATGATCTTCCGCGGATTTCGCGGGGACGATGGGCGCACGCGAGATGCGCTGTTCGCAGATGCGCAGGTGAACTTGCGCTCGGTCGCTCAGTTCCTTGCTGGGGCCTTCGATAACGCGCTCGAGCAACTCCTTTGCCTTTAGGAACTTCNTGTTGCTGAAAATATTTGAGCGCCTCTTCGTAGGCTTTGAGCTGCGCTTGCTTGGCGGGCGCCAGAGGGTCAGGAGGCGCGGCTTTGGTCTTCGCCGAAGCCTTTAATGCCTTAGTTTTCAGCAATTTGTGGCTATTACGGGTTGAATGTGTGGTCCGTACCGCGCGACGCTTCACTGGCACGCTCCGCTCGCCATTTGCGAAACCATAGCAAACTCGCGGATTCGCGTCAATGCAGACATTACAGGAGATAGGGCGTTTCTTTGTGAAATGGTTCGAGAACGTCACCGGCGACTGCGGCAAAGGCTTCACAACTGGGACTCACAATTGTGAACAGAATCGTCTCCCAATTGTGAGATGTTTGTGTCCCCCAATTGTGAGTTCCAATTGTGACCAGTATAAGGGCCTTAAAGTGGCTTAAATCGGGCTTATTTCGCCTTAAATTGGTCCTGTTGGACCGCCAAACCGGGCTCCGAGGTGTCCGAGCGCAGGGGCCGTAATTCTTGGGGACAGGAGTGGGATTCAAAAGGCGGGCCTTGGTCGTTTAGCGCAACCAAGTTTACTCGGGAAAAGGAGCCGACAACATCATCCGATCGGCCTATATTCATGGAAGTCCCTCCCCGGACTGCGACGAAGCTTATCGCTCACCGCAAGAATCGGGATGGGTCCATTCCATTAGATCAGTACTACGAAAAAATACATCATTTCTTTAATCGGTCCGCTGCGGCGGGTAGACTGGGCAACCCGAAAAGTCAAATGCGAAAGGCCAAGCCACTGGCTGTGGCGTAAGAACTCGGCTCCCCAAGGGAGTATCACGGATTTCGAGGCCGCCGCATCATCCAGGCCACTAGCGCGAACACAATGAAAATCGTCAATGGTAGCAGCCAGCCTCCTCCTGCTTCCAGAACATGTCCAACCGCCATCCTTAGCGACGGATGTAGTGAGAGCCATGACCACAACGAAGGCAGGTAATAGTCGAATGCGAACAGCCCGACTGCAACAAACAATAAGGCAACCAAGAAGCGCCTCGTTGGGAAGCCAAGCCCCTCACTGGGAGGCCAGATCTTGTACAAGATTGGAAGGAAGCCCAAAACGGAAATCATAATCGCAACGCGCGCCAGGATATGCCTTGGTGTGTCTCTAGCCGCGAATGGGAAAGTGAGGACAAATGCTCCCGCGATGGCAACCGAAAGGAACACGGCTGTTCTTAACCAGCTAATCTTTCCGAAGCTCGTCACGGCTTTCCTCCCGGAATTGTCCGAAGAACACCCAGATTGGCCAAACTAGTGAATGCCTCTAGCAATTTAATATCATGCAAAAGAGGTAGCCTGCGATGCAAAATCCCGCACATTCCGGATACGCTGGCCCGCTCCAAAGGCACCCTCCGAGGCAGAACGCGAATTCCACGTTGCAACCCGCCTGGCAGCCTTGGTCAATGCCCAGTCCGTCGCCGTCGTCCCCGCCAAAGCTCCCGAAGCCACCGTCACCTCCATCTCCGCCATCGCCTCCGCCAGCGCCTCCGCCAGACCAAGGATTCAGGATATCCATGGCCCCCGTAGGATCCGTGTAGCTCATCGGGTTGTTACGCACATAAGCATAGCGATTCTGCGTCTGGGGATTCTTGGGGCATGTTGCCCTCTTGCCTAATGGATCAGGGCTCGGCCATCGCCCCTGCATACTGTACTCACGGATCGGGAAGTCATACAGGCCGCCGGCGGTGTCCTGACGGTGAGCAGTGTCGTTCATCTTGCCCGTATATGCTGGGTCGAGGGTTCCACTGGACGCATAGGTCTCGCCGAATGGAGCATAGGCGGTATCGAAATACAACGTCCGCCCAGGAGTTGTAGCGAGCCGGATACTCCCGAGTAGATCAGCGTGCGCGTAGTACTTGAGCCCGCTGGATGAATAAACCGCAAGCGCTTTCCCGGAAAGTGGCACCATAGCTTTCTGGAGCGTTTGCCCACTCATCAGGGCGAGCTTTCGGCCTGAGGGGCTGTAGACAATTTGGGTGTAGGAGCCGGAACGATTTTGCTCGACCATGCGGCCAAGGGCGTCATAGGTGAGGCTGACGGCATCCGATTCGCCAGCGTCAACCGTGATGGCGTGGCCATCAGCGTCCCAAGTATAGGTGTGCACGTTGTCGTTTAAGACGTTGCCCTTGCCGTCGTACGTCGGCGTGAATCCACCGATCGAGGTCATGCGATTTGTTGAGGACGAATAGTTAGGTTGGAAGCTATAGGGACTGCCTGATTTGTCGATATTGCCGAACGGGTCGAAGGAAAAAGTTTGTGCCGCAGCGGCGCCACAACTTGCGCTAATGATGCGGGTGATGTCGTCGTAACCGTAAGAACAGTTCTGGGTGTCAGCGCTGTTGAAACCGTCGGTGATGTTCTGCGTTTGCAGGGTGGCGTTGGCGTTCCAGCCTGACCAGGCCGAGTTTTTGTACCAAGGGATGTGAGAGAGTGTACATCAGAAAACCCTTTGTGCAATTTGCGGCTCGTAGGGAGCCGTAGGCGACCGGAGAGCCGCAAATTGCGGCGCGAACGTCGCCGGTGCTGGAGGCCGATAGCCCAGCGCCGAGTGCGGTCGCTTGGTGTNGTGCGGTCGCTTGGTGTTGTACTCCACACGCCATTTCTCGATCACGATTTGGGCTTCCTTCAGCGAGTAAAAAATCTCTCCGTTCAAGCACTCGTCCCGCAGCTTCCCGTTGAAGCCCTCGCAATAGCCGTTCTCCCAGGGACTTCCCGGCTCGATGTACAGCGTTCCCGTGCCTACATTCGCCAGCCACTTCCGCAGCTCCTTGGCTATGAACTCCGGCCCATTGTCCGAACGAATATACTCCGGGATTCCTCGCCACAGCATCACGTCCGCCAGCGTCTCGATCACCTCGTGGCTTCCCAAGCGCCTCGCCACGCGGATCGCCAGGCACTCCCGCGTGTATTCGTCGATCAGCACCAACAACCGCACCATTCTCCCATCGTGCGTCATCGCGCTCACGAAGTCGTAGCTCCACACGTGATTGGCTCGCTCGGGCCGCAGTCGCACGCACGACCCGTCGTTGAACCACAACCTTCTTCGGGGCCGCTGTTTTTGCGGCACTTTCAACCCTTCCCGCCGCCAGATCCTCTGCACCCGATCCTTGCCCACACACCAGCCCGCTTCCCGCAGCTTCACCGTGATCCTCCGGTAGCCGTAACGCCCGTATTCGCTCGCCAGCGCCACGATCTCTCGCGTCAAAGCATCCTCGTNNNNTCCTTCGTAGCGTTGCGTCCCTCTCCACTGCCCCAGCAGCCGGCAGGCATGCCGCTCCGACACTCCATAGGTCTCGCGAGCATGCCCGACCGCGCCACGTCGCCGCTCGGGGCTTAGAAGTTTCCCTCCGCGACATCTTTCAGGATTTGCTTCTCCAGCGACAGCTCCGCCACCAGCCGCTTAAGCTTGGCGTTTTCCTTCTCCAACTCCTTCAAACGTTTCGCTTGATCCAGCTTCAACCCGCCGTATTCCTTCCGCCAGCGGTAGTAGGTCTGGGCGGTGATCTGGGCTTCCTTGCAGGCTTGCGGGGTGGTCCTTCCGTTGGCGATGGCTACTTCAATTTGCCGCAGCAGCGTCACGATCTGCTCCGGCTTGTA
>OCOJ01041840.1_pt2 | contig 12893 bp, 13 predicted proteins | sample 1539251 | NCBI WGS metagenome assembly OCOJ01 (sample SAMN01911457, study PRJEB22624) | soil metagenome | biome: Soil | place: Malaysia | collected 2012-04-30 | depth RA_metagenome m
CAGCAGTCCGATGGGCCCCTGCCCCACCACCAGCACGTCCTCATCCGGCGCGACCCGCGCTTTTCGAACCGCCTTCCAGCAGGTATTCACCGGCTCCACAAACGAAGCTTCCAGAAAACTAATCCCAGCGGGAATTGCTTCCATGCCGCGATCGACGACCCACGGCATCACCCGCACATACTGCGCGAAGCCGCCGCCGTTGGGGTCGAATCCGGCTGTGACCCCAGTTTTCTTGTAGGTCGCGCACTGCGAATAGAGCTTTCGCCGGCAATAAAAGCACTCCCCGCAGGGCACATGGTGAAAACTGACCGCGCGGTCCCCCGGCTTCCACCGCGAAACCCCGGCTCCCGTTTCGACCACGGTTCCGGCAATCTCATGACCGAAAATCTGCGGAGGCCGCACGAATCCATGATGAATTTTTTTGATGTCCGTCCCGCAGACGCCGCAGGCGGCGACTCGCAGCAGGACTTCTCCCGGAGCGATTTCGGGTACCGCGACATCCTCCACAGCCACCTGGCCCGCCCCACGATAGACGCCCGCGCGCATGCCCCGGGGCGCGCGCGACGCCCGGGCCGCCACGGCGGAATTACCCGCGGATTCGATCGGGAGACTGCTCATACCCGTTCCGCTCCCACAGTCGCTGCGCGCGCGTTCCGGTGCTCCGCCAGAGCGGCGATGTAGCGCTCGAGAAACTCTGCCAGTGCCGCGGCAGCGCGCCGGCTGTCCTCCGCCAACTGCAACAGGCCGCGAATCGAGGCGGGCTCTGTGGCAATCGAGCTGAGCAGGCGCACGGGCCGCAGTTTCCCCCGGGCGGTCAGCACGCGATTGAAATCCAGAGGCAAATCCTGTCCGGCATCGTCGGAAACCACGCGGATGGCCACCACGGGAATGCCTGCCGCGCTCGCCGCAGCCAGCACCCCGGCGCTCTCCATCTCCGCCGCATCGCCCTGGCCGGCCAATTCGCGCTTCGCGGCTGCAGAAAGCACCACGGTCGGGCTGGTCAGGAATCTCCCGGCGAGCCGGGCCCCGCAGGCCTTCGCGCGTTCCACCAGCGCCCCGTCGCAATAAAAGACGTGCTTCCCGCGGGTTTCCGCTACCTCGGCTGCCACGAGCACATCGCCACGGCGGTAGTCCTCTTTCAACCCGCCGGCCATTCCGGACGAGATGCAAATGTCCGGGGCGCATTGAAGCGCGTACCGCGCCGCCCGGCGCGCGCGCACCGGGCCGATGCCCGTCAGCGCGACAAAGATCTCTGCTTCGCCGATGGCCTTCTGGAACACCGGACATCGCGCCAGGTCGAGTCCTTTGGGCATGCTGGGCAAACGCACAAAGGGATGGCGGCGGCGCCATGCGGCAAATTCAGCGGCGACGGCAAATGTGACGAGAATGCGCATAAAGGCCAGCTAGGCGGCTCGCATGGCCTGGGCGGGAGAGGCCTCAGAACCCACTCCGCGCACGTATCCGTGCCCTTCATACCAGCGCACCGCGCGCTCCAGCGCGGCAGCTACGGGGCCCGGGCGGAATCCCAGTTCCCTCTCCGCTTTCGAAGTATTGACGAACATGCGGTGCCGGGCGATCCGCACCCCCTCCAGCGGAATGTGCGGTTCCCTCCGCAGCATGCGGCAGACGGCTGTGTCCACGTACGCTGCGGCCAGTGCGACAGTGTGCGGAATACGCAACCGGGGCGCGCGCCGGCCGGTAATGCGCGCCAGCTCCGCCAGAATCTCTTCGAGCGTCATGTTTTGCCCGCCCAATAGATAACGTTCGCCGGCTTTCCCGCGCTCCGCGGCGAGCAGATGGCCTTCCGCAACGTCCTCGACGGCCACCAGGTTCAGACCTGTGTCCACGAACGCGGGCATCCGCCCGTTCAGAAAATCCACCACGATGCGTCCCGTGGGCGTGGGTTTCCAGTCGCCGGGCCCGACCGGTGTGGTGGGATTGACCACGATCACCGGCATGCCCTCCCGCGCAAATGCCAGCGCTTCACGCTCCGCGATAAATTTTGAGCGCTTATAGTGCCCGATCATTTGCTCTAGGCTGGCAGGAGTGCGCTCGTCGGCCAGCGCGCCGTCGTGGGTGGGCACGGCAATCGTGGCCACAGTACTGGTGTAAATAAACTTCTCAACGCGGGCATCGCGCGCGGCGATTAGAAGATTTCTGGTCCCCGCAACGTTGCTGGAATAGATTTCCGCCGGGTCGGGCGACCACAGCCGGTAATCGGCCGCCACGTGGAAGACGCGCCTTACGCCTTTGAGCGCGACATCGAGCGAGGCGGGATCGCACAAATCCCCGGTCATCCGCTCGCAGGCGATTCCTTCCAGAGCGCCGGTGCGGCTCGAAGGCCGCACCAGTACCCGCACCGATTCGCCCCGCTCTGCGAGCAGCCGCGCGATATGGCTGCCCACGAAGCCCGTGGCCCCGGTGACCAGCGTGGTCATAGGATGTTGAAGGAACCGTCCTGGTAAGCCTGTTTCGCGGGAGGCGGCGCCGGGAAACTGGACGCGCCTGTGCCGTGGCCGTTTCCGTGCCCGCTCGCGTGGCCGTTTCCATTCCCCCGCGCTTTCCCGCGCTCCCCGCCCATCCGGCCGGACACCTGCCACTGCAGCATCTTCCAGTTGTCGCCGAATTTGCGGTGCGTTCCCAGGACGGCCGACGGCTCATAACCCACGTGCACCATGCAATCCGCGCAACGCGGGTCCCGTCCCCGCCCGTAGTTCTCCCAGGGGGTGTTCTGGATGAAATCCTTGAAGGAGGCGTGGTGCGTGTCCGTCATCAGGTAGCACGGACCCTTCCACCCCCGCGGGTTGTACGTTGGATTCCCCCACGCCGTGCACATCAATTCGCGCTCGCCGCGCAGATACTCGAGGTAAATCGGCGAGGTCATCAGGTTGAATTTCTCCAGCAGGTCGCAGGCCAGCCGGAATTTCTCCCGAATCATGTCCCGGTCCATGAATATCTCTCTGGTCTGCACTGCGGCGTAGGAGTACGCCGGCGAGATCATGTGGCCGTCCACACCCAGCTCGCACAGGTACTCGTAGAGGTCAGCAATCTCCTGCAAATCCGTCTCACGGTAAATCGTCGTATTCGAACACACTAGGAAGCCAGCCGCCTTGGCAGCTTTGATTCCGTCAATGGCTTCGCGGAACACGCCGTCGCGTTCGACGGCCAAGTCGTGGTTGCGCTCCATCCCGTCCAGGTGCACGTTCCAGAAAAAGCTGGAAGTGGGCTGGAACTCGTTCAGCCGCTTGCGGATGAACATGCCGTTGGTGCACAGGTAGATGTGCTTGCCCCGGTCCAGCAGTTCCCGGGTCAGCCGCCCGATTTCCGGGTAAATCATCGGTTCGCCGCCGCAGATGGACACCACCGGCGCGCCGCATTCCTCCGCAGCCGCCAGGCACTGCTCGACGCTCAGCATCTCGTTGATGGTGGATTTGTATTCGCGGATGCGGCCGCAGCCCGTGCAGGTCAGATTGCATGCGTGCAACGGCTCCAGCATCATCACCAGCGGGAATTTCTCGTCTCCACGAATGCGCTTTCCGGCGATGTAGCCGGTCAGCTTTGTGGTCAGCTTCAGCGGAAATCTCATGCTCCTCCTCGGTGGTCTCTTTCCCTCGGCTGTTGGATGCGGGCAGCGGCTCCTGCGCCATTCCCATTCCGGCGTTTGAACGCCGCGCCAAAACTCGTTCCCATCAAGCCTCGCCCATTTCCGTTGCCATTTGCGGCCGAATGCCCATTCGTGCCACGGCCTGCTGCGCCGGCCGTCCTTGCGCGCGACCGGCCCTTGCGCCGCTCGGCCCTCCAGGCTTCCAGCGATTCGGGCGAAATGAGCATCGAGCGGTACTCTCCGCAGCCAGACAACATGTTCCGGTAGCGCGCCAGCGCATACAGCGGAAAATTATGCCGGTAGAGATGGTATTTCAGATAGAACACCTTCGGAAATCCCGTGCCCGTGAACTCCGTTTCCTCCCAGGTTCCTTCCCGCGTCTGCGTCGAGAGCAGGAAGTCCAAAGCCCTCTCCGCCGCGCGGTCTGCGGGCCCGGTCGAAGCCAGCAATCCAATCAGACCCCAGGATGTCTGCGAGGCGGTAACCGCTCCGCGGCCCTTCAACTCCGGTTGGTCATAGGAGGCGATGGATTCGCCGAATCCGCCGTCGGGATGCTGCACCGACTTCAGCCACTGCACGCCGCGCAGCGCATACGGCTGGCGGGCCAGCCCCAGGGGCTCCAGCGCACGCAGAACGCCCCCCGTCCCGTAAACGTAATTCACGCCCCAGCGGCCGAACCACGCGCCGTCCTCGCACTGATCTTGCTGCAGGAAGTGCAGCGCGCGCTTCATGACCGGATGTGAGCCAGGCCAGCCCATCCGCGCCAGGCACTCGCAAACACGCGCGGTCACGTCCGCCGTGGCCGGATCGATCATGGCATTGTGGTCGGCAAACGGGACGTAGGTCAGCAGACGGCAGTCGTTGTCTTTGTCAAACGCCCCCCAACCACCGTCTTTGTTCTGCATGCTGACGACCCAGTTCAGCCCGCGCCGCAACGCGGCCTCCATCCGGCCCCGGTCGGGATAATCCACCCGTTGCAAGGCCATGAGGATGAAGGCCGTGTCGTCCACGTCGGGGTAATGGTCGTTGCGGAACTCGAAGGCCCAGCCCCCCGGCTCCACTCCGGGGTTTTTCACCTGCCAGTCGCCGGAGCCGAGGATCTGGTTGTCCAGCATCCACGAGGCTGCCTTGACCAGCGCCGGATGGTTCGGCGGCAACCCAGCCTCTTCCAGAGCCACCATGGCAATGGCCGTATCCCAAACGGGCGAGACGCACGGCTGCAGACGGATTGTGCCATTCTCTTCGATCTCGAATTTCGCCAGCTCCCCGATCTCCCGCGCCGTGATGGGATCGTCCGGCCCATAGCCCAGCGCGATCAGGGCATAAATCGAATTCATAATGGCGGGGTAAATCGCCGCCAGGCCCTCGCTGCGCTCCAAATGATCGAGCAACCATTGCTTGGCCGACCGCAGCGCACGCTGCCGGAGCGGTTTCCAGGGCAGCCGCTCCGCGAATTTCATCACCCGGTCCGCCAGCAGGAAGAAATTCCGCCACGTGAACATTCGTGAGTCCCAGGCAAACGCCCGATAACGGTGCTCCGGCTCGCGGAACAACTCGTCCAGACAGGCGCTTTCTGGAATCTTCCAGCCCGGACGCAGCGCGAAGAGAATCGCCATGGGCACCAGGATTCCCCTCGACCACGACGAAATCTCATACAGATTCACGTAGAACCAGTTGGGCAGGACCAACAGCTCCGGCGGCATGGCCGGCACCATGCCCCAGTCTGCCGCCCCCACCAACGCTAGGTAGAAGCGTTCAAACGAATTGATGGACTCGAGTCCGCCCAGCTCGTGGACGCGCTTCCGCGCGCGAACCATGTGCGGGGCGTCCGGCAAGTCTCCCGCCAGCTTCAGACCCAGATAGGCCTTTACTGTGGCGTTCAGCTCGGAAGGTCCATTGGCGTATATATTCCAGCCCCCATCGGCGAGTTGATGCAGGCGAATGTAGCGGGCCAGTTTTTCCACCCGCTCCCGCTCGAACTTGCCGATGACGTAGAGGTAAAGGATGTAGTCGGATTCCAGCGTTGTGTCGGCTTCGAGCTCGCCCAGCCAATACCCCTCCGGGGCTTGGCGGGCCAGCAGCCAGTCCACTCCCTGCGAAATGCCCTGGTTCAGCCGTTCTTCGAGAGTGGGTATTCGCGCGGGGGCGGGCGCCGCAGCGCCGGCCGATTGAGGATTCCAACTATAACTCTGGTTCGCTGTCATCTCGTGTTAATTCTTGGGGCCCAGATTAGAGTTTCCCCTCAGCGCGTCAGGCCAGTCGTTGCCCGGCCGCCGGAATCGCGTTCCAAAGAGGGTCAGCGATGCAGGGGATTGTAGGTTTCCCCCCTGGAAGCTCCTACATCCATGGTACCTGAGCCTCCTTCTCCCCCGACCCAAAATTATCCCAGCGATGGACTTTACGGTCAATCGGGAAGATGCTTTTGGGTTGTCCCAGGATGCACAGGAGCAAATAACCTCTCTCGAATCAACGCGGCAAGCGGCTCCGGAAGCGGCTGGCCCGGCCGCTGTTCAAAATTGGGCTTTGCCCGTAATAATTGATCCGAAACCCCCGCCCAGGGCGTCCCAAGCAGGGCGTGCCGCAAAACAAATGCACCCGCCTGGTCCAAGAACCGCCGGGCGGATTCCTTGAAATCGGGAAGCATGGGGTCCAACACCACCAGGTAGAGGGCCGGCTGGATGAATTCGAGCACAGCATTGCTCTCCAGGATGGCCCTCTCTGCTCCCACAAGCGCGCCCTGCAGCAGAGTCATCCCCTCCGCCAGACCGCCCGGACGCGTTCGTAGCCAGAACGACCGCCGCGCTCCTGCCACCAGATACTGCGAGGTGTCCGTGTGCCCGCTGCGGTCGGTTTCCTCCTGAAGCAGGACTGCCGGCGCTACCGGGCGTTCCTCGGACGTCTCCGGTGACTCCGCCCAGGCTCCGTGTCCGTGCGGGGTGATTTTCACCGCGGTCCACGCACCGTCGGGGAATGCCCGGATCACGTCCACGACAAGCGCTGTCTTCCCTACCCCCCGCGCCTGCCCGCCAACAACCAGATACTTCATGAGTGCAGCAGGCCTCCACTCCACCGGCCACTCGGCATCAGGCGCCTGGTTCGACGGGCATCTGCGTCCCGGCCTGTCGGAGATTATCGGTTAGCCAGGGTTGAAATCGTTCCCAGCCCGAGCAATTTCTCGTCTGCGGTCACAAGCGTGAGACCCAAAACCTCTGCCGTGGCAGCGAGGAATCTGTCTGCTGGGTCTCTGTTTGCCAATTTCAGATCCTCCGCTGCGAGGACAATCTCGTGCGTGAGTGGCGCCTCCAGGAAACCAGACACGGCACGGGCCACCCACTCGCGCGAGCTTATGTCGAACCGGAGGCGGCCTTTGGCGTGCAGGATAAGGGCTTCCCATACGCTGACCGGAGAAAGCCAGCGCTCATTCTTGGTGTTTTGCAGCTCATTTCGAATTCGTGAGGAAAGCCGCCGCGGTTCCACCACGCTCCACACCCAGATGTGTGTATCAAACAGGAATCTCAATCCTTCATCGCCTCGATATCATCAAGGTCAATCACCGGCGAAACGATATCTCCAGCAATTTTTGTGACTTCTGCCAGCGACCCCATCCAACTCGCCTCCCCCGGCTCACTGGCGGGAGGAATCACGTCTGCCACCGGCTTTCCCCTGCGGGTCACGCGGATTGGCGTTTTCGTCTTGCTCACCTGGTCGAGCAAGCCAAGGCACTTAGCCTTGAATTCTGAAATGGCGACTTCCCGGATGGCCTTCTTTTGTGCTCTCGCCATAGACACCCGCCTGGGACTACATAATCATACCATAGTCATTTCACTTGGTCCTTTGGGCCTTTCCCTGCTGTAGTCACTTTCATGAGTTGCTCCCCGACTTCGCTGAGACGCCCCAGCCAGGCAAGTTGCTGGAGATATTTCCTGATTGGCCTCGCCGGAGTGCCCCATACGGGCTCGCCCGCAAGAATGCGTTTCCCGGTGGGAATGCCCGCCTGTGCGCCGATTATGGCCCCATCTTCAATCCGCACGTGGTCGGCAATCCCTACCTGCCCACCGACCACGACCTGCCGCCCGACCACAGAACTCCCTGCCAGGCCAGCCTGCGCGGCAATCAGACTGCCGTCGCCGATGTGTACGTTATGCCCAATCTGCACCAGGTTGTCGATCTTCGAGCCCGCGCCCACCTGCGTCTCCTCCAGCGCCGCGCGGTCCACACAACTGTTGCAGCCGATTTCCACGTCATCGCCAATTTCCACGCGGCCGATTTGCGGGAACTTCCACTGCCGCCCCTCGTCAGACACGTAGCCGAATCCGTCCCCGCCCACCACCACGCCTGCATGCAGGATTACGTCCCGCCCTAGGTGCGCTCCCGGGTACAGCACCACGTGCGGGTAAAGGGTGCAGTCGGGACCGAGCACAGCGCCGCGTCCGACGAAGCAGAACGCCCCGATCTGGCACCCCGCACCGACCTCCGCGCCCTCCTCGATCACGGCGTACGGCCCGATGGCCACGTCTTTCCCCATAGCCACGCCAGGGCCGACCACCGCAGTGGGATGCACTCCCAGCGCCGTCACTCGCGGCGGCGTCAGCAGTACGGTGGCCGCTTGTGCAAATGCCAACTTCGGGCTGGCTGCCCTCAGCAGCGTCTTCCCTGCCAGCTCGGCTCCCGGGGCAACGATCACACATCGCGCCAGCGAACGCGCGGCACGCGGTAGATGTTTCGCGGCCTCAATAAAGATCAGGTCTTTCTCGTGGGCCCGCTCCGGCGTGGCCAGTCCCGACACGGGGACCGCCGGATCTCCCTCCAAGACCAGGTTCAGGCGTTTCGCCAACTCCCGCGCGGTCATCATGTTTCGCTCCTTCCTTTGCCCCTCTGAGGCCTCGCGTGGGTAGGGGCACGATCCGCCGCGGCGGATACCCCTACGGCTCCAACTCAAAACGGATAGAGCGGCGGCTCGCCCGGCGGCCGCGTCTTCCACCGTTTATGCACCCAGAGCCACTGGTCCGGATACCGCCGCGCATACTGCTCGAACACCTGGACAAAGCGCGCCGTATTCGCCACCACGTCCGCTTCCGTATCTCCAGTTCTCACCAGCGGGATGTCCGGATCGAGCTGCAGATGGTAGCGACGCTCCGCCTCGCTCCAGTACACATATCCCGGCATCACCGCGCACTCCGTCCTCAGCGCGATGCGCGCCACGCCGCTCGATGTGCATGCCGGAACGCCGAAGAACGGCACAAACACTCCCTCATCCAGCGAACTGTTGACGTCCATCAGCACGCCCACGTCGCCATTCTNCCCGCAGGATGCGCAGCATCTCCCGCACCGCCTCATTCTTATCAATCGTCCGATTGCCGCCCAGGCAGCGGTAGCGGTCCACGAGAGCGTTCACGCGCCGGTTCTCCACCGGACGCACCAGGAAATTGAGCGGATGGCCGTTAAGCGCCTGCGCAAAAGGCGCCAGCTCCCAGGCCCCCATGTGCCCGGTCAGGTAGATGAGTCCTTTTCCCCGCGCCTTCGCCGCCTCGTAATTCTCCATTCCATCAATCGTGATGATCTGCCGGATGCTTTCCGGCGTGTGCCGTGGGAACTGCGAAAATTCTCCGCCCATCCATCCGATGTGGCGCATCAGGCGGCGTGCCGTGGCGCGGCGCTCCGCCTCGGTCATTTCCGGAAACGCCAGCTTCAGATTGAAGAGCGCGGCGCGCTCCAGCCGCGGGTTCAAACGATAGAACAGCGCAGCCACTCCTCCGCCCACTGCCCGCGCCATCCCGCGCGGCAGCAATCCCACCGCGTGCAGCACGCTCCACGCGGCCACATATTCCAACCATTCGCGCACCGTTCACGTTTCCTGGGCGGATTCTCTCACAATGGTGAATGGACGCGGCACCAGCGTCACGCGGACCCAGGGCTTTTCCGGCGCACGAGAGGATAGGCCGCCAGTCCAATGGCCAGGGCCACCGGTCCCCACCGCAGCGCGAAGGGATCGCTTCCCGCGAGCGCCGCCACGGACATCACGATGGGCGCGCCCACGGCGCAGGCCAGTCCGGCTGCGCCGCCCGGGATGCGAAATGTCCGCGGCAGGTCCGGCCGCGTGTGCCGCAATCGCCAGCAGGCCAGGACGGTGAGCACGGTGACGGCGATGCGCAGCCAGATGTATACGCTGATGATCTCCGCCAGCTTCTGCACCGCAAACACGGCGCACAGCACAGCGGACACCACAATGGCCACGGCGGGAGTGCCATAGGAGGGATGCACTCGGGCGAGCTGTCGCGGCAGATATCCGTCATCCGCCAGGGCAAACGGCATGCGCGTCCCCGTGAGCGTGGTAGCGTTTAGGAGCGAAAGATTGCACACCGCCGCGGAAACAAACACGGCGACCCCGATCGCTGGTCCACCGATTGCCCGCGCCGCGTCCAGGTAATATCGCGTGTTCCATTCCTGCCAGTTTCCCAACGCCGCCAGAGCCAGAAGAGTGGGCAGGATGTACGTGGCCACCGCCACCGGCACGGTGAGAAACAGGGCGATAGGGAAATTGCGCTGCGGGTTGCTCACTTCCTCGGCGCAACTCGAAGTCTGTTCATAGCCGGAGTAGCCCCAGAGAACGAGCGCGAGCCCCACGCCCATTACCTGGAGCATGGACCTGCCCGGCGCAGCCCAGGGCAAGAAGGGATTATGTCTCCACTGCGGCAGCGCCACCGCGCACATTGCCACCACAGGCACCAACACCAGGACCGTCAGTACGAACGAGACGGCGCCCACCATGCGGATCCCGCGCACGTTTACCCAGGCCACCAACGCCGTCACAGCCAGAGCCACGAGGTAGTGCCGCCAACCCGTCAATTCCGGAATGTAGAAATTCGCGTAATCGGCCACCAGGACTGCGTACGAGCTCATCAACAGGAACGACGAGGTCCAATTCCACCAGCCCGCCAGAAATCCCCAAAAATCCCCGAACGCTGCGCGCACCCAGCGATAAAACCCGCCCTCCACGGGCATCGCTGTGGTCAGCTCCGCCGCGACCAGCGCCATGGGAATGGCCCAGAAGAACGGCAGCACCAAAATGTAGAGGAGGGTGAGGCCCGGCCCGGATGTCGTGACGCTGCCCTCCAACCCGTAGGGACCGCCGGTCGTGTACGCATACATGATGAAAAACAGGCTGAATAGACCGGCCCGGCGCCGCGGCTGATCTGAGCGGGGTGCTGGAGTAACTGGCGAATCGTCCGCGTTCATTGCACCAGATCCAGGAAGCGGTACCACAGGCTGGCTAGCGGCAGGAACCACGGCCTGCCGTTGTAAAGTCCAAGAGGCGCGGTGGGAAACGCTATGCGGGCAAACGGCAGTGCGACATCATCTCCAGCGATCGCCGCTGCGATTTTCGTGCCCAGATACGTGGCCATGGCCACTCCATGTCCCGCGTAACCCATGGCAAAGTGCAGGCCCTCCAGTTTGCTTGCGTGCGGCAGCATGTCGAAGGTGAAATCCAGAGTTCCTCCCCAAGCGTAGGCCACCCGCGTCGCCGCGAGTTGCGGATACACGCGCAGCATGTCCTGGCGCAGGATTTCCGCGCTCTTCCGGATGGTGTCCTGCGTCTCGGGGAAGAACGCGGCGCGCCCGCCGAACAGCATCCGTCCGTCCGGGGTCAACCGGAAGTAATGCAGAAAGTATTTGGAGTCGAAAATCATCCGCCCGCGCGGCACGAGTTCGTGAGCCAGGGAGTCCGGCAACGGCTCCGTGGCAATGATGTACGAGCCGATGGGCACGATGCGCCGCCGCAGAGCAGGAGTCGCCGCGCCGGTGTATCCGCTAGTGGCTACCAGCACGTCGCGAGCCCACAGAACGCCTCGCGTAGTGGCAACTCGAAAGCCTGCCGCCCCGCCCTCCGCGCCCCGTTCGATGCCCTCCACGCCCGCACGCTCGCAGATTGTCGCACCGGCTGCTTTTGCCGCGCTCGCGAGGCCGGCCACGTATTTCGCCGGGTTCAGCCCGGCACTGCCTTCGTCCACCAGTCCGCCATAGTAGAGAGTTGATCCGATTTCGCTGCTGAGGGTGTCCCGCGGCAGTACGCGCACCTGGCGTCCGAAGTCGCGCGCTATCATCTCCGCCCACTCCCGGAAGCGCTGGTAATGCGCCGGCTTCGAGGCCACTTCGAGATGCCCGCAGCGCGAAAAATTGCAGTCGATGCAGGCCTCGCGGACCAGTTTCTCGACGCAGTCAATGGAATCCATGGAAGCCTGATACATCTGTGCCGTGAGCTCGCGGCCCACCTTCTCGCGGAGTTCCGGCACGCCCAGTTTCAGACCGGTGAGCACCATGCCGCCATTGCGCGAACTGGCGCCCCAGCCCGTTGTTTCTCGTTCCAGCACCACGACGCGCGCGCCCCGTCGCGCCAGTTCTCGCGCCGCTGCCAGCCCCGTGTACCCCGCGCCCACGATGGCCACTTCCGCGCGCTCCGGAACGGGCGCAGGCGGCCCCTCAGATTCCAACCGGACGGTATCCCACCAGTACGGTTTTTGTTCGAACGCCATGCACTCCGCCCAGTACGCGCGTTTCTGCCGCGAAACAGCCGCAGATGGTATCACCACCCGCGCTCGCTACTTCCTGGTCCGCGCCCTTTCCCGAACCTTTGATAGACTCGCATCATCTTGCAGATTCCAGCTAAACTTCGCGTCGCGCTCGGCGCGCTGGTTTTTGCCTTCATCGTATTTCATTGCTTTTTTACAGGCCTCGATCGCTTCGGCTTCGTGGGCCCCGACGAGCCGCGCTATGCCTCGATTGCCCGCGCCATGGCCCGCACTGGCGATTGGGTGACGCCGCGGCTGAATGGCTCGCCGTGGTTGGAGAAGCCTCCGCTTTACTACTGGTCTGCAGACGTCGGATTTCGATTGTTTACCAGCCCGGAAGTGGCTGCGCGCGGGCCTTCCGGTGTGTTTGCGCTCTGCGCCGTACTGGGCATCGCGCTGCTGGCGTGGCGGGTTTTCGGCGCCTCGACTGGGCGAGCGGTGGCGTGGATGCTGCCGGCAACTGTCGGGATGACGGGATTCGCTCGTGCTGCCGCTACCGATATGCCTTTTGCCGCCTGCCTCACACTGGCCATGTGCGCTGCTGCGTGCCTGCTTCTGGACCAGACCCCGGCGCACGAGCGAGCCTGGGCTGCGGCCTTCGGCGCTGCGCTCGGCCTGGCGGTGCTGGCCAAAGGGCCGGCGGCGATCCTTCTCGCTGGTGGCAGTACAGCGCTCTGGGCCGTCGTCAGCGGAAACATTCGCCGCTCCTTTCGCCTCTTCCA
>OCOJ01037715.1_pt1 | contig 12891 bp, 19 predicted proteins | sample 1539251 | NCBI WGS metagenome assembly OCOJ01 (sample SAMN01911457, study PRJEB22624) | soil metagenome | biome: Soil | place: Malaysia | collected 2012-04-30 | depth RA_metagenome m
GGAGAACGTCACCGCGTTCGTGCTCGGCGGCCACGGCGACACCATGGTGCCGCTGCCGCGTTACTCCACCGTGGCCGGTGTGCCCATCACCGAGCTGATGGAGAAGTCCACCATCGAGCGGCTGGTGCAGCGCACGCGCGACGGCGGGGCCGAGATCGTCAAGTACTTGAAAACCGGCAGCGCATACTATGCACCTTCGGCTGCGGTGACCGAGATGGTAGAAGCGATCATCAAGGACAAGAAGAAGATCCTGCCCTGCGCCGCGTATCTCGAAGGCGAGTACGGCATCCACGGACTGTTTGTGGGCGTACCCTGCAAGCTGGGCGCCCGCGGCATCGAGGACGTCTGGGAGATCCGGCTGACCGACGAAGAGATGGCTGCCCTGAAGAAGAGCGCCGATGCGGTGAAGGAACTGGTGTCAGTCGTAGGCGTCTAGGGGGACGAAGTAGACGGTTGGATTGGACAGCGCCCCACATCTGCCCACAGTTGGCAGATGTGGGCCTTATTTCTTAGTACCCACGTCTGCCAAACCCAGGCAGACGTGGAGCACCCGCGTGTCTGGATAGGCGATGCTGAGGCCTGTTACCACAATTGAGGTAGCGCATAATAACGGTAGGCGGTCCAAATCCTTGCAGACAGGCAGTCCCATATGGCGAGGACAAAAGCAATTTTAAACAGCGCCGTCGTCCTCTATTTCATCATCTGCTTTGAAATCCTGATAATGATTAGTCCTTTCGCAGGTTTCTTCTATTCTGCATTCAATCCTGTTCTCCTGGGCTTAGCAAAATATCCGGCCACGAAATGGCTCAGTGCTTTCTTCTTCACACACATGGTTGTGCCGCCCAATGCTCTCCTCAAAGTCGTACGGGTCATGGGCTCGCTTTTGTTCTTGCTCGGTATTGCCGTCTTTCTCATCTGTGCGATTCAGGTTTACTTGAACAAGTTTCTAAAGAGAGGGGCTGTTCTGAAAGGGCTATATCGCTGGATAAGGCATCCTCAGTACCTCGCTCTCGCTATCGCTGGCGCCGGGCTAGCAATCCTATGGCCTCGATTCATCGTTGTTGCTTTGTGGCTCGTCATGGTTTTGGTTTACTACGGCTTGTCCAAAGACGAAGAGCGGCGGATGCTGGAGCAGTACCCGGACACCTACGGCGGGTACATGAAGAGAACGGGCATGTTCCTGCCGAAACTGCNTTGAAGCCTCGATTGGTTTCGCAACCGCTGGAGGCAAAGTCGCGCTGTTTGTCGCGATAGTCACCTGCGCGATGGGAGGGGCTTTCCTCCTGCGGCAGTATACAGTGGCGCATCTTCCCCTCTGGACAGATTCGAATGTGGTTGTATTGGCGGTACTACCCGAAGATGAGCCGATGATGCGGCATCGGATGCTGGACATTCTCAAAGTGGAAGAGATCCAAGCTCGGCTGAACGAGAACCAATCATACGTCGCGTATTTTCTGCCGACGAACTACGTCATGCAGGGGTTGATTGCGGATACCGGGGGCGATTGGCAGCTCTATAAACGCCATCATTCAATTGCCAGGTTTACCGACTGGATTTTTCATCCGTTCGGTCACTTGGGAGGCGCACAGCATTCTGTGTTTGACCCGACACAACATTCAGAACACGGCATGGCCACCGATTCGGTGAGGCGGCTGATTTTCTTAAAGGTAGCCAATGTCGCTTTTAGGGAGCCAGCCGACGTGTTTGCCATCAATGCCGTTCGGATTCCCGATTTCATGGTCGATCTGGATGTGCACAGTCTGAACTTACTCGACACAAAGACTCTTCCTGTGGAGACGGGTTGGGGCAGAGTACCGACCCCCGCGTTCTGAATGGAGGTGATTGTGGGGAGCAACACAGCAACCAGTTTCTCGTGTAATTGTTGTGAAATCGCCCTTCACACCAACAACCTTTTCCACGCGTCCACCCTCCCCACGCCTGCATGAAAAAGTCATGTCAAAGATGCGTGCCGTCGACGCCACCAGCCCGAAGGGACCATTGAAGATGGTCGAGCGCGAGATTCCGCAGCCGAGTCCGCGCAAGGTGAGGATCAAGGTTCAGGCCTGCGGCCTGTGCCACAGCGACTCATTCACGAAGGAGGGAACGTGGCTGGGGATCACGTTTCCGCGCGTGCCCGGACACGACGTGCTCGCCCGGCCGCAATCCAGCACTTCAATGCACGCAGAACCAGCGTCACGCAAACGTACGGATTAGGCAGCCGTCCCCGAGGCGGTTTGGTCATGGTCTTTTGACGCAGCGGGAGGCTTGCCGCTGAGTTCCGCGGTGAGCTGCGACTTGAGGCCGCGGCGGGCCTTGTCGAATTCCGCTTTCACCCTTGCCAATTGTCCCAGCATAGCGTGCATCCGCTTGGGACCCAGGACCAGGAAGCCAAGGGCGACAAAGAGCGGGAGTCCCGTACCCAGTCCCGTCATGTGCCCTCCTTAGCCCTGCTTCTCACCCGCCGCGGTGGGCTTTTCCGACGGCTCCTCAGGTTGTTTCATCGCGGATTTGAAACTGCGGATACCATCGCCAATCCCTTTGCCCAGCTCGGGAAGCTTCTTGGGACCAAACACCAGCACGGCAATACCGAGAATCACCAGCAGATGCATGGGCTGAAAAAGTCCTTCGAACATGAATCCTCCTTAAAATTTGGTAGAGCGACCTTCGACGGTCGCGGTTTGAGACAGGCGCTGTGCCCGCCGTTCTGTCAGGCACAGCGCCCATCCGCAGGTAATAAACGACTGATACGCCATCACGGACGATCAGCACTCGCGCTGGGCTTCGTCCGCGTCCTCGGCCAGATCGCGCAGTAGTTCAAAGAACTGCTTCGACTGACCGATGAAAAGCCCATCTTCTGTGAGAGCATTGACGGCCCCCATCGCAGCACCCCGGGTAGCCGTCGGACGGATGATCGAACATACCGGAAAGTTCTTGCTCAGGAAGTTGCACGGTTCCGGCATGATCAGATTGGTCTGGAAGTCCTCGCCACCGGGGGTGGTATTGAGGTTGGGGAAGAACAGACCGTTGGTAGAGTCGGTCAGCGGCGCCAGCGGGTCTGAAACTCCATTGCCCGCCTTGTCGTGCCAGGTCTGGAAGTGGCATATCTCAGTTCCGCCGATGCTGAGCAGGATTCGCAGAACTTCCGGACTGCTCACCCTCTGCGCCAGCGAGGGATAAAGGCTGGTGCCACCCCCCTCGATGAACGCAAAGTGGAAACCTGCCGTATTGGCGATGGCCTGAATATGGTCGTTAGGGGTTAGATCGGCGTCCGTTCTCGGGATTGCGGGAAGTCCATGAGGAAACTTCGTCTTGTTATGCAGATCATCGACCGCCTGTTTGAAGGTGAATCCGGGATTGAGGTCGGGGTTCTTGTCCCGGCTGCGATACCGCGTCCAAAAACTGGTATCCACGGTAAGGTTCATGAGGTTGGTGATGCGTCCGATCTGGTTGGCGCCGGTTGCCTTGCTGCTGGGCAGAGTGCGGAAATGGTCCAGGTTGATGGTATCCGCGCCCTTCGAAGCCAGGTAGGCGTTGATGAAGTTCTCGTGTGTGAGCTCATCCTCGGTGTTGTCATGAATGTACTGGGCCATGTCCCCATCGAGTTGGTTCAGCGCGTTGGTATACGGGGTGCTTCCTCCGGTTTGCGTGCCAGGGTAGCCAGGAATCAGTTGGCTAGCCAGCGTGGGTAGTTCGTTGTCCTGAATTCCTCCGAGTTCCGCGTACTGCAGCCAGAGATCGCTCTCGATGATTTCCGCTGCCGCCAGGAACCGAAGGATTGCGGCATCGCCGCTGGTGAGCGAACCGCTCTTCTCCTCGGCTCCGGCTACCGTGGTGAAGAGAGCGCCGGCGGAAAGCGCCGCGCCGGCGACGCCAATGCCCTTGAGGAACGAGCGGCGCTTGGCGATGCGCTGCAAAGCCAGGTCTGCTGCCGTCGATTGAGGGGTTGCTGGAAGATTCTCCTTTGCCATATCACACTCCGATCTGCTTGGAATTTTCTCGGCGATCCATCCGCTGGATCGATTCACCGCATCTGCAGGCTACGTATGCGCAGATTGGCGTGTGTCATGCGTTGGTCGGAAATGTGTAAAAACTTTGTTGTTCGCGTTGCGTGAAATTTCCTTTTTCCGCGCGTCCACGCTGCGCGTGCCCGCATCAAAGAAAAATGCCGAAAATGCGTGCCGTAGAAGTCACCAGCCCGAGGGGACCATTCAAGGTTGTCGAGCGCGAGACTCCCCAGCCGGGTCCACGCCAGGTGAGAATCAAAGTCCAGGCCTGTGGCTTCTGTCACAGCGCGTCTGAAGCATACGAGCGCATGGTGAGCAATAAGGCGCGTTTTCGCGTCGTGCTCACCACCGGCAATTGATTTCGTCTATCTCTGTGGAGGTGGTCATGGACCTGCGCTATCCCATCGGCCCATTCAAATTTGAGGGCGAGCCCAACCAACAGCAGCTAAGACAATTCATCTCCGACATCGAGCAGACGCCCGCACGGCTGCGCGCGGCCGTTGATGGGCTCTCGGAGCAACAGCTCGAGACGCCCTATCGTCCCGGCGGCTGGACTCTGCGACAGGTGGCGCATCACCTTCCAGAGAGCCACATGAACGGCTACGTGCGCATGAAGCTGGCGCTGACAGAAGACAATCCAACCATCAAGCCCTACGACGAGGCGCGCTGGGCGGAAACGCCGGAGGTCCGCGGCACTCCTATCGCCATCTCGCTCACGCTGCTCGAAGCCCTGCACCATCGCTGGGTAACGCTGCTCAAGGCGCTCAGCCCGGCGGAATTCGCGCGCGTCTTCAATCATCCCGAGAGCGGCCAGTGGACCATCGGCAGATATGTCGCATTGGACGCGTGGCACGGGAAGCACCACGTCGCCCACATCACCGGATTGCGCGAACGCATGGGGTGGTGACATCGGTGTCTCCGCATCCCGGAAGGCCAAAATCGGGCGTTCCGGGGATCCCGGTTTCGTCGGCGTCATCCCAGATGCGGATCTCGCGGCGGCTCGGGTGCGATCTCGTACTGTTCCGCTATGCGTTCGAGCAGCGAGCGCAGGATGAGTTCGCGATCGAAGCGGCGGACGACCAGCAGGTCGGCACCGAACATCTCGTCCCAGCCTTCCTCCCGCATCACCTGCGCAATGCCGCTGGGCGTCCCGACGAAATACGAAGTGGTCCAGGAATCCCCCGAGTCGGGGTTCTCGATGTCCAGAAAAAGCTCGTCGTAGAAGCATTCCGGGTCGGGTGGTCCGCCATCGGCGTCGAAGCTGCGGAAGTAATGATTGCGAATGCGCAGGCGGGGTTGGTCCTCCCGCTCTTCCATGTTTGGGATCGAAAGAGTCGGGATTTTGGCGGGCTCGATGCTGGTTGCGTCCACCGGCCGCGAAAGACGTCGCAACAGCACAAGCAAGCCAATGCCGCCGGCGATGAGCGCCACTATACTCATGGAGTGATCCACCCCAAGAGCATGGCACAGGCGATCGTCAAAGGAAAATAACGTTTGCCAGGCTCGGGTCGGTTCGACCCCGACACGCTTCCGCCAGAGTTTGCTCGCTGCGCTCGGGCTTTCAGCCGGCTCCCGTTGCGACGACAAAAAGGTCTCTGTGACTGGGTCACACGCACAAGGTGATGCGTGTCGCTGACAACCTTGCGTGTGAAGCGAGATTAAGAGAGAGTTGAACTGCGTACGCAAAAAGGATGCTCCTATGCAGTCATCCGGCACGGTTGTTGCGGATTCGAGGACCACACGGGTCGCCTCCGGAACAGGTTGGATACTGCTCGCTCTGGGTTTGCTTGCTCTCGCGGGATGGGCGTTTCATGTGCACGCGCTCATGGGCATCGTGGCGGGCCTGGCTACCATGAAGCCCAATACCGGGGCAGCAATTCTGCTCGCCGGCGTGGCCCTCATTCGCCGCAATCATGGCGACTTTCCTTTCTACAGCCTGGGCGTGCTGCTGATTGGCGCAGCTACGCTGGTTGAGTATCTGTTGAATTTCAACTTTGGCATCGATCAACTGCTGTTCGGCGATCCCTATTCCACCATCGACCCCGGCCGGATGTCCCAAATCACAAGCGTGGGACTTACCTTTCTCGGACCGGCACTTTTCCTGATGAGGGCGCGGTGGCAGTTGGGGCGTCGGCTCTCCCGGAGCTTGGGATTGTTGGTCGGAATTCTCGGGTTTATTGCTCTCCTCGGGTATAGCTACGACACTCAGGCCCTCTACCAAGTGCGTCCCTACCACAGCGTGGCATTGCACACCGCTTTGGCTTTTGTTATCGCCGCCATTGGCCTTCAGTGCGTCAATCCAGCCGAAGGGATCGTATGCCAGATTCATTCTGATGGTGCCGGAGGCGCGATGCTGCGGCGGTTGTTGCCGGCCGCCCTGCTGATTCCGTTCCTGCTCGGGTTCACGGCCTGGTTGGGCCACAAGCACCTGGGGTGGGAGTCGGGATTTTCCATGGCCCTGGTAGTAGCGGCTACTATGTTCTGCCTCGTGACCATCATGCGGCGCAATGCCAGGCACCTGGATGGGAAGGATTTGGCACTGCGGGAAATGAACCGCACGTTAGAGGACCGGGTACGGGAGCGTACCGCTGACCTGGCCGCCCAGATAAGCGAACGCGAGCGGATGCAGGCAGTACTGGACGCGCAGCGGGCGCAGATGATCGTAGCCTCCAAGCTCACGTCCCTGGGAGAAATGGCTGGCGCGCTCGCCCACGAGATCAACAGTCCTCTCAACATTATTCAAGCCCGAGCGTCCGACTTGCAGGAAGTGGCCGAAGCGGCTGGCGTGGTGGAATCGGCGACGGTGCTGAAGGCCACCGGCAGCATCTTGCGCACTGCGGAGAGGATCATGGCGGTTGTTCGTGGCCTCCGAATTTTCGCCCGCGACGGCCGTGCCGACCCGTTCGAGAAGGTTTCGGTACAGTCCATCCTCGAGGACACACTGGCGTTGTGCCGGGAGAGATTTGCTGCCCATGGCGTACCGCTCGAGATCCTCGAGCGTAGATCGCGATCTGGCAATCGAATGTCAGCACGTACAGATCTCGCAGGTGCTCCTTAACCTGCTGAACAATGCCTTCGACGCCGTGCAAGCTCTCCCGGAAAAGTGGGTGCGCGTGATGGTTTCTGAGGAAGGCGACTCCGTCAACATCAGCGTTACCGACAGTGGCCGCGGAATCCCCAGAGAGATTGCCGACAAGGCCATGCAGCCTTTCTTTACCACCAAGCCTGTGGGCAAGGGCACAGGACTGGGACTAAGCATCTCGAACGCGATAGTAGAAGCCCATCACGGGCGACTGTGGATTGATTCCCGCGGACCCAACACGCGGATCATCCTGTCGCTTTCCAGGCGGCATGCTCCCGCCGAAGGAGACGATCATGAACGCTCCCAGGAACAAGACCCTGCTGTTTGCTGAAGACGAACCGGAACTGCTGGAAATCTACAGTACCTGGTTTGAGCGGCTGGGATACGAAGTGCTCCGTGCCAGGAACGGTAAAGAAGCGCTATCGTTCTGCCGGAGCCAGCATGTGGACCTGGTGATCTCTGATGTACGCATGGCGGGAGGAAGTGGTCCGGAGTTGGCGCGCCAGCTAACGATGCTGGATACCAGCCCCCTCCTTGTGTTTCTGACCGGTTTTGTGGATCTTTCAAACGAGGAAGCCTATGGCTTGGGGGCATGCGCGATTTTAAACAAACCGACCACGCGTAGAGAGCTGGAGGAGCCAGTGGCACGGTTCCTCAAGCCGGCCAGGGAACTCTGGACTAGCCCGCTGAGTGTGCAGCCGCACGCACTGGTGGAAAAAAACTATGACTCGCTGGAATCAGCTCTGCAGGCGCGAGAATTGAACTTCGGGCGAGGCGGAATGTTCGTCCGCGATCGCCGAATGCTGCTGCCCGACAATGTTCCGCTTGGCTTTCAATTCCGGTTCGCTGGAGGCAGACCAGAACGCATGGACGGCTGCGGGATCTTGCGGTGGCAACGAGTACAGCCACATCAGGAGCTTCCAGCTGGACTTGGGATAGAAATCCTTCACTTGGGAGCGCAGGCTCTGGACCCGGTTTTAGAGTGGATTTCCCGCGCCAATCCGAAGGCATTTATTCCAAGAGAATGATTTTGTGAGGCTCGGGCCGACGTTCAGCGAAACAATCGTTCATCCGACGGCTTGGCGCAGCGGTGCCGTGACTACGGACGGTTGTTCAGCAGCAGCCAGTACATTCCCAGATCCTGCATGGCCTTGGCGAATCCGTCGAACGCTACCGGCTTGACGATATAGCTGTTAGCTCCCAGCTCGTAACTGGCCAGGACGTCTCGATGTTCTTTGGATGAAGTCAGAACCACAACCGGGATCATCTTGGTCCGGGGATCGCCCTTAATCCGTCGCAACACCTCCAGGCCGTCGACCTTCGGCAATTTCAGGTCCAGCAGAATTACCCGCGGATTGTCTTCGACCCTGCGTCCCGTATAGGGCCCTTGGCAAAAAATGAAGTCCAGCGCCTCCGCGCCATCGCGGGCCACCTGCACACGGTTGAGGAAGTTCGCTTTCCGGAAGGAGCGCAGCGCCAGTTGCAGGTCCTCTTCGCTGTCCTCCACGATCAACAGTTCGACCCCGTTTCCGTTGTCCATGATTAAGCACCGCCTTCCAACGTGAAATAAAAAGTGGCGCCCTCATTGGGCCTGGCCTCCGCCCAGACCCGGCCGCCGTGCCGGTGGACCACCCGCTGCACGATGGCCAGGCCGATGCCCGTGCCCTCAAACTGGTCGGCGCGGTGCAGCCGCTGGAAGACGCCGAACAGCTTGTCTGCGTATTTCATGTCAAAGCCGGCGCCGTTGTCGCGGACGAAATACACGTTCGCCTGCCCTTGTGCCAGCGCGCCGATTTCGATCCTCGCCTGCTCGGTGTTGCGCGAATACTTAATGGCATTGGAGAGCAGGTTGACCCACACCTGCCGCAGCAAGGCCGGGTCGCCGTGCCCTGCAGGGAGGCCTCCGTTCACAATCTCGATCTTGCGTTCGTTGCATTGCGGGACCAGTTCTTCGAGAGCGCCGCGGACCAGCGCTTCCATACTGACCGCCTGCTTGCTCAAAGGCTGCCGGCTCAGGCGCGAGAACGCCAGCAGATCGTCGATCAGGGCCCCCATCCGCTGCGCACCCCGCCGGATCGTCTGCAGATACTCCCGCGCCTGCTCGGGAAGTTGCGCGCCATAGTCTTCCAGCACGGCATTGGAAAAACCATCCACCGCCCGCAAGGGAGCGCGCAGATCGTGGGCCACTGAGTAGGTGAAAGATTCCAGCTCCTTGTTGGCCGCTTCCAGTTCCGCAGTGCGCTGGGCGACGCGCCGCTCCAGATCGGCGTTGAGACGCCGGATCTCCTCTTCTGCCCGCTTGCGTTCGGAGGTGTCGGTAAAGAACAGAGACAAGCCCTCGGGTGAGGGATAGCAGCGAGCTTCAAACCACGCGTTTAGCGGCTCGGGATAAAACGCCTCGACCTGCACTGGGACGTTTTCCGCCACGGCCCGGCGATAGGCAGCGCCGAAAGGCGAGTCAGCAGCATGCGGCCACAACTCCCAGATTTTCTTCCCCAGCAGCTCTTCGGGCGCTTTGCCCAGCATTTTGGCGGCTGCGGCATTCACGTAGGTATAGCGCCATTCGCGGTCAAAACTGTTGAACCCGTCGGAAATGCTTTCCAGGAGTATGGTGGTCCTGCGGTGGGCTTTGATCAAATTCTCCTGCGCCCGCTTGCGTTCGGTGATGTCGAGAAACGACAACACTGCACCCGTGGGTTTTCCGTCCTGGAACATCGGGTGGGACCAACATTCGACAAGGAAGCTCGTACCGTCTTTCCTCCAGAAGACCAGGTCGTCTGCGTGGCTGTGCCGTCCTGTCTGCAGGGCACGGTGCATGGGGCAGCTTTCGACGGGGAAGGGCGTGCCGTCCGGCCGGGTGTGGTGGATTGTCCTGTGCACATTTTTTCCCAGCAGTTCCGCCGCATGGTCANTATCCCAGCAGGCGTGCACTGGCAGGATTGCAAAACGTGCACTTGCCCTCCAGGTCTTCGCCGATAATGGCTTCCGCCGTGGAGTCGAGCAGCAACCGAAACCGTTGCTCACTTTCGCGAAGGGACTGCTCCGCCCGCACGCGCTCCGTAATGTCGCGCAGGATGGCGGTGAACAGCTTTCGTCCTCCCACGTCAACCTTCGAAATCGCGGCTTCAATGGGAAATTCCTTGCCGTTCGCGCGCAACCCGGAAATGGTGGCAAGGTTCCCCATGTGCCGCTGGGTGGTCCCTGCTTCACTGAAATCATGATGGTGTTGCACATGCGCCGCACGAGAGCGTTCGGGAATGAACTGATCCAGCGAGTGCCCGATTACGTCGGCGGCGCGGCAGCCGAACATCTTCTCCGCGGAAGGATTGAACAGCACAATGCGCTGGTGATCGTCCACGGTAACGATGGCGTCCATCGCCGAATGGATAATGCCGGACAGGCGTGCCTCGCTGCTCAGTGCGGCCTCCTGGGCTTTCGCCAGTTCGGCGGTTCGCTCCAGCACCCGAATCTCGAGCTGGTCGCGCGCCTCCTCCAGCGCAGCGTTGGCCCGCCGACTGCCAGAGAAGTCCCGGCTGATCACGAACAGCGCCACCGCCACGAAGGCAAAACCCAGGGTGATGCCGGCAATGATCGTCACTCTTGTAACCGTACCCTGGTGATGGGCGCGGGCTGTGCGCTCCTGCAACAAGCTTTGCTCGCTGGCTTCCATCTCGGCGAGGATGCTGCGAATGCGCTCGTGGAGTTGCTCTCCCCAGCCGCTGGCGATGTGCTGCTGCGCCGCCTCAAAGCCTTGCTCCCGCCGCAATTCCACCGTCTGCTGCAATCGTGAAAGCCGCTCTCGAACCAGCGGCTCCAACTCATCCATACGCCGTTGCTGTACCCGGTTGTCGGCCGTGAGACGCCGTAAGGTTCCCAGGTCGGCACGCACACGGTTTAGCGCTCCCTGGTAGGGAGCGAGGAACTCTTCCTGTCCGGTGATGACGTAGCCGCGGACCGCGGCCTCAGCTTCAGCCACGATCGCCGGTTCCAGCCGTATCGCGGCAATCGTCTGCTGCGTGTGCTGTACCCATGCCCCATCCTCGTGCAACCGGACCAGACTGAAATACGACATGCCCCCGATCAGGATCAAAGCCACAAGCGCCACAGCGAAACCGGCGCGGACTTTCCACTCCGCCCATACCAGAGTGTTCTCTTGAGGCCCTAGGCTCGGCTGCCGGCCGAAACCTGCAAGAGCCATGACACCCAAACCCAGCACCAGGAATCCAACGCCGGCGTTGGCCGCCATGGGCTTCGAATCTCCCAGCGCGTACATGGGAAGACCAATAAGATAGCCGCACGCCGCAGCCGCTCCCAACGCAAATACCACCGCCCCCAGCACGCCGATGACGTTTGCGGCCCTGTTGCGCCAGCGGGGGATCGCTGCACAAAACAATGCGATGCCGCAAAGTACGAGACAAAAGGCGGCATTGGGCGCAGGCCGTCCTGGATGGGCCGGCAGCGCCCGCATGTAGTCGCGCGCCAGGAGTTCGTCAATGTGGAAGTTGACTGCGAAGCCAAACTCCAACAGCGTCAGCACGCCGACTAATGAGCTCCAAACCGCGCCAGGCAGTGCGGCCTTCGGGCACCCGGTGGCTAGGAACAGTAAGGCCAGCCCGTCCAACAACAATCCCATGGCGACATTGGCCATCATGGGGTTGAAGGCGGGCGCGACCCGAGTCAGAGCCGGGACATGGAAGAGCCACCCAATCAGCGTCAGCGCGCCGAGAGCTGCACAAATGCTGCCTGCGAAGACCAGTAACGTGCGCGAGACGCCGGCTTCCGAACCGGGGCTCATTCCAGGTGTCTCATCGCCGAGCGGATCTGCGCCAGCGCCAAGGTAGTGACGGGAGCGTCTACGCAGGAGAACACTCATCAGCACGCCGGCCAGAATCAGCACCAGCCACTNCCAGCCACTCCGTGCTCTGCAGACCGCTTTCAATTGCGAAGCGGTGTTTGGGTGGCAGAAGGAAGTAGGCCGTAGAAATGGCGACCAGCACGGTCGAAACCAGCCCAGGTCCGGATCCGCCGACCAAGGAGCTGAGAATAATAGGAATCAGAAACAGCTCCAGCGCTGGATCATCGCCAAACCTGGAGTCGAAAGCCAGGCGCAGAAGCAGGCTCGCCGCCGTCAGCCCGACCGCCAGAGGATACGCCAGAACCGCCGGGATGCGGCTGTTCTCCTCGCCGGCGGGAGGCTGTGAGGATGTGCCCAAAGGAACCATCACGGCGACACCTGGATATGCCCCGTCCGCTCAGTAGAGAGGGTTATCCAATTAGGTTAGTGCGCGACGCCACCGGTGGGAACGGTTCCGGAGAGGAAAAGCTGCGCCGGACATCTCGTTTCGGGTGCGGTTCCAAAACGGACCTGACGCATCAAGAGACGCGGCACCTTACGTCTCTCTATGTTTTGCTATCGAAAAGGTGCGGCTTCCAGCTCCGTTAGACGATCCAGCCACCGCCCACGACAATGTCACCGTCGTAGAACACGGCGGCCTGGCCGGGAGTGATGGCGCGCTGTGGTTCATCGAAGGTGGCGACNGTGGCGACCACCTCGCCGGCGCTTCCTGTCTCGATGGTCGCCGGTGCCGGCTCGTGGCGGTTCCGGATCTTAATCGACACGCGCATGGGATCGCGCAGGCAATCGATGGCGATCCAGTTGACATCTCGGGCGCGCAACATGCGCGAGTAGAGTTCCTCGTTGCTGCCTACTACGACCTGGCGCGAATCGCCACGGACCTCGAGCACATAAAGCGGCGAGCCGGTGGCGATACCTAGTCCCTTGCGCTGTCCGACAGTGAAGTTGTG
>OCOJ01033654.1_pt2 | contig 12862 bp, 15 predicted proteins | sample 1539251 | NCBI WGS metagenome assembly OCOJ01 (sample SAMN01911457, study PRJEB22624) | soil metagenome | biome: Soil | place: Malaysia | collected 2012-04-30 | depth RA_metagenome m
CGCGGTAATCGCGCACGGCCATGATGAAATCCAAGCCGTAAACCGCGACGCGTTTCCAACGCCGCTTTTCGGCTTCTTCGCGGAGCCACTTGCCGGGAATTTCCGGCCATACCTTTTCGCGCACCCAGGGAGCTTTTTTGTCGCCAATCCAGCGGGCCTCGCGGGGAAAAACAAGAACCGGTTCTCCGGAAATCGGGAGCAAGGCGTAGACGTAACGATGCACGATTTCGAATCCGGAGGTGTAGCGCACGGCGCCTTCGAATCCGGCGTATTGATTGCCACAGACAACTAGGGCATCAACTTTCTCCGCGGCCATTGCTGCGCGGATATTGTGATAACGGCGCTCGATTTCTTTTTGACTGGGCATAAATATCTTTTCCAAGGACTTTCAATGCGCGTGCGCGCCGCAAATTTCCGCTGCCGCCAGCGCGTAGACTTTCGTTGTGTTGACAAGCGTTTCGATGGCCACTTTCTCGCCCTCGGCGTCGCGCGGCCCGCTGGATGGACCGTAGTTCAGGGTTTCGATTCCAAAACGTGTCATCACCGAGGCATCAGAATCCCAAAGCACCGTAGCATGCTTCGGAGGAGCGCCAAAGACGCGTTGGTGACAGGATTCCACGGTCTTCACAAGGACATGGTCCTTGGATATCTCTGCTCCCGGCACAGAAACAAATGTTTCATATTCGATGCCGTAGCCAGCGTACTTTTTTCGCAGCTCGAGAACAAGCTGCTTAATGGAAACTCGAACTTCCTTGAGCGGCATGGTTGGCGGAACCCGCACATCTAGAAAGACATCGGTTCGATCAGGAGTGCGGCTGACGCGCCAGGGATAGCCGCCTCGGATGCACCCAACATTCACAACACCGGGCTGGCCGTCGTAGGTAGCTTTTTTTCCCCATTGAGCTATCCAGTCGTAGATTGGATTCAAGATTTCTTTCATTCGAAACACGGAGCTGTGGTCCTGCTTTCCACGAGTGAACGCGGTGTGAACGTAGTGACCGTGCGTGGAGATGCGGACCCAGACGGTGCCGTAATGGCCGAGGACAAGCTGCATGTCTGTGGGCTCGCCGAGGATGCACATATCCGGCAAAACGCCATGGTTGACAAGGTGATGTGTGCCGACACCGTAGCCGCGAAATTCTTTTCCTACAAATTCATCGCTCCATTGGGTCTTTTCGATTTCGCCGGCCACTGCGGCAATGGTCACATCTCCTTCGAGCTTCACGCCCGCACGCATCAAAGCTTTGACGGCCTGGGTGTAGCAAACCAGCGCGCCTTTCATGTTGTAGATGCCAAGGCCGAAAATCATGCCGTCTCGAATCACAGCTTTCGGTTTGTAGCCGATCCCAGTGAGAAACGTTTCGCGGCCGGAGTTGGAAGTGTCCATGTGGCCATTGAACATCAGACTTTTCCCGTTGCCGGTGCCCTCCCAAAGTCCCACAACGTTGGCGCGGCCTTCTTCGACTTCCTGCCAAGTGACGGAGAGCCCGATTCCTTCGAGAGCCCGCCGCATGTATCGGCCCATTTCGAATTCTTCGCCGGTCGGACTCGGAATGTTCACGACGTCGCACGACATGGTGACAATTTCGTCTTCGCAAATTTGCGCGAGGATCTTTTTAGCTACGTCGTCCTTTAGCAACTCTAAGTCCTCCGCGTTTCTATAAGGGACTGTTTGAAACCGCAAAATGCCCGCAAGTACATTCAGTGCCGAGCCAGGGCGCAACATGTTGCGCCCCTACAACTGCCTCTGGCTCGCGCGCACAGACGGGAATGCTTGTCCCACTCATTCGCAAAACACAGGCTACTGGCGAAAGTCGTCGGGGTAGGAGCATAGTTTTTCGCAACCGCTTGGCGTCACCAAGAAATTATCTTCAAGGCGAAGGCCTCCGCCGCCTTCCCAATATATGCCAGGCTCGATGGCCAGCACCATGCCGGAGCGCATCGTTCCCGGTGCGGCTTGATGCGAATAAGGCGGTTCATGAGCTCGCGCGCCGACGCCGTGACCCACAGGATGTGACGGCTGGCCGGGATAACCGGCGGCACTGATTCCGTTTCGAATGATGCGATCGATCTCGCCGAGCGGAGCTCCTTCGCGGACGCAACCGACGGCGTCGGCAAAAATCTTCAGCAGCTGATCGAGCAGCCGATTGTATTCAGGCGTGAGCTTTCCGGGGCAAAGATTTTTGGTCAGGTCGGTCCAGTAGCCATCGGCGCAAACCCAAATTTCGACAAGCGTAGGCTCATTTTCAATTACCGGGCGGTGGCTGGTGGCGGTGAAAGTGGCAATGCCGCGGCCCGACCAAACCAGCGTGAAGGCTCGCGCCATTTCGACTTTGCCTTTGTAGCCAACGCCGACAGCGTGGATGTGGCCTTCAATCATGGCCGCGACTTCGCTTTCTTTCATTCCCGGCTTGATGTTTTTTCGCGCGTGCTCCATGCCGATGGCGGCGAGTTCATTCGCCAAACGCATGCGCTCGATTTCCTGAGAGGTTTTGATCATGCGAAGTTCGGCGAGGAGCNGGGGTGGCATCAACGATCTCACCGCACGCAGCGCGGAAGGCTTCGTAAAAGCCCTGCCAGTAGACCGTTGGTTCCCCAACCATACGGTCACAGATTTGCGAGGTTTGCGACAGCTCGATTCCCACGCGACGAGCGAGCTTGCGTTCCCGCAAAACGTCGATGGCCATTTCGACGGAACGAATCATGGGCGGACGCGGGTCTTTCGGATGGTAGAAACGAAAAAAGCGAACATCTTGGTTCCAGGCAGTGCGCTTAGCTTCGCCGAACTGCGGCTCGATGACCAAGAGTGTGGGGTCGCCTTCGCGCGGGAAAATCGCAAGGTCATAACCCTTCATGGTCCAATAATTCGTCAGGTAAAGAATGTTGTCCGGAGCGCGGACAACGACGGCATCGAGATCGTGCTGTTCGAGCGTTTGCCGGACGCGCTGCCATTTTTGTTGGTCGATGGGGTAGGACATCAGCGTGAATTCCTAACTATGTGTTGGCAGTCAAGCTGGGGCGCAACATGCTGCGCCCTTGCAAAAAAGTTGCACCTCAATCCAGGTTCTCCAATCACTTTGCTACGGAATGCTCCTTTCCCTGGTAGGTCCAAGATGCTTCTTTAGCCCTGATGAGGCGGTATAGGGCAGTGTGTAGCGGCGCGGGAATGCCGAGGCGCTGGGCTTCTTGGGCGATGGCGCCGCCGAGATAGTCCACTTCGGTGAGCAGCTTGTTGCGAATGTCATAGAGCATCGAAGGCGGGTGATCGGTTTGAGCGCCGATTTTGTTCATTTCCCAGGGATCTTCGAAGAGCTGAATGCCGAGAGCGTAGGCGACGCTCTTTCCTTCTTCGATGAGGGCGTGAAGAAGATGGCCAAGATCGGTGAATTGTTTTTCTTCCGCGAAGTGAAAGGAATGAGGCAGCTCGGTGATCGCGGAGACTGCGTTAACCGAGGAATTGAAAATGAGTTTCGACCATTGGGCGGGCCGGGCGTCCTCGAGAGCGACGGCTTTGAGGCCGGAAGAGTTGATGAGATCGGCGGCTTCCTGGACGAGAGAGAAAGGAGTCTTGGTTGGTTCGAAAGGGCCCATCCAGGTGGCAGTGTCGAGCTCGTATTGGACGTGAGTATCGGAGTGCCGGGTTCCACTCATGAAAGTGGTGCCGCGAATTACGTAGGTATTCGAGAGAGCCGCGATGATCTCTTCGCCGCCCAGGCCGTTTTGAGAGGAGAGAATCGCGCCTTTGCGAAAAAGGGAAGCAACGGGGCGGATCGCATCCGCAGTTTGCGTGGCCTTGGTGGAGACAATACCGAGATCGAATTGAGGCAGCTCCGCGGGATTGTTCGAAGCGCGCAGGCGCGCGTGAAAGTCGTGAGTTCCTGTGACGCGCAGGCCATTTTCGTTAAGCGCCTTCGCGTGTTCTGGCCGGCGGACAAAGGCCCAGACTTCGGCGACGCGAGCGAGATGGGCGGCGTAGAGGCTGCCGATGGAGCCACAACCGATAATGCAGACGCGTTTCATTCGAATCAAAACCCTGAGCCGAATGTCTCGAGCGGCTTTTGGCTGGTGACTCGCGATTCGTAGAACATTCTAGCGCGAGGCACGGGAATGCTCGACGCGCACCATGGCGGCGAATTGGCCCTGGCGGGCGCGCTGCAGGGCGCGGAAGAGAGAATCGCCAGTGTTGTGGGAATCGTCGATGATGACACCGCTGGAGTAAAGAGCGTCCTGCAACGCGGCACAGACGGTATGCACAGGAGCGGCGCCGCCTTCGCCCATGCCCTTGGCGCCGTTGAAAGAGAATGGCGAGGGCGACTCCATGTGGCCGTAGAACAGGTCGGGCATGTTCATCGTAGTGATCGGAGTGTAGTCGCTAAACGTGGAGGCCAGGAGGTTCCCGTCGGCGTCATACGCGCAGTTTTCCATGAGCGCAGCGCCGATGCCGTGGGCAGTGCAGCCGTGCACCTGTCCTTCGACGATACGCGGGTTGACGGCGCGGCCGCAATCATCGACGCAAGCGTAGGCGAGAATTTTCGGCTGAAAAGTTTCGCGGTCGACTTCGATGACCGCGACGTGTACCTGCGCAGCGTAAGTCAGCGTGAGGTTGCCGTATTTTTTCTTGACGTCAGGAAGCTGAAAAGGAGCGTGATACACGTACCGGCAGTTCAGCGTAACGTCCCACAGCTCTTCAGGCATTCCGGCGTTGTTCACGTTGACGATATTGGCGAGCCCCCAGTAGTTGATGGATTTTTTCGAGCGTTTGTCGCGAACTTCGGGGCCCTGCGCGCCGATCCCGAACTCGAGGTCCCTCTCCTTGGCGTGCAAGGCCCAGGCCGCGAGGCGGCTCATTTCGCTGCGTAGCTTTGCAGCCGCTCCGTGAATTGCGGAAAGCCCGGTGACGGCAAACTGGCTGGCGTAGGTTCCTGTGTGACCCGTATAAGCGTTTTGTTCGGTGTCGAAGCCGGGCTTCACCTTGACAAGATCGGGAGTGATATTGAGCACGTCGGCGACGACTTGCGCAGCAGTTGTTTCGTGCCCCTGACCCTGCGGAACAGAGCCCATGCTGACGACGACCTCGCCGTAGATATCGAGCTTCGCGATGGCTGCCTTGGATTGGCCGGAAAAAGGGGCGCCGGGATTGATGATGCGGGCCTGGCCGAAATTGTTTGTGCCAGAGTCGAGTGTCGATCCGATTCCGAGGCCGAGCCAGCGGCCTTCTTTGCGAGCGGCGGCTTGCTTTTTCTTCCAGTCATCCCAGCCAACCAATTTTTTCGCCATCGCCAGCATTCCGGCGTAGTCGCCGGAGTCGTAGACGCAGCCGTTGGGCGTTTTGTAGGGCATTTCGTTTTTGCGAATGTAGTTGCGGACGCGCATTTCGTCAGAGGGAATGCCAAGCGAGTGGCCGCAGATGTCGAGGACGCGCTCCATAAACCAAAGCTGCTGCATGCGGGAGTAACCGCGATTGGGGCCGACGGGACACTTGTTGGTGACAACTTGGTTCATGTCGATGCGAATGTTTTTGAGGCGATAGGAGCCGGGCAGGACTTGCGCCCAAATGACGCAGCCGAGCGGCTCATACCGGGGATAGGCGCCACAATCATCGACGTGCCGGGAATCGATGGCTGTGATGATGCCATCTTTATCGAGANCCATAAACCAAAGCTGCTGCATGCGGGAGTAACCGCGATTCGGGCCGACGGGACACTTGTTGGTGACAACCTGGTTCATGTCAATGCGAATGTTCTTGAGGCGATAGGAACCGGGAAGGACTTGCGCCCAAATGACGCAGCCCAGCGGCTCATAGCGGGGGTAAGCGCCACAATCATCGACGTGCCGGGAATCGATGGCTGTGATGATGCCATCTTTATCGAGAGCTACGCNGCGTATCGAAGTAAGTGCGCTCGTTGCCATGCGCGCTGGCCTGCATGTGCTCGGTACGCGTTTCGACCCATTTGATCGGCCGGCCTCCGGTTTTTCTGGAAGCGAGGGCGCAAAGCGCCATGTAGGGATAATTTGTGATTTTGATTCCGAAGCTGCCGCCGATGTCGAAACTCTTCATGTGAATCTGGTCGATGCGCACACCCAAGGCTGGTGAAAGAAATTGCGCAGCAAAAGCAGGGAAGGAATTATTCGATTGAAACTCGATGCAGTCCGCGCGGGAATCCCAGGTGGCAATGATGGCGTTGTTTTCTAGCGGTGTGCTGGAAAAACGGTGGAAATGCAAACGGCCGATGTGCACGATATGAGCAGCCTGCTTGAAGGCTTTTTCGACTTCGCCGTATTCGAACAGGCCATGCCAGTTGCGATTTGTTCCCATTTGCGGGTGGAGAAGACTTTCGTCTTTGAGCGCGTCTTCGGCGGTCATCACCGGGGTGAGGGGTTCGTAATCGACTTCGACGAGTTCCGCGGCATCTTCGGCCAGCATACGATTTTCAGCCACGACGGCTGCAACAGGCTCGCCCTGGTACAGGACTTTTTCGACAGCCATCGGATAATCGGCGATTTTCTGGCCGACGTCGGGACCGATCTCGATGAAAGGGCTCACCAGACTTTTGACTTCCGCCCCCGTAAGGGTGCAAACGACGCCCGGCAGCGCGGCGGCTTTCGCAACATCCACACGATTGAGCTTCGCGTGTGCGTAAGCCGAGCGCACAAAGCGGATGTGGAGCATTCCGGTGAGTTTCTCGTCGTCAACAAAAATCCCCTTACCGCGGACCAGGCGGTCTTCCTCTTTACGGCGAATGGGTTGGCCAACCCATTTGCCCGCGTTGGACGAGCCGTTGTGGCCAGAACGCGAGGCCGGTTTTGCTTTTTTCGTCTTTGTGCGCGACTTGTTGGCCATTTCCGGATCCAGGGCCTTATCCGAGGGCCTTCTGCAGACCATCAATCAACTTCTGAATACTTTTCTTGGCCAATGGCTCGAGCAATCCACCGGCCAGCGAAGCGATTTTTCCCACGACATTCGACTGGCCATTCCAAATCACTTTTGTGCTTCCGTCCGGCGCGAGCTCGAGATCGAACCCCGCGCGCAGCGTCGCCGAGCCGCCAGGGACGTTGCCAATGCCGTCGTAGACGGCGCGTGTGGCGTTCAGCGTTTCCGCGAGCGAGACCTTTACCGAAGCGGTGCCGCGGATATGCGAAACGCCCACGCGAACCTTGACGAGAAAATTTCTTTCGTCTAGGACTTCCATGCTCTGGTAATCGGGCAAAAGCGGACAAAAGCGGTTGGGGTCGACGAGGAATGCGTAGACCTCCTCCGGTTTCTTTGCGACGAGGAAGTCTCCACCAAACTTGATTTCCATGCTTAGCGCTTCTCCATGTCAGTGGCAGCGAGACGAACCGCTTTCACAATATTCTGGTAGCCGGTGCACCGGCAGGTGTTGCCAGCGATGGCCTTGCGAATTTGCTTGTCCGTAGGCTTCGGGTTTTTGGAAAGCAGATGAAGCGTGGAGAGGAGAAGACCGGGCGTGCAGTAGCCGCACTGCAAACCGTGACATTCGGCGAATGCCTTCTGCACCGGATGCAGCTCGCCGTTCTTGGCCAGGCCTTCGACGGTGGTGATTTCGCCGCCGTCGGCCATGGGAGCGAAAAGCGTGCAGGATTTTACGGTGCGTCCGTTGAGGAGAACGGTGCAAGCGCCGCAGTAGGTGGTGTCGCAGCCTACGTGCGTGCCGGTGAGATTGAGGTGGTCGCGCAGGAATTCCACAAGCAGCGTGCGCGGCTCGACAGCCGCTTCGCGCGCTTCGCCGTTGACCCGCACCTTCACCAGAATCTTTTCAGCGTCCGACATATTCGTGTCCTGCTTCGACTTGTTCGCCCTTAGCGCGGCGAAAGGCGATGCCGATAGCGCGTTTCACCAGGGCGGCCGCCAGCGCTCGCTTGTATTCCGCAGAACCCCGCATGTCACCTTGCGGCTGAGCCGCCTCGCGCGCCGCACCTGCGGCAGCCTGGGTTGCTTGTTCATCGATTTTGTTACCGCGAAGAGCGGCCTCTGCATCCTTGGCGCGGATAGCAGTGAGGCCGACGCAGCCGAGAACTACACGCGCATCCTTGCATATGCTTTTTCCATCCAGGACCAACTGCACGGCGGCGCTCGCCGTCGCGTACACCGGGGCGGAGCGTTTGAAGGCGACATAGGCGCCTCCACTCCCTTTGGGCGGACTTTTGACAATCACTTCGCGTATCAATTCATCGTGATCGAGCACGGTCGTATAGGCGTCGGTGATGAATTCTTCGAGCGGAACCGTGCGTTCACCCTTCGGTCCAAAGCAACGCACGGAAGTTTCGAGCGTCAGGAGAGTGGCGGCCCAATCGCCACTCGGGTCCGCTTCGGCAATCGAACCACCGATCGTGCCCTGGTTACGGACTTGAACGTCAGCGATACCTCCGGCGCAGTCCTGAAGGATGGGGATAGCAGCGGTGACCGTAGAGTTTTCTATATCGGCGTGCCGCACGAGCGCGCCGAATCGCAATTCACCGTTGCTTTGCTGGATGGCATTAAGCCCCGAAATAAAATTGATGTCCACAAGGGCGCTGGGACGGGCCAGGCGCATCTTCATGAGGGGGATCAGGCTTTGCCCACCGGCCAGCAGCTGCGCCTCTTCTCCCAATTGCCCGAGAAGCTTTGAAGCTTCTTCGAGGGTTGCGGCTCGATGATAGGAGAAAGATGGTGAATACACGGTAGCTCGGCTTCGTCCCCTCGGCAGGATCTCCGATCGCGGTCCGCAAGCGATTCAAGAAAGATTCGCGATGCGTGCGCATTCTATTGCGAATGAATCGGCGTGGCAAGACGAAACGAATGTTTCTCTTTACCGAGTGCCAAAGAATGGTGTCTGAAGGTTGAGAAGGCAGATAGGAAAAGTGGCAATTCGTAGCTAGGTCGTTTATTCTGCCCGTCCTTCAACATGGGCCAACAGCGCGAAGAGATCGTACCCGTCATTCTGGCGGCGGGCAGCTCAAGACACCTGGGGTTTCCCAAACCGTTGGCGGAGTTTGGCGGAACGACCGCGCTTCAGATAGCGATCGAAAACTGTGCGGGGCTTAGACGGCCTATTGTTGTTCTTGGCTGCGATGGCGCGCGTGTTCGGCCTCGCGTCCCTCAGACCGCTCGTGTGGTGGTGAACACGCACTGGCGCAGCGGGCAGCTTAGCTCGTTGCTCTGCGCGCTTGAACACATCGACCCTCTTGCCGCCGTGATGATTTATCCTGTGGACCTCCCGTTGCTGAAAAAACATACGATTCGGCAATTAGTTCGCGGATTTAGGGAGCGCAGCTCGCCGCAGGAGATTGTGATGCCGCGGCACAAGGGCGTGTATGGGCATCCGATTATCCTGTCCGCGTCGTTGAGAGGCGAGTTATTGGGCGCAAAAACGGCTCGCGAAGTGGTCTATCGCGACCCAAAACGAATCTGTGTGTTTGAGGCTCGCACTGCCGCGATTTATGAGGACTTTGACACTCCCCATTCTTACCGCAAATGCCTTCGCAAATTTGAAACAAACAGCTAGGAGGGGAATCCGGGAAGACGCATTCTCGACTAATCCGGCGTTTGCGCGCGCAGAAAACCGAGGGCAATGACGGCCAGCGAAATGAGAACCAGCGCCGAGCCAACGATTGCTACCGCTCTGGGGAACGAACCATGGCTCATGGTTTGCAGCAGGACTCCAAGCGGAAAGACGATCGCGCCTAGTGCGAGACCGGACGCCAAGAGCAGCTTCAAGCCGTTCGAGCCATGCATGCGGTCGAAACCGATGCCGATTACGATGAGCAACATGGCAAGGCCAATCCAGTGGCCATGCACGTCCACTTGCCGGTCGTAGGCGTATCTTAGTTCCCGGTACTGTGCGAGCGAAGCGGCGACCTGCGTCTGATCTCGCTGCGCAGCCGCGGAAAAACCATCGGCCAGCGAGGCGCCAATCCCATCGAGCGCCTGATGTTCTGCAAAAGCCGCGTACCAAAGCCCGTGGCCCATGCCCCAAATGGCAAGGGCAATGCCGCTCAGCAAAAGAAAACGGCGCGGCCTGCTCATTGCGACGATCTCCCAGGGGCCGTTTGCGCTATAGCGTCCAAAGTGCCCGTGTAGCGCAGGATGCCGATCCACATCGCCAGCAGCGCGATGATAACCAGAAGGCCGCCAACGTCGGCCAAGCCCCCTGCGAGCAAGCCGAATTTCAATTCAAGCAACACGCACACCGGCAATAAAACGGAACCCAGCAGCAAGACGATGGCCCAGCGCCGCTTCCACGTTTCGCGCAGGCTCACATACGGCTGGAAAAAAGCCAGCATCATGGCCAAAAGCCCAAACTCGATAACGTGAGCATGCGCCGCGATCTTAACGGCCTTGTTGCCTTGAAGCTGGCCATAATCCGCGAGGTTTTCTTCCACAGCGGTTGCATCTTTCTGCGCCGCGGCCAGGCTCATGTTCAATAAAATTTTGTAGTCTTGCGCCTCGTGGTAGTAAAGATCGACGGCGGCATAGTATGCGCCGTGAAAAAAGCCCAACAGCACGAGCAGCAATCCGCCAACAAGAAGCATGCGGCCCGTCCCGCTGCGATCCGCGAGCAATTCGTCCTTTACTTGTTGTCTCTCGGCTGCGCTGTGGTGTCTCCAAAGCCCAGCGAGATAGCCGAGCGTCGCCAGGAGCACGAGCAAGCCGCCAAAGTCCGCAAAAATGCTGGCCCAGCCAATGGCTGCAAGCGGGCTGTACGCGAGACCGACGTAATGAATCAGAAAAACGCAAACAGGCAACAGCCCCGCTCCCAAAAGGAATAGCCAAGCCAGCCGCCGCTTGGCGCTCTCGGAAAGCGCGACCCAGGGCTGCAGGATCGCGAGAAGCAGAGCCAGATAGCCGAAATCGATCATGTGGACATGCGTGTCCACCTTGGTGCCGCGATTTTCAAGGAACGCGCCGACATTCTGAAAATTCGCGACTACCGCTGAGGTATCTCCAGAGAGGGCGCCATGAGCGGCCGCGGCTAAACTCGCTCCCACGCGCGCGGCATTCTGGTGCAGCACGAACACGGCAAAAACATCGCCAAAAATCATGCCGACCAGGATGAGACCGATACCGCCAAGCACCAGCAGACGCCGCGCGCTGAGCGGCGGAAAGCCGGCTGACTCCTTAATTGCATCAGCTCGAAACGGAGGACTCGTTGCGGCCATATCGAATTTAGGTTCGTTGTCCAGAGAAAGCGACGAAATCAACAGCCTGCGTGCTTCCTGCTCCCGGCCACGCCCTGCTGACAGAATCCGCTCGCCTAGAAGTTAAACCGCAACGCCAATTGGATCTGCCGTGGGTTGAACACGGCGCGCGGTGTCCCGTAATTGGGATTGGGGGAACCTTGGAAAAAGAACGGTCCAGCCCCGCAGGCCGCCGGCACGGGCGTCACATTGCAAAAATCCGCCGAGCCATAAACCGTGTTGAAATACTTGATGTTGACATGGNTTGGCATGGTTCGCGAGGTTAAAAGCCTCGGCGATGAACTGCAGCGAATCGTGCTCGCGGAAATGAAACGTGCGCGAGCCGCGCAGATCCACCGTGTAAATGTTTTTGCCTCTGAAAGTGTCCCGGCCCTCGATTCCCACGCGGTCGTTGTTGCCGAAAATGTCGCCGTTGGCATCAAAACCGGCAAACTTCGTGAAAAACTCCGGCGATTGCAAGGTAATGATGGTGCTCAGCTCGTAGTCGCGCAGCCACATGCTCCCCTTGGTCGGTGACGCCAGAGTGCCATTCAGCACGAAGCGGTGGCGGATGTCATCCGCCGAATTGGCCTTCTCGGCTTNGGAAGTCTGTGCTGTCCTGCGGAATCAGGACAAAGCTCGGATTCGGCCCATCGTCAATCGAGTGCGCGTACGTGTAACTGATCTCCGTGCTGAAGTGCTGGCTGAAGCGCTTGTTCACGTTGACCAGCAGTCCGTTCCAATTGGAGTTCCACCGCGACGTAGCCTCGAAGTACACCGCGTAGTTCTCCGGACAAGTGATTCCATTCAATTCACAAGCGGTTCCAGGCACTCCCGCGGACCCTGGAATCGCATACGTGTGGCCGCACTTCGCGCTGGGAGCCAGCCCAAAGGGAATCAAGAAGTATTCGTCCTTGCAACCCGTGGCCCCGGAAGAGCCGTGAACCAAAACCTGCCCTTGGGGTTTGGGCTGATTGATGTTGTAGAAGCTGCCGAGATGGACGCCCTTAACCCGCAAATAACTGATGCTGATCGTTGTGTCTTTGACGGGACTGAATTCCAGGCCCAGGCTCGATTGTATTCCGTAAGGGTTCTTGTGGTTCTTATCGAAACGCACGATGGTGGCTGGCCCGAAGAAAGCGTCAATGCATTGCGACAGAAACGCGGCAGGGCCGGTGAACGTGTTATTGACGGGGCAGCCTCCGTCCGTTTTCACATATGCCGGCACTGCGGCCGCATCGGGGTACGTTCCCGTGCTCAGTAGGGTGGCCAGCGCNCCGTCCGTTTTCACATATGCCGGCACTGCGGCCGCGTCGGGGTACGTTCCCGTGCTCAACAGGGTGGCCAGCGCGGCATTGGCATCCGCCGGGACTCCCGCATACGCAAAGAGTTTGGTCGTACTGTTCAGGCTGTCCAGCTCTGGATGCCCGGGATAACCGTTTTCTCCGCCGCACGATGGAATCTGGCAAGCCAGCAGCGGCGAAGGAATGATTCCATGGAACAGGCCCGATCCCGCGCGAACAACGAGGTGCCACGGCCCGCCAACGTTGTAGGCGATACCCAAGCGCGGGTCGAAGTTTTTGTACGGGTTGTTCAGCGCATTGGATGGCCAAGTCTCAAAATCCCAGCGCAAACCGTAATTCACCGTCAGTTTATTCGACGCTCGCCATTTATCCTGGATAAAAAG
>OCOJ01034572.1_pt11 | contig 12857 bp, 15 predicted proteins | sample 1539251 | NCBI WGS metagenome assembly OCOJ01 (sample SAMN01911457, study PRJEB22624) | soil metagenome | biome: Soil | place: Malaysia | collected 2012-04-30 | depth RA_metagenome m
CCGAGCCTGTGAAGTTCCCTGAGAGCGAAGAGCGAAGCGACGAGCGACTGGCCGTTGTCCTCCGCCCCCCGAGCAATGATCTTCCCCTGCTTGACCGTGGGTTCGAAGGGGTCTGTCTTCCAAAGCTCCAGGCTCCCCTCGGGTACTGTATCCATGTGAGAGACAATCCAGAGGTTGCGCGAGCTGTCCTTGCCCTCGAGTTTAGCCGACAGGTTGGGCCTGAGGATTCCCCCGGATTCGTCGTCCCTCACATCGACCTTGGTAACAGAAAACCCTTCGTCATTCAAGAACTTCTCGAGAAATGCGGCCCTCTCCCCTTCGCCGGGCCCGCCCATTCTGGGGTTGACCGACTTGATCCTGAGCATTCGGATGAAGAAGTCCTGAATCTCCTGCGACGCGTCTTCCACGCCCGACTCGAGCTTGCGAAGATCATCTGCGAGCGTAGTCATCTTCTGCCGTCCATCGACTCAGAGACAACACTAGATATGCTGTACACCAGCCGAGAGAAGTGTAGACCTGCGACCGCGGGGCAACGAAAGCTTAAATCATGTTTGGGTGAAGAACAGCATGTAACGATTTTGCGCGCATCGCGGCGAGCNGATAACCAAAGTTCAGGCTGGCCTGGTCGTCTTAGTCCTTGTGCTGGCGGCAGCGGCAGCGATCTACTTCGCCTCGGTCTCTGCCCCCTCGCCTTCTACATCCTCGACCACGAGCACAAGCTCCTCATCCACGCTCACTAGTGTGACATCCTCGTCGTCGAGTACGACCACTTCCACGAGCACAGTCACCAGTACGACCAGCAGTTCGACTAGCACCACTTCGACCTCGACCCTGCCCGGGCCCAAGAACTCCAGCCAGCTGGTCGAGCTGAACAACGAACCGACGAGTTCTGTCGACCCGGCCTCGGGTTTCTTCGCAGGGGAGGACGACATAATGATTAACGTGTACCAGACGCTTGTGATGTTCAACTACACCAGTGGTTCGACCTTCGCTCCGATTCTAGCCAACAATTGGACCTGGAATTCTGGGTTCACCACCTACACCTTCAACCTGAGGCCCAACGCCTGGTTCATGGATGGTCATCCCTTCAACGCTTCCGCGGTCTGGTTCAACATCTACAGGACGATACTCATGCAGCAAATTGGCGCATTCTACTTCACCAACCTCCTGTACAACGGGACGACGGCCTTCAGCACCTCGTACGCCCTGCCGGACGGCGTGGCCGGGGCCCTCGAGGCTGGGGGCTATACCATATCGAGCACTAACGCTACGCTTGCAGCAAAGCAGGCAGCCACAGATCTCTCGATCGTACTCTCAAAGTTCAAAGCCTCGAACTCAACCATTCAGAAGATAATGTCGTACCCTAACCAGGCCATCGTGGTCACTGGCAATTCCCAAGTCGTGTTCAATCTCCTCAACCCGTACAGGTTCTTCCTGCAGGTGATGGCCGTTCCAGGCGCGGGGATGGTCGAGCCATCGTTCGTGGACGCGAACGGTGGTGTCCAGCCTAACGCCCAGAACACCTACGTCAACACACACTCCATGAGCACCGCCCCGTACTACATCAAGAACTACGTCGCGTCGGAGTTCATAACGATGCAGGCGAACCCGAACTACTGGGCCGCGAAGTTGCTGGCGTCTGAGACGAACGTCATGCTGACCCCTCCGCACATTCCAACGGTCATAGTGCAGTTCGCAACGCAGTCTTCGACATTGATTCAGGGGATAGAGAGCAATCAAGCGCAATTGATAGAGGGGCCGCCTATACCTGCGCTTGCCCCGACATTCCTTCCCTCGCTCACCCAATTCCCAGGAGTCAACGTCGTCAGCCTCCCCAACGCGGCGACGTTCAACTTCCTGATGGTCGCGATTGACACGCAAAAGTACCCGTACAATATAACAGACTTCAGAAGAGCTCTCGCCGCCTCCATAAACTACTCCGAGATTTTCTCCACCGTCGCGCTTCAATACGGCAAGGCCTACGTTGGTCCCATCAGCCCCGGCCTCGCCTACTACAACCCGGAGAACCTTCCTGCCTATGGTTTCGACCCCAACTCAGCGATGAAGTTGCTCAAGAACCTAGGCTTTACGCTGAGCCTGCCCAACGGAACGACGATTAACCCGAGCGGGAAGAAGATGACGTTGACCCTCTCCTACGTGAACACGGACACGGCGCAGGCCAAGATAGCCCAGCTGATGCAGTCGATGATCGGCAACGTAGGTCTGACTGTGACCCTCAACCCCATAACGACGCAAGCCGAGACGACAGACATCTCGCAGTCAGCTACTGCGGCCTCCTATCCTGAGATGTTGCTGTGGTACTGGTACCCCTCGTGGTTGGACCCGGTCTACCAAGACTTGGTCGTGCAGGTCAACAGCGTGTACTGCGGAATAAGCGGAGACGTGTCCTGCTTTACCAACTCGACCGTGGATTCCTTGACAACTCCCTTGCCATTTGAGACCGACCTGACACAGTACAACAGCACTGTCAACAAGGTCTACAGAATGGTCTACGACCAGGTTCCCGACATCTGGCTCTACGCGGTCGTGCCCTACTGGGTCCAGAGAAGCTACGTCGCCGGTCTCATCTACAACCCCGGGATACTGGGCAACTACTACCCGCTCGTGTACTACACGACTCCTTAGCTAGCGGGTTTTCCAGTGTCGGTCTTGGCGTAAAGGTAGCACCTCGCAGAGACGCCATCAGCCTCGTATGCTGGGGGGTCCTTCTCTTTGCAGACATCCATGACGCAGGGGCAGCGTGGGGCGTATGGACACCCGGGAGGCAGGTCGATCAGGCTTGGTGGCTCTCCCTTAATGACGACCGAGACGGATGTCTCTCCCAGTTTGGGGGCAGAAGAGAGCAGGGCCTGCGTGTAGGGGTGCTTCGGCAGACGGAGCACTAGGCTTGCGCGGCCGAACTCGACAACCTCCCCGAGATACATCACAGCGACGTTGTCGGCCATGAAGCGGGCGACGTTGGGATCGTGGGTAATCAACACGTAGGCGTACCTGTTCAATCTCTGGAGCTCAACCAGGAGATTCAGGACCTGCGCCTGTATGGAGACATCTATGGAGGACGTCGGTTCGTCGAGCACTATCACTTTCGGGTCGCTTATTATGGCCCGGGCCACGGATACCCTCTGCTTCTGTCCTCCGCTCAGCTCTGAGGTTGGCCTGTCGACGAGCGACTGGTCTAGACCCACCCTTTCCATGGCTTCGAGGACCTTCATTCTCTTCGCCTCTTCGGAGAGGCCACTTCCCGTGAGCGGCTCGGCTACGGCCTCCCGAACTTTCATGAACGGATCCAATGAGGAGCCAGGGTCTTGGAAGACCATCTGCAGTCTTCCCCTCATCGTTCGGTGCTCTCGGACCGGGCGGACCTCTTCCCCTGACATGGTTATCGTCCCCGAGTCCGGCTTCTCTAGGCCAACAATCAGCCTGCCCAAGGTGGTCTTACCCGACCCGCTCTCGCCAAGGACGACCAGTGTCTGACCTCCCTCCACCCGAAGTGTGACGCCACCCACCGCTCGAACGTACCTCATCCGTTTTCTGGTGACTCTATCCCNAGAGGCCCCTCTTGCCAAGGGCAAACTGCTTGACTACACCGTCGGCCTCGAGCGTGGTCTCGGAGTTACGGCTCATAGTTCTCACCGTAGTTCAGGCACCGGACCGCGGCGCCGTCCAGCGAATTCTGCGCCGGAACTCCCTTCCAGCACGCGTCATGGACAAGGGGACAGCGAGGTGCGAAGGCGCAGATTCTCTCCAGTCCGACCGGATTGAAGGAACCGCTGATGCCTGCGAGCGGTCCCTCCTCCTTCGTCTTTGATGGCACGCTGTTGATCAGGCCAACGGTATACGGATGCCTCGGCTCGAAAAGTATCTTGCTGGTCGGGCCGACCTCCTGAACCATCCCTCCGTACAACACTGCGACTCGGTCGCAGATGGCTCCCGCTACTGCTAGGTCGTGGGTCACGAAGAGCACTCCCATCTTCGTCTCCTTGACGATGTCCCTCAGGACCGCCAGAATCTGCGACTGGGTAGTCACGTCCAGAGCGGTCGTCGGCTCGTCGGCAATCAAAAGCTGGGGGCGCTCAGCCAGCGCCATCGCGAGCATGACCCTCTGATTCTGCCCGCCCGAAATCTGATGAGGATAGCGCTCCGCGATGTCCTCTGCGTCGCCGATCCTCACAGTCTTCNAGATGGGAGACGGCTTCGAGCTCTGCTCCCTGCCTCTCGAATTGGCTCGGACCGCGTTTTGAGCGGACGGCGATCGCCTCGGCTATCTGGTCCTTGACCTTCATGAGCGGATTCAGGCTGAGGAAGGGATCTTGGAATATCATGAAGATGCCAGTCCCACGCAGGAGGTCGATCTGGGAGGGCGGGGCGCGCGACACGTCAACCCCGTTGAAGACTATCTTCCCGCTCCTGTAGCTGGCCGGGGGCGACCTCAGCAGATGGGAGATCGCGAGTGCCAGCGTCGTCTTGCCCGAGCCGCTCTCACCCACGACCCCGAGGACTTCGCCCTGCCCGATGGAGAGGGAGATGTTCCGCAGAGCGTGAACTTGGCCGCCATCCGTCTTATAGTCGACCGAGAGCCCTTCGACCCTGAGAACCTCCAGACCTAGCCGCCCCCGGAAAGAATATCCCTCAGACCGTCGCCCAGAAGCGCAGCGCCGATTACGATCACGGTTATCACGACGCCCGGCAGCAGGGAGTACCACCACCACTGGGGGAAGTAGGAGAGACCTGAGGCAGTCATCCCGCCCCATTCGGGAGCTGGCGCCGGCGTTCCTAGGCCGAGAAAGCTAAGGATGGAGTAGACCAGAATCGAGTTCCCCAAGTCGATCGTAGCGTACGACAGCACCGTGTTGAGAGACGAGGGTAGCATGTGTCTGGCCATTATCTTCCTGTCGGGGAGTCCCGAGAGCAGCGCGGCGTCTATGAACCTGAGGTGCTTTATCCTAAGAGCCTCCCCGCGGAAGACTCTGGCATAAGAGGGCCACCATACGGCTACAAGCGCAAGAATAGCGAAGATTAGCTGGCGTCCGAAAGTGGCCTCTATCGCGACTGCGAGGATGAGCGCGGGAAAGGCGAGAAAGAGGTCCGTTGCCCTCATGTTGACCTCCTCCACCGACCCTCCAAAGTATCCCGCAGTGACCCCGATCAGACCTCCAATCAGGATTCCTCCTCCCACGACCACGGTGGAGACCAGTGCGTCGGTCGGCGCCGCGTACAGCACTCTGGTCCATACGTCCCTCCCTAACTCGTCCGTGCCCATCAGGTGGGTCAGGCTAGGAGGAAGAAGCGTGTTGGGCGTAGACGGATTGAACGGATTCGAGGGCAGAAGCGCCCAGCCAAGACTCGGAACGTGAACCACAATTCCAGCGAACTGTAACAGACCCTCGAGAAACGCCCAGCCGTAAAATGCGACGACGATGACGAGGCCGAGCAGAGGGGCAGGTCTCGAGGCCAGTTTTGTGACCGTTCTGCTTAGCGTCAAGCCTAGCTCCCCAGCCTGATTCTAGGGTCGATTACGGCGTAGAGGATGTCGGCTGCGAAATTAATCGCCACGACAGCTACCACAATCACTATGGTGGAGCCGATGAGGGTCGGGTAGTCGTAGTTGTAGACAGACTGGGTTATCAGGTACCCCATGCCTTCGTAGCTGAATATTTCCTCCACGACCACCGCTCCCGCAATGACGTAGGAAAATGTCAGGGCGATGACTGTTATGACAGGCAGGAGGGAGTTCTTCAGTGCGTGGACGTAGACCGCCCGCTTCGTGCCTATCCCCTTCATCATCGCCGTCCTGACGTAGTCCGACCTCAGTGACTCGAGCATAGAGGAGCGAGTTATCCGCGTTACCAAGCCGAATGAGATGAGGGCCAGCGCGAGCGCTGGGAGTGCCAAGTGCGTCAGCGTTGAGTAGAAGAAAGAGTAGTCGCCGGCCACCAGCGAGTCGATTAGAGGCAGGCCGGTTATCGATTGCGGTGATGTCAGGGCTGGGTCGGCCAGCTGGCTTGAGGGGAACAGGCTCCATTGGTAGGCGAAGAGGAACTGCAGTAGGAGCGCCACTAGGAATGGGGGCATGCTCCAGCTGAGGAGATAGACTCCCCTGACCGCGTAGTCTCCCTTCCTGTCTTGGTGGGCCGCCCCGTAGGCACCCGTCACTATGCCAAGGACGACCGTGAGCACCATCGCGAAGAAGCTCAGCTCCAGGGTTCTTGGGAAGTAGATTGAGATGAGACTGGCCACCGACTGCTTGAAGAAGGGCGAAATCCCAAAATTGAATGTGAAGATTTCCCGAAGGTAATACAGAAGCTGAACCTGGACGGGCTGGTCGAGGTGGTACTCAGCCACGACCGCCTGGATGACCGAGGGCGGCGCTCGAGGTCCAGCCCAGAGCGCTGCAGGGTTCGGAGCGACTACGCGGGTCAGCAGAAAGACCAAGACTACCGCCCCTACGACTAGCAGGACAGAGTAGATCGCCCTTCTGACAATGTAGCCCCACAGTCCCAACAGCCTCACCTGGAGCTAGGCAGCGGAGGAACGGGGCCGGGTCACAAAGATTGTCACAGAGTTCTGTGGGTCACTTTCGGACTAAAAAGCGTTAGGACAGAATGAGGAGCGCGACAGCTCATGACCTTGTCAGCAGTTTTTCCACCGGCTTGTAACTGTAGTGAAAGCCAAAGCGCCTGGGCCCGAATAGCTCAAGCCCCCTCTGGGTTCGCCAGACAGTCGGCGCCTTGGCGGCGATTGCCGTCAGCTTCATGCCGACTTTGAGCTCCCCGTTGGTAACCGCCTCTCCGTCGGACTTCAGGAGCGCCATCAGGTCAGGGGGCATCACCACAGGTCTGCCGTCGAGCCAGACCATTATGTGCTCGTTCATAATCCAAGACTTCAGCCTGCGACCCTTGGATTTCCCTGTGCCTTCCAAGAACAGTTTTGCCTTCAGGAAACCTCCTTCGTTGCTCCACTTGAATTTGCTGACCCTGCCTTGGAAGAACCTCCAGCCGGCCAGCGTCTTGACCGCGGATTCGACTGGGTCCTCTCGCTTGAGCCTCGCTTCTCTCACCGCTCCTCCGAGCTTGTAGCAGAGGCTGACCGTGCCCGGTAGTACGGCCTTCTTCGCTTGCTCGAGCGTCATGGGGGTATCCACGACTGTAGCAGAGCGCCCGGCGATGATAGACTGGTGTCTGGCAGTGGCTTCGTAGTCGTCGATGCTCCCGTAACTCTTGACTATGACGATGTTTCCAGTCTTGGTGACTATCGCAGACGGAGACATTGGTATGTCGAACAAGTGGGCGGTGCACTGGTGGAGCTCCGGCCCGGCTCGACCCAGAAGATCCCCGTCCACCATCGGGAGGCCCAACTGAGCGCTGATGTACAAAGCGACAGACGTGTTGAGCCCTCCCAACTCTGTCGCCGCGAAGGCTGTGATCTTCTTCCCGAGAGTTTCTTCGAGCTGAGATGTCGCAACTCTGATGGGATTGTCGACCTTTGCCTGAATCTTCTTCCGATCGACCCCAGGCGCCACCGAGCCGACGAAGTACGGAACAGCCACGATGGAGTCGTTTGGCAAGCTGTCGAGTGGTAGGATTTCAATCGTCTTCCCGGAGTCGATGATTTCTTTCAGGAGCTCGAGCCCTTCTTTGCCGCTTCCGCCGCCGCCCGTACCCATGATCGTGGCACCCGTGACGAACTTCTGGCATTCCTCGAGGCTTTTGATTTCCATCTTCCTGACATGACCGAACTCGACTTATAAGAATCATTGAAAGAACTGGACCCGAAGACGCCTTCTGAAGCGCTGTGAAAATAGAGATATCGAAGCCGTCGGATTCTTGCTGGCTTCGGCTGAGGCCAGCTAGGCCTCTGCGAGGGTCTCTGTGCTTCTGACCCCGTCGATGGAATTGATGTTCGCTGTCAGTTCCCTGAGAGCTGGATAGTCGGACCCTTCCACGAAGACGACTATGTCGTACCTGCCGTAGGCGACGTAAGCCTTCCTGACGCCCCTCAGTCTTTTCAGCTGCGCGAGGACGTCGTCCGACGAGGCCGGTTTCGTCTTGACAAGTATGCAGGCGTTAAGGGTCAATCTACCCCACCTAGGCCTCCACCTCTAGGAGCGTCTCTGTGTAGACCACCCCGGCCAGCCTGTTAGCCTTCAGGACAGCGTTCGCTACCTGCTTGCTGTCTGGTGCCTCCACCTCCACCACCACGTCGTAGCGCCCGAGGACGGCGAAGACGCGCTTCACTTCGGGAATCTGGCGAAGGTTCTTTGCAACCTGGTCAAACTTCCCCCTCTCCGTCCGGACCAGCATGCAGGCGTTTGTCAACGGCGTTCGCGGACTCGGGTGGCAGAGCGCCTCTAATAATCCATCGCGTCTTCTGACGGGTTCACCGCTCCTCACCTGAGTGACCGGGAGTTGGGATGCCCCATGCTTCTGGAGGTCTGGCTACCGGGTTGGTAAGTTGTAATGCAGCGCTATCTCTCTGGCAACGTGTCTAGGAGCTCGATTGGTGGTATCCACGCTCAGGCTCTTGGCGACTGGGACCTCGGCGTCGAGGTTGAACTTCCTGAACATGCGAACAAGGCCCGACCTGGTGGTCAACTTGCCTAACTTCTTTCTTGAGCTGGCGCCCACCCGTCGCAGAAGCTCGTCGCGGTCGCAGTAAAGGCGAACGAAGCAGACCTTCCCGTCGTGAGATTGCACTCGTCGCACGATGTCTCTGACGAACTCGTCGTCAACGCCTTTGCCGTAGACGAATGTGAAGATTGTGTCAACGCCTTCTTTCGCTGCCTCCTCGAGAATCTCCCTCCGAAACTTGTCAACCAGCCTCCAGAAGGTCGGAGTCCCGAACTCGAACACCGATTTGACAAAGTTCACCGAAACGTGATTGTGGTACAGCTTGAAACCAGTGATCCTGGCGAGTTCCGTAGCCACGGTGAGTTTACCCACTGCCGGCGGACCGTAGATGAAGACGAGTTTCAAGAGACCACCCCGTGAGTCGACTGCACCCACACATCGCGATAAATGCGTTTAGACCTGAACCGGTCCTCAGCTCGACAGGATTCATTGCGCCACCAAGAAGTCTGCGTTGGCGTCTGCTTGATTAGGCGCTGATTGACACAAATCGCTTAGATGTCGCTTCGGCCTTCTTTGCGGCGTAGAAGATGAGTTTGCCGCGCACCTCGACGTTTCTCACGTGCTCCCAGCGTGCCGAGAGCGCCTCATTCACCTCCCCGACGCTCGCACTCCTGTCTTGGCCACAGAGTTTGTAGAACATCTTCAGTACGTACTCGGGAAAGGTCGTGTCGTGCAGCTCCTTCCGGTCAACAGTCAACAACTTCGGCACCGAAACGAACAGACAACCGTCAGCCTTCAGGACCCTTGCACATTCGTTGACCGTGTCTTCCACAGACGCCGACTTGGGAAACCCTTGGAGGAGGACGTAGTCCGCGAAGCCGTCCCGCAAGGGCATCTCGTTCCGCGACCCGTCGAGAAAGGTGAGGTTCTTCCTGCCTTCGATTGATTCCTCCCAAGGACTCTTCACAACATAGATCGTGGATTTTGGATATGCCTCACTCAGTGCATAGTAGAACTTTGGAAAGCAGACGAGCGGATCGTACGCGGGAGACGCTATCACCAGCCTGAATGGGTCTCTATCGGACCATTTTCCCGGAGTGCCGAGAGTCTCCTTTGCGAGCCTGATGTGAAACGCCAAGTCCTCGAAGGAGAGGTTGTCTTTGAAGAACCGCTCCATGAGGACGCCCAGAGAGTGTTTGACTATCTCCTCGTACTCCTCCCTGCCTGATTCGCTCAGGGAGTAGAGATGTCTGCGGCGCGCATCCCTCTTGCCATCTTCCCACCTGCTCTTCAGCAGCCCATCCTTCTCCATCTGAATCAGTAGAGTGTAGACGTGGTTCGGCCAGGTTTCCTCTCCCTTCATAGACAGCAGCTTGTAGACCGAGTAGCCAGAGAGCTCCTCGTCCTTGAGTATCCTGAGTATGCTCGCGGTGAGGTCCGTCGAAGACATGTCATAAGTACAAATCTTGTACTATTTGAAAGCACCAGTACCGCCGGCGTACTGTTGCGAGGTTACTGACTGCTCTATACGCCCGCTTACTCCTCGGTCTAGCCATGTCTGGGAACCAAACCGTCTTGGAACTTGACCTGCTCATCAGAAGACCTCCCGAGTCGGTTAAGGCTTGGTGGACTGACCTGCCTGACAACTACAGCGCGGCAGACCCGACCGAGCAACCATTCCGCATACTCACGACGAGGCGGACACCCCAGGGTAGAGAGCTCACGACCTACTGGCGCCTCCCAGACGGCTCGGTCAGAGAGAACCACGAAATCATGCGTGTCGGTGAGGATTGTACCTGGACCTTTGAGATTCCCAGCCACCCACTCGGCCTGAAGATATTCGACGAGTTTTCGGCGAAGGCGACGAAAGACGGAACCTCGCTGCGCATACGAAGCACTATAATCCCGCTCGAGTCCGCCGCTTCGGCCCGGATTAAGGCACAGAAGGAGAGAATGGCAGAGGTGTGGAAGAGGGCGGCGAAAATCTGCGAACGCGATGCTCCATGAGCTCTCTGAAGGCCATTCACGTAGTCCACATGCAGGGTTGCCCCCACTGCGTTGTTGCCATCCAAAAGCTTCGAGAAGCGCAGCAGAGGTTCGGGATTCCCCTCATGCTCCACGACGTCAACTCGGGCGAAGCCGGCTTGGCTGACGATATGGTGAGAATGCATGGGGACTGGTCAGAGGATTACATCGTCCCCCAGGTCTTCTTCGAGACCGACGGCGAGATGATTCTCCACGCTCTGACAGGGTATCCCGAAGGAGTGCAGTTCACAGAGAGGGCAATCGATAATCTTTTGGACAGCGAGTTCTTCAGGCGACTAGCTCAAGTCGAGCTGATGAGTTCGCACGACTAGTTCTGATCGGGCGGCATCCCGGCGATTCATTGCGCCCGCGCCCGTCCGCCGAAGGCAGGCTATTGACGGAAACTATCGAGTGACAGGGCATCGCCGGCTTTCGGCTTCTGTTCGTGCGTGTCCTCATGAGGTTTCATCCCGTACCGTCTGATTAGGTCTGATAGTCTAACCATCACGTCCTCCCGCCCCACGAGCGCCTCGGCGAGACCCATTCCAGCCGCGTCTTCGAACATCCTCCTCGATTCCTCGTACCCGGCGAACCTCAGGATGCCGAAAGAGACAGTGGAGACACCAGCGCCGTTCAGGTCTTCGAAGAGTTTGTCGAGATCAATCATCATGATTCCGGGAATCACAGGCGCCAGGGAGACCCAGGTCGGTATCCCCGCCTTGCCGAGTTTCTTGAGAGTGTCGATTCTCCTTTGAAGCGGAGGGACCCCGGGCTCGAACTGTCTGACTGGGACCGTGGTTATGGACATCCCCACCTTCACCTCGTCAAACTTCTTGAGCAACTCGAGGTCCCTGAGGACCAGCGGGGACCTGGTCAGGACAGAGACCGGGAAGCCGTTCCTTCGCAGCGATTCGAGGCATCGTCTGGTTAGAAGATACTTCGCCTCGACCGGCTGGTAAGGGTCAGAGGCGCTCGATAAGAACACCTGGTCCCTCCTCAATCCTCTGAGCTCCCTTTCGAGGACTTCGGGTGCGTTGATCTTCACGTCAACGTACGTGCCCCACCTTCTCTCATCGTGGGTTAGTGAGGGGGCATAACAATACGCGCACCCGTGAGTGCAGCCCTTGTACAAGTTGGCGGTGTACCCTGTAGAAGAGCCGTAGGCCAGCCTGTGTAACAGCGTGCTGCACTTGGTCTCCCGGACTGTGATTTTCATTCCATCCGAGTGTGGCTGGGCCGAAGATGGTAGAACGAGGGTGAACGACATGCAGGTGGGGGTCGAAGGTTGATCAGGAATATTAGCGGTCAGGGCTTGGAGGCTGTTCCAAGGACAGGGTGACCCGAAAGTGATTCCGGCATGTCTTGGCCAATGGTCGGCCTGGATTCGTCGCGTATCGGCCGAGAAGCTCTTCGCTCTTGTTACTTGGTCTCCAACAGTTTCTTGAGGCTCATCAACATCATTGTCCAGTTCTTCTCGGAATGGCTTTGGGCCTCCTCGGTTGGATTGTTGTCTTGGGAAAGCGAGACGATAGTGCTGTTGCCTTCGCGGGATAGTTCGATTGTCACGGTGTGATAGTTCTCAGGGACGTCGGGGACACCCGACAGAGGGCTGAAGTGGCTGTAGCGTAGGGTTCGCTCTGGCCTCAGCTCGAGAATCGTCCCCTTGTCCTCGTACGTCTTCCCCTGCCAAATCCCCTTCCACGCAATCGCGCTGCCCTTCTTCCATTCTGACACGACGTTGGTGCCGAACATGTACTGCTTGATCACTTCGGGGTTGACGAGAGCGTTCCAGACAGTAGCTACAGGAGCGTTGATTGTGGTGCGCGCCGACGCGACGAGTCCTTTGGTCATGGCGCCATTCACCTAATGATTCATCATAAGTTTTGCCGTGTGCAAGGGCTCATTCCGCCTCCGCCGGGAAACTCATCGTTGTGCTAGGGCCACAAGGCGAGATTAGTGGGAACCAGCTCGGCGTAGAACTACGCAGTCTTCCTCGCCTGCGAAATCTGCGTCGAAGGTCAGCAGGCTCTGCCCCAAAGAGCGAGCCGTGGCAAGAACAATCCCGTCGATAATCCCGAAAGCCGGGATGGCCTTCTTCCGCTTGGAGAACTTGATGGCGGCAGCCTCCAGACAGATCTCTTTGGTGAGCGGGGCCACATTTGCCATCTGCTCGACGGCCTCGACTCTCTCGGCGGCGGGCGCTCCGGACCTCACTGCCCAGTCTGCTAGCTCGGCAAGTTGAAT
>OCOJ01047038.1_pt1 | contig 12846 bp, 16 predicted proteins | sample 1539251 | NCBI WGS metagenome assembly OCOJ01 (sample SAMN01911457, study PRJEB22624) | soil metagenome | biome: Soil | place: Malaysia | collected 2012-04-30 | depth RA_metagenome m
CGGAGACACCGGTCGGTCGCCAGTTCAAATCCGGCCGGGCCCACCAAGTGTCGCTAGGGCGCCTTCGTGGTCGACGGCTGGGGGAGCCTGCTGAAGTGTTCGTGGACCATCCTCCACCCCTTTGGGGTTCGGCCAAGAACCATGGTGACCCGTGCCTTCGCACGCACGGGAGAGCCTTCGAAGGAGTAGTCGTTGACGAACATCCCGGAGTAGCCGAGGTAGAAGGTGGCGATCGCGGCATCGCCTAGGAGGTCGATCCGGAGGTCATCGATCGAGTAGCTGTAGTCTGAAATGTTGGCGAAGGCTGCCTGCTCATACATGAAAGCCTCGTTCGAGTTCTGGCGGGTGAACGGAGGGTTCTCATCGAACTTCGTGAATTGGTCGCCGGCGGAATGGAACTCTGCGAGGGATGCCAGGTCCTTGTTCTTGCCGGCATCGAAGAAGGCGCGAATCACTGCTTCGACGTCTTTCTTGTCCTTGTCGGCAGGGCGGAGGTCCAACTTGCACCGTGGGCTTGGCACGGGATTAAACAATATTGTTGTCGGGACTACCTGCCCGACTCGCTTATGGCAGGTGGGACTTCCAATCAATTACTTCCGCAGACCTCCCTTTTCGCGGACGAAACCGGATGCCCAGCGATTAATACGAAGATGAATCGCTATCTGAATAGGCTGGTTGAGTTACACACTTGGGCAGTGCGATGAAAAGGGCGGAAAGTGGAAGCTGGATTGACACAGAAGGCGCCATTATGGCGAGGACTCCTGGCCGTCGTAACTACGAAATAAGTGTCTATCAGAACGAAGTAGCTCCGCTAAGAGACTACAAGGAGGGGGCGGAGCGAGACGGCGTTCCGTGCATCATTGAGAAGTTCTACACCCACGGTCGTCTGCAGTTCCGAGTCACTGTCCGCGGAGTCGTTCATGTCGCCCGCGAGATTCTGCTCACTAGAAGATGGATCAGAACCAGAAAGAAACAGCGTCAAATCCGGAACTTCAAGAAAGCAGTCTTCGAGAAGAGGAAACATCTCTCGAAGACCATAATTGAGGCCAGGAAGATTGCGAAATTGTTTTAATCTCATCAGAACGGCCGGCGTTAACGGCGACGTAGCTCAGAAGTTGAGAACAACTGGGCAGCGTGGTAGAGCAGTAGGCTGTTAACCTATTGGTCGTCGGTTCGAGTCCGACCGTCGCCNGCCTGAATTAGCCCAGAACGAACTCTATTTGATAATCAGAGGCTAATTCTGTCGAATCGTGCGAACGAGAAAGGTCGTTCGACAGCAAAAGCAAACTGTCTAACGAGGCCGAGGCCTCCGCTGTATAGAAGGCGCGCTGAAGCATTTCGGGACGAGGCGCCATCTCGACATCGTTGGTAATGCGAAGGAACTGAGGACCGGGAGAAGGTCGTCGGGTGCATCCCGAAGGATTTTGGGGGAGAGAATAAGGGAACGCCGCACTCGTCCGGCGCTCGGTAGATGCCCTAGTGAGTAGGGAGGTCCGTTCAGGAATTATTGGCCGTCTGGCCCTCACGGGAACGACAGTATACGCGATTGGGCACTCGACGATGCCAATACGTGAATTCATCGAAGTACTGCGCGCTCGCGACGTGGACACGCTGGTCGATATACGCACGGTCCCAAGATCGAAGCACAATCCGCAATTCGACGGGAACAGTCTCGCTCTCTCGCTCTGCACGGCGGGGATTGGATACGTTCGCGTGAAAGAGTTGGGCGGATTTCGCCACCCCTCCAAGGTTTCGAAGAACACCGGCTGGCGGAACCTCAGCTTTCGCGGCTTCGCCGACTACATGCAGACGGAGGAGTTTGCAGCTGGCTTGGATAGACTGGAGAGTCTGGCAAGTGAAAAGAAAGTCGCGATTATGTGCGCTGAAGGAAACCCCTTCAGATGTCACAGGTCGTTGGTAGCCGACGCCCTCACCGTGCGGGGTGGAAACGTGATCCACATAGGGAGCAGAGGGAAAGGCAGACCACACATCCTGACGCCATTCGCACGTGTCAAAGGAACAAGTCTGTCCTACCCTGCGGCTAGGGTCCGATCTCAATCCCGTACCAGTTGGCAAAGAGCACCTGCAAGAGGCTCCTGCGAGCAGTCAAAGCGGCTTAATCCCGAAAATCTTTGGGCCAATCCATAACAGCGGCCCATGAGTCAAACCGGTACATGCCTACGCATTCGGGCGAATTAGAGATAGACGTCAGGAATCTGCCCCCGCTTGAAAGACATGGCAAGGTGCTCGAACTCTTCGACACGCTGAAGCCAGGAGAGACACTTTCCGTGGTGAATGACCATGAACCGGTGCACTTGGTCGCGTTCATGAAACATGAACGAAGAGACTTCGACGCCGGAGCGTACAGCGCGTTCGAAAGGAGCCAAGGGGAATGGGTAGGCGTGTTCACAAAGCGCGAAGCGGTCTCTAGCGCGAAGGCAGAGGTGGTCATGACGAGTTTTGAAAGGGAGAGGCAGTACAGCGAGTCGTCATTCTCGCCCGTTCCTGTGTACGCTACCCCCTCATACAGGGTTCTGCTCACCTACATCAGGGCCGGGCAGTTCATCCCTGTCCACATGCCCCATATCGACCTGATATTCGTGGTACAGTCAGGGAGGGGCACGATGGTTGCGGGAGAAGAGAAACGGAGAATATCACCAGGGGACATAATCATAGTGCCCAGAGGAGTGAAGCGTGGGATTCTTGCGGAGACGGACATGGAGGCCCTGCACGTTGTCTCTCCCCCTCCGGGCGACTCGGATCACGAAGAAATTTCCAGGAAAATTGCTGCTGGTTCCTTCGAGTAATCGCTGAGGGGATGCAGGACGCCAAGGAGCCTTGCCCTCCCATTCATGGGAGTCTCCATCGCCTTCATGCTCCTGGCCCTCACGGTGGGGATATTCCGACTCATGGCCCAGAACGGGGTCGGTCCCGTACTGCTGGCTGACCTCTACACCCTCCACCCACTGCTGATGGTCTTCGGATTCATAGGAGGGATAATCGTGACGGAGAGGATAGCTGGGGTCGAGCTCCTCCCGCGCACCAAGCAGACTGGACTTTCTCTTGCCATACCACCCTTCATCTTCGGGGGGATGCTGGTGGAAGCGGCTGGATACCTCCTCGACCTAGCGACAGTCCGATACGTCGGCGCGGCTCTGCTCGTAGTTTCTTCCCTCCTCTTTCTCTCGCTATTGCGTTCCTTCCTAACAATAGGACGTGAGAAGGTGTCGGTCCTGTTCATGCTTCTGTCCGCACTTGCTCTGCTGCTCTCTTCGTTCTTCTCTGCTTTCTCTCTCCCCGCGGGGAACGTAGGTTTCGTGATGGTGCTTCTCATGTTCCCGGTCGTCTTCGTCCTCGGTGAGAGGGTTGAGCTGACGAGCCTGGCCAGCCGAAGCTCTACGGCGAAGTTTGTCCCCGCACTCATCTCGGTTCTGATAGCCCTCGCTTTCTTCGGGTTTGACGCTTGGTATTCGACATCCCTAGCTGCTTGGATGGCCTCGATCGCGTTCGCGTTGATTGGTGCAACGTTCGGGTTCTTCCTGTTCGCCGAGAGATCTGCGCGCTCAAGGACGGTGGTTTCACCGTTCCAGAGGTACGTGGGCAGCCACGTAGAATTAGCATACGTCTGGGGGTTAGCGGGTTCGATATTCGGAATCGTGTACTCCTTGTCCCCGACGTTTGCCTTCTACGATGCCTTCGTTCACTCGCTGGCGCTGGGGTTCATCGGGCTGATGTTCCTCGCTCACGGCCCGATAATCCTCCCAATGGTGACCCGCAGGCAGTTCGACAACGCGAAACTGTCGTTTGTCCCACTTGGAGTCCTCATAGTGGCGCTCGGTATGAGAATAGGGTCCGAACTTGCCCTCTCGTATAGCCCCGCCTCGCCGCTAAACCTCTCCCTGGCAGTTTCAGGGTGGCTGGTTTTCCTCGCTGTCCTCGCCTTCTTCATAGAAATAGTTCGTGGGACGATGAAAGGCTAAGCGAATGGCAACCCATGTGCCAACAGGCAGATCGTTAGGAGGACGAGCCCGTATGCCCAATGAGAGTCCCCATCGGCAAAACCTTTGGGCATAATCTTAAGCTGATCCTCGTGCTCGTTACACTCGTGAATCGATGAATCCCATTGAACTGCTGATGGCGGAACATGCTACACTCAGGGTCTACTTCAGGCATCTGAGGAGTTTGAACTCCGACTACCTGTTTGAGGTCGACGACTTCATCCTAGGCTGCCATGCGAGAATCGAAGACGAAGTCGTATTCCCCGCGCTCAGAAGTATTGGAGGAGACAAAGCCAGTACGATTGCTTCTGTAACCTCCAAACTCGAAGAAGAGCACAGAGTCCTGCAGATGCTAAGCAACAAGATGAGAGTTCAGGTCGCAGAGACGGCAGCGCAGCTTGACCGTGATGCGATTGCTCTATACGCGAGCACCGTGGAATCCCACAATTCCGCCGAAGAGACCTCCGTGTTCAGGCACTGGGGCGACGTCAACAAAGAGGATCAGGCACAGAGCGCAGACCTAGTCAGGAAACTCATTTCCGAATTCGGAACAGCGAGGTACCTCCGAGCGACGTGCTTCTCTCAGGAATTCCTGTCCTTGCTCGCATAATCCACCATTCCCGCAGCCTACTCTTATGCCTCAATCAAACCTGAAATATCAGACCGAACGCGTCCTTCCCCCTTGATCGAAGTCAGGCTGGCGATAGAAAATCCCGCTAACTGGGTGGGGAACATTGCGGAGTCTGCACGGGTCAAGATCATGCGCATCAAGAAGCGCAAGGGTGTCGTCGAGAACCTGGTGGAGCTCTCGTCAGAACGCCTCACGCCTGAGGAGCTCCTATCCCACTTGAGAAAGGAGGCAAGCGTTGCGGCCTCCGACATGACGAAGCTTGACAGGACCAGGGTCATTGGAATGGTTTCGACCCATAATTGCCCCGTCTGCTCTACCTTTGCCGGCCTGAACTGCTTCCTAATTTCGGCAGACACAACGGATGATGGGAAGATGGAATGGAGGCTGTTTGTTGGTGGCGACACCGACCTAAGAACGCTCTGTGGGAGGCTCGACGCCAACCAAGTCAAATACGATGTCCTAGAAGTCTCCCATCATGCAAGAAGGCAAGAAACGACTGCAAGGCAAGAGGAGATCCTCAGAGTCGCCTTGGACCTCGGATACTTTGAATTCCCGAAGAAGATAAGGCTTGAAGAGCTCTCCGAGAAGCTCAACATTACTCCGGGAACCCTTTCTGAGATTCTCAGGAGAGCGGAAAAGAATATCCTCTCGAGGCACTTCGGAGCCGAGGGACCATAGCCATTCACGGGATAGACAAGCGCGCTGAGATGAACACGTGAAACCTGATTCGATCTAGAGTTCCGACCGCGACCTTGACTTACGGCTTCCGACTTGGTCCTAGCGCCATAATAGTTTGGGGTCAATGCTAACTGTCTCCCGCTCGAATCCGGTGGTATGACAGCGTTAGAGACGCCCGAGTCGTTGAGGGAGGAGCACCACGAACTGTTTCACGAGCTCGAGTACCTGGCCAGAGGCAAAGGTGAGACGGGGAGACGAGTACGGAAGCTTCTGACTGTGCTCGAACCCCATTTCGAGAAGGAAGAAGCGACAGCGATGCCTCTGCTTGGGGCCCTCAGGGTGATTTCCGAAGGGAAGGGAATTCGATACCCGTCTGAGGTGATCTCGTTACAAGAGAGATTCTCCGCCGAGTATCCGGCGATGCTCAAGGAGCATGTGCAAGTGAAAAGACTCATCGATAGCGTCCGGGACGCAGCTAAGAGAACCCGAGAGCAACGTGCACTTGCTATGATGGATGAATTGGAGCACCATGCAGTGGTAGAAGAGGAGGTCCTGTATCCTGCTGCGATGCTGGTCGCCGCCGTTGCGGGCGGAAGCACGAAGTTGCGTTCACCATGAACACTGTCGCCGTCCCAGAACACCTTCAGGAGTTGCGCGCGCTGGTGGAGAGGCTGATTGGGGAGCACAGGAAATACGCATCGGACATGGAGGTACTGAACTCCGAGGTGCAAGAAGGAACTGTGGAAATGCTCAGGGAGCCTTTCACATCCCTGCAGGATAGTCTAACCGAACACATGCTCGTGGAGGAGTTCGAAGTCTATCCTGAACTCATGAGAAAGAATCTCTTCGACTCCTCGGTGAGCTCGATCATGCAACAGCATCATGATGTGACGTCCTGCCTTGGTAAGATGGAGCTTTCACTCCGCTTGGGGAACCTGGCAGAATTCAGGAGTGCCCTAGAAGGGCTGGCCGTGGTCCTACGTTCCCATCATCCCGCGGAAGAAGAGAGAGTCTTCCCGCTCGTGGTAAACTGAGAGCAGTTCTCCATGATCACTCTCTCATGCTTAAGGTGAGAGAGCCAACGAGCTGACCTGGCACGAATCTCGACAGGGATGTGACCAACTTGGGTCACTCGCCCAACAGGCGGGCGGTCGACGGCTCGTCCAAATCAAGGTCCCAGCAGAGACCTGGGCAGACCCTCACATTACTCTTCATCTCGACCGGAATCTCACTGGCCTTCGTGCGCAGCGCAGTCGGAACCTTGGTCCTGGGTCAGCTCTCCGGCCTAGCCACCACCATTCAAGATGATGAAAAAGTGAAAAGATCGTGGACCTGTTCAAGGACAAGTATGGAGACAGGCACTGCAGAGACTTCTTTGGAGACAGAGCGAATGTGGCTGTAGATGTCACCGTCGCTAGAAATCCAGCCCGAGAGGATCAATTTCGGCCCCCTAGGGGCAGACCGTATTTTCCCCGAGGCGCTTGAAGAGCAGTAGATTCTCCTTTGTATCAACGGGCACATCGATGACCCATACATCATTCGAATCTAGCGCCGTTACCAAAGATTCCCTCAGTTGATTCGCCCTCGAGATTCTTACTGCCTTGCAGCCGAAACTCTCCGCGAGTTTGACGAAGTCGGGATTCTTGAACTTCACGAAGTAGGATTTGCCATATCTGGACCTCTGCTCCCGGTCAACCTGAGAGTACTGTCCGTCGTCAAAGATGAGAACTACCAGAGGGATATCTAGTTCTATCGCGGTTTCAAGGTCGTAAAGGCTCATCATCATGCCCCCGTCCCCACAGGCTGCTACTACTCGCCGATTTGGCCTGGCGAGTTTCGAGGCTATGGCCCCCGGAAGCGAGATCCCCATTGTGGCGAAGCCGTTCGAGACAATGACCGAGTTCGGCGAGTATGCGGGGTACAGTCTGGATATCCAGACCTTGTGCATTCCGACGTCGGAGACGAGTATGTCATCATCAGCTAGAGCTTGGCGCAACTCGTAGACCACCCGCTGTGGCTTCATCGGGAACGAATCGTCCATTGCGTAGCTCGTGAGTTCTTCGTTTATCATCGAACGCAGTCTGCTGCAGTAGGACGAAGGTCTTCTTGCGAGGCTGTTCTTTCTCGCCGCTTCAATCAGCAGATTAAGGGTGGCCCTTATGTTCCCCGTCAGTTCGACGGTTGGGCAATAGTACTCGTCGACCTCCGAAGGCGCCGAGTCTATGTTTAGTATCGAACGCCTCTTCCTCCTTTCCCCGTTCCAGAAGAAAGGAGCATATTCAACGAAGTCGTAACCGACGGTGATGGCAAGGTCACAATTGTCGAAGGCGCAGTTAACCAGGTCCCGAGTCTGAAGGCCTATAGTCCCGAGGGACAGCTCGTCCCTCGAAGAAACCACTCCCTTTCCCATGAATGTAGTCACAACGGGAATCTGGAACCTCTTGGCGAATCTGCGCAGCTCCATCGACGCCCCGGCCCGAACGACCCCGTTTCCAGCGAGGATCACGGGCATCTTGGCGGTCCCGATTAGTCCCAGTGCTGCCTTGGCTCCCTCAATGCTGGCTGCAGACAATGCCTGTTCGGGTGCCTTCCGAAGCGGTGTAGCCCCATGCCGGACTATGCCGGCAGCGACATCTTCGGGAAGTTCTATGTGAACCGCCCCCGTCTTCTCTGACTCTGCGACAGCAAATGCCTTCCTTATCACCTGAGGAATGAACTCAGGCTTCGTGATGCTCCTGTTCCACTTCGTGACGAACTTGTATACGCTTACGACATCGATGTACTGGTGGGATTCCTCGTAAGCGCGCGCAAGGCCTCCTTGCCCTGTAATCGCGACAAGCGGAGCCCTGTCTAGGTACGCATCGGCAACTCCGGTCAACAGGTTTGTCGCACCCGGACCAAGTGTTGACAGGCACACACCTGCCTTGCCAGTAATCCTGCCGTAGACATCGGCCATGAAGGATGCCGCCTGCTCATGCCTGGCCAGGATGAACCTGACCTTCCTAGAAGAGGCCAGCGCCTTCAAGAGGTCATTGACCTCCTCCCCAGGGAGGCCGAAAACGTACTCAACTCCCTCATTCTCAAGACATTGGACGAAGAGGTCAGCTGCCTTCATTGCGAGTCACCGCGAGTGGCCCAGCAGGTAAGAACACTTCCCCGAACAACTTTGGGGCATTGCGAACAGCAGGTAACCAGGGATCAAGCGATTCTACTACAGAGCCAGAGTCTCGAGCCCCAAAAAACTTTGGGCTCAACAATAAGGGAACCTCTGGCCATACTGCCGCTGGTGTAACATGCAATCATTGGAAAGGCTGACGATGGAACATGCGCTCATGGGCAGAGGTCTCGGGGTGCTCGAAATCATGGTGCGGAGAGTCGATGACGGCGAAGATGTGCCCGAAGAGACAGTCCAAAAGCTGCTCTACTTCTTCGAGGTCTTCGGTGAGAGATACCATCTCGGCAAGGAAGAGCGCGTATTCATACCGAGTGTTGAGAATAGTTGCGATTCGAGATTTCAATGCGGTATCGAATCTGCGGTTGGGGAGACATATCACGAACATGAAGCGGCACACGCACTGCTCCGCTACATGCGGGCCTCCGCCCAAAGGCTAGGCGAAGAAAGTGCTAGGAGGACATTTGTTCGCCATGCCATAGAATACATGGCGCTCATGCGCGGGCAGATGGCCAAGGAAAAGGACACCTTGATTAGGACGGCGTCCTTCACGCTAGCCAGCAAAGACAATCGGCTGTTGCGTTCCTTTAGCAGGTACTTGGAGGGGGAAGCGATACCGGAGACGTCGGAGCAGTTCGCATCAGACATAGATTCCATCCTCTCGGACCTCTCTGTAGTGGTTCCCCGCGCGCGACGGCGCGCCTATTCTCGAGGGACGATACCCTACCACAGAGGGACCAATGACAAAATCAGGTTCTGATTCGCTGGCGATGGCCCCGCGGAATTCGAGCTAGGAGGTCCAGGACCATGGGGTGGGGAGGGTCAAGGCGGACCGAGATGCAGGCCGGAACCGAATGCCCGGATTGTCTGAGATACCAGGTTCACACTCCAGTGGAGAGGTGGAAGGGAATTGAGATGAAGTATTGCACGTTCCACTATTGGATGATGAAAGGGAGGGAAGGAGGGGTTTTCACGCTCGAAGCATATGTCGAGCTCTCTAGGTACTTCGGATTCATCATTTCGCTTCCTTCGCCCGAAGTCATCGGGAAAATGATGGGACGAGAAGAGATACCGGTCATTGGTCCCATGGTGATTCTTCAGGAATTGGCTTCGTCCCCTCGAGGTAGATGAGGGTGAACGTGGAAGGTAAGTCAAGAGGGGAGGACGAGGGGTGGGCGGCTGGCCGGAAACAGGACCTTGCTGCCTCGGTCTCGTATCAGGCAGGCTCCGTGGTCAGCCGCACCATCATCAGCAACAAGGCGGGGAACGTCACGCTCTTCGCCTTCGACAAGGGCACAGGCCTGAGTGAGCATGTTTCTCCATTCAACGCATTGCTGTACCTGCTTGAGGGTGAGGCCCTCGTCACTGTGGCTGGAGAAGCTAACAGGATGGAAGAGGGGGAGGGGATAATCCTGCCCGCTGGAAAGCGACACTCTCTCGACGCCGTATCAAGATTCAAGATGCTCCTTGCGATGATCAGGTGATCGTTGGGGAGCCAGACTGAGGCTACAGCGGAGTCACCGGATTGAATCAAACCCCATTCGGTTCACCCACCGCCAGAGCGCGAGAACCAACAGCTAGTTTGGCTTGGGATGATTCGCTTCCCATAATCCTTCGGGATGAACTATAACCATATCCACTATCTGCGCCTGGCCCATGCAGGCGCGCAGTGCACTTGGAGTAGGAGGCCGAAAGTATCTTGGTTAGAGAAGTAGATTACAAGACGAAACCCATCGATCCAGATTTTCTGCACAAATCAGTGGAGTTCCCTGTTACCGGCGAGCACAATGGTCACAAAGTAAGGGCCCAGGGGATGACCCGGGCGGGCGGAGATGAGAAGCCCTATCCAACCACCCAAGGGATCCACGGGAGCCAAGTGGCCGTCGACTGGGAGACGTGTATCGCCGACGGCGTTTGCATGGACGTTTGCCCCGTGTTCGTCTTCGAATGGGCTCTCAATCCCGGACAGGCGGGGACGGGCAAAGACAAGATTGTCGCCCAGGGAACGGACGAGTGGAACACCTACAGGACAGACAAGTCGGAACCAATCAGAGAACCCGATTGCATATTCTGCATGGCTTGCGAAACATCGTGCCCTACCCAGGCTATCAAGATTACACAGCCGTAGGCTGACTCGAGCACAAAGGCACCCCGACGGCCCCAAAATCCTTTGGGACTAATTGTAAATCTGCTGCCTTCTGACTAGAGCTAGGTGAAGAATACGAGTTCAACAGCAATGAAGTACATGGTTGTCATTGATGGCCAAGGAGGATCACGGATGGTGCGCGACAAGAACCTGACGAGGGACGAAGCCGAGAAGCTTGTCGCAGAGTTGCAGACAGTACTCAAGCCCAACAGGGTGACGGCAGAGGAGATGTGAAGGATTGCCCCCTGAGTTCACTGAGGATGACTTGGAAGTTGCCGAGGCCGAAGTAGAGTTCGCCATGCAAAACTGTCCGGTCGAAGGCATCCTCTCCACATCTGACGGAGGCTCAGTTACGTTCGACGACCTTCAGGCAATTCTGGGAAGGTTGAAGGGTTTGGAAGGTCAGCCCAGCGCGATACAGGGACTCGAGGGAGAACAAATTCTCCAACTGGAGGCATTGTCGGAATACACCTACGAGAACTGCCCTGTAGAGAGTACGGCGACGTACCAGGACGGGAGGCAGGTGTCGGCGAGGGATATCGCTACTCTGACTGACAAGCTCAGGGCTCTCAGCATTGAGCCGGTGCCAATCATCTAGAGGAGCGGTCTGCCTGGTCATCGGACTTTCGTGTTCCTTGGGATGCGATCTGAATTCTTACACTGCTGATGTACCACCTCACGGCATGTGCAAGTTGCAAGAGGCCACCCGCCACGGTACTGGGTCCGAATACCACTTTCGCAAAGCACCGGCACAGTACCTATGATGACCAGCTGCCGCCCCATACGTAGGCGTGTTCCTCCACAACTTTGAAGTCAGGCCGTGTCCGAAGGCCCAACCCGCGGACGGTGAACCTGGCCATGACTCCACGTTCCGGCGTCCGCTCTAGCAGGCTCCCTCAATGGCTGTGCCTCGTGGTTCCTATGCCAAGTACCCGCTGTGCCTCCGCACAATCGGCGCTCAGTGGAGTATTCGGGGTATGCCTCAGCCCGGTATGCCATTCGAGTCCGACCGGCCCGATTTCGTATAGCTCACTGCGCTCTCAGTCTGCTGGATGCGACGTCACCCAAGCGATGAAACGGCCAGACCCAGGAGCGGTTGACCTCAGACCGGGACTGGGCCTTCCACCAGATCTCTGATTCGCTTCATCCCTTCGGCTATCCTATCTCTTGAGGTCGTATAGGACAGTCGGAGGTGGAACTCGCCGCTGCTGCCGAAGTAAGCGCCGGCGACACTCGACACCCTCTTCCTCGAAAGCAGCGAGTCAGCGAGGGCGATTGACTCGGAATCCGCGACCCTGGGGAAGCAGTAGAACGCGCCTGCTGGCGGCTGGCAGCTCCAGCCTGGGACTCTCCGTATTCCATCCACCATCAGGTCCCTCCTTGCTCTGTACTCGTCGTTCATCGCCTTCTGCCATCCTCTGTCCCCCGTGAGAGCGGCCACCCCTGCCTTCTGCACGAATGAGGGGGCGCAGGTGCTGGTGTTGTCCTGGAGATTCACGAGCGCATCCGTCAAGGCCCTTGAGGCGATGGTGTAGCCCAGCCTCCATCCCGTCATGGCGAACTCCTTGGAGAATCCGCTCACCACCACGAAGTAGCCTTCTTCCAGATCGGCAGAGGGGATCCTATCGGGCGAGCCGTCGTAGGTTAGGGCCGAGTAGATTCTGTCGAGTATCAAGACGACCTTTCGCGCTGTGCAAATCCTCACGAGCTCTTCCAGGCTGTCGTAGCCCACTACTGCGCCTGTCGGGTTGCAGGGAGTGTTGATTATGACAGCTCTCGTCCTGTTCGTGATTTTGCTTTCGAATGCTTCGGCGGTGGGCATGGAGGGCTGGTCGCCCTTCCACGACCCCACCTCGACCGGGCTCCCGCCGAGGTATTCGACAATCGAGCCGTATGACGGCCACACCGGGTCCTGGACAAGCACCTCGTCTCCCGGGTCGACAAGGAGGGACAGGGCGCAGAACAGCCCGAGCTTCGACCCAGGGTAGAACGCGATGTTGGACGATCCGGCGTCAAGCCCCTTGTCCTTCTGGTCGCCGACGAGCGCGTCTCTGAGCTCCGGGATCCCTCTGGCTGACGTGTAATGGGTGAACCCGCTCCGTATGGCTGCGATGCCCGCTTCCTTGATGTGCGCAGGCGTATCGAAGTCAGGTTCCCCGATATCGAACCTTACGACATCGTCGTTCTTGGCCAGCATTCCTCGAACCTTTTCTGCAGCAGC
>OCOJ01043609.1_pt2 | contig 12835 bp, 13 predicted proteins | sample 1539251 | NCBI WGS metagenome assembly OCOJ01 (sample SAMN01911457, study PRJEB22624) | soil metagenome | biome: Soil | place: Malaysia | collected 2012-04-30 | depth RA_metagenome m
CGCCGGATACAAGCTCTGATCGGGGTACATCGTCCCTGCATTGTTGGCGTCCGCGGCGACTTGCCATCCGCTCACATAGATTGCCTTGAGTCCTGCCTGCACCTGCTGCACCGCCTGGTTGCCGCTCATGGCGCCCAGGGCGTTGATGTAAGGCTCAGTCTGCAGCAGTTCAAACAGGCGCTCGGCGCCCATGCGAGCGATGGTGTGCTCAATGAAGATCGAGCCACGAAGGCGAAGCACATCCTCCGCCGTGTAGGGCCGCTCGACGCCTTTCCAGCGCGGGCTGGTCTCCCATTCGTGAGTCATGCATTCCTGCGCAAGCGCGTATTGCGCCGCGCGTTCCTTTTCGCTCAACACGGATTCGCCGTAATACTGGCCGGTTGAGTGTTGCTTTCCGTTGCTGTGGGACGACATGGACATTCTCCTGGAAAATTTTGTTCTGTTGCCAAGGTGAGTTTTATACGGGATTGAATTCCCCGTTTACGATCATAGCTTCGCTAATCTCTCGCGCGCGCCGGAAGCGGTCCGCCTCGTCCGCAGGCGTGCCGGATGGCAGCTCCCGCAGCAGCCGCTCCAGTTCTTCATCGAACAATTGCGTGATCAGTTCCGGCGTGTGCTTCACGGCCTGGCCGTGCTCGTCCTTGATTGTGATCAGGTTGCGATGCAGAACTCGCTGCGCGATCATCAGCCGGTAAATACGATCGGTAGCGAGGTCCTCCATATAGCCGTCGAGCAGGCTTGCACCGCGGCCACTGAGCACGCCGTGGCGGTAGCGGATCACCGTACGAACGGCAGCGCGCGTCCCTTTGAGTGTGCGCTCGCCCACACCTGCCGGTATCGGCCGCAGGTCGGGATAGCGGCTGATATTCCTTGGCCGTGACTGCAGTTGGTTCGGATAAGGAAACTGCGCCACAGCAATCGCATTCTGGTCGGGGTGCCCGGTCCAGGCGCCATCCATCAGGCAATCCGCTTCGTTTTTCTTGTCTTTTTCCAGCACAGCTAGCGCCCGTGCATTAAGCTCGGCATCCTCGCGGCTGGGATACAACGCTGTCATGCCACCGATGGCGAGAATGCCGCGGTGGTGACAAATCTCTGGTATCAGCTCGCGCAGATTCTGGAAGAACGGGACGTTGTACGGAATCGTATTGCGATCGGGCAGCACCCAGTTTGGATCATCCAGATTGAAATGGATCAGGCTGGCCATGTAGTCCCAGCGGCCGAGGTTGAGCCCGAGGATGTGATCGCGCAGGTTGTAGGCGAACTCCTCCATCTGGAACGCCAGCGGGTGCGATTCCACCAGCGCCATGCACTTGATGTAGTCGTGCGGCAAGCCGCGCCACGCCGCCAGCGCCTGGAAAAGATCGCGCCACCACAACGCCTCCTCCGCCGACTCTGATTTCGGAATGTAGATGCACAGCGGATGCTTCAGCTCCGCCGGTTCGATGCCATAGAACACGCGGCAAACGTCGAACAACGATGCGGACGCCAGTTCCCCAGGAATCAGACCAGCCTGGTTGAGATGCAAACCCCGAGGGCGGATGAAGATCACCGTGCTGCTCGGCTGAATGGAAACCGTCCGCTCGCGCTTCTTGTCGTAATAACTGAGCTGGCCGCGCAGGCAGGCCAGGATATTGGCTACGCCCAATTCCTGATGCGACCACTCGTTCACGCAGGAATCTTCCAGATCGAGCATGACTCCCGGGGCGCCCGAATTCAGCATCTTCACGCACAGCTCGGCGTCGTCCGCCGGACCGGTCATCTGGTTGCGCTGATCGCGGCACCACTCCGGCAGAGTGATACGCCAGCCGTTGCGAACCGCGTCGGAAGGGAAGCGATGCGCCGGCTTCTCGCCTTCTAAGGTTGCTTGCAGCACTTCCAGCCGCCGGAGAGCTAATGCTTGCTGGCGCGGCGTAAATCGCCGGTGCAGAGGAAGAAAAAATTCCATGAATCCCTGAGGCAGGTCACGCTCAGGATCGAACCCCGCAGGCGCGTCATTGATCGGGTTGAGTAACTCGCGTGTTTCCGGGAATCCAACCGCCGAAGTCGTCATTTCTGGGAAAGGCTCCTAAACCTGGGTGTGTTCAATATATAGAACACAAATTCATAATGCTGATCGTGATCCTATGCTGACGGGAAACGGAGGGTCAATAGCAGTGTTCAATAGATGGAACATGAATTCATTTTATTGTCCCGCTCTGGGTTTGCTACCATAGCCTTCATCTATGGCGTCCTCCGCCGAGTCCCCCTCTGTCGCCGTCGAGCGTGCGCTCGCCATGCTGGAAGCCGTGGCCCAGGAAAACGGCGGCTTGAGCAACGCCGAAATCAGCCGTAAGCTGCAGATTCCAAAGAGTTCCGCCAGCTACATCCTGCGCACGTTGGAGACACAGGGATACCTCAACCGCGACGAAGAAACGGGGAAGTACCGCGTGGGACTGAAGATCCTGAGCCTGAGCCGCGGTGCGCTGACCGGGCTGGACGTGCGCGAGGTCGCGCTGCCCATCATGCGGCACCTGATGGAGAAGACCAATTTGACCTGCCACCTGGCCATCCTCGATGGACCGGACGCGGTCTACATCGAAAAAATCGAGCCGCACGGCTTCATCCGCATGGATACCTGGGTCGGCCGCCGCATGCGGGTCCACGCGACCAGCGTCGGCAAAGCGTTGGTCGCGCACATTCCCCAGGAGCGGCTGGAGAAAATTCTCACCGAGCGCGGTATGGAAAAGCGTACCCCCAAGACGATCACTACTGTTCCCCGTCTCTTGAAAGATTTGGAGAAGGTACGCGAACAGGGCTACGCCGTCGACGACGAGGAGAACAATATCGGCGCACGCTGTGTCGGCGCTCCCATTTTCAATCAGGACGGCGTCATCGAAGCCAGCCTCGGCCTCAGCGGCACCATCAACCAGGTGAACCCGCACACCATGCCACGCATCGTGGAGGCCTTGAAAGACGCAGCCCGGCACATTTCCATGGGAATGGGCTATCGCACGCCACACCGGCGAATGAGTGGCAGAGGATGAAATCTCAGCGGAACACCCTCGTCAAATTCTGAATGAGCCCGAACGATTCCACCCGCGAAGTCATTCGCCACTACGATAACGTCGACGAAGCCTCGCGCCTGCGCAGCGGGTTGTGTCAGCTCGAGCAGGCACGCACGCAGGAACTGATCTTACGTCACATGCCGTCTGCTCCCGCCACCGTGATCGACGCCGGTGGCGGAGCCGGCGTATACGCTTGCTGGCTCGCCACGCGCGGCTATCGTGTCCACCTGGTCGATCTGGTTCCGAAGCACGTCGAGCAGGCGCGGGCAGCGTCAGCCATGCAGCCGCAGTCTCCGCTTGCCTCTGCTGAAGTCGGCGACGCCCGCCATCTGTCACACCCGAATTCGAGCACCGACGCAGTGTTGTTGCTCGGTCCTCTCTACCATCTTGTGGCTCGGAAGGATCGCCTCGCCTGCCTGCGTGAAGCCCACCGCGTGCTGCGCCCGGGAGGTCTCGTCTGGGGAGCAGGCATCAGTCACTTCGCCTCGTTGTTCGATTCCTTGTCACATGGATTCTTCGACGATCCGGAGTTCGCTCCGCTTCTCGCTCGCGATCTGGAAGACGGTCAGCACCGCAATCCGACCAGCAACCCGATCTATTTCACCGACGCCTTCTTCCACCGGCCCGGAGAACTTTCGCGGGAACTTCTAGCCGCGGGCTTTCAGGTGCTGGAGGTGGTGGCGATTGAAGGTCCGGGATGGCTGGCTCGCGATTTCGACCGGCTGTGGAATGATGCGGCGCAACGCGACCGCCTGCTCGCCACAGTGCGAAAAGTGGAACGGGAACCGTCAATCCTGGGCGCCAGTTCGCACATCATGGCGATAGGGCGAAAGCAGGCTTAGCACGTCTAACAAAACCTCATTTTTCTAGCGGCCACGAAAAGAGGCAAAGCATCCCTACGGACGAGAGGGATGCAATGGCTACCGAACTGTTGCCTGAGGGATTGTGGGAACTTCTGGAACCTTTTATTCCTGCCGCCAAAACGAACCCCAGGGGCGGCAGACCCCGGCTGCCAGACAGAACCTGTTTGGTAGGCATCGTATTCGTGTTGCGTAGCGGTATTCCCCGGGGAAATGCTGCCACAGGAACTCGGATGCGGTTCGGGCATGACTTGTTGGCGTCGCCTGAAGGATTGGCAGGAGGCGGGGATCTGGCAATTGATCCACTTTGTACTACTGGACTGGCTCGCCCGCTGCGAAAGGATTGATTGGTCGCGAGCAATCGTGGACGGCAGCTCAATTCGAGCAGTTTTTGGGGGCCGAAGACCGGTCCCAATCCCACAGATCGGGCCAAGCTTGGTCGCAAGCGTCACTTGATCTGCGATGGTCGTGGTATTCCGCTGGTAATTCAACTCACCGGCGCAAATCGTAACGACTCGCAGCAAGCCGTCACACTCGTTGATGCCGTTCCACCGCTGCAAGGCGGGCGGGGACGTCCCCGCCATCGACCCGATTGCGTACTTGGAGACCGGGGCTATGACGCGCAATGGATCCGTCGAAGTCTGCGTGAGCGTGGCATCCTGCCGTTGCTGGCTATGCGTAATACTGGACACGGCAGCACGTTGGGTCGATGGAGATGGGTCGTGGAACGAACCTTTGCATGGTTGAACCAGTTCCGCAGACTGCGTGTCCGCTATGAGAAGCGTGCCGACATTCACGAAGCGTTTCTCGCCTTGGGTTGCATTCTGATCTGCTGGAGATTTCTAACCAGCTAGGCCTCACCGCGCGAGTTAATCTCACGGAGAGCCTATCAGAAGACAGGGGAGGGCTAGGATACGACGGGAGTCAGGTCTGTCATTCCTCCGTCTCGTCAAACCGCAGCGCCGCAGTTGCTGTTCAGGTCGCGCAACTGCAGCACCGGGCGCTTTCGCTGTTAGCACCCCCCGGCATCCGATCTTTCTTCCTTCTTCACCCGGACTGAGGCAAAGAATGGAGCGAGAAACGCGCGAGGTTCCCTCCTTGAACCATCCGAACACTTGCCATCTCTCCTCTACCCTCCCTGAGATTCCTGCGACTAATCATTCTTCCGCCGAGGTAGGATCGATGACCAACTTGACCTGCGAAATGCGGTTTGCCGGGATTCCTCCCTGCTTCGCATGCTCACGAACCATCTCCTCGTTGGGAGCGATATAGACGCAGTAGATCTTGTCGGCTGTTACGTAACTGTGCAGCCATTGGATCTCTGGTCCCAAGTCATTCAGAACGTTGCAGGACTTCTGCGATATGGCCTGGACTTGGTCCGGGGTTACGTTTCCAATCTGCGGAATGTCGCGCTCAATGACGTATTTGGGCATGTTCTTTCCTTTCGCTAGTTTGATGTAGGTTTCAATGAGCACCAAGACGGGCGGGGAGGACGGCGCAACACCGTCTCCCCGACAAGCTACTGACCCGCGCAGCTCACATGATCGTTCCAATCCACAAACGCGCCCTTGGGATTGTCCCGCCACGCCCATACATGCAGCTCGAAGAACGACGGAATGGTGAAGCGGTTGGGAGCATCGACGAAGAGAAATACCTGGCCCTCCAGAACGGGAGGCGCGGAGTTGCTCTTCAGCCATGTCGCTGCGTCGGCAATGTACTCGACGCCGACCAACTTCAGCTTGCCATCCGATGGTTCATAGATCAGGGCCTGGGGCTGATTCAGGTTGATCGTTCCGTTGAGGTAAGCGGGATTCACATAGTGGATGCCCATCGCGCCGTGGTCGGAGCCGCTGACGCAGCCAAACAAGGGGCCATAGCCAGCCGCTACGGCTTTGTTGACATCGAGAAACTGCTCGGTGGCGCTGCGGACCAACTGAGTCAGCTTGGAATTATTCGCTTCATGCATTTCGTGCTGGGCCGAAGCGAAAGACGCAAACGTCAGAAACGCCATGGATGCTATGGCGACGTGGCGGGCGAAAAGCGAGATCTTCTTCATGGTTTGTTCTCCTTGTTTTGTCCAGCGTGAGAGAATCGCGGGCCTGTTTTGGTCAGTGTTTCTCTTTTTTTCGCGCGGGCTTTTGTTGGTGGCCCGGCGCGATGGCGTGTTATTGCACGAGGCCAGAGTGGGGACAATAGTGGGAGTCTGAAATCTGCCTTAAATCCGTATGCGAACCGTAACCCGCGGGAAAGAGGATACTTATTGCGGCCAAGTCGATGTACAATGATGCCCAATTTCATTCGGTCTGGGGCCGGATGGTGCCCGCGACATGCCTCCAGGTTGTCTAAGATTGCCGGACGATTTCGAACTGGACTGGCGAGCCTACGAACTCCGCCGCTCCGGCCAGGCGCTGAAGTTGTCGCGCATCCCCATGGAACTGTTGCTCCAGTTGGTGGAAAGGCGGGGGGAACTGGTCACGCGGGATGAGATCGCGGAACGAATTTGGGGCAAGGACGTTTTCCTTGATACGGATAACAGCATCAACGCTGCCGTCCGCAAGATTCGCGAAGTGCTGAAGGACGATCCAGAACAACCGCGCTTCGTGCAAACCGTNCATCGGCAGGGGATACCGATTCATAGCCCCCGTTACAGACGCTAGCCCTTCTCCAGCCGTCCCAGTCTCCGCTCCACCACCACCTGTTGCCGGGGAGAACCTGATCGGCAAGGAGATCTCTCACTACCGCATCCTCTCAAAGTTAGGTAGCGGCGGAATGGGGGTAGTGTACGAAGCCGAAGATGTCCGCCTGGGACGCCGAGTCGCTCTGAAGTTCCTGCCCGAAAAGCTCGTATGTGATCAGAGAGCGCTCCAGCGATTTGAACGAGAGGCCCGTATCGCCTCGTCTTTGAATCACCCAAACATTTGCACGATCTACGAAGTGGAAAAACACGGTCAGCAGCCCGTGATCGTTATGGAGTTGCTCGAAGGAAGGAGCTTGAAGCAGCGAATGCAGGAAGGGCCATTCTCAATCGACGAACTTTTGGATTTTGGGATCCAGGCATTCGACGCGCTGGAAGCGGCCCANCGCTAAGGGGGTCGTCCATCGCGACATAAAGCCCGGGAACATCTCGATCATCGGCAATATGCGGGTGAAAATCCTGGACTTCGGATTGGCCAAGATGTGCCACCTTCCGGCTGCGGACGACGAGTCCCTCGAGGAATCGCTCACCATGGACGGCGTGATTCCGGGCACGACTGCTTATATGTCGCCTGAGCAGGTGCGCGGAGAGGAGATTGACGGGCGCAGCGATTTGTTTTCCTTAGGGGTAGTGCTTTACGAAATGGCCACGGGCCACAAACCCTTCCTGGCCAAGAATCGCGTACTCACAATGGATGCGATCCTGAACGCGCACCCTGCCACTCCCAGCAAGGCAAATCCGATGTTGCCCGCCGCACTGGACCCAATCATGGCAAGGGTCCTGGAGAAAAATCGCCAGAAACGGTTTCAACATGCCGCCGAAGTTTGCTCGGAGTTGAAGCGCCTCAAACGGGAAATGGAGAAAGTCCCGACCAGCGTTGCCGCTGGGGCGCCGATGAAACCGCCGCCCCCCATTGCCGGGTATGGCTCGATTCTGGCACGGGGGCTTGCCAGCATTCGCGCCCGCTTCTCGGAAAAACCATCGGATCCAATGGGCACACGCCTTACAAATCTGCCGGTGCAGCAGACCCGGTTTGTGGGCAGGGAAAGGGAAGTAGCTGCCGCCAAAGAACTCCTGCGGCGTCCGGATGTATACCTCGTTACGGTTACGGGTCCAGGCGGGATCGGCAAGACGCGCCTTGCAGTCGAGGTGGCGGCTTGTCTCCTCGATAACTTTCCCGGGGGCACTTATTTTGTGTCACTCTTCTTGTTGAGCGATCCAAGCTTGATCGCTTCGGTAATCGTTCAGGCGTTGGGGATTCGGGAGGGGGCAGGCCAATCTCCGCTCGAGATACTCAAACAGAATTTACAAGATTCCTCGCGCGGACCAGTCCTGCTCGTACTGGACAATCTTGAGCAACTGGTGCAGGCCGGACCTACCTTGGGCGAGCTCCTGGCCGCGGGTTCAAATCTCAAACTCATTGTGACCAGTCGCTCTCCACTGCACATCTACGGAGAGCACGAATTTCCGGTACCGCCGCTTGCACTGCCGGATCCGCGGAGCTTGCCTCCAATTCACGCGTTATCGCAATATTCCGGGATCGCGCTGTTCGTAGCACGCGCTGTCGCTGCCAAGCCAGATTTTGAACTTACGCGCGAAAACTCCTCTGAAGTCACCGAGATTTGCGTCCGGTTGGATGGTTTGCCTCTTGCCATCGAGCTCGCGGCGGCCCGGGTCAAAGTTCTTTCCCTCGCTTCCATGCAAACCCGGCTGGCCAGCCGGTTGCAGCTATTAACAGGCGGCGCGCGGAACCTGCCGCAGCGGCAACAGACCCTTCGCGGCGCCATCGATTGGAGCTACGATCTGTTGAACCCTGCCGAGCAGCGGCTTTTCCGACGATTATCGGTGTTCGCCGGTGGATGCTCTCTGGAAGGGGCGGAAGCCGTCGGCGACGCCAAAGGCGACCTAGACCTGGACTTGCTCGAGGGTATGGCGTCCCTGGTGGACAAGAGCCTGGTGCAGCGGGCCGAACCAGCAAATGGTGAATCCCGATTCGTGATGCTGCAAACGATTCGCGAGTACTCTCTGGAAAAGCTGGAGGCAAGCGGGGAGGGTGCGTTGACCAAACGCGCTTTGGCTGCTTACTGCCTGGTGTTGGCAGAAGAGGAAACTGCGGAGCAAAGCGGCGGAGAAGCGGCAGAATGGCTGGAGCGCTTTACCCTCGAACATGACAATTTTCGTGCGGCCCTGGATTGGCTCATAGAAACGGGAGAGTCGGAGTGGGGCCTGCGTCTTGGCGCTGCCTTATTCAGGTTTTGGGAGATGCGCGAGTTTCTCGCGGAGGGCAGAAGCCGGTTGGGCAAGCTGCTGAACCTTCCACGAGCTGCGGCGCCCACGAAAGCGCGTGCGCGTGCGCTTTTTGCCGCAGGAGTGCTCGCAGTTGATCAAGGCGACTTCCCCTCAGCGGATGTGCTCATTAGAGAAAGTCTGGAAATTATGCGTCAGCTGGGGGACAAGCAGGGGACTGCGGTCTCCCTGAACGCGCTGGCCGTCAATGCACGGGACATAGGTGACGTTCCGGTTGCACGCGCTCTATTTGAAGAAAGCTTGTTGCGGTGGAGAGAGGTGGGGGACCAGAAAGCAATAGCGCGTTCTCTAAGTAACCTGGCCAATGTGGTCAAATTGCAGGGCGACTATGCTCAAGCGCGCTCATTGTACGCCGAGTGTCTCTCAATGTTTGAAGAACTGGGCGATCGCATCGGCGTCGCCTGGTCGATGAACTACCAAGGAGACGTGGCCCGGGATCAAGGCGACTCGGCGGCCGCGCAGACCTTGTACGAACAGGCTTTGGCAATCTTTCGAGACCTCGATGACCGCTGGGGTGTTGCCGGCACTTTAGCTGATCTCGGAAGCCTCTCAAGAGAACAGGGGAATTATTCCCGAGCGCGTTCCCTGTATCAGGAGAGTATCAAGATCTTTCAGGAGCTGGGCCATAAACGCGGAATTGCGCGCCTGCTGGAGTGTTTTGCGTATGCCGCCGCTGGCAAACTCGAAGCCGAGCGGGCTCTGCGGCTGGCGGGGGCTGCGGCTGCGCTGCGGCAGAATATTTGCGCCCCGCTCNCGGGCTCTGCGGCTGGCGGGTGCTGCGGCTGCGCTGCGGCAGAATATTGGCGCCCCGCTCAAGCCCGCGGAACAGATCAAGTTGGAAGCGGCTCTGGAAACGCCAAGGCAAGTACTGAGCCGCACTGCATGCCACACTGCTTGGTCCGAGGGATTGGCTATGCCAGTTGAGCAAGCGATTGAAGAAGTGCTGAAGTTCGAGACTACTCCGAGTTCCTGTTGAACCCCGGGACGACCCTGGTTTTTCGAAGGCAATCCGCAGCGTTTCGCAGGCTCAATCGCTCACTCAGCGCTGGACGGGTCGAGGAGTCGGCGCACGGCGGAGATGCGATTGGCAGGAATGCCCACGCGCTTGGCGTGTTCCTGGATGGTTTGCTCGTCGGGCGAGAGGTAGACGCAGTACACTTTGTCGCCGGTTACGTAGCTATGGAGCCACTGGATTCTAGTACCCATTTCCTTCAAAACGTTGACCGATTTTTGGGAGACTTCGCGCAACTGGGCGTCGGATAGATTTCCCGCGTCCGGGATCTCGCGTTCGATGACGAACTTGGGCATGGACCTCCCTGATTTGCAGCAAATGCTAGCATGCAGATGGAACGGTTTCAAGAACACCTGGCCGAAGCTGTCCAGTTCGCTGAAAAATGGCGGAAAATTCAACAGAACGAGGTCATCATGGATATTCGATCGCTTCAAAAGCCGTTGAAAGACCAATACCGCAGCAACCCAAAGGCCTCGCGAATCAGACTCACGGCGAAAGGAGGGCAGACGGATGCCCCCGTGGCATGCTCGGTCGACCTCGGGCGGGCCATCTATAACGCCGAGGCCCACAAGGGAGTCGGAGGTGCCGGTACTGGCGCCTGTTCCGGTGACCTCTTGCTCGGGGCCTTGGCAGCCTGCGCCCAGATCACTTGTCAGATGGTGGCGGCGGCCATGGGCATCCCAACCGAACGCATTGAAGTCACCGTGGAGGGAGACCTCGACCTCAGCGGTACTCTTGGCATATCAAAGGACGTGCCCGTCGGGTTTGAGAGCATTCAGCTTCATTTTGATGTTGCTGCGCCTAAGGCCACAGCAGAACAACTGCGCGCATTGCAAGAGAAAACCGAACAGTATTGCGTCGTGATGCAGACCCTGGTGCAACCGCCGAGATTGCACACCGAGTGGGCACATAACGATTGAGAGCCGTCCTTTATAACGCGTCACATCTCGACGAACGACGGCCCTCGCAATCAAAGCCTCACTCCAAAATAACCTTCGTGTCCATCGTCCTTGATTTGCGCTTCCCACTAGGAGGACGATTCCGGCATGAATTCTGAATTCGGCCCTGCCGTGGCATTGGATTGCAACTCCTTGGCTTCCATCGGAATGGAGTTTTGTTAGACGCTCTTAGCACGGGGGAAGGAGAACTTTTCGTGGGCGCGTCAGAATGACGAGTGCTAACCGCTAACTGCTCATTGCTAACTGCTGTTTTTCAGTACTTCACAATCGCCGCAAACGATTTCGCATCGAGAGATGCACCTCCGACCAGGGCTCCGTCAATTTCTTCTTCTGCCATTAGTTCCGACGCGTTGTCCGGTTTGACCGATCCCCCATAGAGAATTCGCAGACGGTTGGCAAATTCTTCGCCGAAAATATCGTTGGCCTGCTTGCGGATCACGGCATGGGCCTCGGCCGCCAACTCCGGAGTCGCGGTCTTGCCCGTTCCAATCGCCCACACCGGCTCATAGGCCACAACCAGCTTGGCGGCTTTTTTCGCCGAGATCGCGTGAAACGCCCGCATGCACTGCCGGCGGAGAACATCATCGGTAAGCCCGGCCTCGCGTTCTTCGAGCACCTCCCCCACGCAACAGATCGGCGTGAGCCCTGCCTCGAGCGCGGTTTTCAGCCGCAGGTTCACCGTGTCATCCGTTTCCCCAAAGTATTGCCGACGCTCCGAGTGTCCGACGATCACGTGCGTCACTCCCAGACACAGAAGCATGGGAGCGGAGATTTCCCCCGTATAAGCCCCTTCCGCCTTCCAATGCACATTCTGCACGCCGATCGCGACGTTGCTTCCGCGGATCGCCTCAATCGCGATCGCCACATCCGTGTAAGGCGGGCAAACCACGATCTCGTCGCGGTCATGGCCGGCAACGAGCGGCAGAAAATCGCGGAAATATTCGCGAGTTTCGTCGGGAGTCTTATTCATCTTCCAGTTGGCGGCAATGAGTTTCTTTCTCATGCGGCGATTCTCTCAATTCTTAAAGGGGATATAGCACCAGACTGATGCAACTTCTCTGCAGCGGCTGCGTAGGTGCGAAGTGTTCCGGCGTCGAAGAAGACGAACCGAACGTGTTTCACTTGGTTCGCCGCTTCAAGAGCGGAAACAGTGGCGGGAATTGCTGTAAGCGCCGCCTCTACGACCGGGTATCCGAATGCGCCCGTGGAGATCGCCGGAAACGAGAGCGAGGCAATCGCANTGCTCGTCGGCCACTCGAATCGATTCGCGATAGCAACTGGCCAAAGTTTCCGCTTCGCCACGCCGCCCATCGTCATAAACCGGTCCCACGGTGTGTATCACATACTTGGCCGGCAAGCGACCTCCGGTCGTGATCACAGCCTTGCCGGCCGGCAGGCGATGAATCTGCGCTACGATGCGCTTACATTCCTCGAGAATCGCCGGGCCCCCGGCGCGGTGAATCGCGCCATCCACGCCGCCCCCACCCAGTAGCGACGAGTTGGCGGCGTTCACGATCGCGTCAGTTGTTTCCTTGGTGATGTCGGCCGGCCCATCGAGATCCAACAGCTTGTCGCCCTTCAGAACCAGCCGCAGCGTGAAATCGGGCACCGGAACCTCCGCAGGCGCTCTAGCGTTTGTCGGTGAGCGCTTCCACTCCCGGCAGCTTCTTTCCTTCAAGGAACTCCAGCGACGCCCCGCCACCGGTCGAGATGTGAGTAATCTTATCGGCCACACCCGCGGCGTGAACGGCAGCCACTGAGTCTCCGCCGCCCACAATCGAAGTGGCCCCGGCATTCTCCGCTACCGCCTGTGCGATCTTGAACGTTCCCCGCGAGAATCCCGGAATCTCGAACACGCCCATCGGCCCGTTCCATACGATCGTGCGAGCTCGAGAAATCTCTTCCGCGAACAATTCGATCGTCCTCGGACCAATATCGAGCGCCATACGATCGGCCGG
>OCOJ01014771.1_pt2 | contig 12827 bp, 9 predicted proteins | sample 1539251 | NCBI WGS metagenome assembly OCOJ01 (sample SAMN01911457, study PRJEB22624) | soil metagenome | biome: Soil | place: Malaysia | collected 2012-04-30 | depth RA_metagenome m
GGAAAAGGGAACTGCACCACGAAACGAATCCGCCTCAAAAAAGCGGAGTCCAAAGCGTTTTTCATATTCGTCGTCAGAATGGCGAGGCCGCGATAAGCCTCCATGCGCTGCAACAGATAGCTAATCTCGATGTTGGCGTACCGGTCGTGGCTGTCTTTTACGTCGCTGCGCTTTCCAAACAGCGCGTCGGCCTCGTCGAACAGGAGAATGGCGCCGCCCTCTTCCGCCGCATCGAACACACGCCGCAAGTTTTTCTCTGTTTCTCCGATGTACTTGCTGACTACGGACGAGAGGTCGATCCTGTAGACATCCAGCCGCAGATCATTGGCCAGGACTTCCGCCGCCATCGTTTTGCCCGTGCCGCTCGTCCCCGCGAACAGCGCGCTGATGCCCAACCCGCGCGTTCCTTTCGCAGAAAACCCCCAACCTTCGTAAACCTGCGCGCGATGCCGCACGTGCGTCACGATGTGCCGCAGAATTTGCATCTGCGGCTCGGGAAGCACCAGGTCCTCCCAGCCGTGCGTCGAGTCGATGCGTTGCGCCAGATCGGCAAGCCGCGGGCGCGTATGCAGCCTGCAGGCGTCCCACAACCGGCGGCCCATTTGCCCCGCGTCCGCTTGCTGTTCGCCTTCAGGAATCCTTTCAGCGAAGGCTTCTGCAACCGCCGACCGCACCCCGGAGGCATTGATGTAGAACTGCGAAACCAACCCGCCTAACTCGCCGTTCAGCTCCGCTGCTGTTGGGCCGAGCGCCTCCTCCCAGATTCCTCTCTGCTCTTCCGCCTTTGGCCGAAACACGCGAAGCAAAAGAGCTACCCGTTGCGTGGGAACGCGGCGCTCGCGGCACGCCACAATGAGCGGCGCATCCAGCGATTCTGTCAATCGGCTCAGGGCCCGGTCGCGAGCGGCATCGTTCGAGTCGAGTTCGTTTCCATCTACGCACAAGACAACTCCGCTCAAAGCTGACTCTCGCTCCCACAGTCGAACGAACGCTTCGAGCTCCCTCGGATTGACGGTTAAGTTGGCGGAGTGAAGAAGAACGGCGCGAAGGCCCAAAGCACTCGCTGCAGCCGACGCGATGGATAGTTTTCCCCAGTCATCTTCACCGCACAAAAGGACCACGGGCAATGTTCCTCCCGGGCTTGGCCGGCGCCATTGCTCGACAATCTGCTCCGCAAGCCGATCCTGCGATGGCACGAGTTCGCTGCCAACTGGCAAAGGCTCGATCAGTCCCGCCAGCCGGTCATCCAGGTGATCTACGCCCCCCAGAAAATGAAGAACACGCTCATCGATTCGTAATGGCGCAGCTACCAATGAGCTGTTGCTCCCTACTTCCACCAACGACCATCTCCGCAGCGGTGCCCTAGGAGACAAAGCGCTCCAATGCGGCTCCGCCAAGGCTGCGAGTGCCAAACTGAAGGTGGCATGCCGACGCTGGGAATCTCCTTGTGCTGCCGCGCACAAAGCTCCGAAAGCCGGATCGAGCTCTACTCCCGCGCACAAAAGCAGCAGCTCGCTTTCAAACGCAGAAAGGCCAAGCACCGCACACAGCCGGTCGATTGCGGATGGCTCAGGCAGAGCGGCCGCGGCCTGTTCCAGTGCTGCTTGTGCCGCGTCGCAGTCGTCAGAGATTTTCTCTGCCTGACCAGCTGCTCGTGCAACATGTCGCTCGAGCTTATTTCGCAGAACCGCCAGCTTGGCGACGAGGTATCGCTGGTTCGCTTCCACCCAGTTGTTGTTCGCCCGCGTCATCACGTCACGACTACCGTTGGCCCGTTGAAGAGCTTGGTTGCGTTATCCACGGTCAGAGCGGAGGCCGCTCCATCAATACTCAGCCGGACGATGTACGTGGCCCCCGGAACCCCCTTGATGGGAAAGGTGATTGAAGAAGTCGCAGCAGGCCGCCCGGTCGACGAAAAACTAAAAGCCTGTTGCGCCACGCCTGGCAAGGAATTCAACAACAACTCCGCTCTCTGCCGAGGCCCGATGGCCGGCTGCAGCGTGATCGTGACCGCGGGTGCCGGTGTGGGCGAATAGCTGATGGTATTGATCTTGGGCGTAAGGATGAACACACCTAGATTCGATTGAAAACCCTTGTGCGGCTCTTGGTTGGTTCCGAGATTGAGTGGATGGACCACCTGCACGGTCTGCACGCCTGCCATAACACCGGCTGGCAGCCCCACCACCAGTTGCTCGTCCGAATTCGCTGTTGGTGTCGGCGCGTCCATGCCGCTGATCTTTACGCCCACGCCTTTGGCGTTCAGGCTCTGTCCGTTGATCGTCAATGTGGCCATCGGCGACATTTCCAGGATTTGCGGTTCCACACTGCTAATCACCGGCAAGCCCAACGTATGGACAAACACGGCCGGGGAAAGCACCGGCAGCGCTTTTTGCGGCAGCATGTCCGGCTGAATCAAAACAACCGAAGCCTGGTAGGCAATCGAAAGCGAGTAAGGTGTTTGCACCATGACAGACCATAGCTTTGACAGCTCTTCAAGGCTCAGCGGAAGAGGAGCGAACTTCACTAGCTCGATGGAATCCGCCAAATCCGAGGCTTTTAAGTACTCGTCCGCCGTGTGCGGATAGCGGGCGTGGCCAATCAAATCCCGAATGGAATCGCGGCTCAAAACAGGCTGCGAGTGAATCGCGCTCACCGTGCTCCCTAGCAATCTCTGCGGCACAAGTTCGCCTTCGTTTCCATAGAAGCTAATGAGGTAATGCAGATCGAGCGCCGCTTGCGGCTTTTCCATGAGCGTGCCGTCGGAGCGCCGTGTGGGCGCATCGGCATTCCGGTACGCGGCATTTTGCGAAACTTGGTAAAGGTACAGGTTCACGCGCGGGTCGGTTCCTGCGACCGCCGGAGCATCGGGAGCTTTGGTGCTGACCTGCGCGCCGGAAACGGCCGCTTGCGCCGAAGACTGAATCAACTGCGCCATGGTGGCCGTCACCGTGGCAATAGCCAGAAAGTTGCTCATCGCTGGCCTGCCTTGCGCTGCTTCAAGTATTCTTCGAGGGAAACGGCTGCTGGCTTGCCGGTACTTTTGCTGCGAGTTGATGTTTCGCGCGAGGGCAAAATGGCCCGCACATCTACTCGCCCAATCGTTACTCGGATGTTTCGCGTTGTAGGCAACTCGCAGTGCGTTCCTCCTTGGTCTTGCTGGGTGTTCAACTCCTGGTGCGAAATTGGCAACAGACTCGGCGCCATGCGAGTTTCACTTCGGGGATGCTCCAAAGGGCTGTTGGCGGCCGGTACTTGCGCGCGTGTTCCGCTCGTGGCTTTCGGTCTTGTTTGCTCTTGTCCATATGGTTTCGCGTCGTTTGAACGAGACACAGTTTCACCGTGCCAAGCGCCATTCACGTGCGTCGAAGGCCTCTCCGCGAAGTGCAGAGCAAGTTCATGTTCAGGGGCGCCCAATGAAACCGGACTTGTCAGCGGGGCTGATTCAGGGGGAATCTTCTCCAGAGAATCGGGAGCCTTCTCAACTCTGAGCGGAAGGGTCGTGGTTCGCGGCTCAAACTCCTGGCGTTCACGGCCACTGGACTCGTGAGGCGCGCGCGCTTCCGCCCAAACTTGCGGTGCCTCGAATGATTTTTTCTCGGGAGTATGAAGTGTCTTTTCCTCTGCAACAGCAGGCCCCTGCGCAAAAATAGGCGCGGTCAGCGGGCGAACCGCCGGCGCGGTTCCGTTCGAACGGGCGATCAGCCGCGTGAAGAAATCAGGCATAGCCCACCAACTCCAGATAAGCTTGGCGCCGCCGGGGGCTCAGCGTGAACACTTCGCGCTCGGTCCAGCCGTAAGCGCTCGCTAGAACGTGGACTTCCAGCAGCAGACGGCGCGCCAGCGTCTCGATCTCTTTCGCGAGGAAACAGCCAATATCCAGCAACAGTTGCCAACTGTGTCCGCAAACTGGACAATCGAGGTTTACAAGGGATTCCGCCATCGGCTCGTTTTCACACAGTTTCCTTGCAGCCTCTTCAATCAGCTCATCCGGGAGCGAATCAAAGTCCACGTTCTCGGTATTCACGATGCATTGTCTTGCCAGTGCCCGCCGCCCTTCCTCTTCTGGCAAGTTGATGACATCGAACAAATCGCGGCTCCTCGGCATGCGCAGTTGCACCCGCAAATCCCCTTTCTCAAAAGCGTAGCTGCCTGCGCCGGCCTCTCCGGTCGTGCCTAAATCCTTCGTTCGAACTGCGAACTCCAGGCTTGCCCCGCAGCTCGGGCAATCGGCCCGGCCTTCCAGTTTTGGTCCCAACGTCTGTTCGCGAAGCTCCAGCAGCCATGCGTCACGCTCGCTGACTGTCAGATTCGCCAGTGTCTCGCGGTCGGATTCGGGAAACGCCGCGTGCAGAAGGGTTAGCGCCTGCTCGAGCGGGTTCTGATCCTGCAAGGCCTCGAAGGTTCGAACGAGGTCACTGGCCGTCAATACGCGCATGAATTAGCTCGCGGGAATGGTAAAGCTCGGCTCGCTCGGCTCCGTCACAGAGAGATCCCGTTCCCAGCCTTCGTTTTCCAGCTTGATATGCTGAATGGCTACGGCATTGGCATTAGCGTCGAGGTCCGGCAGCGCTTGATATTCCGAAACCCAGCAGCGGTAAATGTTGTAGGCAACTACCTTTTGCCCGGCTTCGTTGTACATCTCCAGGATGATGTCTTTGCGAAAATCTTTCAGTGAAACTTCCGCGCCAAGCCCCGCGCCGAAGTCCCACACTTTGTTCGCCCACTTTTCGAACTCCGTGTCGTGCGTCACGCCGCGTTCCAGCGTCACCGCATCGAACTCAGTCCTTCCGGGCGATTTGCGCGTGCTCGAGGGATCTCCGCCTTCCCGGTGTTTCACCACCTCAGTCGTTCGCTTCAAGCCGCTGACTTTGCTGATTCCGGCGACGTAGCGCCCATCCCACTTCACTCGAAACTTGAAGTTCTTGTACGGATCGAATCGCTGCGTGTTTACGCTGAATTGCGCCATTCCATCCTCCTTATGCGGCTACTTGGCCGGCAAGCTGTTGAATCTGGATAATGACGAACTCGGCGGGCTTCAGCGGCGCAAAGCCCACAATGATGTTCACCACCCCCAGATTGATGTCGTTTTGTGTGGTTGTTTCGCTGTCGCACTTCACCAGGTAAGCTTGTTGCGGGGTGCTTCCCTGGAACGCTCCCTGCCGGAACAGGTTGTGCATGAAAGCCCCGACGTTCAGCCGAATCTGCGCCCAGAGCGGTTCGTCATTCGGTTCGAACACGACCCATTGCGTTCCGCGGTACAGGCTTTCTTCAATGAACAGCGCCGTTCTTCGTACGGGAATGTATTTCCACTCCGAAGCCAGCCGGTCGTCCCCGAGCAGGGTGCGCGAACCCCACACGACGTTGCCTGCCGAAGGAAGGGTGCGCAGGCAGTTCACTCCCAGCGGATTCAATTCGCCGTTCTCAAGATCCGTCATTCCCACGCTTAGCTGCGGGATGCCGACAAGACCGGCGTCGAGTCCGGCCGGCGCCTTCCACACGCCGCGCTGCGCATCCGTGCGCGCGAAAATACCCGCCACGGCCCCACAAGGTACAAGAGTCCCAAGGCTGTTGTTGTGCAGTGGGTCGGGCTCATCAACGCGGGGGAAGAAGAGCGCGGCATTAGCCGCAAACGGCCCAATTGCGATACTTGTCAGGAGCGTGCTGACGCCGGCCTTCGCTTGATCGACTGTCGTCCAAGTGCTCGGCGCGTCGATTAGCAACATCGCGCGGCGGTCATTGCAAAGTGTTGCCGCGCTCGTGATTAGCCCAGTATCGACGTCATCTGTCGACGTGTAGGGCGGAATGCAAAGAATGTTGAACAGATCCGTGTTCAGCAGTGCGTAGATTCCTTGCTTGGCGCTTTGCAGAGTTCCACCGTCGAAATCAGTCTCTACAAGCGCGCTTCCGTCTGCGCCCGAGTTTGCTGAAGCGGGAGTGTTTGCGTTTGAGTCGGTCCAGATGGTCTTCCCGGCGGCGGGAGCGTTGTTAGCCGTGGGCACTCCGGAGAGCGTCGCGCCTGTGGCTATCTTCACCAGCGTTGATTCGATGGGCAGCACCTTGTCAATCCGCCGCGGGCTGTCTTTCACTGTCAGGTTTCGGTAACTCTCCGTGACCCCTGTGTTGAAGTCCCGCACATACAGATTGAAGAGATCGGCTACAGTTAGGCCCCACTGTGTCGCTAGGTCGGCTGATACGGCGCTCGCGTTGGACGCTCCTGTCTCGACAACGGAGTGCAACGCGTTTCCCCACGAGCCTTCGCTGGCCGCCAACAGGCTTTTCGCCGGAAATCCTCCTCCTATTGGCAAGTCCGCGGCTGTCGCGTCCGTATGAATGAGCCGGACTATGACCGCCGTCGTGCCTCCGTTCTGATAGAAGTCGCGCACCGCGTAGCCCATCTTGCTATTGACCCACAGCCCCCCGAAGATGCGCTGGAAGTCCCCATAGCTTGTGATCGTGGTGGGCACGTTCACCGGGCCGCGCGCAGCTCGCCCCACAAAAGCCGCAATGGACGTCGCCACTCCCGTTATCGTTCGAACTGCACTTGGAATTTCTTCGATATAGACTCCCGGATACGTCGGCGTTACAGGCATAGCGGGCATCCTTTCTTCATTCAGCTCATTAATACTCGGATCGCTGAGACGACAAAGTCATTGCGCCAGCGGCTCAACTTCGCGGCGGATCACTGATTCCGCTCCCTACGATGAGCCTTAGCTTTTCCACCGGAACAACCACGGTGCGCTCCTGTATGACGCGCACCACCGCAAACACTCGAGAAACGCCGCCGGCGTCGGAAAAGTCCAGCACCGTGCCGTCCAGTTCCGTACTTGCGGAGAAGGCGGCAAGCATTTCCTCCGGTGCCGGCAGGTACAAGTCCGCCACCCGGAACGCCACTCGGTCTCCTTTGTTCGTGCTCGCACCTTCAAGTTCGATGGCTGGGGCGTACTCCCAAGGGCCGACGATCACTGGCATGTGGCGGGCCATAGAAACGGAGCCACGTCCGCTCGTGAATGTGAATTCGCGTGCAGCTCGAAACCGGCAGTAATCGTGGGGCTTAACTCTCTGGGACACTTGGGGAAAGGAGTCGGTGGCCTCATAAAAGAGCCAAGGCGATTCGGCCGACTCCATGCAATACTCCGCAGTATCGCGGTTCCTGAGTAGCTACTGGCTTGCATGGCCAGGCAGCGCTGTACGCTTCCTAAGTCGTGGTCTGTCTAGCTGTTCCCGGTCTGAGTGCAGGCGACTGCAAAGGGTCGCGCACGCGCTGCAAGGAATTTCAGCGTCTCGATGGGCGTGAGGCCATTCTAATTAGGCAGGAGAATGCCGATGCAGATTGTAAGCGCGAATCTTGTGATACAACGTCCGCTCGCTGGTGCGAAGCTGTTTGGCCAGTTGGCGCCTCGTTTGGCCGCCGCTCTGCAAGGCCGTTTCCAGCACGTTCTTCTCGATTTGTCGAAGCACTTGCGCGTAGGGAAGTCCGCGCTTGGAAATTGCCTCCCACAGCGCCAGCGCCGCGTCGATCAGCGGGTCGCGCTTTGAATCGCTGTCTTCGCGAGTCAATTGCGCCCGCCAGTCTTCCAAAGTCAGCGAAATCCCCTCCGTCTTGACGAAGAGCATGCGCTGAACAGCATTCTCGAGCTCGCGCACGTTTCCGGCAAAAGACTGCGTTTCGAGGTGGCGCAACAGTTCCGGTTCAATTTCCTCAATTGGCTGGTAGAGGTGGCGATAGAGCGCCGCGAACTTTAGCATGAGTTCCGGCAGGTCGGTTAGCCGCTCGCGGAGGGGAGGCAAAGAAAACCGGATTACGTCCAGCCTGTAATACAGGTCGGTTCGAAACCGATTCTGCAGCACCAGCGGTCTCAACGGCTGGTTCGAAGCGGCAATAATCCGCACGTCGACGCGCGTCTCGTGATCCGCTCCAACGGCGCGCACTGTATTTCTTTGAATAACGTCCAAGAGCTTGGCTTGAAGTGGGAGCGGCAGATCGTTGATGTCATCCAAAAGCAGCGTGCCGCGGTTCGCCGCCTGAAAGAGGCCCTGGCGGTCGGAGACAGCTCCCGTGAAGGCCCCGCGGCTGTGTCCGAAGAATTCGCTCTCGGCGAGTCCATCCGTAATTGCACTGCAATTGATTGTAACAAACGGCCCCGAGCGCCGTTTCTGATCTAGTTGGTGGATGGCTCGCGCTAGAATCTGTTTGCCGGTGCCTGTTTCTCCTTCGATCAGGATCGTCGCATCGCTGACATAAGCCGCTTTCCGGACTTGCCGCAGCATCGGCGTCATCGTTTCGGACACCGTGACAAACCCCAGGTCGCGGAAAACGCGGCGAAGCTCTTCATCCGACATTGCGGGAAGCGGCATAGCGCAGGCCGAACCGCGGAACTCCGTCCTGAGGCGGGTGGGTTATTCAAGCATGGCGTCAGTCCGTTGTAAACCCAAGTCGGCGCTCGGCTGTGGAAAAGCCGGCTTCAGCCGATTGGGATGACCCCGCACTCCCTCTGCCTGCTGGAACGACAGGCCCCGCCTCCTTGAGTCAATGGTGACGCGAATGCCGAAATCGTTTCAGTGAGACTGCCGAAAGGAATTCAACTAATGGGCGGCTTCGCTTCGGCGTTGCCTTTGGATTTCCGCGAGGAAACTCTTGCCATGCCAGATCGCTGCGCCGAAATTCTCCGCGACAGTCTGCCCCATGTCTGCCAGCGTTTCCCGCACACCGAGATTGACGCCGGCACCTCTGCCCGGCGAATACGCAAGGATGGGCACGTATTCGCGAGAATGGTCCGTAGTCGGCCAGCGAGGATCCGGGTCGCAGCCGTGGTCGGCGGTTATGAGCAACAAATCGGAAGCGGTGAGTAGCTTCACGAACGGGCCCAGCAAGCGGTCGAATTCTTCCAAAGATTGCGCGAAGCCTTCGACGTCCTTTCTGTGGCCATACAGCATGTCGAAATCGACGAGGTTGGAGAAGATCAGCCCGCGCTTTCTTTCGCGCAACGCCACAGTCAACTTCTCCATGCCATCGGCGTTGCTTTTCGTGGTGACGTAGTCTTCCACGCCGCGGCCGTTATAGATATCGTGAATCTTTCCGACGCCAAACACCGGGACGTGCCGTTCGGCGAGCACATCCAGCAGCATCGGGCGAGGGGGATCGACGGCATAGTCGTGACGGCGCGGTGTGCGCACAAAATGTCCCGTGGTGCCTGTGAATGGACGGGCTATGACGCGACCGACGCGGTGAGGGCCGTCGAGCAGCTTCCGCGCAATTTCGCACATCTGATACAGCTCGTTAATCGGGATAACGTCCTCGTGGGCAGCGATTTGAAACACGCTGTCGCCTGACGTGTACACAATCGGCTTGCCCGTTCGAACGTGCTCTTCGCCAAGTTCCTTGATGATTTCGGTTCCGGAGGCGGGCTTGTTTCCCAAAGTTTCGCGGCCAATCTGCTTCTCGAACGCCGCGATCAATTCTTTTGGAAAGCCATTCGGATAAACAGGGAAAGCCTGGTCAAGCCACACGCCGGCCATCTCCCAATGGCCGTTGGTTGTATCCTTCCCCGGCGAGCGAGTTATTCCCTTGCCATATGCACCAACAGGAGTCGGCGCGGGATTTAAATGCCTGAGCGGGGCAATATTTGCCAGCCCGATCTGTACGAGATTTGGCAAAGTCAGCGGCCGCGATTCAGCAATGTGCCCCAGAGTATTACGGCCAACGTCGCCGTAGTCCGCGGCGTCAGGCAATTCGCCAATGCCGACGCTATCCAGCACAATCCATACGACTCGTTCGAACGCCGCCATTTACTTGCCTCTTCTCTGCATGAGAACTCTAGCACAAACGGCTGACTGCGCTTCCGTGCCACGCCGACAGGCGGTTGACCATCCTCGGCAGCGCGGCTATTCTGTCTTTGATCGGTCCTTGCCTTCCGCTGAACTTTTTTTCTTCCGCATGCGTAGTACAGAGAGAAGAGGTGTGTGATGGCAAACGGTGGCAGTCCGCGTCGCTCTTCTTTGGTCTTCCCCATTCTGCTGATCGCTGTTGGGGTACTCATTCTCTATGCCAACTGGAGGCCTGACTTCGATCCCTGGCCGGTTCTCTGGACGTATTGGCCTCTTATCCTCATCTTTATAGGGTTGGGAAAAATCTGGGATACTACGCGCCGGCGCCAAAACCCGGACGCCCCCCCAAGCAGTTTTTCTGTGGGCACAACGGTCGGCGCCGTCGCCTTCGTACTTGTCTTGGCCATTCTTTTTTGGCACGGAAGGGACTTCACGCGGCGCCACGGCGGCTCCGTATACGCGATGCAGCACCAAACGCGCACCGTGGACGCGCAGGGTGCAAAATCTGTCCACGTATCCATCGACATGGGTGCCGGCGAACTGACCATAAATTCCGGCTCGAGTCACTTGCTCGATGCGGACTTCGACTATCGCCTGTCCTCCGGCGCGCCAACCGTGAATTACTCAGTCTCCGGCACGTCTGGGAGCCTGGACATCGCCCAGCAGGATTCTGGCTCGCACGTCTCGACAACTTCCGACAATCACTGGACCCTTCAATTCGCGAACGATATCCCGCTCGAACTCAAGATCAATATGGGCGCCGGGCGTGGCAATCTGCATCTGCGCGATCTTTCCTTGACGCGGCTGAATCTCGACATGGGTGCGGGCCAGGTGGACGTCGACCTCACCGGCGAGCGAAGGTCGGACCTCAACGCGGACATCGAAGGGGGAGTCGGCGAAGCCAACATTCGCTTGCCGAAAAACGTCGGAGTCATTGTTAACGCTTCCGGCGGAATCGGCACGATCGACACGCATGGTCTCAAACACGATGGCGATCAGTACATCAACGATGCCTATGGGAAAGCGCCGGCTACCATTCACCTCAGAGTGGAAGGCGGCGTTGGCCGCATCAACTTAACGCAGGAACCATAAGAACGCGCAAAACCCACATCCAAAAGCGCCGTTTGCGCCGCTTTTCCGCGAGCCTTATAATTTAGAGTTTAGCCAGTGCGAGTCGAGCGCGCTGTCTGAGCTTCCCCTTGGCCACCAAAGAACTCACTCCGGCGATCAGCGAACAAGAGGCTATCCGAGTCCGCGGAGCCCGCGTCCACAACCTCCGCGACATTACCGTGGAAATCCCGCATAACGCCATCACGGTGGTCACCGGCGTGAGCGGTTCGGGCAAGTCTTCTTTGGCTTTCGACACCATCTATGCCGAAGGACAACGCCGCTACGTCGAATCTCTTTCCGCATACGCGCGGCAATTTCTTGAGCGCATGGAGAAGCCGGACGTCGATGAAATTTCCGGCATAGCTCCTGCGGTGGCGATTCGCCAGAAGAATTCGACGAGGAACCCGCGCTCCACGGTGGCCACCTCGACCGAGATTTACGATTACCTTCGCTTGCTCTTTGCGCGCTGCGGGCAGACATTTTGCATCAAGTGCGGGGCGGCAATTCGCCGCGACAGCCCCGATGAAATCGCCACCCGCATTCTGTTGCTTGCGCCAGGCCGGCGCTTCTACGTCATGTATCAACTCCGAATTGCGCAACAGGAAGCGGCAGCGGGACCGCGCCGCAATAACAAGAAGAGAGCAGCACCCCCGTCCCCCGAAGTCCTAAAACAAGCGCTGGCTGATATTCAAAAGCGCGGCTTCAATCGCCTGTATCAAGAGGGCCGCGTGCATGAATTCTCTTCGCCGGAGACGCTTCTGGATGTCGATTTCGCAAAACCGGTCTATGTGCTTGTCGATCGATTGGCTGTCAATCCAGAATCACGCTCGCGGCTGACGGACTCCATAGAGATTTGTTATCGCGAAGGCCACGGCGAAGCCATAGTGGAATTTATCGCTGATACGGCCGCCAATCCCGGCGAACGGCTTGCCTTCAACGAACGATTCGAATGCAAGAACGACGGCACGCTCTACCAGGACCCTGAGCCGCGCCTTTTTTCCTTCAATAATCCCTACGGCGCCTGCCCGCGCTGCCAGGGATTTGGTAACACTATCGATTTCGATTTGAATCTCGTTGTCCCGGACTCCAGCAAGTCTCTGGATGAGGGCGCAATCGAACCTTGGACGAAGCCTCGCTACCGTGCCCTGTTGCAGGAAGCGAAAAAGTGGGCGCGCGCCCGCGGCATTCCGACGAATGTTCCTTGGCGCCAGCTCTCCGTGGAACACCGGCGCTTGATCCTCGAAGGCGATCCCGAAAACGATTTCAAAGGCGTCAAAGGCTTTTTTGATTGGCTCGAACGCAAGAAATACAAACTTCATATCCGCGTGTTCCTGAGCCGCTATCGCGGTTACGCGACTTGTCCTGATTGTGGCGGCACGCGCCTTCGCGCCGAAGCCCGCGCTGTGCGCGTTGCGGATCGGTCCATCACGGCTGTCTGCAAGCTGACCGTAAAAGAGGCGCGCGCGTTTTTTTCTTCGATAACGCTCAGCGAAGCGCAGACCAAAGTCGCGGAGAAAATCCTCGAAGAAATTCGCACGCGCCTGCAGTTCCTAGACGAAGTTGGCCTCGACTACCTAACTCTCGACCGGCTTACGTCTACGCTCTCTGGCGGTGAATCCCAGCGCATTCAGCTTGCTACGTCCCTAGGCTCGCACTTGGTTGGCGCGCTCTATGTTCTCGACGAGCCTTCCATCGGGCTTCATCCCCGCGATACGCAACGGCTCATCGACATCCTGAAATCGTTGCGCGATCTTGGCAACACGGTTCTCGTCGTCGAACACGACCCGGATACCATATGCGCCGCCGACCATGTAATCGACCTCGGTCCGGGTGCCGGAGAACTTGGCGGGAACGTGCTTTTTTCCGGCCGCTATCAGGCGATGCTCGCCGAG
>OCOJ01008925.1_pt1 | contig 12822 bp, 14 predicted proteins | sample 1539251 | NCBI WGS metagenome assembly OCOJ01 (sample SAMN01911457, study PRJEB22624) | soil metagenome | biome: Soil | place: Malaysia | collected 2012-04-30 | depth RA_metagenome m
GACGGATTCAAACGGGCCGCAATAAAAAACGCTGAAGGCAAGCAACAGGCTGCGATTCTTGAGGCTGAAGGACAACGACAGGCAACGATTAAGGTCGCTGAAGGTGATGCAGAAGCAACGAGACTCAGGAACGAGGCCTTAACCAAATACTTCAAAGAATCAGCGATAACGTTCAAACAGCTCGAAACAGTCGCGACTGCACTTGAACGCAACTCAAAGATCATTGTACCACAGGGCAACACGATATCGTTAATCCTCAGCGAACTCGACAGCGCACGGAAACTCATCCCTGTGCCTGCCCTCGAGCCGTCCAGAAAAGCTGGTCAAGGATCCAAGTAAGACAGCGAAATGACCCTATTTGATTTTAATGTTCCGATGCGTGTGCATGCATATCTAGACTAACACAATTTCTAACGACCGAACAACGGCAGTATTCTGACCCTAGCTCCAGGACGGTTGAGGATTCTTTCTTTTCCATCGTTTTCTTGAAGGCTTGTTGTTCTCGTATATTGTGGCGATTGTTTCGTCAACGCCTAGTTCAAACAGAATGTACCTTTTCCGCAGTTGGCCGCTAATGGTTCTCCCTTATTCGCCTGTAGGCTTCAGTTAGATTGAATTTAGTAGCCTCGTACTCGGAACGCAGTTTCGCATAGTCAGCGCGAAGTCGCTCAGTTTCTTCTCGTTCTTTGTTGAGTTGTTCATGAGCGAGAGCCAAACTTGTTTCTAGCGTCTCCGTCCTAATCTTGAGTGCCTTTTGATCTGCAAAGGCGTCGGTGGTTTTTTCCATAAACTCTTTGGCGTTTTGCTTAACCAATAGAAGTTCCGCTTCGACTTCGCCGAGCCGCTTCTTTGTTTTCTCATAGGAATTGTAGGAAACCAGAGCGAGTAGGGTCATTGTGAACGCCAGAATGAGCGCGAGAATGTTGAGCATCTGGTCATCGAGTATTGGCATGGATTGCACGCCTACTCCATTTGTAACCTCTTGGTGGCGGCTGGTCTTATCTTAGCTACTACCGCACTGTGATAGGCGGGGGACACAACTACTGCTTCTCCTCTGCCGAGAGAAGGCACGGTTTGCCAGAGCGACTCCGGAACATTGCCGGTCGATTCTCGCAGAACTTTCAAGTTTACAGCCGAACTCAACCGATGAATGATGCGAGTGTTGATGGTTTCGAAAAGCTCGGGAGGCAGTCGAGCGGGTTGCTGTGACACCAGACCCAGGCTTATGCCCCGCTTCCTCCCTCGTCGTGCAAGTTCATTCATCAGAGTCAGAGTCTCCAGCATCCGGTTCCGCTTCTCGCGGCTGACGAATGTGTGTACCTCCTCGATCAGAATCAGGATGGGTGTATCGAATTGATTGTGCAGATCTTCAACTTTCGCTCGAAATATCTTGTCTAGACTGTGGGCTATCACAACGTTACGAACGGCGTCAATCGAGGTGCTGAGGTCAATCACGGAGACACGGCCGGGGACAAAGAGTTCGGACGGTTCTAAATCCTCGATGTTGGGGACATCCATGAGACCGAGTCTATCAATGACCGCGAGCTTAGTGTAAAGGCTCGTATTCGCTTCAGCGATGACTTCGGGCAAGGATGGATTATCCACCTGAGCCTCCAACTGTTTTGACAGTCGATCCACCACAGTGTGCAGAGCGTATTTTTCGAATCCCAAGTAATCCTTTGTCTTCCTAATCATATCGAGGAACATAACCCTCTCTTGAGCGGACAAGCCCAAGATCTCGCTGAAGATTTCGAGATTGACTTTTGCAAATGATATGCCAAACTTCGAGCGGTAAGGTGATGTAATTTCGTTTGATACGGGAGAATAGACTCGAAAGTCATGGATTCTCCGCGGTTTTTCTCCGAACTGTTGGAGAATATCGAGGAGTTTATCGGTCGGCTCGTTGAGCTTAACATACTCGCCTTCTGCGTCGAACATAAGGACTGAAAGTCCGACGCGAGATGCTTCTTCAGTAATCACCTGTAGAGTGTTTGATTTTCCGCTTCCTGTCGTTCCGAATATACCTAAATGCCGATTGAGTGTCCTTGAGTTTAGGTGAATCTTCACATTCTTCTCAGATGCTAGTTCCCCTATTTCGATGTCACCTGTGGCTCCAACATACTCTTCAACCGACTTCGGATCCATTATGAATGCCTTGGAGCCGGGCGATGGTCTTGTTTGAACGAGGCCCTGCTCCCCCCTGGCAGACACCGATGTGAGTTCGATAGTACAGATTTTCTGTGTCGGTCTGGTCTCCATTCCTGACGGTGTGGGAACTTCGGCTTTGTCGCTGAAATAGTAGGGACCGTCTATTACTTGTCCAATGAACTGCTCGTTGATGGTCTCATCTTCAATGCGGATGTAAATCCCTCTCGCTATGATGCCTCTCCGTTGTATCTGCAAAGTGCAGAAGAACGGGTTCTTGTTTTCCATCCGTGTGTCTGCGATTATCTCCCCGAGTGGGATTGTGAATGCTTGAGCTTCTTCCTTCAACTCGATTCACCTATAGAGCGATAATCATTGCAGCGTATGGGATGAACTGGTTGAACTGTTGTCCGTTGTAAATGTAGGTATTGGTGGCACCGGAGCCATGCCCGAGGCCAATGCCCACCCAGTGAATCTGACCCACACACAACAAGTGTGCTGGGTGTCTGATTTGGCTTTGGAAGAGGATTCTTTGGGAGATCGGTGACTCATATTTCTAAGCGTTTGGCGGCCTCGGTGATTTGCATCAGCTCATGGATGGTGGCATCTTTCTCCACTGAGAGGCGCAAGTATCTCTCCCCGCGTGGTATTATCAAGCCGTATCGATTGCCGTAGCTAGTAAGAACGTATTCAATTTCATCTGCCGGTGTATCTGACCGTCTGTTGATCTCGGCGATTAGCTCTGATCGTAGCTTCAAGAGCACTTCCTGTCCCTTCGGAATCTCTATGCTTCCTTCACGAGTCTGAGAGAACAGTCTCTCTCCTTTGAATGTCGCCACTTCTGCTGATACGATTTTAGGGCTGATTTGGAAGATCGACTCGTGCGTTATGCTATCTGGCATAGACAACTATCTTCCAACTTATCTTCTGAATTGCGCCAAATATCTTTCGGATTAAAATGACCTCTCTCAGGTTCTCGTGTGTGGGTCTAATGGCGCGGGCAACGGAATTTGAACCATCGAGTCTGTGATTCATCAATCCCCTTGCACGACCCGCAACTCGTAGTTATGATCGACCCGATCAACCCTCGCCACAAACACACTCTCCGCACTCTACAAGAAAACTCTTAATTCCAACACAGAAGTGAACCGCTGCTTGGTGCCGAGGTAGCTCAGCCTGGGAGAGCACCCGACTAGGCCCGCGCCTAGAGTGAAGCTGAAGACCGGGTTGATCGAGGACTCACCCGAGCCCAATCGCGGATTCAAAACAAACCCCATCAAACAAAACAAGGTCAGGAGAAGGTTTGGGAAAATCCCGCCCTCGGCACCAACTCACATTTTGCCTGTTGGTTTGACTGGCGTAGTGTTAGTACCCACAACTTAGGCCTAGTTCAATTGTGGGTGCCCGCACCAGCATACCGAAAATTACGGTTCAAATTCGACTGCTCGCACCATTAGACCCACACACAAGACTAAGGCGTGTAGATGAATTCAATTCTCTGTGGTCTTGCGTCCTGTGATTACGAATGATGTTTCAGAAATAACCAGAGTCCTTGTCGTAAGCTTCTCTCTATCGGACAAAAGCTGAATGTACCACCTTTCACATTGATTCAAGTAACTCCTGATCTTCCTGGGAGGTACTCCTCCAGCGCGAAGAATTCTGCGTTCGTCCTTCTTGCCTTCTTTGAACAATAGATACGTGTATTCAAGCATCTGCCTTGCTTGATCCTTCTTGAGTCTTGCATCACAGGGCATCCACGCGTCGGCCCTTATCTCAATTCTTAGTTCTCTCAGCCCCGCGCTTGAGAAAATGCTTGGCAGTTGTTCTCCTATTCCGAATTCTTTACCTTCGAGTTTCCGCATTCCTGTTAGGTAGGCGAGCCCCATCTGATTATCTAGTAGGCTGAACCTGTTATCTTCGGGATCATAAAAGGATCGCATCTGCCCTGGTTCAATGGCAGCCACTGTGCCTCCTGGTTTCGTTATACGAGCCATTTCAGCGACCGCACGCCTAGGATCCGTCAGATGCATCAGGACAGTTCTACAACATGTCAGGTCCGCAAAATCGCTCTGAATAGGGAGCTGGTAAACGTCTCCCTGTTTGTATGAAACTCGATCTGACAACCCGAGTTGTCTTGTCTCTCGAGCTGCACTGTTTATTGAAGCCACGCGTGCGTCAATCCCTATGGTCTGACATCGACCTGTAATGAGGGAGGTCAGGTATCTGGTGAAATGTCCTGTACCGCAACCAACATCCACAATCAACATCTCAGGTCTGAGTTCGAGGAATTCTCGGTAGAATTGCCTCACCTGAGGCCTATTCTCCACGTCTCGCCAGAGTTTCCTACTCCTGTGCAGGAATTTGATTCGGAACGAACGGCTCGATGGTCCGACCTTACCCATAGAGAATCACATTGACAAACTAACATATTTTCATGTATGTGGCTCTAGGGTCTGGTGGTGCGCGCACACACACAAATCGGGTGGGTCAGGTCGCGTGCACCATTAGACCCACACACACAAAATGNGCCTCACACACACAAATCGGGTGGGTCAGGTCGCGTGCACCATTAGACCCACACACACAAAATGACTGAAACGACGGTTCAATTTCTGATGCTCGCACCAGCATTCCCTCATACAGAGAGAAAAATGCCATTGGAATGACCTGTCTTGTTCACTAAGGCAGTCCAAAGAAACCCCTTGTGCTTGGCCCAAGCAAGATGCCGAGAAAGAATACAATTAGTCCTGCAACGCTAATTGTTAACCGTTCAAGGCGCTCACGGCCTATCCGCTTGTCCTGTGACTGGTCGACTCAGAAATCCTTTACGTGAGTTGGGAGATCAAGATCGAATTCTCTTTTCATCTAGTAGAACGCGAAGCTTACCCTCTGGGAGGGGGGAGGAATGGTTAGGGTACGGGTTTGCGTCGCGATGCTGTAGCCGCTGATTTTGACGGTCAGGGGTCCTGAGGGGACCGCCTGGAATAGGATGGAAGCGGTTGGACGCGAAGAGGTAAGAGTGACTATTCTCGCAGCCACAATAGTTGAGCCTTGAAGTATTTGCACCCCAACGTTCACCACCTTGTAACTTAACAGATGAAGGTTCACTGTCACCTGATTGATTACGAAGTTGGCGGTCACCGTGACTGCATTATTTGGCATGGAGAAGATACATGGGTTGGCTGTTGCTCCGCCGGAGCATGACGCGCCTGAGGTGGTCCAACTTGAAAACGTCCAGCCGGAAGCAGGATATGCGTTGACAGAAATTGATGTTCCGAGAGTTTCTTGACATCCAGTGGGACAGTTGGGTGAAGCGACGCCTTGCCCCGATACAACGCCAGTAGTGAGGGGGTTCTGTGGAGGGGGGTTGACTGTGAGGGTGAATGTCGTCGTCCTAGTAACGCTACTCGACGTACCAGTGACCGTAATCGGATACAATCCACCGGGTGTGGCTGGGGTTGTGCTTATTGTTAGGATATCTTGGAAATTCGGATAATCGGTTCCGGGAAAGGAGCAGATCGCGCCTATAGGAAGACCACTTGAACACGTTAAGGCCACAGGTTGAGTGGATCCACTCACCAAGGTCGCCGTTATTGTCGTTGAACCGGAATTACCATGAAAAACTACTATGTTGCCGCCATTTGATAATGAAAAATCAAATGTGCCCGTATTCTGGCTCAAGGTATTCGCGACACCCAAAATCATGGTCGTACTTGACGACTCCACCTGTTGGCTATACGTTACCTGATTGAAACACACATCAACTCCCTCCTCAAAGCAATTCAATGTCGTCGATGACGGAGTAACTTGGCCGCTCGTAAAGGTCTGCGTCATGATTGCAGGCAGAACTGTCGACGTCGAAGCCGCAATTGTTTGGGTGCTTGCTCGTTGCATATGAACGCTTCCTGACTGGTTTAGTGATGATGGATTGACAGTTGTTGATGTTGGAATAACGCCAATGCTAGTGAATGACAATCCCCCAGCCATCACCGACCCAACCCCAAGAAGTACAGATAGAATAGAAGAGGTGAGGAGGAGCTGATGACGTTTTTTCATATTGCCCCTCGGCTCACCCATTGCTCTACGAAAGTTGTCCTAGCTTAGCCGGCCAATTTGGCCGGCCACATATTCGTTGAAGAACACATTATTGGAAGCATCAACGAAAATGGACGAAACGATACCCCCATCTAGATTTGCTACCGACCACTCGGTCATTATGTTCGTGGAGGGAACGAATCGACCAATCTTCATCGCGGAGGTTTCCGTGAAAAAGATGTTGCCTGAGGAATCTACCGCGATTGCTTGAGATCCACTATTGGCCGTGAGGATTGGCCACTCAGTTATCACATTAGTTGAAGGCGAAAGCAAACCAATTTTGTTTCCATTATCCTCCGTGAAGTAAACATCTTGTGAAGGTGCTACGAACACCTGGCTTGTTCCGAAGCCAGGTTTGAGGGCGTTCGAGGTCGGTATAATCCAATTCGTAAGCACATTTGTTGCTGGGGCGAGTCGACTAATCCCATTGCCTAACGCGTCTCCAACGAACACGTTTCCTGAGGAATCAACGGAAATACCGGTAGTTTCCGCGTCACACGAGGAGCAGGGCATCTTCCATTCTGTCATGACATTCGTTGCAGGAACGAGGCGGCCAACATATCCCTTGTCTGGGTCGGTATAGAAGACGTTTCCACTTCCATCAACGAACAGGTCGAGCGTCTGCGTGCCCGTGAATCTCAACCATTCCGTTACGACGTTAGTTGAAGGAACGAGGCGACCAATCTGGTTCGCACTAACTTCCGTAAAGTACACCTCCCCCGTGGAGGTGACCCAAACTCGACCCGGGGGAGGTGGGCTATGGGTAAGGTCAGCGGCAGGAAGAGCCCATATTGTCATAGTGTTCGTTGAAAGAGTTAGCTTACCGATTCCACCATAGACCGCAAAGAAGAGATTCCCCAGATTATCAGCGAAAACTCCTTCTGGTCCAGGAGAGTTCGGAGACAGTGTGCGCGTAGTGACGGGGAAGGCGAAAATCGGCCATTCAGTCAGAGTTACGGTTAGCTGGGTTGACGAAACAGCGTAAGCCGAAGGCCCCCCAACACTCCCAAGAATAATAGCCAACAAAAGAACCGCCAAGCGAGCACGCCCACGGTGCCTCCTCCATCCCACGAGAAGAACGGATACCCCGACCCCTAGCAGAAGAGGTAGGAAGAATAAGATCTGAGGGAAGCCGCCTGAACCGTGGTCCTGAACGGTCGGTTGCAATTGGAATGAGTATGATTGAAGAGTCAACACTTTGGGCGCTACAACCCGACTACTAGGCGTAAGACCTGTTACTGTCGGCTGAACGGAGGTCCGATTGAACTCAACGGAAACTTCAGTTCGCGATATTGGTCTAATCGCTGCCGGGGCGGTTCCGCCAGCCAGATAAGCTGCCGTGCCAGGAATCATAATGGTCTGTGCCTGAGAGAAGTGAACCATAAGCGACGAAGTTAGGATCAGAAACAAAATCGCAAAAAGGACAACAGAAGCCCGGCCAGTAAGACTTGCCTGATTCATCGACATGAGCTCATGTCCTTTTAATCCGGTTCATAAAAACCTGTGTCTAAGAGACTTCGTCGCGTTATGCTATTCTCATTCAATTTCCCGTATGTTCGTGAGTGATGGGGTCGCTTGGTGCGCACACACACAAAAATAATGGCTGACCCCACGTGTTCAAATTACGGTGCTCGCACCATTGTACCACAAACACTCATAAATTACGCCAGCGCTTGAAAAACTGCTAGTTCAGATTCCGTTGACCATACTATTGGACCACTTGAAAGAGGCGGATGATGCTGTCGGCAACTTCAGAGTTATTGGGCGCTCTTCTAACGATTATGGCGACAATCTTTGTTGCTGAGTTAACCGACAAGGATGCTCTTCTGCTTCTTTCGCTCGCGACGAGAATGAAGCCATGGATTGTATTCGCAGCCGGCTCAGTCGCATTCACTATGACTAGCGCTATAATTGTAGCTGTCGGCTATTTTCTACTTAGCTTCCTTCCAGTTGCTGTGATCGGCTTATGTGGTGGGGTGATAATGATTGCCTATGGTACTTGGAGTTTCTTCAAATCCAATAATGAGGAACTTGCTGAGGCTGAGAGAAAACTGTCACTCAAACCGTCCAAGAGTTTATGGCTTATATTCCTAAACGCAGTCTCTCTACTAATGTTACTTGATCTGGCCGGTGACGCCACTGAAGTGCTGACTGTTCTGTATGTTGCTCGATTTCAGAATATGCTTCTAGTCTTCACTGGAGCCGTCGTCGCACTCATCGCCGCAACTGCGGTAGAGACGATGATTGGCTATCGCCTGAGCAAGATTCTCTCATCGAGGAGAATCAGGATCTTCTCACTCGTCGTGTTTCTCACAATTGGTACCGCCGCAATCCTAACGACCCTATTCCATTTGTGAGACCCACTCAAGTTAGATCATGAGGTTAGGCCTCAACNCATGAGGTTAGGCCTCAACTGGAATTACATGAACTACCGGTCTATGAGTAGCTCGGCTAGTAATCCTCCCAGAACAAATACCGTGTATGCTACAATATTCCTCGCAAGATTCAGCGAGCTCAAGCAAATCGTAACCGAACCCACAGTATTCACACAGGAACAGGACTCGAGAATTCAAGAGCAGCTTATTGACCACCTTTTCGTCCCTCATTCAATTATGCGAGAACTAATGGTACGAGTTTATCGTTCATGTAGAAACCTTTCAGACCGCAGGAATCACAAAGGGCTCCAACCTGCATGTCCGAATCGTCATCATAGTAGATGTTGAATGTTCCCAGTCCGCACCTTGGGCATGGATGACCAGATGTCTTCTCCATTTCAATCATCATGTTTAATCTTGTTTGAGGTTCACGTTGAATTCGCGTTGACTAGTAGAAGAATTGTGTCTATAGAATTCACGCGATCACTATGAAGCCAAATGATTCGTATAGAAAGAGTTACGCAACTTGGGACTTGCCACTGGTATCATTCTGCTACGAGGCCGTCGAACTAGGGCAGCTAAGCGCTCTCTCTTTCTTGCCTCTCAATCCCGCTGCTAGCCAGGTATGATGTTTGCCGAAAGAATTGTACCTTTTGAAATCCTGGACGCTTTCTCCGTCCGAGTACCATCCCGAGGATAATGAAAACGGAAACTGTCAGAACGAGTGGACCAATCGCAACGGGCCAAGAATACTGTCCGGTAATAGGCTGTGGCTGTTGGGACGCTGACGAATTCTGGTTTTATCGTCTCCTTACCCTGAGGGTATTCGCCGAAGAAATCCGTCATCGCTCTAGTGATCTCCACCAACTTCGGACTGACTGGTCCATGAACGGGAGTGAAGCCATGCCCAGCATTCTTGACTACAATCAAAGTGGCAGGTACACCCGATGAGAATTGCTAAAGCAGATAAGTGGACAAAGTGTAATGTCCGAGCTTGCGTTTAACATATAGCCCAGGGTTTGATGATGAGAAAGCCATTTGTCTACTCACTTATTGTAATAACGTTCGCCATTGGCCTCGTTTCGACTATTCTATTACCTTATGTTCAAGCACAGAATTGTGAGATTAACGTCACCAAGGTTGAGTCACCAACCAGAATAGAACCAGGAAAGGATTTCCAGCTTACCACTCATTTCACGATAACCTGTTCATCATCCAAGTTGAGTATCACCCCCCAAGACAAGGGTCTGATTATTGTGAGAGACCTGAATTCCGGGAAGAATGTCACACACACAAGTTTCGATATCACAGTCTATCTTGGTGGAAACAAAACTCTGTCAGCGAACTTCACCGCACCCAGTACTGTTACGGCGCCTTTGACCTCCGGCATGTGGAGCATTGAGGTTGACGTGGCTGTTTATTCAAGTGGGCAAGTGGTGGCATTGGGCTCAACGTCCTTGCAGCTTCCCATAGGTCAGGTAACCCAGCCGGTCACAACTGCTTCAACTTCATCAAGCGTCAGGTCTACCGCGTCCAGCACATCCAGTACTGAAGCCAGTACTGAAGCTCCAGCTACGGGCAATGCAATGTCCATCGGTACACTGGGACCAATTGTGGTGTTGGTCATCATTGCAGTTGTCGCATCCGTTGTAATGCTCTACAGAAAGAAGAAACCTTCAGTCCGAGGGGTCAGCACGAAACTGGAGCCAAAACAAGAGGTAATCCAAGAGGCGAAGTCGAAAGCCGCAGTCTCCACGCGGCCTCAGCCGACAACTGAACCGAACAGCATTTCGACCGGGTACGCTGACCTCGACGCTATTCTGGCGGGCGGCTTGCCTCTAGGTTACGCGATCTTGACCGTATCTCCACCCTGCGACGAACGGGATCTGCTTCTCCAGAGAATCATCGAGTCAGGTTTAGCTACAGACTATTCGATCTACTTTATCTCCCGTGACCTAGGACGAACTCAAAGTCTGGCCAGCCGCTATCCAAAGAACTTCTACGTCTTTTCACCACAGGCCGACAGAGTCACTGGGCATTATCCGAATCTATTCAAGATATTTGGCGTCCAGAACCTCAACGAACTGAACTTTACGTTGATGAAAGCCATTGAACCGATTCCGAAGGCCACTAAGAAAATCATTATTCTTGACATATTATCCGATGTGCTTCTGGAACATAGGGCGCTCACTACCCGAAAATGGCTTGATGAATTCATCGCTAAACGCAAAGCTGAAGGATTCACAATCTTGGGAACAATAAACCCACTAATCGCCAGCGAACAGGAGACCCAGACAATCATCGACCTGTTCGATGGTATTATCGAGATTTACGAGAAGGAACTTCGCGAACGGTCTAGACGCTTCCTCATAGTCAAGAAGATGTATGGAAGGAAATATGTAGAAACAGAGCTTATGCTCGATAAGGATAAGCTATTCTAGACGGTGTTTCCTGCAAGGTTTTCTCGATGCGAGTAGGGTTTGTCCAAATTAACTCAAAGCTCCTGGACGTAGAAGGAAATGTAGAAACAGCCCTTCACCTGATCGGCAAGAAAAGAGCCGACCTCATGGTTCTCCCAGAGCTGTTCAACACAGGCTACAATTTCCAAACTAGAAGTGAAGTTGCTGAGATCGCCGAAACGCTTCCCGGTGGTCCTACAACTCAAGTGCTGAAGGATTTATCGAAGCAGCGCAACATGACCATTATTGCTGGGATTGCCGAAAAGAGGGCTCAGCAATTCTACAATTCGGCTGTGATCCTCAGAAGCGGCAAATACTTGGGCGTCTATCGAAAGATCCATCTCTTCTACAATGAGAAGAAGTTCTTCAAACCTGGCTCCGAGTTCAAAGTCTTCGGAAAAATCGGTGTCATGATATGCTTCGACTGGTATTTCCCTGAATCCATGAGGGCCCTCATGCTCAAGGGGGCTGAGGTTATAGCGCATCCTTCCAACCTCGTTCTTCCCCACTGTCCCGAATCCATGAAGATTCGTGCTCTTGAGAACCGAGTTTACGTCATAACTGCTGACCGGGTCGGAGTCGAGCGCGGCTTGAGATTCGTAGGGAGGTCCGAAATCGTGGATCCTAATGGGGAAATCGTCTATCGAGCGTCCGACACCAAGGAGGAATGCGTTGTCCGAAGCATTGACCTTCGAAAAGCTCGTGACAAGAACATCACCATCAAGAATAATCTGTTGAGAGATAGGTCTCCATGGACGTATGTTCGATAGTGTTCCCCGTTGCGTGAGAACCCTTTAATTCCGCGCAACTAGTTAGCGTTAGATGGCGAAGTTTGAGCTCAGAAATCAGTATTCGTCAACTGATGCGAACCATCATCTCAATTGATTGCAAAGCCAAGGCAAAAGATGCGGCACGGATGATGGTTCAGAAAGGGGTCGGATCGCTTGTCGCAAACCGGGATGGACTACCCTTTGGAATCATAACAGAGCGCGACCTAGTGGAGAAGATCGTCGCCCCGGCCGCCGATCCATCCAAAGTAACTGTCGAGGACATCATGACTGCACCCTTGGCCACCATCGACGCTTCGGCAAGCTTGGTCGATGCCGCAAGGAAAATGGTCGAGAAACAAATGAAACGGCTCGTCGTAACAGAACACGACAAGATCATTGGTATTGTGAGCCAGACTGATCTGGTTCAGACCATGACTGACTTTCAGAAACTTGCAAAAATGGGCCTGACATAGCCCATAGAGACTCGGTTTTTCAATACACAGGTCTTCTACGAACTGCTGACGTTAACAGAAGCAACCTTAACGAGCTCCTGTTCAACCCTAGCTACAACTTGCTTCATCCTGCCAATAACATCAGGGTTCAGTGAGATACTATCTATACCATTCTGAACTAGGAACTCCGTTACCTCAGGATAATCACTGGGTGCCTGACCACAGATTCCAATCTTCACTCCGTGCTTGTGCGCCGTTTTGATTAGATGCTCGAGGGCTATCTTAACTGCGGGATTTCTCTCGTCGAAGACGCTCTTTGCAAGCTTCGAATTATCTCTATCAACCCCCAGGATCAGAGACGCCAGGTCATTCGAGCCAATGCTGAAGCCGTCAAACAGCTTGCAGAAATCATCAGCCAACAGGACGTTCGAAGGAATCTCTGCCATCATGTACACCTCCAACCCATCCTTGCCCCTCTCAAGTCCCTCAATCTTCATGAGGTCTAAAACGGCTTTGGCTTCTTCAA
>OCOJ01049973.1_pt1 | contig 12818 bp, 11 predicted proteins | sample 1539251 | NCBI WGS metagenome assembly OCOJ01 (sample SAMN01911457, study PRJEB22624) | soil metagenome | biome: Soil | place: Malaysia | collected 2012-04-30 | depth RA_metagenome m
AAGGTCAGCAGCACAACGCCATGGACACTGTTCCGCAGCAGTTCGCCGAGGTTGTTGGGAGCTTCTTGCTGAGCACCACAGGCAGAACATCTACGAAACCTAGTTATTGACCCAACCCCAATCAGATTCTTCGCAGGCGTGCCTCTCGGGGTTGTGCCCGAATTACGGGCTAACCGGAAGTAATCCGCTTGGACTTTCCCTCGTCAGTTTTCTCGTCTCGACCTGGAACGAACCCTTGGAGTGAGGCCATTTCGTCGTGCACACTTTGCGGGAAAGGAGGCGCAAGGTGAAGCGAAAGAAGGGGCAGAGGTACAGCAACGAGTTTCGACGACAGGCTGTTGGGCGAATGCATGGTTGCGACAACATTGTCCGGCTCGCGCGAGAGCTCGGCATATGTCGCAGGGTTCTCTACAATTGGCGGGATCGATTGGACCAGACCAACCCTCCGCCCGCGCCATCTCGCGAGCTGATTCTGCGCAACCAAATCCTCAAGCTGAAACGACTGCTAGCGAATAAAATTCTGGAGGTGGATTTTTTCAGACATGCCTTGCAAAGAGTAGGCGCTCGACGTCACCAGAAGGCCGATTCTGGCGACACCGCATCTACGATGAGATAAGGGCAAGGATGCGGTTGCAAGGCTGCCTGAGTGTCGAGCGAATGTGCCAGTTGGCGGAAGTAAGCCGAGCTGGATTCTACCGCTACTTACAGAGAGGCTCGGAAGCAGAAGAAGCGCTAGCGCTGCGTTCCGCTATTCAGGACGTTGTCATGGAACATCGATGGCGCTACGGGTACCGGAGGGTCGCAGAAGAGCTCCGCACCCAAGGGTGGATTGTCAATCATAAGCGGATAGCGCGAATCATGCGGGATGACAATCTGCTTGCGGTTCGGCAGGACTTGTCGCGGCCAGTTGACCCTTCTCTACGCGCTGTGCGTCCCTATCTTAACCTAGCGAAGCGAATAACAGTGCTGGGACCGAATCAACTCTGGGTCGCGGACATAACGTACATCCGTCTCGACAGGGAATTTGTCTACCTCGCGGCGGTCCTCGATGTCTTTTCTCGAAAGGTGATTGGCTGGGCGTTGGGGCGGAGCCTGAGAGCGAAACTTCCGCTTTGCGCTATGGAGCGAGCAGTTGCCAATCGACGGCCACCGCCGGGCGTCGTGCACCATTCAGACCAAGGCGTGCAGTATACAAGCAAGGAGTACATGCAAAAGCTGTGGGAGCACGGGATGCTGCCCAGCATGAGCCGACCGGCGAATCCATATGACAATGCCACGTGTGAGAGCTTTCTGAAAACGCTCAAACGCGAAGAGATCCATGCCAACATATACCTTAACTTCGAGGACCTGCGGGAGCGGGTGGAGGAATTCATCGAGCGGTACTACAACCGGTGTCGATTGCACTCAGCTCTCGGTTACTGTTCGCCTGCGAACTTCGAAGAGGAGGCTCACGCCGGACAAGGGACGGCTTATGCGGCGGCGGCGATGACATTCATCGACGGGTAGTGTGATTCACAGTTTTGTCTTACGGAGGGGTTCACTGTGCACGTTTCTCTGAAGCAGTGGCTGTGCACGAATCGATGGTTTTCAGTGCATTGGGGTTACCTTTGAGCGAAAAGCAGATTCCCCGATTTGTTGTAAACGCTGGCAGTTAGAAACTACCGGCGCAGTTGTTGGAACGGATTCGTGCGCTTTGCAAGCAGGGGGTCAGGGGTTCGAATCCCCTCACGTCCACCAACTNATATTCTTCTTTTCAACGAAGTACGATTCGGTGTTTCTTGGCTTCACACCTGCAACTCCGGATGGTGGTCAGCGTTTGAAATCCCGCTCACTTCCACCAATCTCTGAGCTGGGTACAGATGTTTTTCTATCCTCGCAATGAGTGAATCGGCCGTGAGGCCGCGCAGGCCACAATGACGTAAGCTGCAAATGTAAGATTTGAGTTCTTCATTTTCCCACTCTTAGATTCGGGCCGCCACACAGTCGGCCAGGTCCCGCAACTGCTTTTCTCTCTCGGGAGTTGCAGTCCCAAATGGAACAATGGTGATGTAGTAGCGAACCTTGCCTTTAAGCACGTGGATAGCATGATTGTCGTCAACGTACGCCGCATCCCAAAGGCCGGGGAGTTTGGACTTGGGAGCCATCCAGGAGGTCAGCTTGTCGTAGGTTTCCCTGGCTTGTGCCGCAGAAGCATCAACAAAAGCAATAAAGACCACTTTGCGGGTGGCGCCCTTCTGCGCAGTGTAGTCGCACTCTCTGCCGGGGGGCTGTCCTGGGTGCGACGTAGGAGCAAGGCTGCGGTCGGACAATTCGAAGGGTTGCCCGAGGACTCGCTCGAGCTGGACCGGAGTGAGCAGAGAACATGCATCCGGTGGAAATGATCTAGCTTTTAGGGAGAGTGGCGAAAGGAGAAGAACCGGCGCCGACAAGGCAAGGCCAAGCGCCAATTGTAAATTGGCCGAAAAACTTTTCGCGCGCATGAAGATTCTCTTCCCTCGTTCTCAAGGACTTGTCTGCTCGGGCTTGGCGACAGAATCGGGCCTTTTGTCCTGCAATCGGGAAAGTGCAGTGTTGGTCAACAGTTTGGTGAGGTCATCGGAGTCGTGGTAGAAGCGAAGATCCATGGTGATGCCGCGGTCGCCCTTGCGAGCGGTCACCACGTTCCACAGATTGACCCAAGCCTCATCACCGACGCCGGGATAGGGCATCATCGGGAAGATGTGAGAATCGATGTCCGCCTTGCTGTAATGCTGGGCGATCATGGACTGGCGCAGGCTTTTGTAGGTGTCACTCTTTGCCTTTACGAGCTTTTTGCCGCCCGTCCAGGTCGCTTCCGTTCTTAGCCACAACCGAGGCGCGTCCCCTTTGTAGGTGCAGCCTGTGGCGTCCTCGTCAGCGTGAGTCAGAGTCGTGTCCAGCACCTTAGACAGTTCTTCCTTGGTGAAGAGTGCGCACTGGCCATCCTCCGGCGTAACAATCTTGTTGGGGTCGAGCGCTGGCGCTGATTCCCCGGCTGCAGGTGGAGCGGCGGGCGCCGTGGTCTGCGTGTCCGTTCCCGGCATTGTCTTGATCATTGTATTGAGGTCAGCCGCATCCTGGGCAGAAGTCGCAGCCTTTGCCGTAACGCGATGGAAGAGGTAATAAGCCGTTCCCGTGCCCACGCAGCCGAGCACAAGGACTGCAGCCGCGATGACCAGAAAAGTTCTTAGGAGCCGGCTGCTTTTCTTTACGGGAGAGGCAGCAAGAGGTGTTGCTACGGTTCCGATGGGTCTGCCGCAGGAGCTGCAGAATTTAGCGGTTTCGGAAACCTGAGTTCCACATTCTTCACAAAATGCCATGACAAACTCCTTTCACTGCTGGGGCCCAAAGCCCTGCTGGCCCCCTGTCTCGATTTGGCGATAGCCATTAGGGATAGCGAAGAGACTGGCAGGCTGGGGGCCCTCCTGGATGTTCCGAAGTTCCAGGATCGTGGATGCTCCTCGCTCGACCTTGATCACGGTGTGAAGTTTTGGATCAAACCAGGAATACTCCGTGGCTGCGTGACCGTTCTGGGCCTCGGTTATTTCCAATTTCAGAGTCTGGCGCCCATTCACAGCCTCCTCACCGACCTGTTTGCAGGAAAAATGCTTTTCCGGCGATACGCCGGGGTAGCTACAAGAATCCTCGCCGGCCCTGCGCACAAAGCCGACCGCGCCGATGGCCAGAGGTCCGCGGCTCACCATGACCATCTTCTGACGGTCGACGACGAGGTAGCTCACTTGCTTATCGAGATCCACAATTTGGGTCACGGAATTGCCGTTCGCAAACATCTCCGAACGGACCATGTTCCCCTCGCGGAACACTTTGCCTTGGTACCTCTTGCCGGACGCAGTACTAAAGGCCGTGTCGGCGGAAAAACTCTGGGCCGTGGCGCCAAGGGGTGCCAGTGCGAGGAACAGCAGTGCTGTGAAGTACCTGCGTCGTGTGTTCATTTCGAGTTTCTCCCTTACGTTTCTGAGTGCATTCCAAGACTTTCAGCGAATCGCCAATTTTGCGCGCGCATCCGGCGCAGTGCTCCCCATCAAGATCCGGATTCCTGCTTTGGCTGGTATACTCATTTCTACTTCTCCTCCCCTCGCATCATCGTTGATCGATCGCCGATTGTGCAGATGGCTTCGCAGTTAGACTGTCCCCATCAGTTGGCTGGCCACCTTCTGCAAACTGCACCTGCTGGTGGTCACGCTCCCAGATGGCCTTCAGTTCTTCGTGAAAATACGGATTTTCTGCCCAGTCAATGCTCTTCTCGATCGGCTGATCGTAGGCTGAGGGGTGCAAGTATGCTCCGCGAGCGGCTCCCGTTTTTTCTTCTTCCACTTGCAACGGGTGGGCTGCCGCCCATGGATCATGCCGGACAGCAGTGACTTGCCAGGACACTTCCATCCCTGGTCTGCCGCCAGCGATCCGAAAGTGGTTGTGATTCACCTTTTCCGCGATGTAAAGTTTTGGGCCCGGCGCCCCTATAGGCGTTAACTGATAGCGAAAGTCTTTGTTGAGAGCTTCGAACCAAGCGGGGAGTTCTACGGTCGCTTGCCCGTGGGCGTCGAGAGTGATATTGCCGGAGTACATATTCATCATCTCGGAGGATTCAACGGAGGCGTGCCGCAGGTATTTGTTTGTGGGGTCGAGAGGGTCGTCAATCTGGAACGACTTTAATTTGGAGAGAAGCTCCTGTACGACGACTTTTCCGTCAACCAGGAAGTTCCCTTCGATGGCAACACTGCCTTTGAAGACTCCCGCGCGGTGCCCCTCCCCGTAGATACCGGCTGCCGTCTGACTTTTCGTGACGCCAGAGACGCCGTTGCCGTTATCGCTTTCGCCGACTACTCCGCCTTTGTCGGTGCTCTTGCCTTCCACGCCACGCCCAGATTTGCTGATGCCGAATACTCCCGGTGCGGAGTCGCTCGTGCCGAAGACTCCGGCTTTCTCCTCGCCTGCGGGAAGGTCCCCGCCGCCTTTGCCGCCAACTCCTTCGACGCCTGGGCCGGAGTCGTTTGAACCGTAGACACCCGCCCCAAGCGAACTAAGTTCAGGCAATGAGGAGGCCCCGGTCCCTCGAGTTCCAACGACGCCGCGTCCGAAATGGCTCGAGCCGTAAACGCCGACGCCGAGTTGATTGTCAGCCTCGCCCTCAACTCCGTGGCCGGATGCGCTTTTGCCGTAGACTCCGACTCCCTTTTGGGGATCGCTCTCTCCCTCGACTCCGTGGCCGACGCCGCCGACAGTTCCTCTGACTCCGACTCCGCCCACAGAACTGTTGGCTGTTCCTAAAACGGCCGGGTTATTGCTGCTGGAAGTTGCCCCTGAGACTGCGGTGCCGCTCTGGCTCGTGCCTTGCAAACCGATTCCTTGGCCCGAGCTTGTGGCCACGACTGCATTACCATTCTGTGTTTTTACAGAGATTCCCTGTGTAGTTGCAGTAGCGGACACGGAAAGCGAAGCATTCGGGGAGGCCTTAGTTCTAACGCCCACGTTGTTGCCAGGGATGCTCACATTTCCCGAGGGGTCTTGGCTGATACTCGAATCCCCGGCGCTCGTAACCTCCCCGGAAGGTTGAGGGCGCGTGGAGCTGTTTTTCCACATGATGATCTGCTTATCGTGTCCACCAGACTTTGTCGTAACAGGCTTGGACTGTTGGGAATGGGCTGGAGCAGAGACCAGCCCCGTCACTAGCAATATCGCCACCACCACTAGTTTCCTCATGGCAGGCATCTCCTGGTGTATGGATAAACTTAGCTGCCAACTGCGGCAGAACAAGCGACACTCCGGCAGTTCAATTCGAAATCATTCCGTAGCCCTCAGAAAGCCGGGAGTGGCACGCCTCGCGGGCGCAGTACCCAGATTTGAAGTGAGTAACTGGACAACCCGAATGTTCCACCACCACCCCAGGCAACATCGCCCGAGGCATGGCAAGTTGTGGACTGCGTTGTGATTTGGATGATGTTGGCGTTTCCAGTCCACAGTTCGCTCCAGCTTCCGTCAAAGTAAAGGGTGTCGTTCCCCGGCGCCTGATTGCAGTCTGCCTGGGAAAAATCCTGCGTCCTGATCTGGAAAGCGTAAGGATCCAATCCGGCGGGCAAATTGGTCAGGTCGAATGTGTCTGTGCCTGTCCCGATACGGCCACATTCTGCCCGGTCAACGTCTAACGTCCACCCGCCAGGCCCACCCGCAGTCACGAACAAATTGTTCGGGCAATCGCCTACGGGGTTGCCCGCTTGATACACCAACCTTCCTGGGGAGGCGTTGGCCGGGGAGTAGTAGGTTGTCCCGACAACGCTGCCCCAGCCTTGAGTATCTTTGACCTGTTGTAGATGTGCCCAGTTCAGCGGGAAGGAAGGGAGTGGAATCATTTCCCGCACAGCATAGAAATTGAAGCCGCTGGCCTCCACCTGCGGTGCTCCCACCGGGGCGATGACCAGATTGACTGTACCCTGCTGATCAGGTTCGCCGGACAGATTGGGGTCGAGCGCGGCAATGATCGCGGTGTCGCTCCAAAATTCAATCGTCAAGTTGAGAGTGCGCGCCACAAAGGGACCGAAGAGGCGGGCTTGTCCTTGCTGGGCTCCAAAACCGCAGCCTGTGATGGTGTACTGGTTGTATTGCGGGTCGCTGCTGAACGTGGCACCGCTCGTCTGTCCATTCACGGTGTTGATGGTTGGGCCATGGCAGACGGCATATTGACCATACTTGCTCGCGGGCAGGGAAGTCTCTTTTGCGGCATTGTTCGAGCCCGCTAGCGCGGCGCCGCTGACGGGTGGGACGCTGGTCATGTTCTTTTTGGAATTGCTCCCCGAACTGGCGGTCCCTGGCGGGCGGCTTTTCGCGTTGCCGACACTGGACTGCGTGGCGCCATTTGTATTCGCAATTGTTGAGTTGAGATTCCGCGTGTCTTGCACGGCGGGAACGTTCACAGCGCTCGGCAGCCTTCCTGCAGCCCTGAGAATCGCGGTGCGCTCGACCGCCACCGCCGCTTTTTGTTTTTCGAGCGAGGCGATAATCTCCGGCATCCTTCCACGTTTGAACAGGGCGGGGTTGATAACTTTGTTCTGGAGGGTGCCGTGCTGCACGGCAGATGCTTTCATTTTCGCTAGCACAGCCGGATCGGGATGCTGAGCCGCTGTCTGTGGCACGCTGGGGGCGACTGGGACGGCCTTGTTTTGTGCTCCAGCGATGGGTCCGAGCAGACATGCAAACGTAACCGCAAGCAGACTGATGCCGAAGTCACGGTTTGCTGCTTTGCCGGACCTCAGGACCGATCTGTTTTCCATGTCATCCTCCTTTGAAGAATCCCAATGGCATCCCGATTCGCAAACTCGAGCGCTCATGATTACCGTTATGGCTTCGCGCCAAATGGAATCTGGAACGACCACACGGAATTGAAAATCATTCCGTCACCCTGATTGCGAGCCACGTCGCCACCGGAAAATTTCTTTGTTTTCGATTTTGGCCGCAAAACAACCCCGTACTCGCCAGGAAGCAAGGGTGTGGTTGGAGCGATCTCGAACGAGTCAGAACCAACTTTCTGGCCGGCCACCGGGACCCGGTCTTCCAGAAACCCTGAGTAAATTTCCCAGTCCGCCACGGAATTGGATCTTGCATCTTCCTTACCCTGAGTTGCGCCGACCAGACGCCAGGCGTTTTGCAAAGGGGTGAGCTTAACGATGGTAGGCTCGAAGTCATCTGCATTGATTCCCTGAACAGTGGAGAGGTCAACCCGGAATTTGGGCATGCTTGTAGCTACGGAATTCACTGAGGCTGGACCTTGCACAGCCCAGACGTAAGTGACGGCTGGCTTGCGGCGCCCCAGCACACCCGAGAATACCGACCCCGCCTCCGTCAAAGCCGTGTTAGCACCCATAGAAGTGCTGTGCATCATTGCTTCCGATGTGCCGGTGGTAACGCCGGCCTGCAACCCTTGTGTCAGAAGCGAATCTGAAGCGAGGCCATTCATAGAGCTGGGTTTGTTGCGGGTCTCGGCAAGCTGGGTTCTCTCTAGCCCAAGTGGAAGTGCCGTTTGCGAGGCTGCAGTCCCAGACGCGGAGGTTGCAGCCAGGAACTCGACGTTCGGCTGTCCGGGAACAGGTGTGGCTGGAGCGATCCCTCCGGGAGTAACAGAAGCGCCGACCGGTGCTCCCGGGGGTGCACCCGGGGGCGCACCCGTGGGCGCACCACCAGCGAAGCCAACTTCAGAAGCACCTCCTATAATGGTTGGCCCCTGTGTTGGCCTCCCTTGGATGGTCGACACCTGTGTTGGCTCTCCCGGTGCCGAGTTCATGGAGACTGGCGGGGTAGGAGAAGTCTGCGGCGCAGTGCTCACTTGAGGCTGGCGGCTTGTTCCTGCGGCGACGACCGCATCCATGACTTTCTTACTGGCGCCCGCTTTGTGCAGAGCAATCAGCGCGTCGACGGAAGTATCGAAATTCGTTGGCCCGACTTGAATGGTCGACAGAATCACCGATTCCGGCAGGCCGTTCTTGATCATTCGAATCACGTCCTGATTGGTCACGGGCGTTTGCGGCTGCTGGGCCTGCGCCGTCAGCCAGCTCAGTGCTAGAGCCAGGAAGACTCTGCAAAGAGACGTTCGCTTAAGTCTTAGCTTCATATCAGGCTCCCCTTCGCTCGAGGGCTGCTTCGGCCGGCTTGCTGGCCGATTACGTGCGTCCCTCATGCATGGACGCGATTTTTCGCAGCTAGCCTTTGGAGGCGCAATGGAAGCTAGCTGTTTCCCGAGTGAAAAAGTGTGACCGCTCAACTTATTGATGGGAGGCGTCTTACGCGGCCAATTCTTCTTTTGACTTCTCCGGCACCAGGGCTAGAATCGGCAAAGTCACAGCTCACCCATGGCTACGGTCGAACCACCAGTGGTTTTGCGCTTCGGCGACTTCGCTGTCCACCGCCGTGAAAGGAGTCTGCGCAAGCACGGCATCCGGCTGAAACTCCATGGCCAGCCCTTCGAGATACTGCTTCTGCTGCTGGAACACCCGGGTGAAGTGGTCACACGCGAAGAATTGCAGGCCAAACTTTGGCACGGTGACACATTTGTTGATTTCGAGAATGGCCTGAATGCCGCAGTGAAGAAACTGCGGCAGGCACTCGGCGATTCCGCTGATTCACCGCGTTATATAGAAACGTTGCCGCGGGTTGGCTACCGCTTGCTGACACCTGTGACAGCGCTTGCCCCCAGTGAAGGCGAAGCTCCACCCCAACCGCCCCAGGAAGTTCCAAAAGAGCCCGCAGTTCCGCTCCACGCCAAATGGTCTCCGAGTATCTGGCGCTGGGTCGCGGCTATTGCCGCAGCCATTATTATAGTGGAAGTAACAGCTTTTTGGTTCCACAGGACACATCCAGCTGTGGCGTTCAGCGAGGCCGATCCTGTTTTGGTGGCCGATTTCGTGAACACCACGGGCGATCCCGTCTTCGATGGCACGCTGAAGCGCGCGGTCGCGGTGAAACTCGGGGAATCGCCACACTTCAATCTCTTGAATGAGCCCAACCTGCGCGCCGTCCTCCGGCTCATGGAACGCCCGGCAACCGAGAGGCTTTTGCCGCCTCTTGACCGGGAGGTTTGTCAACGAGCCGGGGCAAAAGTGGTGATTGGAGGAACTATCGTATCGCTGGAAAATCAGTATGTGGTGACGCTGGAGGCCAGGAATTGCCTGACCGGCGATAGGGTCGCGCATCAGGAGAGGCGGGCCCCCAGCCGTGACCAGGTTGTTCCCGCCCTGGGTGAGATGATTCCACCCTTTCGCCAGACCCTTGGCGAATCTCTGGCCACCATTCAGAAGTTCGACACACCCATCGAGCAGGCCACCACGCCTTCCCTATCTGCCCTAAAAGCCTACACCATGGGCGACGAAAAGCGCCTGCAGGACCAGGAAGAAGAAAGCATCCCCTTCTACCGGATGGCCATTGAATTGGACCCCAATTTTGCAATTGCCTATGCCCGACTCGGCGCGATTTACCGAAACCTCTCGCAACAAGAATTATCGCGTCAACACATGCAGAAGGCTTTTGACCTGCGCGAGCATGTTAGCGAGAAGGAAAAACTCTATATCGCGGCGCACTACTACACCGATGTCACGCAGGAAGTGGACAAAGCCATCGCAGCCTACGAGCTTTGGACGCAAACCTATCCTTACGATTGGATTCCTTATAACAATTTGGCGGACGTGGCTTCTCGCAGCGGCCTCATTGAAAAGGCGATTCCATCCGCCGAGCAGGCCTTGCGCCTGAATTCAACGAGCTGGTTTGCTTACGGCACATTGGCCAACGCCTATCTGAAAGCCAGCCGCTTTGCAGAAGCCAAAGCGATCTGTGAACGGGCCGCCGCTGAAAACCATCCCGGCACGACCACCAACACCTTACTTCGTGTCGCCTACGTGGAAGGTGATGAAGCCGCCGCAGCAAAAGCTCTCGACGCCGCCAAAGGGAAGTCCAATGAAACTCTGCTGTTGTCCTTCGCGTCTGCGGCAACCAGCGCCCTCGGAAAGGTCCGCGCGGCTCGTGAACTCTCTGTGCGCGCCGAGGAAGTGGCTCTGAAACAAGGCCTGACAGAAGCAGCGTCCGACGCAGCCTACGACGAATCGCTCTTTGAAGCCGAAGTCGGCGATGTCCCCCAAGCCAGGGCCTCGGTCGAGCAGGCCTTGCGTTGGAATCGGGAACCCTATTCACGGGGCTTCGCGGCGCTTACTTTGGCGCGCATCGGCGATACAGCCCGCGCTGAAAAATATCTGAAGGAAGCGGACGTCAGGCCCCTCGACACCTTGCATAATGCCATCGTTTTGGCTTCGGCCCGCGCGGCTATTCAACTGCATCACAAGAATCCCATGCAAGCCATCGAGGAACTGAAGGGCGCACTTCCGTACGACCTCTCCGAGCTTTCGAACGGGCAAACGCTCTATCTTCGAGGTTCGGCATACATGCAGGCCGGCCTCTCCAAGGATGCGGAAAGACAATTTCAAAAACTCATTGACAATCACGGTAGCGCCGTCACCGTGTATTGGCCGCTTGCTCATTTAGGACTGGCGAGAGCTTATGCAGCCGCAGGTGAAAAGGAAAAAGCCCTCGAAGCTTATCGCGAGTTCTTCGTGCTCTGGAAAGACGCTGATTCCGGCCTGCCCATCGAGCGGCAAGCCCACGCCGAGTACGAGAAGTTGAACGCCAGCCACTGATTTTCGTATCCTCTACTATCTTAGGTGACTCTCTTCTCATTTCTCCTGAATTATCTCTTTTTCCTTCAAGACGTTTCCTGGTCACAAGAAATCACCCCGGAAACATTGAAACTGAACATTGGGTGGCTTCATGGTATGACATGAGGAGGCGCGTTCACCCCAATGAATCGAACCACAATGCGAATGTCCCGTGGCCCCGAAAGCCGCCGGTGCTACCGTCGCTCGCTTCTGTTCCCAGCAATAGGATGCGTTGCGCTGATTTGCCAGGCGCAGTCCATAGGTCGTCAGCAAGTAACTCGCCAGTCGCTTTGTGTGACAGAAGGAGAAATCTCCGAAACACCGGAAAGGGAGCTTTCCGTGACGGTTCCGAAGATGCGCGCCTGGGAAATGGGATGGCCTGCGTCTGATGCCGAAGTCCGATTCACCTACCTGGGACGAACGGAAAAGGAGCTTCCCCTCGGTTCGGGAGAAATCCGCCGCCAGTTCGGATTGAAGCTTCGCGCACAAGATGCATGCAACCTGGTTTACGCAATGTGGCGGCTTGAACCCGAATCTAAGGTAGTCGTCTCGGTGAAGAGCAATCCCAATCAGCACTCTAGCTCAGCATGTGGAAACCGTGGATATCGGAACGTCAAGCCAAGCCGGAGCGCGACGGTTCCCGCCGTGAAGGTTGGCTCAATGCATACTTTGCGTGCCACGGAAGAGAGAGGCGGTATGAAGGTATTCGTTGATGGCGCCCTGGTTTGGGAAGGCTTCCTAGGAGCGGAGGCCATGAATCTGTTCGGCCCAGCAGGCATTCGTTCCGACAATGTGCACGTAACCTTCACCATGTATATGAATATCCCCGAGGTGCGTTACAACAATCCTATTCACATGCCCGCATGCAAGGTGGGGCCCAGCGAATAGACCAAGTACGCGAGTATAGAGCAATATAATGGGCGCACTGCTTAAGCTCGCACGCCCGGACGTTTGAACGCCACGCGAGCGCATCGGCCTGATAAATGGAGCTCGCTCAGATGCAAATCCAGGCTTCAGCTTAGGTTTCGATATCTGTCAAAACGTTTTTGTCCTTAAGAGAGGAGGCAGCAGCTTATGCGATACTGGATCCGGTTGGCCACTTTATTCCCTGCTTTGACTTTCGCCGTGCTTGCGCAATCTCCAACGGAGATGCGCATGACCCCGGATGAAATTCGCGGCTCCGGCCCCGGACAGAGCCAGATTGGCAGCTCCAAAGTCGCAGGCGTGGGTGCCAAAGTGCTCTTCGGCGATCCCGCGAAGGAAGGTTTCTACTCCATTCTGCTTTATGTCCCTGCGCACACAACAATCCAAGCTCACTCCCATCGCGACAATCGCATGGCCACCGTAGTCTCCGGCGAGTGGCACTTCGGCTACGGGACACACTTTGATGAAAAATCTTTGAAGACGCTTCCGCCCGGCAGCGTGTATTCGGAACCCGGTGGCGTAAACCACTTCGCTCGCACTGGCGATGAGCCTGTTACCGTCCATCTTTGCGGCTACGGCCCGACCGATACTCACTATTTTGATCCGAAGAACGACCCAACCCTACAGCAAAAGAAGTGATCCCCAAACGAATGGGACCCGCAAGCAACC
>OCOJ01065567.1_pt1 | contig 12816 bp, 8 predicted proteins | sample 1539251 | NCBI WGS metagenome assembly OCOJ01 (sample SAMN01911457, study PRJEB22624) | soil metagenome | biome: Soil | place: Malaysia | collected 2012-04-30 | depth RA_metagenome m
ATTTCGTCGCCGAAAACAACCTCATGGATTTCGCTCTGCACGCGAACGAGGACGCGGACATCCGCCAGCGCTTCCTCCAGGCGCCCCTCCCCGCCTCGCTCCAGGACGACCTGCGCGCGTTTCTCCGCCAGGTGCGCTACCCCCTGGCTGTGCGCTCCTCCAGCCTCCTGGAGGATTCCCAATACCAGCCCTTCACCGGCGTGTACGAAACCTTCATGCTCGGCAACCGGCAAGATGGCCTGGCTCCCCGGCTCGACCAGCTCATGGATGCCATTAAGCGGGTATACGCTTCCACGTACAGCCAGCACGCCAAAGCCTATGTGCGCGCCACGCCCTTCCGCCTCGAGGAAGAAAAGATGGCCGTCATCCTCCAGCAGGTGGTCGGCAACTTACACGGGCATCGTTTTTATCCGGATTTCGCCGGCGTCGCGCGCTCCCGCAATTTTTATCCCGTGAATCCCATGGCCCCGGAAGACGGGATCGCCGCCGTCGCCCTCGGCATGGGACGCACCGTCGTGAACGGTGGAAAGTGCCTCACCTTTTGCCCCCGCTACCCGCGACATCTGGTCCAGTTCTCGACGGTGGAAGACATGCTGGCCAACGCCCAGTCGGATTTCTGGGCGCTGGATCTGGATCACGGCCAGCGCGAAGGGCCCGCAGCGGACCGCCAGGAAGCGCGCTTCGGTCTGGACGCGGCGGAGGCGGACGGCACTCTCGCGACCCTCGGCTCGACCTATTCCCCGGACAACCACAGGGTCTATGATGGCTTGAGCCGCTCCGGGCCCCGCATCGTCACCTTCGCACCGGTCCTCAAGCACGGCCTGTTCCCCCTGGCGCCCATCCTCGAGCAGTTGCTCCGCCTCGGCGAAGACGCGCTCGGCCAGCCCGTCGAAATCGAATTTGCCGTGCGCCTGCCCNGCCGCGGCGGGCCTGCCTTCTCATCCCGGCGAAGCCGCCGACTTCGGTTTTCTCCAGGTTCGCCCGCTCGTCCTCTCGCAGGCCGGTGCCGAGTTGCGCATGGAGGACGTGCCCCGCGCCAGCCTCGTGTGCGAAAGTTCCCGCGTCCTCGGCCACGGGCGCGTGCCGGACTTGCAGGACGTTCTGGTGGTGGATTCGCATCGCTTCGACCGCAGCCGCAGCCGCGAAGTCGCCGACGCGGTCGCCTGGTTCAATTCCCACCTGCGCGACCGGAACCTTCCCTATCTCCTCATTGGCGTGGGCCGCTGGGGTTCGAACGACCCCTGGCTCGGCATTCCGGTCGAATGGGACGAAATCTCAGGCGCCCGCGTGATCGTCGAAGCCGGCTTTCGCGATTTCCGCGTCACGCCGTCACAGGGCAGCCACTTTTTCCAGAATCTGGTGGCCTTTCAGGTGGGCTACTTTACCGTCAACCCCGATGCCGGCGAGGGCACGCTCGACTGGGACTGGCTCGCTGCGCAGCCCGCCGTCGAAGAACGCGACTGCGTCCGCCATCTCCATTTCCCCGAGCCCCTGCTCGTGGTCATGAGCAGCAAGCAAAGCCGCGGCCTGATCTTCAAGCCCGGCCACCCTCCCGCGTAGCGCCTGCAAATGCCCGAACTTAAATATTGCACTGTCGTAACTAACGGCATCCGCATGCACTTCGCGGAATGCGGCACGGGACCGCTGGTCATTCTCTGCCACGGCTTCCCCGAGTCTTGGTACTCGTGGCGTCATCAACTGCTCGCGCTGGCAGACGCCGGGTTTCGCGCAGTCGCTCCCGATATGCGTGGCTATGGTCAGACCGACCGCCCCGAAGCCATCGACCAGTACACGCTTTTTCATTTGGTGGGCGACATTGTGGGTCTCTTGGACGCCCTTGGTGTCGAGAATGCCGTGATTGCCGGTCACGACTGGGGCGCTCCCGTTGCCTGGCACGCTGCCTTGCTTCGCCCGGACCGCTTTCGAGGCGTGATCGGCTTAAGCGTCCCGTTTATTCCGCGGCCGCCTGTGCCGCCCACCAGCCTCATGCCGCAGCGCGAGGATGCGCTCTTTTACCAGCTTTATTTTCAGGCTCCGGGGATCGCTGAGGGGGAACTGGAACGCGACGTCCGAAAAACCATTCGCAGCCTGCTCTTTTCCGCCTCGGGCGACGTTCCGCGCCTGCCGGGCGTGGAATCCCTTCCCGGGGATGTCGCCATGGTCCCGCGCCAGGGTGGCCTTCTGGCACTCATGGTGGAACCCGGACCTCTGCCGCCTTGGCTCACCGAATCCGATGTGAACTTTTATGTGAACGAATTCACGCGCACGGGTTTTCGCGGCGGTCTGAACTGGTACCGCAACATCGACCGCAATTGGCAACTCGGGGCGCCCTTTGCCGGTGCCCGGGTCACCGTGCCCGCGCTCTACATTGCCGGCGACCGCGATCTCGTCCTGGCCTTTCGCGGGATGGATCAGCTTATTGCCAATCTGTCGAGCTTTGTTCCGCGCCTGCAGAAGACTCTGATTCTCCCCGGCTGCGGCCACTGGACTCAACAGGAACGCTGCGACCAAGTCAACGAAGCGATGCTCGCCTTCCTGCGGCATTTGTGACCCGTTGATTCTTGTGTTGCCGGCTTCTAGCCCCGTCTTCTCTTCCTCCCCGCTTTTCTCCGAGCCTCTGCGGTAGCTTGCCCCTCTTTCCGTGCCCGGTTTTCGACTCGTTCCGAGCCGCGCTTCGAGGCCTTGCTCCGCAAGCTCGGATTCCCTGGCTGACGCTTCGCAGCGTCGGCGCCTGCCTGCCGCAGGGTTAGAAAATATCGTAGATGTAATCGTGCGCCGCCAGCGCCGCCTTGCTCATTGTGCCTGCTTCCACTCGCTTCACAATTTCGGCGCGTTCCAGATCGAAAATTGCGTCCATGAGCTGCCCGCGTTCGCTGGCTTTCGCCTCGCCCACTACAAACAGTACGCGTGCGCTGTGCTGGATGTACCGCGGCGAGAGCAACTGCCACTTCAGCAGTTCCATGATGACGGGCGCTTTCGAGCGGTCGAACCGCCCGGGATCGCCCCGCCGGTCCATCTCCGCAAAGAACTGCGCGGTCCATTCGTTGTGGTATTCCCACACTTTCTCGAACAGCGCGGGAGTAAAGCGGTCCCCGGCTTTTACCGGCTCGGCGTTCGCCGAAAGCACCACGCCGTCCTCGGTCAGCGCCGAACGCTTCAGCCATCCATCCTTCGTGATCGCCGCCTGGTGATGCGCCAGCACCCACAGCCACGAGACGTCGATCCGGTACGTCGCCAGGTCGTTCATGAACCGCAGGCACAGCTCGTAGTCGTCAATGGCCGCGGCGAAGTTTCCATTCAGGATCTGGAAGCCGTAGTTCGCCGCCATGTAGAACGCGTGCTGGATGTGCTCGATGGTGACCTCGCCTTTCGGCACGCCATAGATCGAATCCCACAGCTCCGGCGTGAAAATTTTATCCGGCGCGGAGATGGAATCGACAGTCACGACCCGGGGCGTGATTTTTCCCTGCGCGTTGAGCAGGCCGCGCGACTCGAACACTTGCCGCTCGGAGTCGCTCAGGCCGCTCGCCACCGTCGGCACCGGTTTGCCTTTCACGTCCACCGCTTCCCGCGGGGCGTCCACGACGGCCTGGAGCTGCGTCACCTCCGCGCGCAGCGGCGCGTTGCCCGCCGCCACGTAGGCCGTCTCGGGGCTCGCCACCCAGCTCTGCCGGTAGGCGTCATAGAGCTGGCCTTTCGCGCGCCCCTCCAGGATGTCCTCCAGCGTGGGCGCCTGGCCCGCGGCAACCGGGCCGCTCGGGAAAAACATGAGCCCCAGAAGCCGCTCTCTCAGTTTGTCGATGGCTATGGCCCGCAGCGCCAGCGGGTTGTATCTCGATCGCCCATAGGGATCGCTGGGCTGATAGATCATCACTGCGGCCATCCCCCCGATGGGCGCCCCCTGCGTCAGCTCTCCGTTTTTCAGCCCCGCCAGCAGCATGATGAGCGCGTTGTACCGCTGGTAGGCGATCATGCTCGGCGAAGCCATGCCGATTGTCTGCGGATCGGGAAACACTCCGTGCGGGTCGTCCTTCCACATTTCGATCATGCTTCCCAAATAGTCCCAGCGGCCCACATTGGTTCCGAGCAGCCGCCGCCGCAGCACCCAGGAAATCGCGGGCAGGAATCGGCCCGCCATTCCCTCCTCGTAGAGCACTTTGATCTTGAAGGTTCCCGTCGGCACGCCGATCAGCCCTTCCAGCCGCGCCAGAATTTTTTCCAGAATCAGCGCTTCCGCCGGCGTCTGGATCTTCGGAATGTAGAAGTACACTCCCGTCCCCGCGCCCGTCAGCGAATCGTAGTTGTTGAATATCCACAGCACGAGGATGGGGATCAGCGCAGGCGCCGGCTGCCCGTCTACCAGCACATGCTCGTAGTGGAGGTGCATGCCGGGAGGACGCGCGAACCGGATGGGCCACTGTCCCGGCGCGCTTTGGATTGCGTACGAGCGCTTCTGGCCCTTCTTCACCACCTCATACGCGCGCCCCGCCCACCGGCCTTCCAGAATTTCCTTCGCGTTCTGTAGAGCCGCGAAAATTCCTACCGGTTGACTCGCCGGCGTCCCCTCGGGCTGGAAGTGCGGGGGCGAGGCGTCTTCAAAGTCCGGCATGTTCATCGGCGCCGGGCTGTTGAGCGCGTTGAACGCCATATCCAGGGGATGCCACGGTCCGGTCAGCTCGAGCCCCGGGTTCGTCAACGGATGCGCGTCGGCAGGGATGGCGGCCTCNATCGTTCAGCCGCCAGCGCCATTCCGAGGTCCGCCCCAGCGCGTTGTCAACCATCCCCTGCACGATCTGCCGGAATGTCCATTTCTTCCCGCTGACCGGATCCTCGAACGCCTCCTCCCACTTCGGCCAGCCGTATTTCTGCTTCACCTGCGCCCGTGACTGCAGGATGGCCCGCCGCGCCGAAAGGACCGCGGCGATTTGCGGACGGAACTCCCGCGTCAGCGTGGCGATCGTCTCCTCGACGTTGAGGCTGCGGCCATTCACCTGCTTTGTCCCGAACAGCTCGGGAAACCTCTTCAGAATGTCTTCGCGGATCATGGTTTCATGCCTCCTCGGAAAAATCGCGCTCTCGGTAGCACAGGCTTTCAGTCTGTGCTGCAGGGATGGTTACGCCGCCCTCCGGCGCCTACGGCGAAACGCAGCATTATTGCCGAAATGGCCTCCACCCTCCAAGCCGCCATTTCTGTTCCGCATTTTCGGGCGCGATTCGCCCCCGGCCCTCTCCGCTCGGTTTTCTTGCAAAAAACAGATGGTGGTAGACTTCAGCCATGGGTAGGAAAAAGCGACCCCGGGAGATGGAGGGAAAGCATAAGCGGAATCACCTCGGCAAGGACCCTGTCCGCAAGCAAGCTCACCGAAGGAATAATCTCCGCGGCATTGCCGTAAACGTGGAAATCGTTCCTGTCGAGCTGCGGGGACTCGGACCTCGCGCGGGCGGCCAGTCGGGCGACATCCAGGGATTGCCTGCTTACGAGATATCAGGCCCGGAAAGCGTCGAGGAACTGGCCGAAGAAGGACAGGATTTTGAAGCCGAGTTGATCTGCGGCGTGGAGAATGTGCCGGATCCCGATCAGGGAGGACTCAGGCCGCACACGATTCGCGAAGACAATATTGCCCCTCAATCCCCCGAGTATGAATAGCAGCCAGTTGGTAGTTGCGTCGGATGGGTCGAGCATTCCTCGAGTCCCCGGCCAGGGATAGGTGCGGCCCAAGCCGAGCCGGAAATCGTGCTGGGTCCAAGGATCGGATTTGAGCCCACGTCCTGCCGATTGCGAAACGGGCTCTTTCTCTCTAACCCTTGCAATCTCAGTCCGCCTCAGTTCGGCAGGATGCGCAAACGGGTGTGAGAAATTCGCGGCACTACATCAGAACAAGCATCACGTACACAAGTGTCATGAACACTAAGCCGTACATCAATGCCTTTTTCTCTTTCTCTGGCAGGTTCGACCACCATGCGTTCTCGGGGAGCACCATGATGCCCTTCCGGCTCACATCTCCAATTTCAGCGCTAGTGTCCGACCGGAGGTAGTGCGCGTCTGTGATGTAAGTCACTCGTCAGACTATTCTCCACCGGAATCTGTGCCGCTCTGTCCAGGCTGTACCTTCTCTCGCAGCAGAAAGTAGTACAACAGTCGTACTCCGTTCCGGCTTGCGAGCGGCCTTCTATAAAAGGTGGGTACTAGTAGTTCTGGAAACGAAAGGCATTTGGACCGCAAATCTTTTCATCTTGACAAGAATCGCCAGCCTCTCCACAATCGCCACGATTTCTTCACCTGTGGCTCACAGCGCGGGCATTGAAGCCCCAGCGGGACTCGAGAAACACGCCCAGGGTAGACGCTGTCGATCCCACAGAACAGGTCGGTTCGAAAAAAAATGCGTGGCGTTTGTACAGCTCTGAGCAGAGTTCTGGCCCTGGTATTTGTGTGCACAGGCTTTCTGTGCGTGCGCGCAAACGCGCAAATTCCCAGCAGCAACGTGAACATGGTTTCCGGGACGCAATGGCCGGGAGGCGATCCGTTCCTCCAGCGTCAGAACGAACCCTCGGTGGCTGTCTCCACGCGCAATCCCCTGCACCTGCTGGCGGGCGCGAATGATTACCGGACTGTGGACCTGCCCGGACTTCCCGACGGAAAAGTAACGGGAGACGCCTGGCTTGGGGTGTTCAAGACCATTGACGGCGGACAGACCTGGTTCAGTGTGCTCCTCCCGGGCTACCCGCAAGACAACTCGCCTGATGGACTGGCCTCTCCACTGAAAGGCCTTGCTGCCGCTGCAGACCCCACCGTACGCGCCGGGACCAACGGACTTTTCTTTTACAGCGGGATAGCTTTCAACCGAGGGACGCAGGGAGCTAGCGTCGCGTTCGTCGCCCGGTACATCGACAACAACAACCAGGAGAATGGCGATCCACTCGCGTACGTGGGCACCAGTGTAGTAGCCAAGTCCACTGGCAGCGTATTCATTGACAAGCCGTGGATCGCTGTGGACATTCCACGCGATGAAGCGAGAATGTGCCGCATCCCCACGCGGCAGGCGGACGGCTCGATCCAGGTGCAATCGTTTCGCGCCGGCAATGTGTACGTGGCCTATTCGGTCTTGACCGGCAGCGGCAGCGGCCTGCGTGGCCAGATCATGTTTTCGCGCTCCAGGGATTGCGGCGTCACCTGGAGCAAGCCCGTCCAGATTAGCCGGTCAATCGACCGCATCAATCAAGGCGCAGTAATCGCTATCGACCCGGACGAGGGAGGCGTGTACGTGGCCTGGCGGCGATTCGCCAGCGCTGCACCTACCCCGAAAGACCAAAATCAGAGCGACGCAATTCTTGTGACTCGAACGAAAGACGAAGGCGAGGACTTTGAGGACATTCGAATGGCTCGCGAGATGCTCCCCGGCCAGCAGCGCCCGGTGAATTGGCAGAACGCGACTGAGGATATTGAGGAATTGGAAGGTGAACCCTTTGACCAGGGAACCTCCAACATATCGTTCCGCTTCAACGCCTACCCGTCTCTTTCCCTGGATGGCAAAGGAAGAATCTATCTCGCCTGGTCGGAGCGCGGCATCGGGCCGGGTGGCGACTCTCGAATTATGTTGGCCACAGCCGCCACCGAAGACGAGGATCTCGATTTCACGGCACTGAGCCCGGTGGAGAACCCGGCGACGCGGGGTCATCAGATTATGCCCTCGTTGGCCTTTGCGGGGGGAAAACTGGTCCTTGTTTACTACGACCTGCGCGAGGACAGTTCCGACGCACAATACACGCCTCTGGGGGGAGGCCAATACTCGAAAACGGAAGTGCCGGTCGGAGACCTGGCGCCTCCCAACCCGCATCCGGACAACGTGTTCAACGATTTCATCGCCGATGGATCGGCCGCTGGCAACCCCTCGATCAAGCGGCGTCACACGATTGACGTACGTGCCGCCCAGGCCAGCCCCGGAAAAGTGCCGGTCTTTTCCCCATCGGTCCAGGTTTCGGACTATCTATTCGGCAGCCGCCCGGGCTCCAATCTGATCGAACAGCTCCAATTCAATCCTCCGAATCTGCCCATGTTCGCCTTGGGGACAGTTCCCTTTTTCGGCGACTATATTGATGTTGCGCCTGCTCCCGCGTTTGTCCCCCGGGGCAACGGGAAGTGGAAATACAACACCGATGCTTCGCCCGCTCCCGTCTTTTCTGCCGTGTGGACCGACAACCGCGACGTCCGGCCGCCGCTGGACGGCGACTGGACGCACTACACCCCTCCCTTTTCACCCTCGGTGCAGGGCACCAGCCTCTTCGATCCCACGCAACAGGTGCNCGAACTGCATTGCGGGCCAGGAGGGGATGCGGAACCAGAACGTTTACAACGCGCGCATCACCCAGGGATTGCTCGCCGGGTCGTTGGGCAATTCCAAACCTCTGGGCAACGCGACTCTGCCCGACGGGCGCGTGGTGCAGATCCAGCGCGGCTTTGTCGTGTTCGCGCAGAATGCGCGGAACTCCGTAGCCGACTACCGCCTGACCATTACCAATCAGCCGGTGGGAGGGAAGGCTTCCTTTCTTCAGTTCGCTGTCCCCGGGCAGCCCGACCCGCTGACGCAAATGGATGTGGAGATTCCGCCTCTCTCCACGGCTTCGCGCACCGTCTTCGTCAGCTCCACGGACCCGCAGGCTTCCGTGACGGTGACCGTGCAGGAGATTACCGCCCTCGGAGGGACACCGGTTCCCGGCGGATTGCAGAGTTCCGTTCTCTTGAATCCGGACACTACGAATCCGAGCATTTCGAATCCCTCGATTTCCAATCCTTCGATCTCAAACCCGAGCATCTCGAACGCGGAAGTCTTCAACCCCAGCATCTCCAATCCTTCCATCTCGAATCCCAGTATCTCGAACCCCAGCATCTCGAACCCCAGTATTTCGAATCCCAGCATCTCCAACATCAGCGTGGCGAATCCGGACATCGCCAATCCGAGCATTTCGAATGTAGACATTCTGAACCCCAGCATTTCCAACACGGACCTGGCCAACCCCAGTATCTCGAACCCCAGCATTTCCAATGCGGCCATGCAGGACACCACCTGGACCGTGACGAACGACGGGAACACAGCGGGATCGTTCAACGTGAATCTGTTCTTGGCGAAGGCGGCCCCGAACACGGTCGTCACTCAACTTCTTATTCATCGCTCGTACACGACTCCCGTGGCGCAGGCCTGTGCGTTGAAGCAAACCACGAAGACGGTGCTGGTGGCCAACGTCCCGAATCCCAACTTCACATCTTCCGGCGATCCCCCGATGAGCATGCCGACCATCCCGCTGGCGCCCGGGGAATCCGCCAACATCACCATCCGGGTGCTCGATCCGAATCCGCCGGCACCGGGAGTAGTGAGCTTCCAGCCCGCCAGGGCCGTCAAGCCGATGGTGGCAGCGCAGGCCGTAAACACTGTGGATGCCGCCAACGGGGTCACGCAGCCGTCCACGGCGGGCGGGCCGATGACCATCACCACGACGTTTCTGTTGAATGCCGTCCTGGGCTCCAGCTACCTGGCCGTTCTCCACGCCAATGGAGGCTACGGCGCGCAGACGTGGTCCATCTCCGCGGGCGGCTTGCCTCCCGGACTGATGCTCACGCCAAATAGCGGCGTGATTTCCGGAATTCCCACCTCCTTCGGGCTCTTCAATTTCACCGTTCAAGTTCAGGATTCCGCCACGCCGGTTGACTCGGCCACTCAACCGCTGAGCCTCATGGTTGTAAATCCCTTGATGATGGTCACGGCCGCGCTGCCGGCGGGCCAGGTTGGCCAGCCCTACAGTTCTTCCGTTCAAACCACCGGGGGATTCGGCACGCTCACGTGGTCCTTGGTCTCCGGGGTTCTGCCTGGCGGATTAATGCTGAGCAGCAGCACTGGGGTCATCAGCGGCACACCCACCGCCGCGGGAAGCTTTACCTTTACAGTGGCAGTGCGGGATTCCAACGCCCCGCCACAGATGGTCAGCGGAACCTTCACCATTGTGGTGCAGGCCGCTGCCTCGCCGACACTCGCCTTCGTCCAGCAGCCGGCTGCGACGCAAGCCGGGCAGTCAATCTCTCCGACCGTTACGGTCGTCGCCAAGGATTCCCACGGGGCCGTTTTACCCGGCGTGAGTGTGACTCTGGTGCTGCAGTCAAATCCCAGTGGCGCAATATTGAGCGGCGGAACGGCAACGACAGACGCCACCGGCACCGCATCCTTCCCGAGCCTCAGCCTGGACAAGGCTGGCACAGGCTACACACTGGCAGCATCGGCCACGGGCTTCAGCGGCGCGACCTCCAACGCATTCAACGTCACCCCTGCGGGCGTCAACCTGTCGTTCGCCGTGCAGCCTGGCCTCTCGACTGGCGGACAACCCATCACGCCCATTGTGCAGGTCCACGTTCAGGACAACGGCGGCAATCCGCTCTCCGGCATCAGCGTGATGATGGCGCTGGGGTCGAATCCCTGCCCCGGCGCGCTCACCGGCACCACCACGGTCATGACAGGCCCTGGCGGCAATGCCGCCTTCGCCGACCTGGCAGAGACGGCGGGAGGTGCGGGCTACACGCTGGTGGCCTCTGCGACGGGCGCAACCTCCGTCACCTCGAATCCGTTTACCGTGATCGGGTTCTGCCCGACCGGCGGCATGGCGTCTCCCCGGTTCCAAGGGACAATCACGTTGTTGAACTCTGGGCGTGCGTTGCTGGCGGGTGGCACGGACGGCGTGACGACTCTGACGAGTGCCACGCTTTACGACCCGGCATCGGGCTCCTTCCTCCCTACGGGCAGCATGAGTGCGCCGCGCCTGGCCCAGGCGGCATCGCTTCTGCCCAGCGGCAAGGTCCTGATCACGGGAGGATCGGATGCTGTCAGCCTAGCCTTTACCTCGGCCGAGCTCTACGACCCGGTTGGCGGTAGTTTCACTCCCAGTGCGGGGACGATGAGTGCACCAAGACTCTTCCACTCTTCGACCCTGCTCGCCAGCGGCAAGGTGCTGATTGCCGGCGGCCGGGACTTCAATTACGCGACTACAGCGACTGCCGATCTCTATGATCCGGCTACCGACAGGTTCACTCCTACAGGCAATCTGAACCTGGCGCGCCGCGCGCACACGGCGACGCTTTTGCCCGATGGGCGGGTCCTGATTGCGGGCGGCGTCTTCCAGCCGCGCGGCGGCTCCGATGCCACGGCCACGGCGGAAATTTATGATCCAACCGGCGGCAACTTCACGCCTACAGGAACCATGGCGTTGGCTCGGGTGGGGCATGCCGCCACACTCCTTCCCAACGGCATGGTCTTGATCACCGGCGGAAACGTGGGTGGCGCGAGTCCTCTGCCGACGGCCAGTGCGGAACTGTACGACCCATCCACGGGCCTATTTAGCCCCGCGGGAACCATGACCATCGCCCGCACGAACCATAGCGCGACGTTGCTGCCCAACGGCAAGGTGCTCATCGCCGGCGGAGTCATAGATGCCGGCACCACGGTCACCGACACCGCGGAACTCTACGATCCCGTGAGCGGCAGCTTCAGCCCTACGGGCCACCTGAGAGTTGGGCGTAGTTACCTTTTCTCTGCAACCACTCTGTCTGTGCTGCTGAACACCGGGAATGTGCTCCTGGCCGGCGGGCTGGACAGCCTTACCAATGCGCTTTCCAGCGCGGAGCTGTATCTGGCATTCGCCGCGCCACCGCTGACCGTCAGCACGCTGGCGCTGCCGGCCGGAAATCTGGGTCAGCCTTACAGCGCCATGCTGAATACCAGTGGCGGCACCGGCGCAGTCACTTGGACGATCTCGGGTGGCGCGCTGCCGCCGCCGCTGATGCTGAGCCCTGCGGGGGTAATCAGCGGCACTCCCACCGCAACGGGCACGTTTAACTTCACCGTGCAGGCCACCGACAGCGGCACGCCGCCGCAAATTGCCTATCAGCCGCTTAGCATTCCGATTCTCAACACTTCGGCCACACTGAGCTTCCAGACCCAGCCGGTGGCGGTGGTAGCCGGCCAGGTGATGGTCCCGCCGCCGCAAGTGAAAGTGCAGAACAACGCCGGCCCGATCGTCGGGCAGACCGTCACCCTCGCGCTTGGCAACAACCCCGGAGGCGCGACGCTCTCCGGTGCGATTGCCGTAAGCGGCGTGGGCGGGTTGGCCACGTTCGACTCGCTCACCATCAGCACGTTCGGGACCGGCTACACGCTGGTGGCCTCGGCGCCCGGCTTCGCTGGGACTACTTCGAATGCCTTCAACGTTTTGCCCGCTGGCGCGACGCTCACTTTCCTGGTGCAGCCGAGCAATGCCATTACCGGACAGGCAATCACTCCGGCCGTTCAAGTACGCGCGGCAGATGGCAACAACCTGCCCATTGCAGGGGTCACGGTAACTCTGGCCTTCAGCGCCAATCCAGGCGCCGCCACGCTCTCGGGCGCCAGCGCGGTAACGAACCTGTCCGGCATTGCCACGTTCACCAGCTTGAGCGTCAGCAGCGCGGGGGCGGGTTATTCCCTGGTTGCCGCCGCGCCGAATTTCACCAGCGGGACGTCCATTGCGTTCAACGTATACACCGGAATGCCGGCCCTCTCCTTCCTCGTGCAGCCGAGCAACGCTGTTGCGGGCCAGCCAATCACGCCGGATATCCAGGTGTTCGCGCAGAACGGATTCGGGGGACCGCTGGCGGGCATCACGGTCACGCTCGCTGCCGGCCCCAATCCGCCTTGTGCTATTCCGGGCATGGCCATGGCGGTGACCAACGCCGGCGGTATCGCTGACTTCGCGAACATTGTTCTGCATTCCGGAGGGATTGGTTTCACCGCCGTGGCTTCC
>OCOJ01034049.1_pt5 | contig 12811 bp, 10 predicted proteins | sample 1539251 | NCBI WGS metagenome assembly OCOJ01 (sample SAMN01911457, study PRJEB22624) | soil metagenome | biome: Soil | place: Malaysia | collected 2012-04-30 | depth RA_metagenome m
CTCCGGCGGCGACCCCGGTGGTGTTGAGGCGCACATGAGAGCCGGAGCCTTCCACCGTTCCCGCATTGGCGTGCCACTGATAGGTGACCGGATAAGGCAACGGATTGCCCTTCGTGTCGGTGGCTGTCGCGGTGACGTCCACGTATTCGCCCGGGTACACCGGCGTGGTCGGGCTGGCCGAGCAGACCAGGCGCGGCGCCGGCGTCACAGCCAGCGTCACGGAAGTCGAAGGACATGCCGCGACCAGCTTTCCGCTGGTTGCTTTGGGGCTGATCGTGTAGGTTCCCGCCGGCAGGCCGGAATAATCCCAGCGCACCTGGGAACCGCTGCCTTCAATGCGGCCGCCGGAAACGTCGTAGCTATAGGAAATGGGGCCATTGTCGCTGGCAGAAGCTCGCGTGGTGATGTTCACCGGCGTGCCCGTGGTGGCTTCGACCGTTCCGGGCTCGGCAACCGCTACGCCGCATTCCAAAGTGACGGGCGGGGGAACCTTCTTTGAGGGCACGAAGGTGGTGCCCGCGCGGATCACAAATCCATTGCGGTCCGTCACCTGGTTCAGGCCGAACTCGGACCGGTAGCCCAAATCAATGGCAAAATTTCTCCACGGGTAAAGACGCACGCCGGAAACGGATCCCACCGGATCCCGCGGGCCGAAGGTGNGTGTTCTGCGTGTGCGTTCCGAAGTAGAGAACCCCGGCGTACTCGGAGATGATCTGGATCCGCTTCTGAGGAAACACGGTGAAGCCGAAGCCCGGGCGAAATTGTTTGGCCTGGTTCAGCAAGGCCACACCGCCGGACTTCGGATCGATGGTGATGTAAACGGGGAGATTGAGAGCGGCTTCGATCGTGCCGCCAAACCGCCGGCTGGCCGCCAGCATCACCTGGAAATTGAATGCGCCATTCTGGACTTCATTACTCAGCAGGTCGCTCAGTCCGGTCACAGTGGGGATGATGAAGTCGGTGCGGAGCGCCAGGGCGATGGGACTCGAGCGCGTCTGCGAAAGCAGGTTGTACTTCAACCCGAATTCAAACGGGCCTGCGCCCCCGCCATTGTGGCTGGCGAAGGGATAGTCCTCCACGTACGCCGCGCCGGCGGTTCCCGCGCCGCAGTCGATGAAGTGATAAATCGTGGGATTCGTGCTGCCATGCAGCGGCACCAGCGGACAGCCGCCCAGCGTGGGGTTCAGGCTGAGCTCGGTGGGGCGGCCCGCATGGATGTGGCCGTACGGAGTGATATCGACAAACGCGGAAATGCGGTCGGTGATCCCAACGGCCAGATCGATATCGGTATTGAGGACGGTGACGTCACCCGGGGCGCGCGCAAATTTTTCCGCGCCCACGCTGAATCCCACGGCATGGCGTCCAAGGGTCTCGCCCGATTCGAGCGTAAACGTCGTCCCGCGCTCGCCCACCAGCGGTGTGACCGGAGTGACCGGCACATTGGTCGGGGCATTCTCAGCAGGCTCTGCAGGAGCAGGACTGGGGACGGCGGCCGGGGCAGCAGAACCGTCGGTGGAGGCAGCGGGGGCGGGTGCTTCGCTGCCAGTGCTTTTCTTCTTCGCGGGCGGGTCTGACTTCGGCGCGTCATCGGCTGCCGCCCAAACAGGAATAGCCAGCAGCAAGCCCAGGGTTAGCCCTGCTGCAGGTCGAGCGAGCAGTCTCATGACATCCTCCTCCCGAACACGCTCCAAACGCGCGGGAATCTTGCTGCGACTCCGGTCCGTCGCCCCCGCTGGATAGACCGGCTCCCGCGAATCTGTGCTAAGTGGCTGGGCCCTTTGGGAAGAGACACCCCCCGNGCCCCAAGATTCAGGGCAGATTCTAGTCAACCCGCCCGCAAATCGCCAACTAGATTTTTTTGCACAGTTTGTGTGAGGACCAATAGCAAACCGGGTGCAGCCGATGTGCCGCGCTCCGACGAGAGGGCTGAATCAGGCGTTGGTGTGCCATGGGCCGGGAGGGCCCACCCCGGGTCTTGTTGCCGGCCTCTGCCCTGGCCCGAGGAGCGGGAAGCGTAGCTCCAGCCGCCAGTTGCAACCATTGGCCGGGGAAAGAGAACCGTTGCAAGGCGGCGTCTCCCATGCCTAAGCTTGAGTGAAGCCATGACGGATGCTGCTCCATCGAGCGGGCGAATCCTCGTCGTCGAGGACGAGGAAAACGCGCGCAAAGGCTACGAAGCTCTGCTGCGGAAGTGGGGGTGTGAAGTGCTGGGCGTTGGGAGCGCAGAAGAGGGGCTCGAGGCATTTGTCGCGTTTCGTCCCGCTGTGATCATCGCCGACGTCGAGCTGCCCGGAATGAGTGGTTTGGATTTCCTCCACGCGCTCGGAGACGCGCTCGCCGAGGTTCCCGCCATACTGATCACGGGCAAAGGGAGTGAAGACCGGGCGGTGCAGGCGATCGAGTCAGGCGCATTCTGGTACATCGAGAAGCCCCTGAAGCCGCTGGTGTTGCGCGCGCTGCTCGACCGCGCGCTGGGGCGCGTGAAGGACCGCCGGCAGGTGGCCGCGCTGACGCGAGAGCTGCGCGCCACCGGGCGGCTCAGCGAACTCGTGGGCACCTCAAAAGCCATGCGCGAGGTGAGCCTGGCGGTGGAGCAGGCCGCGCCCTCGACCGCTTCCGTGCTCATCACCGGGGAAACCGGCGCAGGCAAAGAGGTGGTGGCCCGCGCGCTTCACCGGCTGTCCTCGCGTGCCGACGGGCCCTTCGTGGCCATCAACTGTTCGGCGATTCCCGAATCGCTGATGGAGAGCGAGATTTTCGGGCACGAGAAAGGCGCGTTCACGGGCGCGGCGGAACGGCGGCTGGGCTGCTTCGAGCTGGCCGACGGCGGCACGCTCCTGCTCGATGAAATCGGGNGAAATGCCCATGTCCACGCAGGCAAAGCTGCTGCGCGTGCTGGAGGACCGCAAGGTCCGGCGTCTGGGGGGAAAAACGGAGACGCCTGTAGATGTGCGCGTGCTCGCGGCAACGAACAAAGACCCAGAACAGGCCGTGGCCCAGGGGCATCTGCGGCAGGACCTGTACTTCCGGTTGAACGTGTTTCACATCCACTTGCCACCGCTGCGCGCGCGCAAGGAGGATTTGCCTGCGCTGGTCGAGGCCATCCTGGCGGATGCGGGAGCGAAGCACGGCAAGCGCCTTCGCGGCGTGAGCGCGGAGGTCATGGAAGCCTTCCGGGCGCACACCTGGCCGGGAAACGTTCGCGAGCTGCGCAACGTGCTGGAGCACGCTGTGATCGTGGCCACGGGCGACAGCATCGGCCGGCAACATCTCCCGCCGCAGTTCGGCCGGCCCGCGGCGGGCGTGGGCGCGTGGGGCGCCCTCCGCTTTCCGCTGGGTGTGACCGTGGAGCAGGCCGAACGCGAGCTGATCCGCCAGACCCTCGAAGCCACCAGCAACAACAAGACCCGCGCCGCGGAGCTGCTGGGCATCAGCCTGAAAACGCTTCACAACAAATTGAAGGAGTACGCCAGCCAGGGNAACGACCATGCGGCTGCGCCTGAAGACTAAGTTCACGCTAACGACGGCGCTGATGGTGCTCACTGTGGTGGCCCTGGTTTCCGTGGTGTCGGTGGCGGCGCTGGTCCGGCAAACGTTCCGGAACCTGGACGAACGCGCCCAGTACGTCGCGCGCCTCATCCTCGACCAGGCGCATCACTCTCTCGAGGATGCGGCGGCGCGCGGCCTGGCTCCGGCCTCGGAGAGCGACGCGGACATCGAAGCCTACGTCCGCGACGTGCTCCAGAAGGACTCGGGAATGAGCGCGGCGCTGGCCGCGGCGGTGGGCTATGCGCCCACGATTTACGAAGTCTCCATCGTGGACCGGGATAGCGTGGCGCTGGTCTCGAGCGACCCGGAACTGGCGGGACATTTGCGCCTGCCGCGGGCGCGGCTGGAAACGCTGGCGCAATTCGATTTCATCGAGCAGCTCCGCGTGCTTTACGGGCCGCCGCGGGTCTATGAATTCTCCCAGCCGTTCAATCTGGGCAGCCGCCCGTTCGGAGAAATCCGCGTGGGGCTGAACTCGGCGCTGCTGCGCAGCGAAATCTCGCCCACGCTGCGCGCGGCGACCCAATATGCGCTCATCGGCGTGCTTGTCTCGGCGCTCCTGGCGGGCTTCATCAGCAGCATCACGCTGGCGCCGCTGCAGAAGATCACCGCGCAACTGGACCGCATCGCGCGCGGGCAGTTCGACTCCCAGCCGCTGCGTTCGGGCGACGAACTGGGCCAGGTGAGCACAAAGATCAGCGAAATCGGGCAGCAACTGCGCGGAGTGCGCGCCATCTTCAGCGGGCTGCGGGAAAACCTGAGCGCGCTTACGGCCGGGCTGGACGACGGCCTGCTGGTCTTTTCCGCCACGGGCCAGGCCGTGCTGGCCACTCCGGCGGTGGAGAAATTCCTGGGCCACAAGCCGGAGGAGCTGATCGGGCGAACGGCGGCGCAGGTGTTTCCCGCGGACCAGCCGCTCGGGCAGGCGCTGGGGCTGGCAGACGGCCGCCTGCGCGCCGTCGAAGAGGTGGAAGTGTCGCTCGATGGAACGGGCGGACCGCAGCGGGTGCGTGCCAGCGTGCGCGAAATTGCCGAGGGCGGCTCGCCGATGGGCGCGCTGGTCACGTTGCGGGACCTCGATTCGCTGGACCGGCTGGATTCGGAACTGGAGGTTTCCGAACGCATGGCGGCGCTGGGCCGCGTGACCGCGGGCGTGGCGCACGAAGTGAAAAATCCGCTGAATTCGATGCGCCTGTGGCTCGAGAACCTCCGGGAAAGCCTTCCGGCGGATCCTGAAGCGGCGCGGACGGCGGTCAAAGTGCTGGACACGGAGATCGACCGGCTGGACCGCGTGGTGAAACGATTTCTGGATTTCACCAAGCCGGTGGAACTGCACCTGGAGGATACAGCGCTCTCGGAACTGGTCGGTGGAGTGCTGTCGCTGGCGCGGCCGCAGATCGAGCGCGCCGGGGTCCGCGCCATAGTCGAGCAAACGGATCTGCTGCCTCCGGTCCGGGTGGACCGCGCGCTGCTTCAGCAGGCGCTGATGAACCTGGTGCTCAATGCCTGCGAGGCCATGCCGCAGGGCGGCCGGCTGGAAATCACACTCCGGCGCAAATCCGACGCGGCCGAAATCCGCTTGGCCGATACGGGCCACGGGATCGCTCCCGAACACCGCCGGCGTATCTTCGAATTGTTTTTCACTACGCGTCCCTCGGGCAGCGGCCTGGGGCTGGCCACCGCATTTCGCATTGTGCATCTTCACAGCGGTTCGATAGACTTTGAGTCCGAACCGGGCCGCGGAACCACGTTCATTCTGGAATTGCCTCTGGCCCGCTGAGACGCCATGCCGCCCAGCACAAAACGCGTCCAGATCGTGCTGCTCGTGCTGTCATGCGCGTCGGGCGTCGCCTGCCATCACCAAACGGTTCAGGCTGCGCCGCCGGTGGCGGAGACGCCGCCTGCGGAAGCTACGCCGCCCCCTCTGGCCAAGCCATCCGAAGCGGGAGCCGAAGCAAAACCCGCGCCGGCAAACACGGGAACCGAAACCCCTTCGACGGAGAGCGCTCCCGGCACCACTCACGCGCCGAAGCCTGTGGAGCCGAAACCGCGTCCGGCGCCGCCGCCCGCGGCCGCGCCCCCGGAAGCGCCCGCGCCCAGGCCCGCACCGCCGCAGATCACCATGCGGCTTTCCCCCGCGGAGGAGGCGGAGTTGAAGCGCCAGACGCAAAGCGCCATCGCTGAGGCCGAAGCCAATCTGCGCCGGGCCTCGGGGCACGATCTGAACGACGTGCAACGCGACATGGTGGAAAAAATTCAGAGTTTTCTGGCCCAGTCGCGCGAGGCCGGCGAGCTTCCGGACTGGAGCCGCGCCCGCATCCTCGCGGAAAAGGCCCGGCTCCTCTCGAGCGAACTGGTAAATTCGCTGTAGATATCGCTCCCGCTGGGGGCGCCGTTTCCTGCACCCACTCGAGGTTCAGTTCCTGTTTCGGTTTTCGGTTTTCAAATGTCCAGTTTCGAATTTCGCTTTTTCCTGCGTTAGACTCGACGCGTGAAATCCCCAGACGTCATCGTCGTCGGCGCCGGAATCATCGGCTGCTCCGTGGCCCGTGAATTGTCGCGGCGCCACATGCGCGTGCTCGTACTCGACCGCCAGGAGCCCGGGAAGGAGGCCTCCTGGGCCGCGGCGGGAATGCTTACACCCGCGGCGGAATCCGTCGAAGCGCTACCGCTGGTCGACCTCGCCAAAGCCAGCCTCGAGCTGTACACCGAGTTCATCGAGCAGATTCAACAGACCACGGGACGCACACTCGACTACCGGCGCGACGGCGCGCTCGAAGTGTTTTTCGGCGAGAGGGCCGAAGAGCGGCGCGCCGCCTGGCTGGCGACGTTTCGGGACAGCGGATTCAAACCCAAGCTTCTGAGCGCTGATGACCTGCGGCGGATGGAGCCGGCTCTGGCAGCAGACGCAGCCGCGGGCGCGCTCCTGGAGGACGAGGGAGCGGTTAATAACCGCCTGCTCTCGGAGGCCGTGGCGGAGGCGGCAAGGCGCGAAGGGGCAGAGTTGCGCGCGGGAGTGGAAATCACACGCTTGCTCTCGAGCGGCGGGCGGGTGACGGGCGTAGAAACTCGCCAGGAACGCATCACAGCGCAACATGTGGTGATTGCCGCCGGATGCTTTTCAGCCCTGATTGAAGGGGCGGAACGTTACGCGCCCACAATTCCCGCGCGCGGCCAGATGGCGGCGTTGCGGCCGGCAATCATGCCGGTGAGTCGCGTGATTCGCGGTCCAGCCTATTTGGTCCCACGCGCGGACGGACGGCTGCTGGTTGGCGCCACGGTGGAGCGTGTCGGCTACGAGAAAGCTGTAACCCCGGCTGGTATCGGGCGCCTGCTGACCGATTCCGTGCGCATGATTCCGTCGCTGGCGGACGCGCCTGTTGTCGAGACCTGGAGCGGCCTGCGGCCGGACACGCCCGACCATCTGCCCGTGCTGGGGCCGGCAGATGTAGAGGGCCTGTGGTTTGCTACGGGGCATTTCCGCAACGGGATTCTGCTCGCTCCAGCAACGGCACGCGCCCTGGGGGAATGGATCACGGAAGGAAAAACCGGGATGCCGGTCGAAGCGTTCAGCGCCATGCGATTTGCAAACCGGCCTCAGGCCAACCCTCGCTGAGCGGGACAATCGACGGCTACTAGGGACCGGCGTTCCTGACCGGTTGGTGATTCGGCGGTCCGGCCAGCGTTGAGGCATGGCCGGGGTCGCTGAACTGGACGCGCTCCCAATCCAGCGAGAGCGGGCGATCCAGCACCACGTCGAGCGTGGTGCCGCGCGGCAGTTCCACTTCCGGGCCGCGCGTCAGCAGCACTGCCGCCAAGCCCACAGCCGCCCCAACGCCCGCCCCGATGCCCGCGCCCTTCCCCCCGCCCGTGATGGCTCCGATGGTAGCGCCACCGGCGGTGGTCTCCCCAATCGTCTTCGCGTCGCGGGTCTTGTCCGAGTCGCCTTTAATCTTCCCTTCCTTATCCACTGTGTCTGCGCCGCCCGTGCTGGCCTCATTGGGAGTAGCCAGCAGGCTCACCTGATATCCGTTGGGAAGGATCATATTCGTCAGGCGCAGCATGATCTCGCCGCGGCCTTTGACGCGTCCGGGGCGCTTCGCTTCCGTGATCTCCCCGCTCACGTAAGAACCCGCGGGAATGACGATGCGTCCGTCAATCAGTATGGGGAACAGCGTTTCCAGGTAGATGGGATCGCCGGGATGCGCATTGCGAGTTGAGACGCCATTGTGAAGGACGAGGGGAAGATGCGTGCCGACGGGCACCAGAATCTTCTGGGGTTTTGCGGCAGGAGTGGGCGATGCGGGCGCGGTCGCAGCCGGAGCGGCCGGAGGCGCGGCAGTAGGCGCCGGATTCTGCCCGCGCACCCGAGCGGGGCAAATCAGCGCCGCAGCCATAATTCCAGAGGCCAATAAATGGGTTCGTCTCATGCTCTACCTTTTCAAACGCCTCGCACCTCCTCCGATGCGAGCCCGTGCGCGCGGGATGCTTTGAAGCACGGGAGCGTGTCGTTGCAGGCGCGCCGCCTGCCCGGGAAGAGCGGCCTGGCGCCAGGAATGCAGCATACGCCCGGATTACTGCCGATTCCAGCAGCGAGGTGCATAAGACTCAGATACGGTCCGAGTGAGGTATAAACCCCGCCAGCCGAAGTGCGAGGAACGGATTCAAGCCTGACCCACGACGTGATGGCCGGCAGCCTGAAGGATTTCCGCTGCGTTTTCGAGCGCCTCGTTTTGCACGAACAGGAAATCCGTGTCATACGTGGCCAGCACGGAGATGCTGATTCCGGCTTCGGCGAGCGGGGCAGCCACTGCCGCGATCACACCCGATTCGCTGAAGTCGAAAGGGCCCACGAACTGGAGCGCGCGCCAGCCGCGCGCGGCTCGGACGTCCTGCGGCACAGCGCCTTCGTCACAATAGACGCAAAGTTCGTCCTGCGTGCGGATGGTAGCTGTGAACCCATGTCGCGGCAGCCAGGCAGGGAGCGGAGCGTTCCGCTCGAGCCGGCAGATGGCGAACATGGCAGGAAGGAGGCGCAGCGTGAGCCGTCGGGGGTTCATGAGAGCGGCTACGCTATGCCGGGCTGTCCCGGCTGTCAATGGCCCGCGAGGAAAATGGCTAACGCGGCTGGCGAAACATGCCGAAGCCCAGACGCACTTGGATCGTGTTGATGCCGGGATTGTGCACTGTGAGGCCTGCGTCAGAAATGTGCATGAACCGCGTCTCAATGCTCCAGGTGTACTTCTGCCGGATGAAATGCACGCCGAGCGCGCCGCTGGAGGTGAAATTCGTTCGCGAAATGCCCGGAGGCACCTTGTCGGTGGTAAACAGCGTTCCCCCGCCGATATCCAGATACGGCGCAACGTTGTGCCGCGGCACGAAAATCCATTTCAGCGCGAAGGGGTTGACGCCGCCACCGTATGTCGCGCCCGTGCGTTGGAAGACGCAAAAGATCGGAACGACATCCACGGCATACTCGAACCGGCCGCGCAGAAAACCGGGACCCACGGGGCCGGTGAGGACCCAGCCGTACCGCCCGCCGACATTCCATACGCCAGTGTTCGACGTGCTGCCATTGAGCCCGTGGCCGCCGCCGGTCCACACCTCCAACTCGTGGCTGCCTTCTCCCGGCCCAGCTTGCGCGCGGGCCAGTGACGCGCACAGAAGCACGAGAGTCACGGCGAGAATAGCCCTGGTCATCAACTCAGTCCCCCGGCAGAACGTGTCTCGCGCTGCCGCACGGCAAGCTACCACAGTCTCGACGCTGCACGCTTCTCAAAAAGTGTTGGACGGAGGCGAAGCTCTACGGTTCGCTCACTTCACGCTGCGTGCGCCTCATTCGTACACGCTCTTGGCTGCTTCCGACTTGGGCAGACGATCCGTAGGTCTGGCCCACCAAACATAGAACGTGGGCAGCAGGAAGATGCTCATCAGCAAGTCCGCGATCAGTCCCCCGACAATGACGATGGCGAATGGCCGCTGGGCGTCCGAGCCGATGGCGTGAGACATTGCTGCCGGCAGAAGACCCAGGGTGGCGACCAGCATAGTCATCATGATGGGCCTGAGCCGGCGCGTGGCTCCTTCGATGGCGGCCTCGGATATTCCCATTCCCCGGGCGCGCAACTGGTTGATGTATTCCACCATGATGACGCCGGTCTGCACCGACGTGCCGAACAAAGCCAGGAATCCCACTCCGGACGACACGCTGAAATGTGTCCCGGTCACGAGCAGAGCCAGGAGGCCGCCGAGGCGGGCAACGGCCACGTTCACCAGGTTGAGCAGGGCCCATTTGGCCGAGCCGAAAGCGCCGTAAATGATCATGAAGATCAAAAAAATGGTGAGTGGAACGATTATCAACAGGCGCGCTTCCGACCGCTTCTGGCTTTCGTACTCCCCCTCCCAATCCATGTGATACCCGCGCGGCAATTCAACCTTTTCGTTTACCTTCTTCTTGGCCTCCTCGACCGTGCCGCCGAGGTCGCGGCCACGAACGCTGTATTTGATGGCGATATAGCGCTGGTTGCCTTCCCGATAGATTTCCGAGGCGCCGTCCTCCGCGGTGACCTTGCAAAGCTGCGCCAGTGATACGCGTTCACCTGTGGGTGAAAGAAGACGAATCTTCTCAATGGCCTCCCGCTTGTCGCGGTAGTCCGGCAGGTAACGCAGCACCAGGTCGTAGCGCGCCTCGCCCTGCAAGACCTGGGTTAACGCGTTTCCTCCCACCGCGGTCTGAATCGCGTCCTGGATATCGGCGACGTTGATCTGATACCGGGCGGCTTGCTTGCGGTCCACGGTTATGTTCAGGTTTGGCTGGCCGAGCACTTGAAAGACTCCGAGGTCCTGGATCCCCTTGACCCCCCGCATGATCGCCGCGATTTGGTTGGCCTTTTCCTCGAGGACCTTTAGGTCATCGCCGTACACCTTCGTGGCCAACTGCCCTTTCACCCCGCTCACTGCCTCTTCCACATTGTCGGCGATGGGCTGGGAGAATCCCCAAACGACGCCCGGAATTTTCTCCAGTTCGCGATTCATGGCCGCGATGAGCTTGTCNCTTGTCCTGGTGGAACACGGGCCGCCACTCCTCTTTCGGTTTCAGGCCGACGTAGTATTCCGTATTGAAGAAACTCGTCGTGTCCGTCCCGTCATCCGGACGGCCTGTTTGGCTGGTGCATTCGGTGGCTTCGGGAAACGAGCACAGCACAATGCGGGCCTGATTCATCACCCGGATCCCTTCGCTCGGTCCGGTGCTCGGCGCCAGAGTGCCGCGCACCCAGAGCGCGCCCTCGTCCAGGTGGGGCAAAAATTCCGACCCAATCGTGTCGCTAAAGACCAGATAGGCGCTCACGAGCACGGCCGCAACCGCAACGCCGACCATCGCCCAGCGGTGCTGGATGGACCAGGTCACGGCCCGCCGGTAGTGTTCGGTCAGCCAGGCGAGCACCGGATTCTGCCAGTCCCGGATCTCTTTTCGGAACAGGAAGCCGGCCAGGACCGGGGCCACCGTAATCGAGAAGATCACCGCGCCCAACAGCGCGAAGGCCACCGTCCAGGCCATGGGACGGAACAGTCTGCCTTCCACGCGCTGGAGCGTGAAGATAGGAAGATAGGCGGTGATGATGATCACGATGGCGTAAAACACCGGCCGCTGCACTTCGTGGGCTGCCGCCCGGATTCTGTCCGGCACAGACTTGGCTTGGTGATCGCGGCTGATGTGGCGGATGATGTTTTCCGCCATCACAACGGCCCCGTCCACCACCATCCCGAAATCCAGCGCTCCTAGCGAGAGAAGATTTGCCGGGATCTTGCGCAGGTCCAGACAAATGGAGGCAAACAACAGGGAGAACGGGATCGTGATGGCCACGATGAGCGCGCCCCGGATATTGCCCAGGAAAAGCAACAGGACAATCGTGACCAGGAGGAATCCTTCCGTGAGGTTGCGCACCACCGTATGGGTCGTGAAGTGAATGAGGTCGCTGCGGTCGATGAACGGAACGACTCTTACGCCGGGGGGCAAAATGCGGTGGTTCAACTGCTGTACCTGTTTGTGGAGGCCTTCGAGCGCCGTCTCCGCGTCGGCGCCCTTGCGCATCGGCACCCAGGCGGAAACGACGTCGTCATTGTCCACGATCACGCCGTCTTCGCGGCGAATGGCGCGGGCAAACTGGCCCAGCCGGATCTTGGGGCCTTGCGCGACCACGGCAATATCCTTGACCCGTAGCGGCGTGCCGTTCCTGGTGTAGAGAACCGTGTTGGCGATGTCGTTCACGGTTCTCACCAGGCCGACTTCCCGCACGTTGATTTGCTGCAGGCCAGCCTCGATGAAGCTGCCCCCGGCGTTCACGTTGTTGTTCGCGAGTTGCTGCTCGACCTGGCTCAGGCTGAGGCCGTAGGCGATCAGTTTGTTGGGATCGAGGCGCACCTGGTATTCCCGTGTAGGCCCTCCGAAGCTGGCCACGTCCACTATGTCCGGCGCGGCTTTCAGATTCTTCTCGACGACCCAGTCTTCAATGGACTTCAGTTCCATCACGTCGTATTGAGGATTGGTGCTGTGCAGGGTGAAGAAGTAGATCTGGCCGGCCGGGCTCCAGTCCGTGCCCATCGTCGGCACGACGCCCGGCGGCAGCGTGACCTGGGAAAATCGCTCCAGCACTCTCTCGCGATTCCGGAAGTTATCCTCCTGGTCGTCGAAGATCAGCTTCAGGTCCGAAAGACCGAAGAGGGAGAACGAGCGCAGATGCACCACGTGAGGGATCCCGTTCATCACAATTTCCAGGGGAATCGTCACCTGCTGCTCGATTTGCTCCGCGGAAATTCCCGGCCACTGCGTGATGATCTCCACGTAGTTGTCTGCAACGTCAGGATAGGCGTCTACCGGAAGGCGGTGGAACGACACGACGCCGGTGCCAAACAGCAGCAACCCGAAGCCCAGCACGAACAGCCGGTTGTTGAGTGCGAAATCGACGATCCGGCCGATCATTTATTGCTCCACTGTGCTCTCGAGGGCCAGGGCATTCGACACGACCTGTCCGCCGGGCTTGATCCCGGAGATGATCTCCTGGGTCCGGTTCGGCAGCATTTCGCCAGCGACCACCTCGACGCGCCGGAAGCGGCCTCCGCCCAGCGGCGCGAACACCCAGTCGCGGTCGTGCAGGTGCAGGATGGCGGAGGCGGGAACGGCCGCGTGAATTTCCGCCTGCTTGCCGTAAAACGTGGCGGTCGCGAACATGCCCACGCGCATCACCCGGTCAGGGTTGGGGACTTC
>OCOJ01018306.1_pt3 | contig 12807 bp, 12 predicted proteins | sample 1539251 | NCBI WGS metagenome assembly OCOJ01 (sample SAMN01911457, study PRJEB22624) | soil metagenome | biome: Soil | place: Malaysia | collected 2012-04-30 | depth RA_metagenome m
GGAGCGGATCTGGTAGCAGCTGAGTCCTATGCGCTTAGGTTTCTCGATCTGAAGGCCGAGGATATTCCTTTCATTACGATGGCTGAAAAGAGGGGCATCGGAATTTCCGATTTGAAATTGCTCAACGTCGCCGAAATAGAAGTATGATTGGAAAGATATTGACCCTGCGAAATATCAGGCGTATTTACGCCGTATTTTGTTTGGTTCTTTTTGTTCTTCTTTTGTGGCTCACGAGCTTTAAACGTATAAAAGGTTACGAGACTCCACTTTTTCTTGAGCTCGATCCTCTTGTTGCAATCGCGTCGTTTCTCACGAGCTGGACCCTTTTCAAAGGCCTCGCATTTTCACTCTTCATCATCATCGGTACACTTCTCGTCGGCCGCTTTTTCTGTTCCTGGATCTGTCCGATGGGTATCATCAACCAGATCATCGGAAGCTTTTTCAACCGGTTAAGGGCGGTGGATACCGTTGTGCTGAATTCCTATCGTGTCCTTTACCGTCTCAAATACTATATCCTTGCTTTATTTCTTGTCCTCGCAGCGCTCGGTTCTCTGCAGACGGGATTGCTCGATCCGATCCCCTTTATCACCAGATCTTTTACGATCTCGATATTGCCGGCTGTCAATTACGGCCGGAGCTGGCTTTATCTCAAGCAGCCCCTGTTCAACGGAGGAACTTTTTTGGGACTCATCTTTCTCGCCGTAGTTTTAGCCAATAGGTTTCTGCCGAGGTTCTGGTGCCGTGTGCTCTGCCCTTTAGGGGCGCTCTTAGGGCTGCTTTCGCTCAGACCTCTCCTGAGAATAAGGCGAGATGTCGAGCTCTGCACTGACTGCAAAAAATGCCTTGGCCATTGTCACGGTGGCTGCAATCCCCATTCAGAACTGCGAATCACTGAATGCCACCTCTGTATGAATTGCATCGAGGACTGTCCCGAGAACGCCATACATTATGGCCTGCCAAGGCCCTCAAGTTCGGTTCACATGTCCCTCGATGTGAGCCGTCGCAGGCTAATCGAAAGCGTCCTGGCAGGGGTTGTGCTCTTTCCGGTGATGAGAAGCACGATCGCCTCAGGAACCTCACCACAATACCGTGTAATCAGGCCTCCGGGCTCTATCACCGAAAAGGACTTCCTCAGGAGGTGTATCAAGTGCGGGGAATGCATGAAGGTCTGCCCAACGAACGTTATCCAGCCGGCATTACATGAGGCTGGATTTGAGGGGATATGGACACCTGTCCTCATCGACAGGATTGGCTACTGCGAATACAACTGTGTACTCTGCGGCCACGTATGCCCGACAGGGGCGATCAGCCCTCTTACCGTAGAGCAAAAATTGGGAAAGGGCGCTGGACAGAAGCAGGTCAAGATCGGCACTGCCTTTTACGATAGGGGAAGGTGTCTGCCCTGGGCCATGAATACCGACTGCATTGTCTGCGAAGAGGTCTGCCCCACGTCCCCGAAGGCTATTTGGTTCCAGCCCTTCGAAGTTCAGCTTCGGGATGGGACGACGAAAGTGCTGAAACGACCGTTTATAGATCCCACCCTCTGTAACGGCTGCGGAATCTGCGAGAATAAGTGTCCGATCCGGGACTATGCAGCGGTACGCGTCACATCTATAGGAGAGTCGCGGTCTGCATTAAACCAAATGATACTGAAGTCCTGAAGCATACCTGTTCTAACAGACGTTTGAGAAAGCAGGCCCCAAATTTCATCTCCGGGGAATAGCGCTGCCCCCCAGCGGTAGATCCTAGTGTGGTCCACCGAAAGTGCACGGTTCACCATCATTTCTTACAGGTTCCTGTAGCTCAAAGGTTAGCTCAAATACAGCGTATACGAAGGAATACAATCTGCGCTCGAAGTCAAAAGGTGGCTTCTCAGAGAAGCTCATTTTACAACGGATCCAAGCCACGCACTTCTTCCCTCACGCAGCCAGAGCAAAAAACCGCATGTCCTCCGCTTGTTTCACAGAATCTAGCCAGGCAAAAAAGACTGATTTAGCAAGTTCCATTATTATCTCGACTTTCAGCTAAATCCCTTGAGAGCCTTTACTGACAAGGGATAAAGTGTAAACTATTTGAGCAGATCAGGAGGAGTTAAGGAGACCGAATGTCTTCAGTAATTGCATCTGAAGAGGCGGTTGGTCTTCCAGTTTCTTAACTGCCGTATTGTCCGGGTATACCAGGAACACTTCCCTGATGCCTTCGAGCGCTTTGATCAAAGAGGCGACGCTCATTTCCAGGCCGTCTTGTTTTGCCAGATACTGCAATAATTTGATCAGAAGATATGCCAATACGCTAATAAACGCATCGATCCGTATCTTGCTGTCTGTCCAATGCCAGATAGGATGGAAGGAGATTATGCGATGATCCTTGATCGTCTTAAAACTTTCTTCAATTTTGTTTTTTTCCTTGTAGGTAAATATGGTTTTAGAAGAGTCGGCCTCGAAATCATTGGTGAAAAGAATATTCTTGCCGAATTCCTTTTCCTTTGCTGCAATCTCGTCCTCGTTTTCAAGAATCGTTATCGTACCGTCTTTTATTTCATAATCGAGGTAGCGGCAAGCCCTGCTGTACAATACGCGATTGTCATGGAGGATCATCGTTAAGCGTTCAGCAAGATCTTCCGCTGTTTTATGCTTTTCGAATTCCTCGGCCAACAGTTTCTTTGCCGTGCCCATATGCTTCAAGAACCTGGCCCTTTGTTTGTGGCGAAGCTCTTCATTGTAAGTGATGCAGATCTTATGGTTGGCTCCGAAGACTTCGGTCTCCCCTTCATAGACCTTGAAGTCTTTATAGGTCTTCGTATAGTGCTCCAGCCCGATAGCCGTTAACTCCGGATGATTGCTCGGCACCAGGCTCCCCACATAGGTATGCCCGCTAATGACTTTCAGATTCTTCAGCGAATTATTCCCCTTGTCAAAAGCGATCCTTATCTTTGCTGCCTCGCTCATCAGCCGGTGATACCGTTCTATCAATTTGCTCATCGCTGTGGGAAAGATCTTCGCATCATGGATATTGCCACAGGCTATCTGACTAATGAAGGGAAGCCCATCCCCCGTGACCGCCATGAACAACCCTATCTGCCGTAAGCTGTGCCTGCCCTTCTTATTCTTGCCTTTTTGTCCATAACTGTTGATCGTGTGGTCCTGATAATAGGTGAAACTGTTTGTCCCGTCATATAACAGCAGATCCAGCAAAAGGTTATAGCGTTTCAGTAACCGAAGCCAAAGCTCTTCCTCTATCCTCTCTAATTTCTCATCATCAATCAGCTCTTCCAACTCCTCAATGCTCAGCTTCTCATGGGAAGCCTTCCCTTTTGCCCACTTCTTCTCTTTCAGTTCCTTCTCCGATATGATCTTTTCGAACATCTCCCAGTACGTCTTGCTGTGGAGATCCCCGGCCTTTATTGCCATCTTTTCCGGCAGTACCGTGGTGCTGAAATACTCCCCCGTCTTGTCCTTGCTGATAGAGCCGTGAAGCTTGCTGATTGCCGATATCAGAATGTATTCCGATGCCTTTATTCCTTTCACCGTATAGGGCAAGACCGTATCCATAATCTCCATGAGGCCACTATCATGAGCAAGCTTATACACTGCCATCGGCAGTCCGTATTCCTTGGAAGCTATCTTCTGCGGCTCCCTATCGCTGCCCGTGAGTTTGCTCAATACTTCCTGGGCTGTACCCAGATAGATCTTCTCGCAAACGACCTTGCTCTTTCCTGAGCCCCTCGTCTTCCCTGTCACTTCGGGATTGATTTTCACGCGATAGGTTCGAGCAGCGTAATAATACTTGTGCCCCTTCTTAATTTCGGGGAAGATGGTGAATTTTGAGAAATCCTTGCTCATTGCTAATACATAGTAGCATAATAACTACTATCTGTCAAGATAAAACTATATTAAAGTTACTAATACACTAATTAGCTATATTTATTAACCTCTTACTGCCTCTTTTATGGGTTAAAAACGAAAGTCGAGTTTACCCATAGTATCCGTGGCGATCACCAGGAATATCTCTTTCTCGGGTTCTTTAGCTGTCTCCCGTGCAGACTCCTCACACGGATAACCTTTTACAATCTTCACCCGCCAGTGCTTATCCTCCTGGACGGTTTCAGAATAGAATGCGTTTGTTACGGCGAACCTTGCGAGGTTCTTTGCAGACCCCTCATTATCCACGATGATTTCTACAATCCCTTCGTCAATCTTTGAAAAGGCTTCCTCCGCCATGATTACCGGCTTTGGACAGCCCTGGCCTCTTGCATCAATAATCATAGTGATCTCCTATTTTTCCCCCTTTACTGGTAGGACATGAATCGCCTTGATAATAAGCTGAACCTTATCTCCCGGCTTCAGGTCAAGATCCTCCGCCGACTCTGTCGTAAGGACCGAAGCCATCTCAGCCGGCTGCGTGATATCGTATTTTACAAGCGACATAATATCTCCCTTTTTCANTAATATCTCCCTTTTTCATTGACTTTACTGTCGCAATAATATTGTTCCTTGCTCCATACTTCATAACATACCTCCTTACGATATTTTTTTTGATAATGTTGAACTACATCCCTCTTATCTCTCAGTGGTGGAATTCACGCTATCTTCGGCATATTCAACACATGGTGAGACACCATCGCAAAGGTCTGCATCTGTATCGACCTTAGAGACATTACACACCACCGCTTTAACTACGGGATACCCGGAAATTGGGTCTCGCATGTGTGAAGGAATGACCGAATTAACATGGGCCTTTCGCCAAAGACCGTGATGCCTGCGACTTCCCCCTCCAAAAGGCGCGTGGACTGTTCCATGGCAGATTCCGGTTGTAACGCGGGCTTCAAGAACTATCTCGCCAAGATCGGTCCGAAGAGATACACGGTCCCCATTCTTTATGCCCCTTATCTCCGCATCGATCGGATTAATTTCGAGGACTGGCTCCCGATTTAGAGCCAATTCCTGACGATCGAGGTATTGCGAATTGAATCTTCCTCTGGTTCGCGCTCCGGTTGTGAGCATCAGCATGGAGTCATGATTTACAGTGGACGCTCTGGGATCAGTGTACACCGGCAGAGCGTCGTACCCGTAACGCTCAAGAAGAACGGACGCAAATTCGAATTTACCCGAAGGGGTCGGAAAGCCAGGCTTGCCGTCAGAACGCAGATGCCCTGATTCATATTTGCGGGTTCTTCGCTCTGCAAGGGGCAGCCGGGCGACACCAGGACCTGCCTTCATTATGCGAAGGAGTTGTCGTCTATCGGCAAAGGCATGGTCCACGATCTCTTCCTCCGATCCCGGGAAAGAACTTCCGCAGCCGAGACGCCTGGCGATGGCAGAGAGGACCATCGAATCATTCCTGGCCTCGCCTACCGGCTCTATAACTTTGCTCCGCATTCTGACATGGTCCCGGTAGAGGTGATAAGACTCTATTTCATAGTAGGTGGTGGCGGGAAGAATTATGTCGGCCCAGGCGGCCTCCTCGGGTATGAAGCGGTCAACGACTGCCATGAAATTCAGCTGGTCATATACCTGTTTCCATCTCTCAGGGTCGGGGTAGGAAAGGTACGGTGAGCCCCCTACCAGGAGAAGGCCGCGAACAGGATAAGGATCATCGTGGAGGACTGCGTCAGGCAGCCCGGAGATATGTGCCCTGCCCGCCAGGGCATAAAAAAGCGGAAATTCCAGAGCTCCAAGAGGTGGAATTGCGGGGTTGTACTCATACTCACGAAAAAGCGCATGGGGATAAGCATGAATATAAAGACCACCCTCTACGTCGAGATTCCCGCTCAATGCGGCAAGTGAGAATAATGCCCTTGTGTTCTGTACGCCGCTTGGCGCATACTCAAGCCCACTGTAAAAGTCCATTGCGGCTCGAGAGTCAGGTGATAACGCCGAAGCGAGACGCAGAATGAGCGCCGGATCCACTCCGCAGATCTCCCCCGCTTTTTCCGGCGTAAATGTTGCGGCATAGGACGCCAACTCATCGAAGCCGAGAGTCCACCTATCCACGAACCTCCGATCAAACCATTTTCTCTGAATAACAATATTTATGAGCGCAAGGGCAAGTGCGCCGTCGGTGCCGGGAAGAAGAGGGACCCAGAGATCGGCATTGTGGGCTAAACCGTTACGGCGCGGATCGACACAGATGAGCGAAGCTCCCTTCCGTCTGGCTTCCCTTATGCGTTTCACCTTGTCCGGTATTCCATCCTTCAGAGGGTTTGTTCCCCAAAGGATGATCGATCCCGTATTCTCAAAATCAGGAGTAAGAGCATCGCCTTCGATGCCGAGGGTGGTTAGCGGAGCAAGTATACGGGATGAGACATAGCAGACAGACCCGCAGTCAATGTCGTTTGGTGAACCGAAGGGTTCGAGCACTTTCTTGAAGAAGGCAGACAGCCCGTCCTCAAGCGTCCCCGCTCCCATATAGCTGGCAAGGGCGTGCGCCCCATACCTATTACGGATATCCATGAATTGTTCGGCGATCCTGTCGAGGGCCTCGTCCCAGGTCGCCTCCCTGAAGTGAATTTTACCCTTTGGGCCGGACCTTACCAGTGGGATCCTTATGCGGTCAGGCGAGTAAACAATTTTGGGCGCGAGGCGCCCCCTCTCACAGAGATTGCCGAAGCGCGGATCAGGATCGGCNGGATCGGCTGAGACCGCCACGAGCTCTCCTTCAATCACATGTGCCCTCACCCAACATCCGTGCGGGCACATGCCGCATATGGCTGAAATTTCTTTCACATATTCACTCTTTAGATTCGGGCGACCGAGAGAACGCCTGAAATCATGATGACATTTTTCAGCAATCATCAAATCGTTAACAAGAGTTTCGTAGGATTATCCATTCCGTCCGAGGCGCCAGTTCAAAATACGCCATGATCAAACCTGGCAGCAGGCAGGTATTCCCATTTCTCACCCTTTTTGTATTTTGCCTCGATGTCGAGACATTTAAGGGCATATTCGAAGGCATAGGGTATTCCGGGACCTCCCGGCACAAAGCCTGCCAATATCATGCCGACAGAGGCAGCCTCGAATATCTCCCCCGTTGTCGCCCCAGCAGTGATCGCAGGGATGACGTGGATGATACATCTTGGAGAGCAATAAGCGACCCCCCCGGACATGAACATCAGCTCCTTCACCTTCTTGGAAAGGGCTCCGTCGCCGAAGATGCTCGCATAAAAATCGGCAAAGGTCCTACCAGGATCAGGGGTTACCGTGTTTATTATCTGGAACATNCTTCCGGGATCGGGGGTTACCGTGTTTATTATCTGGAACATCCTCGGCACAAAACCGCATTTCTGTTTCATATACTCGTTCACTTCTTCCAAAGTCATCTTCTTCTCTTCTGCCATCTTATTGTCCTCCTTTAATTAAATTTAAACGTCCTGAGACATGAGATGTTAGATGGAGAGGGGCAGTGGGAATCGAACCCACTATAGCCTTTCTGGCGGCCATACCTCTGGTTTTGCAGACCAGGAGGGGCTCCAGCCCCTTGCCCCTCATTCAGGTATGGCCTTTATATTTCATTGCGTGATGAATTGTCCCTTCGAATGATTTTGGTGTCAATCGCCATTCTCGGGATCCAATGCCATCGAAAATTGATAAAGCATAAAACAGATCAAGTCTATATTACAAATAGATAATATCTATCCATACGTTTGTATAGATAGGTCAAATGGATTGTCTCTCTATCTGTTTGAAGTAATTGTGCGGCTGATAGCCATTGCTAATCTTTAGCTATCGTCTATCTTAGATTTTGCATTTAGCTGGCTACAATCTGCTCAGTATGGTTACTTTATGCACAGCTACACTTTAAGAAAACGTTAAGAGTGCTTATTTTGCGCTCGATTCTTAACTGGCATGGAGGTTGCTGAACATAAAAAAATTGCATAGCTAACCGGAGGAGAGGATGAGCAAGATAGATGCGAGATTAAAGATCGATTCACTGGCCCTTCACGGCGGTCAGGAGGCTGACCTCGTGACAGGGTCAAGGGCAGTACCTATTTACCAAACCACTTCATATCAATTCAGGGACTCAGAACACGCCGCAAATCTTTTTGCCCTGAAGGAGTTTGGAAATATTTATACGCGCCTCATGAACCCTACTACAGATGTACTGGAACGCAGGATTGCCCTTCTGGACGGTGGGGTAGGGGCACTCGCCGTCTCAAGCGGTCAGTCTGCAATAACCATAGCCCTTTTGAACATCGCCCAGGCAGGGGATGAGATTGTTTCTGCTGATAACCTTTACGGAGGAACCTATAACCTATTTCACTACACATTCCCACGGCTGGGAGTAAAAGTGAAGTTTGTCAAATCAAATGATATCGATGCCTTCAAGGAAGCCGTAACCGGGAAGACAAAGGCGCTCTATGCTGAATCCATAGGCAATCCCAAGCTTGATGTGGCCGACCTGTCAGAGATATCAGAAGTGGCCCACGAGAACGGAATACCCTTTGTTCTGGACAATACCGTTTCCCCTTATCTTTTAAGGCCAATCGATTTCGGCGTTGATGTCGTTGTGTATTCGGCGACGAAGTTTATCGGAGGCCATGGAACAGCCATAGGAGGGATAATCGTCGATTCGGGGAAATTCGATTGGACAAAAGGGNTCGATTGGACAAAAGGGAAATTCCCTCTCATTTCCGGACCCGACTCAAGTTACCACGGACTTAACTTTGTCGATGCCCTGAAGCCCCTGGGAAATATTTCGTACATCATAAAAGCACGCGTGACACTCTTGAGGGATCTAGGGACCGCGCTTTCACCCTTCAACTCATTTCTCTTTCTGCAAGGGCTGGAGACGATTCACCTGAGGATGCCGAGGCACTCGGAAAATGCATTGACCGTGGCTCAATATCTAGCAGGTCACCCTCAGGTTGCGTGGGTGAGCTATCCTGGTCTGAACACGAGCCCTGAAAAAGAACGCGTGAAGAAGTATCTTCCGAGAGGCGCCGGCGCCATTGTCGGTTTCGGTATCAAAGAAGGGTCGAAGACGGGAAAGAGATTCATTGATTCTCTTGAACTGATCTCTCATCTCGCAAATGTGGGAGATGCAAAGACACTTGCAATCCATCCGGCCTCAACGACGCACCAGCAACTCTCCCCCGAGGAGCAGCAGGCTGCAGGGGTGACCCCCGATTTCATAAGACTATCGGTAGGTCTTGAACATATTGATGACCTCCTTGCTGATATAGAACAAGCATTGGAAAAGGCAACCGAATGAGAATGCAATGACGAAATACAATGAGAAGAGGACAATGAGGTGATTCATGGCCAGGATATTTGATGACATTACAAGAACAGTCGCCAACACACCGCTCGTGCGGCTGAACAGGATTACTCAGGAGGCAAAGGCGGAAGTACTCGCCAAACTCGAATCCTTTAATCCCCTTTCCAGTGTGAAAGACCGCATAGGGGTTGCGATGCTTGATGCAGCAGAAGAGCAGGGGTTGCTGCGTAAGGAATCGGTGATTATCGAACCAACCAGCGGCAATACGGGCATAGCCCTCGCCTTTGTGGCCGCAGCAAGGGGATACAAGCTGATTTTGACTATGCCCGAGACCATGAGCATGGAAAGGAGACATTTGCTGCAGATCTTTGGGGCAGAATTAGTATTGACCCCGGGGTCCGAAGGTATGAAAGGAGCAGTGGAAAAGGCAGAGGAATTGGCTTCTTCAATACCTAATGCCTTTATGCCCCAACAATTCAAGAACCCTGCAAACCCAGAAATCCACAGGAAAACTACCGCGGAAGAAATCTGGAATGGCACGGATGGGAAGGTAGACATTCTCGTTTCAGGGGTCGGCACCGGGGGTACGATAACGGGCGTCTCAGAGGTGATTAAGAAGAGAAAGAAAGAATTCAAGGCTATAGCAGTTGAACCAGAGACATCACCCGTTCTTTCCAAGGGGACCGCAGGGCCACACAAGATTCAGGGCATAGGGGCTGGTTTTGTCCCAGATGTGCTCAACCGGGAGATCATCGACGAGATTATTACGGTCTCTGATGAAAACGCAGGGCGTACGGCAAGATTGCTTGCAAGGACAGAAGGGATACTGGCAGGGATATCATCCGGTGCGGCATTATGGGCAGCCCTTGAGGTTGCAAAAAGGGATGAAAACGAAGGAAAGCTTCTCGTTATAGTACTCCCCGACACTGGTGAGAGGTACCTTTCGACTTGGCTCTTTAAGGAATAAAAGCGGAGATGTACATCGAAGTAGAACATTCAAGGGATCACGCCGGTCTAGGCATCGTAGAAACCGAACATTTCACTTTTGGTTTTCCGCCCGACACACTGCTCCTCGAAAGCGGTGAACGGCTCGGGCCCATAACGATTGCCTATGAAACGTATGGGAGTCCGAACAGGGACAAATCAAATGTCGTCCTTATCTGTCATGCCTTTTCAGGAGACGCGCATGCAACAGGGTTTCATCGGGGGCATCATAAACCAGGCTGGTGGAATAACATGATTGGACCGGGAAAGGCCTTTGACACGAACAGGTACTTTGTTATTTGCTCAAATGTGCTCGGAGGCTGCAAGGGTTCAACGGGATCGTCTTCGATAAACCCTCGAACTAACAGGCCCTATGGACTGGACTTTCCCATCATATCCATTAAGGACATGGTCAATGCTCAGCGGCACCTGATCGATCATCTGGGCATTGATGTGCTGCTCTCTGTGGCGGGTGGATCAATGGGCGGTATGCAGGTGCTTGAATGGATGGCTGCCTACCCTGAAAGGATATTAAGCGCTGTCCCCATTGCGACTTCGGCTGGGCATTCTCCTCAGCAGATCGCCTNTTGGCGAGGCAGGAAGGCAGGCCATAATGGCTGATCCCGACTGGAAATCAGGTGATTACTATGGAGGGCCGTTGCCTCTCAGAGGCCTTGCGGTTGCAAGAATGATAGGACATGTGACGTATATGAGCGATAAATCGATGAATGAGAAGTTCGGCAGGCAAGTCAAAAGCGGTGGGCGGGCGGACAAATTCTCTTCGGATTTTGAAGTGGAGGAGTATTTGAAGGACCGTGGAGAAAGCTTTTGCAAAAGGTTCGATGCAAATACTTACCTTTATCTAACTAAGGCAATGGACTATTTCGACCTGGCGAGAGAAAAACCGCTCCATGAAGTATTCAGAGACATAACAGCGAAGGTCCTTGTCATAGCGTTCAAGTCGGACTGGCTGTACCCTGCATATCAATCCCAGCAAATCGTGAAGGCCTGCAAACTAGCCGGTGTTGATGTTACGTATTGTGAAATCGGGTCCTCGTATGGGCACGATGCTTTTCTCCTGGAAAGCGAGGACGAGACCCTTTTGGTCGAACATTTTCTCAACCGGGTGTCGTATGAAAACGAAATTTGTTAGCGAAAGACACTAGTCCTCCTTTTGTTTACAAGGTAATCGCAGACATGGTTTCTGAAGGAGCTTCTGTTCTGGACTTGGGATGCGGCGCAGGAGAACTGCTTTATCTGCTCACGACCATGAAACGCGCAAGGGGCCGGGGCGTAGAGGTTGATGATCAGGCAATATACGAATGCGTCAGGAAGGGACTCAGTGTATTTCACGATGACATAGACAAAGGGCTTGGCGAGTTCGGCAACGGCACATTCGATTATGTTCTGCTCAATCATAGTCTTCAGCAAGTGAGAAAGCCGGATATCGTGCTGAAGGATGCCTTGAGAGTAGGAAACAAAGTTATTGTGAGCTTTCCTAATTTCGCCCACTTTGAGGTACGCTCACAGATACTTTTCAAGGGAAGGACTCCCGTCACACCAGCACTTCCGTATGAGTGGCATGACACCCCCAACATGCACTTCCTGAGCATTTTGGATTTCGAAGACTATTGTCGTAAGAACAGCATAAAAACAGAAAAAACCGTGTACGTTACAGGAGAAAAAATCATCAGGAGTTTTCCGAATCTGCTAGCGCAGGAAGCGATATTCCTTATCTCCATGGAAAATCACATATGAATAATGGCTCTTTGCGCTCTTCACAGAAGATGTTCTTGGATATGCCTATGAGCAAAGAGTTACGAGCATGCAGGTTAGGTTTTTTTTTGCATGTCGGCGAAACCTTGGAAAATTACCAGATTTGCAAAAAAAGAAGAAAATAAATGAACCTTTAAGAAAGCGTTATGATTTATCACTGATACTTTTAATGAGGAAGAAGATGTCAACAAAAATCAAAAGCAAGCAAAAAAGATGTCCATTCACCCTTGAGTTATGTCAAGATTGTCGCGAACAAATAATCCTTGATCATCAAAGAATATGCTCTTTCACTCTCGAACTGTGCAGCTTCTATGTTACAGGTGGCCTCACCAGAAGCAAGGAGAAGGGGCAATCCCATCCTAGCTCAATTTATATAACCCCTCACAGAAAGAAGCTATTAGTATTCCTTATCATTAATCGCCACTCCTACTAAGATCTGCGAAATAGGGCGTAAAAGCCTCAAGCCAATAAATCAATGAAAAGTTGCGGACATGTAGATGGCGTCAATAGCCAAAAGGTGTTTGTTTCGGCTATAACCTATCAGTCGAAGCCGTCTCTTTAAATGTGTTGCTTTCTTCTATGTTATCTGGACCAATAGAACCACCAGTGATCATATTATACAATTGTGTTATGCAGACCCCGGCAAACGTGTCACTGAAAGGAGGCATCAACATGACGATCAAAGAGGCAATAGGTCTTTTCCTTCAGCATCTGAAGGCAACCGTCAAGAAAAACAGCATTAATCTGTGACATAAGAAGAAGGATAAGGGACGGTGCCACAACGAGATTGGCGCTCCTGATTATCAGGATTAAACGTTCACTATGGAACAT
>OCOJ01040201.1_pt2 | contig 12797 bp, 11 predicted proteins | sample 1539251 | NCBI WGS metagenome assembly OCOJ01 (sample SAMN01911457, study PRJEB22624) | soil metagenome | biome: Soil | place: Malaysia | collected 2012-04-30 | depth RA_metagenome m
GAAAGGCTGGCTGCGCCAGGTGGGAGTCCGCCGCTGCGTTCCCATGTCCAGCGAGCCATACATAAGCAGCGTAGGCAGGCGCATGTTGTCCCAGGAGTGCGCAGTCAATCCCATCTCGCCTTCGCCCTGCGGCGACATGATGACCACCGCTTTGACGCGCTGGTCGGCGAAGCTGCGGGGCATGCGCTCCCCCGGCATGGTGACGGTAGCTCCGCCGATCGCTTCCGCCGTATAAGCGCCATAAGAATGTCCGCCCACGCCGATGCGGCTGCGGTCGAACTTGCCTCGCAGCTCGGGCACGCCCTTCTCGATCTCGTCCAGCGAGTCGATGACAAAGGAGATGTCCCTGGGCCGGTTTTCCCACAGCGCGGAATCGTTGAGCACTTTCATCAGCCCGCCGCGATAACCGCTGTCTTTGCGGGAGTCGTCGTGGGACGGATGGATGCTCACGTATCCGTAGCTGGCCCAGTACTCGCCTAACGCCCAGTAGGCTTCCTTCGAAGCGAACGCGCCGTGGGAAAAGATGATGATGGGGAACGGTCCCGAGCCCTCGGGATAGTAGATCTTTACGCGCACATCCTTATGCCGCGCGGCATCATGCAGAATGAGCTGGTGTACAGTCAGCACCTTGTGCGAGCCGGCGTCAGGACTGTAGCGCGCGGGCTCAACCGTCCAGCCTGGCACGGCTGCCATCGCCACCAGGGCCACCACGGCAATCCTGTTCCTCGCACTGCCCATGCTNGACGTTCCTCAACTCGATTATGCACACATGACCGGTGCGTTTCTTCCGGGTACCTGTTATGAGGGGAAATACCGGTAGAGACGCAGCCCTCCTGCGTCTCTACGGTTTGGCAGGAAATTCGGGACGCAAGGCTGCGTCAGTTATTGTTTGTCGGACGAGCCGGTGTCTCCCTGCCCGTGCATGCCCATATGCTCCTTACGCCGGGCCTGCATCTGGTCGAACTTCGCTTTCTGGTTGTCGTTTAGCACGTCATGGATCTTCTGGTGCGTGTCCTGATGAATCTGCTGGAACTTGGCGCGCCGGTCCTGTTGCGACAGCGACGTGTCTTGCTTCAGGGCCATCATCTGGTTCCTCTGGTCCTCGAGGATGGACTTTACCTTTGTCTGCTGATCGGCGCTTAAGTCGAGCGCCTTGGTCAGGTGCTGTACCCGTTCCTCGACGCTGGGCATGCCGTGATGCATGCCTTGACCTTCAGCCGCGGCGCCCGCCGGGGCGTTTTGGGCCAGTGCCGGCAGGCTCAGCGCCGCAAAGGCGAATGCTACCACCAGGAATCGAACTGAATTCATCTTCATTGTTTCCGTTATCCTCCATAAAGCGACGCGTCCGGAAAACCCGCGGAGTGTCTTTGCCCNGCAGTGCCCCCCGGATCTCAGACGCGTCGCTTGATGTTTTGAACGCGTCCGCGGACGGTTATGTTGTGCTGGGCAAGGTAAAGTTTTGTAAAACCTGGCTTGACCCGCGCGGACTTCGCCCGCTAGGCTGGCTTGCCTTTCGCGCTCCGTCGCACAAGGAGGTTCGAACCATGGCAGGGCAGCAACTCAACATCGCCACACGACTGGTGCATGCGGGTGAACGGCAGGTACCGGCGGCGGTCCCGGTATCCACGCCTATTTATGCCTCCGTTACCTACACGTACGGCTCCATGGCGGAGGTAGACAAGGTGTTTGGCGGAGAGATGCCCGGCTACGTTTATAGCCGCTACGCCAACCCGACGCTTACCGCGCTTGAGAATGCGATGCATGCTCTCGAGGGCGGCTTCGGCGCCAGCGCCTTTGGATCCGGCATGGCTGCGCTGCATGCCGCTTTGCTCACCTGCGAGATCGCTTCCGGCTGCACCGTACTCGCGTCCCAGGACCTCTACGGCGCCACCATCGGGCTTCTGAACAACGTGTTCACGTCGTTCGGAGTCAACACCATCATGGCCGATTACTCGGACCTCGACGCGCTTGAGAAGAAAGCGCGGGAAGTGCGGCCTCGCATCATGATCGCGGAGACCGTTTCCAATCCGCTGTTGAAGGTCGCCGATCTGGCGTGTTGCGCCGAGATCGCGCACGCCGTGGGCGCCCGGCTGATCGTGGACAACACCTTTGCCACTCCCTACCTGTGCCGGCCGTTCGAGCTGGGCGTCGACATGGTGGTGCACAGCGCCACCAAGTACCTGGCCGGCCACGGCGACGTGATGGGAGGCATCGCTATCGCGCGGGAAGAACCCCAGCACAATGCGCTTCGCAGCATTATGAAGCTGGCCGGAGGCATCATGAGTCCCTATGACGCGCACGAGATCCTGCGCGGCCTGAAGACGCTGGGCTTGCGCGTCGAGCGGCAATGCTCGAATGCCCGCGCTATCGCCGAGAAGCTCTCGGCTGATCACCGCGTCGCGCGGGTGCACTATCCTGGGCTGGCCACCGGTGATGCCCGACGCAAGCTTGAGCGCACGCTGCGCCCTGGCTACGCGGGCGCCATGGTCGCCATCGAATTGGCCAACAACACTAAGGAAGGCGCCTTCCGTTTCATGGACGCCCTGCGGCTGGTGGTGCGTTCGACCAGCCTGGGAGATGTCTTCAGCAGCGCACTGCATCCTGCCACGGCCTCCCATCGCGACATGGCGCCGGCCCGCCGGCACGCTCTCGGGATCACGGACGGCCTGGTGCGCCTGTCGATTGGAATTGAGCATGTTGACGACATCCTTGCTGACCTGAACCAAGCGCTGGCTGCCAGCGCTGCCTGACAAATGCCCACGCTGAAGCGAATCTGCGTCTTCTGCGGCTCGAGTGCTGGCACGCGTCCTCGATACGCCGCCGCCGCCCGCGAACTCGGACGCACGTTGGCGGGCCGCGGGCTAGGCGTCGTCTTCGGGGGAGGCAAAGTCGGACTAATGGGTGTGCTCGCCGATGCCGCGCTGGCCGCCGGGGGAAAAGCCATCGGCGTGATCCCGGAAGCGCTGGTGGCACGCGAGATCGCGCACAACGGTCTCACCGAGCTGCGCGTCGTCTGCTCCATGCACGAGCGCAAGACGCTCATGGCGGACCTCGCTGACGCCTTTATTGCTCTCCCGGGCGGTTACGGAACCTTCGAAGAGTTCTTAGAGGCGGTCACCTGGACGCAGCTCGGCATTCACAGGAAGCCCTGTGGCTTGCTCAATGTAGACGGCTACTATGACGCGCTGCTGGCACTGCTCGACCGCGCCGTTTCCGATGGCTTCATCCGCCGGGTGAACCGACCACTGGTGCTCGATGCNGGTGCTCGATGCGCCAAATGTCCCGACGTTGCTTGAGAAGCTGCAAGCCTTCCGACCCGCTGCCGCCGAGCTGCGGATCGACAAAGCCGAGCGATAAGAAAGCGCAGGCAGCCCCCGTTGCTGCCTGCGCTCTGTCTCCCTTGGAACTGATCACTGCACGTTGATTACGCGTCCCGCCACCAGGATGGGATTGCCGCTGCTGTCGCGCAGGAGCAAGCCAACCACGCGCAACTTCATCGAGGGAGTGATCGCGCTCAGGCCGCTCACATTGATGAACTGCGTGAAGTTGGTGGTCAGAACGTTCACCGGCGCTTGGAGCACATACCCCCAGAAGCCGTTGTTTTGCAACTTGAAGGTGCCCGTGTTGAGGTTGATGCTTCCCGATACCGCCTGCCCGTCAATGCCCTGACGGTGCAGTACCACGCGGCCAGCATCCAGCGTCGGCGGATTGGTGGTGCTGTCCACCGTTCCGCCCACGGCCACCGCCTGCCCGACCACCATCTTCGAGCTGTTGAAGAGGAGCTGGGTGATGGGAAGATCCAGATGGTAGATGTCGAAGATAGTTGTGTTGCTGATTGCCACATTCGCCGTGTTGCCGATGGAAATGCCCTGCACGGCGGGGATCTGCTCGCGCACCAGCAGCGTCAGGCTCGTCGCAGCTCCGCTTGACGGGTTTGTATTCAACACGATCCCCTCCAGAAACTCGTGGTCGGTGGTGTAGCTCTCCACCTCATCGGCGAGGACGCTGCCATCCTGCTGCGCCTTGCCCGAGACCTCCACCAACGCTCCCGTCGGCAGGTTGTTAATGCTCGACGCCACGCCTTCAAAGTCGGTCTGGTTATTGACGTCAACCGTGAATTGCCGGCCGCCGATGCGCTGCAGCACGAATGAGTTCGGAGCGCTCACCGACACCACCGTCCCCCGCAGCTCGTCGATCTCCCAATCGGGATCGCTCGGTACTTGCAGGGCGCGGAAAGTGATCATCGGATTCACGCCGGTGATGTTGCCGCTCACGTCTGTCACGAGCGAGCTCCGCAAGTCGAAGTGCATAGTGAGGCCGCCCAGGTCATTGGCTGAAACCGTCATACTCGGGTTCAGGGGAACGTTAAGCGTGATCGTGTTTCCGCCGGAAGAAAACGCGAGCGACTGCGTGCTCACCGTCGGCGGCGGACCAAGGTTCAACACCGAGATCACCGGATTCTCGATGACGATCTGTGCAACCGTGTATGTTCCCGGCGGCACGGACTGCAATCCCAGCAAAGTACGCAGTCCGACGAAGCGCGCGAAATCCACCGTCGTGGCAGCACTCAGCACTGATTGCGCGCCCGTCACCGTGCCGTTGCTGATTCCGGTTCCCAGGGTGATGCTGTCGATGGTGACCACGAAGGAGAGCACGGAAGGAATGGGCGCGTCCTGGCCGGTGATGGAGACCATGCCATTCTGCTGTGCCGTTGGGGAACTGGAGCCGCTGCTACACCCACTGAGTGTGGCCAGAGTGAACAAGACAATCAGGAACAGACCGAAAGCCAACCGTCGCATGCATCCTCCCGACCCGAAATTTTGGGGGAGCAAAGAGCAGCAAGAATCTGGCTGCCTTCCAGGAACTCTCAATTCGCTTGAACAGCAGTGCCGACGAAAAGTTGCGGCGCAGGCAGAGATGTCCTGCACACAAATCTGGAGTGGAGCATGTACAACCAGCAGACGTTCGGGGTGACCTTTAGTAATCGGCAGGGCGCTCGCGTTAAAGGACGCGACTTCCCCGCACGTGGGGCTTGACGACCTGCCAGCAATAGTCGATAGTGCTTTGTTTCGCCTATACGCGCCAGCGCAGTCAGGAGGACGAAGCCATGATACGTGACGATATTCTGCAGAAGTTCCCAGAACTCTTCGGCAGTAAGAAGGTGAACGGCCGAGAGGTCAATGTGGAACAAACCATTGCGACGCTCACCCGCGAGCTGGATCCTGAGATCGCCGCCGCCCTGAATGCACGCCGCGCGCTGCTCGAGTCCCCCGCGCCGGTCAGGAAGAAATATGCCTGGCCGGGCTGGGACGAGAAGTTCGACGACCCGATGAGCGGACAGCCTTGGACCTTTCGCCAGATTGTGCAGGGCATGATTGACAACTTTCTGGGCCGGGACAGTAAATGGCGCTGGCGGCTCAATGACGAAGTACCCATCCCCAAGGACGCTCATCCTCTGACCAATCCCGGTCTAGAACTCACTGGGCCGTGGCATCCGTTGGACATGGCTTTTAACGCCCTGAACAGCCCGGCGCCGGTGAATATGCCCGACTGGGAAGACGCTTCGCCGCCGCATTTCCAGCCCGATGGCACGCCCAAAGATCAGCCGATTGGGATTTTTGCCGCCCTGCAGAATGCCAAGGAAATTCTGGAAGGCCGCTGGGCGAACCGTGCGTACGAGGTGGTGAAAAAGGGACAGCAGCGCACGTACAAGATCAACAAGCCGCCGTCGGAGTGGCCGACCCGCTTCTGCCGCCCTCCGGGCAATCACGTGCGTTTTGATTACATTACGGTGGATGGCAAGCCTGCCCCCGGTCTGATTGCCATCGCGGTCCTGTGGACCTTCAACAGCTACGACCTGCTCAAACGCGCCGGGACGGGCGTGTACTACTACATTCCGAAGATTCAGACTCCTCAGGAAGCCCTCATCCTCGAAAAGCTGCTATCGCGGTTGGAGGGCATGATCGGCGTGCCGGCTGGCACGATCAAGATCAAGGTTCTCTACGAGGAGGGCAATGCAGGGCGCTCTCTGGCGGCGATTGCCTGGGTCTTGCGCCGCCGGCTGCTGGGAACGAACGTCGGCCGGTGGGACTACACGGGAAGCATCATTGAAATGTGGAAGGACGATCCGAAGGGCGTCTTTCCGGATCCGCAGACGGTCGGCATGGCCGTTCCCACCATGATCGCTTATCAGCGTTACAACGCCCTGATGATGCTGATGACCGGCATGAAGAACGGCGAACTCAGCCAGGGCGCTCCCATTGGCGGAATGGCCGCGGTGATGATCTATCAACCGAGCGATCCCTATGGCCGCTCGCGGTACAACTCGCTGGCCTTGCGTGCGATGGTGGTTGACAAATTGCGCGAGCGCCTGCTGGGCCTGATGTTTGTGCCCGACGGATCACTGCCCGCTGGTCAGCAGCCAGCGCTCGACGACATCCTCGCGGGCCGGGTGAAGGGAAAACTCTACGACGCTTATCGGCAAAGCTGGGTCGCTAGCCCGGAAACCGCTTACGTCGCCGCCGGCAATGCGCCACTGCGGGCGCAGGTGAACCAACTGCAATCGATCCTCGACGCACCATTAGAGACTGCGGACGTGAAAGGCAAACCGGTGCCAACGGTCCCCAGCGGTCTCAGCGACGCGGAGCGGCAGTTGCTGCAAGCCTGCGGCCTGCTGAACGCGAAGGGCAAGATCACGCCTTCGGTCATAGCGAAGGACGCTGTGGACGCGCCAGAGAAGGTCTTCACACAGAAACTCTGGGACGACATCTACAGCGTGCCCAGAGGCGACATCACCATTGAGCACATCCAGCATTCGTTCTACATGGCGGCCAACTACGGTTTCCAGATCCTGAATGGCAACTTCGCCGCCGCCATCGACGACTACGAACTCAAGCTGCGGTTCATGAACGACCTCGCTACCTACCGCATCAATGTCTCGTGGCTGTGGACCCTGGCCCATCACCAGGCCGCCATCACCAAGGACGGCTACTTCAAGCGGTCGGCCCTCACCGAGGATGGAGTCGAACTGGCCGCCAATGCCGAACCGGTCAAAGCCGGTACCCGCTTCACCCNACCAGATGTTCAACAAGGTGTGGGACTACCACAACGAGTGGACCTCGGAGTTCTTCGCCGAGCTGGATCGCCGCCACGATCCCGGCCGCTTTGACCGCTCCAAAGCGCCTGTGATCATGGAGCTTTTGAAGCGACAGTTGCTGTGTCCGCGTTACATCCAGCACAGCGCCCGCGTGCTGTTCGTCGTGGGCCAGGCGAACCCGCAGGAGCGCCCGCGGATCATGGATGCGATTTTCGACCTCTCGCGCGAGGAGATCCTCAAGCGAGTCAAGATCGGCTCCTTGAAGAAGGCCGCGTTGGAGGCTCACGACTATATCTATGACATCTTCGAGGAAGAGCGCGTTCCGGCGGTGAGATCACAGGGAAAACAATCCGCCTAGATGCGAGCGGTTTCGCAGAGACGCAGCATGCTGCGTCTCTGCTTTCTCCACATTGCTTCCCAAGTGCGCCTGTGTTAGTTTCCGCGGGATACTCATCGCTATGAGGGAGGGAGCATGGGTCCAGGTGTGATCGTCCTCCTGATTGTTCTGGCCGCGGTCATCCTGNATCGGGCTGATGTACAACAGCCTGGTGCAATTGCGGGTGTGCTCCGACTCGGCCTGGTCGGATATCGACGTGCAGCTCAAGCGACGACACGACCTGATTCCGAATCTGGTCGAAACCGTGAAGGGCTACGCGGCGCACGAAAAGGGCGTGTTCGAGAACGTCGCCAAGGCACGCTCCATGGCCATGTCGGCCACCACCCCCGACCAACGCGGCCAGGCCGAGGGGATGCTCACACAGGCGCTGCGCGGCTTGTTCGCGGTGGCCGAAAACTATCCTCAACTGCAGGCTTCTCAGGAGTTCACCCAGCTCCAGGGCTCGCTGAATCAGATGGAGGACTCCATCCAGAACGCGCGCCGCTATTACAACGCCGTGGTGCGCGACCTGAACACCCGCATTCAGAGCTTTCCTACCAACATCATCGCCGGCATGTTCGGTTTCCAGCAGAAGCAGTTCTTCCAGGTGGATTCGGCGGCTGACCGCGAGAACGTAGCCGTCAAGTTCTAGGCCATGCTGCGGAGCAGATTGAGGTTGTGGGCACTCGGGCTGGTGGTTGTTGCCGCCTTCGCCATCCCTGCCTCCGCGCGTAGTTGGCGCATCGCCAACTTCCAGGCCACCATCGATGTTCACCAGGACGGCTCCGCCTTCGTCACCGAGCGCATCACTGCCGTGTTCACCGGCTCCTACCAGGGCATCTACCGCACTATCCCCATCGAATACCCCGGGCCGCACGGCGCCAACTTCACGCTGTTCTTGAACGTCGTAGGAGTGAAGGACGCAGACAGCGGTCGCCCACTCCGATACGAACTGCATCGGCAGGGTGATTACCGCCAGGTCAAGATCTATGTCCCCGGCGCGGTCAACAGCGACAAGACGGTCGAGATCAACTACGAGGTCAAGAACGCCACCCGCTTCTTTCCCGATCACGACGAGTTCTACTGGAACGTGACCGNGCAACGACTGGCCGGTGCCCATCGACCACGCTTCCGCCATGCTGATGTTCCCGCAAAGCGCCGCGGGAGAGATCCGCGCCCAGGGTTTCACTGGCATCTACGGCTCGCGTCAGCAGGAGGTTACCGCCGAGGTCCACGATGCCTCCGCCAGCTTCGAGACCACCAATCCTCTGTCCATGCGCGCCGGCTTGACCGCGGATGTGTTCATCCCCAAGGGCATCCTGCACGAACCCGGCGAAGCGACGCAGGTCGCCTGGTTCGTCCAGAGCAACCCAGTCGTGCTGCTGCCGGTGATTGTCTTCGCCGTGATGTTGGGTTTGTGGTACACGGTGGGCCGCGATCCCGACCCCGGCATCTCCGTCGCGCCCATGTACGAACCGCCCAAAGATATGACACCGGCGGAGTGCGGCACCCTGGTCGACGATGCCGTCAAGCCGCGCGACATCACCTGCACGCTCGTGGACCTGGCCGTAAAGGGCTACATCAAGATCGAAGAGGTGCAGCAACATCATCTGCTGTTCAGCGGCCGCGACTACATCTTCCACCTGCTCAAGCCGCGCTCGGAATGGAAGCAACTGGCGGCACACGAGCGGGTCATGCTGGAAAACCTTTACGGCGGTGGTGGCGAGACCACCACGCTTTCCGCGCTGAAGAACCACTTCTACACCGCGCTTCCGACCATCAAGGACGACGTCGTCTACGAGCTCAAACAGAAAGGGATGTACACCGTAGACCCGGAATCGGCACATGCATACCTGATCGGCACGGTGGTGGCGATTGTGGTCGTGCTGCTGCTCCTCAACCACTTCGGACACTTTCCGCTACTGCAGTCGGGCGGATGGAGCGTCGCTGCAATCATCGTCTCGGGTGTGATCGTGTACCTGTTCGGGCGGCAGATGACGGCGAGAAGCCTCAAGGGCGCACGCACCTATGTGCAAATCCTCGGGTTCGAAGAGTTCATGAATCGGGTAGACAAAGATCGCCTCAAACAGATGCCGCCCGACACGTTTGAGAAATATCTGCCCTACGCCATGGCGCTGGGCGTGGAGCATCGCTGGGCGCAGGCTTTTGCGGGGATCATCCAGAACCCGCCAAGCTGGTACACAGGCCCCACACCAGTCGGCTACGGTTTTAATCCCATCCTGTTCACCAACAACATGAACTACATGTCGAGCCAGGCGCACGATGTGTTTGTCTCCGCCCCGCGCTCCAGCGCGACCGGCTCTGGCTGGAGCGGGGGCGGATTCTCCAGTGGCGGAGGCTTCTCCGGCGGCGGCTTCGGCGGAGGGGGCGGGGGCGCGTTCTGACCGGCGGAGAGCCGGGCGCGAAGCCGACCCCCGATGCCCTAGGCCCGTAACGCTATGACTGTCCAGGTTCGGGCGACGGTGCGGGAGGTGATGCTTCTACTGTCCCAGCGCGGGTTTTCGTGGTATAAACCAGAGCACTGCTCCCCCAATGACGACGGCGGCCAAGGCGCTGGGGCCTGGTGACATAGGAGGCACTGTGCACGACGCACGGACCGGACAACGCTTCCCCCTGCAGTNTGCCCATCATCATCTCGGCAGAGCAGTCCCCGCGCAAGCATCAAGGAACGACGGCAAACGTAAGCGCGGCCGGCGTGTATCTGCGGGCCGAAACTCCGTTGAAGGTAGGCTCCAGGATCAGTTTCGACATCCTGCTGCCGGGCCAGGTGTTGGGCACTAAGCGCGACGTAAAGGTGCGCTGCAGCGGGCGTGTGGTGCGGGCGGAATCCAGTAACCGGGTTCCCAGAAAGAAACAGGTCTCGTCCCGGGAAAAGCGCGGGATGGCTTGTGTGATCGATCAATATCGGTTCGTCCGTAGCTAGCACGGAGTAGCATGCTCAAAATCATTTTGGCGGATAACCAGGCGATTTTCCGGGCGGGCGCGGCCAAGGTGCTGGCGGTGGAAGACGAAGTACGCGTCATGGCGCAGGCGCAGTCGGCCGAGCAGATGATGATGGCGCTGGAAAAATTCCGCCCCCACTNTGCTCATCTTCGCCGCCGCCCTTCAACCCGACCTCAAAGCCGTGACCGCGCAGGCCGGGCGCAGCAAGACCCGCCTGGTGGTCATCGCCGAAAACGGCGAGCAGCCTGCCCGCTATCTCGGCGCCGGCATGCATGGCATGGTGTACCGCAACATCGGCGGCCAGGCGCTGGTGGACTGCGTTCACAAGGTAGCCCGCGGCGAGACCTGGGTACAGGACATGCGTGCTCCCAGCGAGATCGTCAGCGAAAACGACTTCGTCGGCGCTCGCGTGCGCGACCGCCTCACCCCCAAGGAACTGCGCATCGTCGCCCTCATCGTCCAGGGCTTCAAGAACAAGGAGATCGCCAAGCAGCTCGGCACCACCGAACAGGTCATCAAGAACTACCTGCGCAACGTTTATGACAAGATTGGCGTCTCCGACCGCCTTGAGCTGGCGCTGTTTACCGTGCACCATCGCATCCTGGCCGAAGCAGCTGCCGCCACCGCCGCTGCGCATGGCACGCCGCCACAGCCGACGCCGCCTCCATCCGAGGCTCGGCCGAGCTGAAGCCGGCTTTAGCTGTGGGCTTCTTGGGACTTTAATGCGGGCGCGAAATTCCCTTCCCACCCTTGAGCAGCTTGTTGACGATGGTCACCAGCTCTTCCGGGTTCACCGGCTTTTCCAGATAGAGATCTGCCAACGGTTCTGGCGCCTGGAAAGCCTCGGCGACATAGCCGGACACCACTACCACTGGCATTGAGGATTGCCTCTTGGCGGCCGCGACCACGGGACGGCCGTCGCTATCACCCAGCCGCCAATCGGTAACGACAGCGTCGAAGGCGGTATTCTGGAGTTTGCTGACGGCGTCGCGCGCGGAGGTCGAGACCGTCACCTTGTGCCCGGCCTGCTCCAGAATCGCACACTTCAGCGTGACGACGTGTGGCTCGTCATCCACGCAGAGAATCTTCGCCATCTCGGGTCCTTGCCGCGCGAGTGAGCTGGTGCGAGGTACGGGCTGCGCCCCTCGGCAGCCGCAGAGAACACGCGCTAACCTTAATTCGCTCCTCCTGCCCAAGTCAATGAAATGCCTTATGAAAAGCCGGAGCCCTGTGAGCGAAGCACAGGGCTCGTCCTGCAAGGAAAGTCCTTTCAATCAGTTACGCGAGTTTCTCTCCGATGCTCTTGGCTTGCGTAAACAGCAAGAGGTAGTCCGGTCCGCCGGCCTTCGAGTCGGTGCCCGACATGTTGAACCCGCCAAAGGGGTGCGCGCCCACGATGGCTCCCGTACACTTGCGGTTGACGTACAGGTTGCCGACGTGGAACTCGTCCATGGCGCGCTTCTTCTTCTCCGGTGAACTGGTATAGACGGCGCCGGTCAGGCCAAACTCGGTGTCGTTGGCGATCTCCAGTGCGTGGTCGAAGTTGCGCGCCTTGATCACCGCCAGCAATGGCCCGAAGATTTCCTCCTGCTCCAGCTTCGACTTCGGCGCGATGTCGGCGATGACCGTAGGCTCGATGAAGTAGCCGTCCTTGCCGGCGACGCGCTTGCCGCCCGTAATCAGCCGCCCATCCTTCTTGCCGTGCTCGATGTAGCCGAGGATAGATTTCATCGACCCTTCGTTGATCACCGCTGCCATTCCCGGGTTCTCCGTGGGATCGCCCACCGTGATCTTCTCCACGCGTGCTTTCAAGAGACCAAGGAACTTGTCGTAGATCTTATCGTCCAGGATCAGGCGCGAGCACGCCGAGCACTTCTGGCCCTGGAAACCGAAGGCCGAAGCCGCCACGCCTTCGACGGCCGATTCGATGTTGGCGTCGGCGTCCACGATGATGGCGTCCTTGCCGCCCATCTCCAGCACCGTGCGCTTGATCCATATCTGGCCCGGCTGCTGCGTGGCCGCTACCTGGTTAATCCGCAGCCCCACTTCCTTGGAGCCGGTAAAGGCGATAAAACGCGTCTTAGGATGCGCCACCAGCGCGTCGCCGAAGGTCGCGCCCGCGCCCGGGCAGAAGTTCACCACGCCCGGAGGCAAGCCGGCTTCCTGGAGCAGCGAGAAGAAGAACGCCGCGATGGCCGGCGAATCGCTCGAAGGCTTCAGGATGACGGTATTGCCGGCCACGATCGCGGCGCTCGTCATGCCTGCCATGATGGCGCCAGGAAAGTTCCACGGCGGTACCACGATGCCCACGCCCAGCGGGATGTAGCGCAGGTAGTCGCGCTCGCCCGGCAGTTGCACCGG
>OCOJ01053127.1_pt2 | contig 12797 bp, 17 predicted proteins | sample 1539251 | NCBI WGS metagenome assembly OCOJ01 (sample SAMN01911457, study PRJEB22624) | soil metagenome | biome: Soil | place: Malaysia | collected 2012-04-30 | depth RA_metagenome m
AGGTCAGGGTCAAGGGCAGACGCCGCCGCGGCGCATGATCTCCTCCACGGCATCCTGAGCGCTTCGAAGTTTTAAGGCGGCATGACATCAGGGTGATGCAGTGGAGCCATGAACCTAATCCTCACCTCCGCCAAGGGGCTGGAGGCCAGGGCTTCGGCCGAGTTCAAGGAGATAGCGCTCCTTTCGGGGGTGCGCAAGGTCTCGCTCGAGCGCTCGGCGTACGACGGGGTCGTGGAGATAGACGCCGAGAACCCGAAGGGGCTGCTCACCTTCCTCGCGGAATTCGTGAAGTCCGAGCCCTTCAAAGTCAGGTACATCATGCGGGTCATGCCCGTCGACAAGGTGGTCGACACCAAGATGGAGGAGATATCGAAGGCGGTCAAGGACCTCTCTTCGGGCATAACGCAGGGTGAGTCCTTCAGAATCACGGTCGAAGCCAGGGACTCGCCCTACAGCGACAAGGACCTCATCGACGCGATAGCCGACGTCGTCGACAGGAAGGTCAGCCTGAGCTCGCCTGACAAGATCGTCTTCCTGCAGGTCTTCGGGGAGTACACGGGCGTGTCAGTGGTGGCCCCCCAGGACATCCTCAGCATACCCAAGCTGAAGCGGGCTGTCTAGCCCCGAAGGGCGTTGAGCAGCGCCGCGGCCTCGATTCTCGCCAGCTCGTCGACAGTCAGCTCGCCCCTGGCGAGCCTCTTCCAGCCTCTGGGCGCGCGGAAGCCCTTCAGCTGCTTCCCTGTCCCCGTCACTATGATCAGGAACGGGAGCCCCTTCCTGGCCCCCATTCTGTCTATGGCCGCCGTGATCTGCGTGGTGCCGGCGAGCCTCAGCAGGAGGTCTACCTCCGGCTTCTTTGCGAGCAGGGCGCCGGTCCTCCTGGCCCGCATGCACTGAGCGCACACCATCCGCACGAAGAGCTCGTTCGACGCGGCCCCGTCTGCCACCGCCTGGACGAGCGCACCGGGATGCCTGCGGCGCAGAGTCTCCTTGGTCCCGTCCGGGTCTGCGTTCCCCGGCACCACGAAGCATCTGGCCTCCGTCCGACTCAGCCCCCGTGGGAGAAGGGGATGATCACGACCTTCTCGCCGCTCCTGACCGTCCTGCTCTCCGCGGCCGGCANAGAACGCCTCCCCGTCCTCCACCATGGCAAGCGTGTTGTACCTGTTGAACCCGGGGTTGGGCTCCCGGCTCATCTCTCTGACCCTGTCGACTATGGCCCCGGCATCCATGGACTCGTCGGGCAGCTCTATCTCGTCGCGGCCCACGCTCGTCTTCACGTGGCCGACCAGGCGGACCCTGATCAACTCTGGTTCAGCACGAGCAGCCTTTCCTTATACCTTCTCCCCTCGTACTCGGAGTCTGGGGGGAGGAGCCTCGGGGACCTCTTCTTCAGGATCTCGGCCACCGACTTCTGCGTGGCGCTGTTGATGTCCCTGATCGGGAAGTCCAGGGCGACGGGCCTCGGATCGATCGTGTGCATGGAGGTCTTGCAGGGGAAGAGGCTCCTCGTCCTCGCCGCGTCCAGCACATCCTGCTTCGTCAGCCTCTGGACGAGCAGGACCGTCGAGCCGCCTTCGAGCGCCACGTCCACCTCGTCCTCCCTGACGAAGGACCGCTGCCACCCGAGCGTCCTCGCGACCTCGTCGAGGCTCTTCACCTTCTTGAAGACGTCCCCGAGCTCCTCGTGGTCCTCAAGCATCCTGCAGCCGCCCTGACCCATGACGGCCAGCCCCGTCTCCCTCGAGTCCAGGGACTCGAACGCCTCGGTGAAGGTGGCCTTCCTGGTGACCCCCAGCTCTTCTATGGCGTGGTCCAGGAGGTCGGGACGCCCGGTGGTGTACACCCTGGCCCACCTTCTGAGCTTGATCCCGTTCGAGCTGTAGTCGACGAGGCAGCACACGACGTTCTCGAGCTTGAGGCGGCCGAAGGCGGCCAGCCTGTGCATGCCGTCAAGGACCGTCCCGCTCTCCCTGTCGACTATGACCGGGTCCTTCTGTATGCCGTCTCGCCGTATCTGGGCCGTTATCTTCTCGAGCTGGTCCGGGATTGTTTCCTCGTGAGGGAGCAGGGACGCGACAGGGCGAAGGTCCAGGCGAACCCCGTCGCTCTCGAAGGTCAAGCCCTACTCCGCCTTCGATTCCTCTTCTGGCTCCTGTTCCTCTGCGGCTTCCCCTTTCAGGGACTTCGCGATGTATCCCGCTATCTGGTTCCTCAGCTGCTTCGAGGGGATCACCGCGAGCTCGTCCAGGGACTTCTTGTTCTTCTCGTAGTCGACGCTGAAGGCCTCGGGGTGCCTCTGCAGGATTACCTCCGCGAGCCTTCTTGTCTTTTCCAAGCTTCGGCCTACCCCGACCCGTTGGGGTGATTAAGCTTTCCAGCGCCGAGGGGCCGTATCCGTTCCAGCGGGGTCCCGTCCGCCCACCCCAGGAACCTCAGGCTGCTCGCTGCTACGCGCCTGGACGCCTGCCCGAACTCCTCCCCCCATAGCTCGGCCAGGCGGAAGACCACGGAAGGGACGAGCCAGGACCCCCCCGCGTCTCCCAGGGCGGAGAACCTGACCGGGCCGTCGCTCTCAACGAGCACCCTGTCCCGCTCCCACGAGGCGGCGATGCGCTGCAGCTTCTTGGAGACCAGGAGCGCCGGCCCGAACGAGACGAAGCAGTCCGCCTTCCTGGCCTGCGGGACGCAGTCCTCCCCCTGGAACCAGTGCAGGAGGACCCCCTTCAGCCTGAAGGTCCCGATCTCCTCCAGGCAGGCCCTTTCTGCGCCCCTTGAATGCACCTGCGCGGGCTTCCCGGCCTCCTCAGCCATGCCGAGCTGGAGCCGGAAGACCTTCATCTGATGGGAGCCTGCTCCCACCTCGGAGTACTTCGGGTCGAGTCCGACCTCCCCCACCCCGGCGGCCCTCCGGAGGAGGTCCCGGATGCACCCCGGGTCGCCCTCTCTTTCTGCCTCCGATGGGTGGACTCCTACGAACGCCCTGATGTGAGAGGGGTGTTCCTCCGAGAGGGCCAGGCTTCTCCGGGAGCTGGCCGCGTCTATTCCTGCGGCCAGGAGGACGCTGCCCGAGGACCTCGCGAACGCCAGTTCTTGGACGAGGTCAGCAGAGTCCGCAAGGTGGACGTGCGAATCGATGAAAGGAGGGCCAGACCCACCTGTGCGCGACAATTCAACCGTCTCCCATCATGCTAGGCCCAAAGAGCGCCCGTACGAACCCGGCATACGATTTTCCTTCCTTGTTTCCGAATAGGGGTGATTCGAGGCTCTCTAACGCCAAAAAGGGTCTATAACTCTGGCTTTAGGGGCTAAAGGTTTTTAAACATACCCGTTCAATCCTAATGACCGATGTCCAGTTCGGAGTTCGGCCTTGCGGCCGTCTACAGGGTGATAAAGAAGGCCGGGGCCGAAAGAGTGGGAGATGACGCCGCGATGGAACTCAGGACCGAGCTAGAGTCGCTCGGCCTCCAGATCTCCAAGCAGGCGGTGGAGCTCGCAGCCCATGCCGGCAGGAAGACGGTGAAGCCTTCCGACATCAAGCTGGCGGCCAAGGCGATCCTCAAGCAAACGGTTTAGGCCAGAGTCCCCGAAATCGGCTCATCCGGTTTCTGTGGTTCTGAGAGACTATTCTGCGACGCGCCCCCTGTTCGGTCAGGAGAGACGGAATCGCACAAACCTTAATGTCGCTTGAGGAAAGGCGGCTGTCCTGCGCCCCGGTGGTGTAGCCCGGTCAAGCATGTTAGCCTCTCGACGCTCAGGGAGACAGCTAGCGACGGGGGTTCAAATCCCCCCCGGGGCATTCCAACCATGAAGCATTTGTCTGGTAAGGGCACTGAACAGAGCACCTGAGAACTCAGGGGGTCACTGTGACCACGAAGGGCACCACTGTGATTATGGCTTGGCCCGGAGTTGCAAGACTCGCTGCGACGACAAGTTCGAGAGGAACTTGAACCCGCGCTGTTCCGGTGTCAGTCAGAGTCAACCTTACTGACGCCACTCCCTGAGGCCCGGAGAGCGACTTCCCACCTGGATGCTGAACGGATACTCCAGGAGGCAGGGAGATCTCGCCCGCGCTCATGAGACCCGTGGATGGTACCGTTCCGTTCTTGGCTATCACAAATTCAATTGTAGAGCCAGGGGCTGCCGAGACACTGAAGTCGATTGAGGTCGGTTGACCGCTCCTGGCAATCAAGCTTGTATTTGTGATGCGAACGTTTGGGGCGACCGCCTCGACCGTCCCGGTCATGCTTACAGATGGGGGAAGTCTTGTCCTGGCCACTTGAGCGGACATCGCCACGAGAGCTATGCCAATGAGGATCGCAGCGCTCCAGGCGGCGATGACAAGGAACATCTTCCTCTTTGTTCGTCTCATAGGCCCGGCATCAATTGTTGGTTAGCTTCGGATAACTAAAGCCCTTTCCCGTGCCTGAGTCGCCCCCGAAGGAACGGAGGCTTCTGCGAACCTACGACGTATACAATGACCCTGCTGCTGTGCCTTCCCTCCTTGAATGTGTGCAACTCCTTGGGTCGCCACCCAGGAAACCCGAAGTCATGCGAGACAATCGTGGTCCCTGTCGAGAGTTCGTCAAGGAGCTTCGGTTCAAGCCTAGCATTCTCTGTAGCGCTCTGGTAGACCGTGACGACAGTCGCCTCTGACAGGTTCACAGCGTCGTAATTCGCGTTTATTATCACGGCATCCTTGAGATGCCGTACTCTCTTGCGTGCGATAGAGCAGAGTCTCTGGTTCTGTTCAATGCCAACTGCCTTCCGGGCGCCATAGTCCCTGGCTGCGGCCATCACGATGCTTCCATCTCCACACCCCAAGTCGTAAACGATCGACTCGGAGTTCACGCCGGCCGCATTGAGCATCTTCTCAATTGCGAGCGGTGACGATGGGTAGAAAGGGGCTCCCAATGCCCCGTCACTGCTGAAACCGAGAAATAAGAGTGCCCGTTTTCGGGACTGGTCGGACCTCACGGCTCGCAACAGCGAGTGCAAGATGACGGTGCGGCGCCGATGCCGAGACAAGCTCTTTTATCGGGAGGGTTCAGAGAGGAGTTGCGTGGCCTCCATCAGAGTAAGAGACGACGGTTCGACCCCGATCGTTGAGAAGGGTCGAGAGTCACCATTCAAGCAGGGCGAATACTACGTGTTCGAGGTTGCGGACGAAGTGGCTCGGTATTGGAACAAGATGGCGCCAGGGAGAAGAGAGGAGCTCTGGAAGCGATCAAGAAAGGAAGGCAGAGACGTTCGCCAACTTGTGGAAGGCTTCGTCTACAGGCCTGGCAAGGTGAAGTGAGCAGAAGGTCTCGGACTGTCTGTGGGACCTGGCTCAGCTTCGCATGCTCGATTATGGCTGGGCATTTTGAGGCTCCGTCTCTAGGAACCTGGAAAGGCTATAGGGTGGTTGGCCGCATGATTCATGTGGTAAGAAAAGACAGCCAAGACCTCTGTTCGGGGTGCAAGCACGTTCGGTCTTCTCACGCTGGAAGAAACCGCTTCTCCAGAGATGGATGCGACGCTCAAAGTTGCATCTGTAACCACTTCGCGTCCTGACGGACAACTCGAACATAAGGCCCATGGAAGGCTGGGAACAGCGATGACCTCTGCATGATGTTCGGCACAATGTCCCGCATGAGATAGGTCGAAGAGGAGATGGACCTGCCGCATTCAGGATGTCGGAATAGGTATGCTCCAGGGATAGACGCCAAAGGATCCGATGTCAATCGCAAGTGGCCCCTCCTTAGAGTTGGTGTTTGTTCCGCGAATCCGACGAGCAGTCGGAGAGAGTTAGGACCGAGCCACTCAGGATCTAGCGAGTTTGCGAAACATGTCCGGGCGCGACAAGTACCGCCGTCGAGGATACCGGCGCACCCGCCATTGCCGGGAAGGGACTCGAACCTACGGTTGGGCGCTGCTCCGGGCTAGACTCTAGGAAGTCGGGGAAATTGCAGATCAGAAGAGCAGCAATAGCGTCTCGTGCGCCACCAGATGGCTTCCCTAGAGTCCCCTGCACGGCCCGCAGGTCGGGTGGGCCCTGGTAGCCTCGACGGACTTCAGCATCTTCCGTAGGTTGTTGATGGGCTCGTCGTTCCAGATCTCCATGAAGCTCTTCTCGTTGATGTTCCCGAGCGGTATCGTCCCGTTGTAGTCGAGGCAGCAGGGGACCACTGTCCCGTCCCAGAGTATCCCCGCGCTGGCGTAGGGGGCGTCGCACAGAGTCCGGTTCCGGAGCTTTGCGCCCCTTGTCGCCACGAGGTTCCTGGCGCTCTTCGCGACGACGTATGTCTTCAACAGCCGGCGATGGCTCTTGACGAACCTCTTGAGCCCGGGGACGACCCCTGACTTCACCTTCATGCCAGAGACGTCCACGGTCCCTTGCCAGTCCATCAGGGACCTTACCAGGACCCCTTGGATCCCGCTCATCGACCCGAACTTGTTCTTGAACTCGGCCACGCCGCCCCTGTTCTGCTCGGTCTCGGTCGCGTTGACCTGGATCTCGGCGCTGGACCTGCGCCCTACCTTCGCAGCGCCCAGGTCCTCCACGGTCTTCTTGACCTCGTCGAAGTTCTTCATCCCTCGGACCCTGAGGTAGTCTTCGGAGTTGACTCCCGCGAGAGACACGTTGATGAAGTCTATTCCGGAGTCGAGGATCGCGAAGTCGTTCTTCCTTAGAAGCGTCCCGTTCGTCGTCATCGCCACCGTGAGGCCGTGCTTCTTGGCGTGCTCCACCATCTGGATGAGCTCCTTGTGGAGGAACGACTCCCCCGCCAGGTGCATGTTGATCTGCGGCTTGAAGGGCTCTATTTCGGAGATGACCCGCTTGAAGGTCTCGAAGGTCATCATTCCCAGGGGGCGGGTCATGGCCCCGTTCGCCTGGAAGCACCAGCTGCACTTCAGGTTGCAGGCGTTCGTCGGTTCGATCCAGACCGTCTTGGGCGGCGGAAACTGGCTCTTCTGAAGCGTCTTCGCCTGGGTCAGCAAGCTCTTCCTTCCGGCTCCTCTGTGGTCGGCAATCGACGGGGCGAATGGGTTGCCAGAGTGCAGACGTCCGGCCCGGCGAGAGTCAATATTTCGATGCATTGGGCTCCCGCGTGATAATAAGTTTACGCTTGGGTCAGGAAAAGCCGTCACAGGACAGCGGTCTGAATCGGCCGGCGCGGGGTCTTCGTCGGTCAGGGGGCACAAATCCGTAAGTATCTGGCCTCCATCTCGTTCGAAGGGGAGCGGGAAGTGCGGACGGCGGCCGCGCTGGCGCTGTTTTCAGGCATCTTGATAGGAATCTCGATGGTCTCCGGGCCGTCCGTAAGGCCCGCCATGGCCAAGGAGACGACCAACTCCGTGGCCCCCATCCTTGGAGGGAACTTCAGCGGGATGAAGATGGATCCTTTCCGTCAGCGCCTGTACCTGGACGACCCTTCGGGCGAGTCTGTTGTGGTATTCGACACCTCGTCAAACACGGTGGTCGCCGACATCGTGGTGGGTCGAGGTCCAAACGGCATGGACGTCTCGGCGGACGGGAGCGAACTCTATGTTGCGGTCACAGTTGCGAATCGCCTCGCGGTGGTCGACCTTGACACCCTTACACTGCGCGCCAGCATGAACATCAGCGGTTCTCCCACAGACGTTGTTGCAGGGAGGCTCGGGAGGGCGTATGTCGTGTCCAGCACTCAGCTGTCCGTGGTCGACACTGGGTCTCTGTCAGTCGTGAACAGGGTCGTCCTCTCCGTCTGGGACCACACGGAGTGCATCACGCCCGACAAGGATGTCCTATACGTCGTCAACCAGGGAGAGACCCCCGCGGAGGGATTCAAGTACTCCGTCGTGTCTGACAACGTCACGCTGCTTAGCGAAGCTCCTTGGAGCGGTATCGGTGACAACGTCAATAACATGTTGGTCAGTCCGGACGGCTCACGGCTGTACATTGCTGCGGGAGCTCCGTACTACGTGCAGGAGCTGAGCGTGTCGGACTGGAGCCAGGTCGGTCAGCTTGACGTTGGCGGATATGCTGATTGGGTGGGGCTGGACAACGCGGGCGGCCTCGCCATAGGCACGTCGAATCCGTACAATGGCGCCTCGGTCTTCAATACGTCCACGTCCGCAAGGATTGACACATTCTTCGCAAACGACCCCTATTACTCCCCCATGATTGCTGAACTGAACCACAACGGGTCGATTGCATACCTCCTCGTGGGGGACTTCGGCTTCGGGCCATACTCGCTCTATTCGGTCAAGACAAACGTCACCGACTACGGGTCTGCTCCTGTTGTGCCCATCCTTACTAGTCAGCCAGTCAGGATAACTGTGGCCGAACCTGGTCTGGCGCCTGCGGTCCAACTTTCAGGATGCCTGGTCTCCCCCACATCGATAGTGCCTGACGGCACAGTCCAGACCGTGACCGCGACGCCCGGATGTGTCATCCAGGCCACCCTCTACAGGAGCAGCACTGTCAGGTACGTCACTTCGCTGGGCGCTTCCTCGTTCACATTCACGACATGCTCGGCTGCTTCCTGCCCTGCGTTCTCCGCGACTGTCTTCCGCCAGTTCAACGTGACCGTCTCGTACTCGGTCATCGGGGGCGGAAGCCCCTCCCAGCCCGTCATGGGGTACTTCTCATCGGGCAGGCTCTCCAACATCGTCCTTGGTCTGGCGGGTAGGGCTCTCTGGGCAGACAACTCCTTCTGGTGGACGACCGTCACCCTCGGAGGCTCCACGGCCTCCGAGCGTTGGGTTGCGCCGACGCCCTTCGGCCAGGTGACGGGGCCGGAGCACCTGGTCGTCGTGTACTATCATCAGTTCCACGTCGGATTCTCCGCGGACGGCCCAGGCTTCGTAAGCCCCTCGCCCGGGTGGTTCAACTCAGGCTCGGTGGTGGCAATTTCAGCGACGCCGAGGATTGGGCACCGCTTCACGGGGTGGACGACCAGCACGGCCCTCATACTCATCTCGTCCGGTTCGGCGGCGACGACTCAGGCAAGGATCAACGGCCCCGGAGTCGTAACCGGGAACTTCATGTGAACCAACTTGGGATCCGCCAGAGCGGAAACCCTTAACCTAGATGGCCCACAGGCGGACCCGGTCGGTTCGTGATGGTCCAACATCAACTTGAGTGGTTCGAGCGGCTCCCCTGTTCCGTGACGGTCTGCGACCAGGATTACAGGATCCTCTACATGAACGAAAAGGCAGCTGAGGCGACGGCTGACGAGGGCGGGAGGGCCCTGGTGGGAAAGAGCCTCATGGACTGCCACCCTCCCGAGGCCCAGGAGAAGCTGAGGAAGGTGATGGGCTCCAAGCGCCCGAACGTCTACACGACGGAGAAGAACGGGAAGAAGAAGCTCGTCTACCAGTGCCAATGGTCAAGGGGCACGGCGGTCGGCGGGCTCGTGGAGTTCTGGTTTGAGCTCCCCAAGAGAGTCCCCAACCACGTGAGGAAGTGAACGCCGCCGACGGGATTCAGGCGCGTTTCCGGGAGCCAATGGGATGGCTGGCATCCTCGACAACGTTGCCTTGTGCCGCCGTCCTCCCCGTTGGAAGAGTTGGCGGCTCCCGGCCCCAGTCGATGCCGTCCCAGAGCCTTTCTAGACCGAAGTACGCCACCGTCCCGCCTATGTTGAAGACGATCGTGACGAGCGTCGTCTCGCCGAGGTTGCCGGTGAAGGCGTACGTGACGGCCGCCAATAATGCGACCGCAACGACCCGGTATGCGACGGTCTTCGCCAGCGACCTAGCCCTGGACTCGCCCATTGCCGGCTGAAGACGACGGCCGCCTATAATAGCAGAACCGATTCCGAATTCATGTCGCCGCTTCAGCGTCAGCCTGGCCCCAGGCCTTCGCCAGGTACGAGACCGACACTTCGGCCCCCCTGAGGATGGTGTCAAGGGGCAGCGACGGCACCTGCTTCCCGGTCCTGGCGACCCACTCAGAGTGGCATGGGAGGTGGACGAACCCGCCCTCGAAGCCTCGCGCCTTGCCCTCGCGGAGGATCAGGTACATTGCGTAGTTGCAGAGATACGCGCCCGCGCTCAGGCTCAGGGACGCCGGGACCGAGTTCCTGTTCAGCTCCTCTACGAGGCCTTCCACGGGGATGCTGGTGAAGTATGCGTCGGGCTGTCCGCGCGCGATGGGGGCCCCTTCGACGGCCTTTCCCGAATTGTCCTTCGACTTCGAATTGACGTAGTTGAGCGCCACCTTCTCCGGGGTGACCCGGTCGCGTCCGGCCGCGAGCCCGAAGCCTATCACGATGTCGGGGCGCGCGGCGCCGATGCCAGACAGTATGGCGCCTTCAAGCAGAGAGTACTCTACAGGGAGCGTTCTCCCGACCACCTGGTGGCCTGCCATGGTCCTCCCGTGCAGGCTCTTGGCGACAAGATCTGAGGGGTTCTCATCGTAATCCAGGAAGGGCTCGAACCCGAACACCAGGACTGTCAACCGGTGCCGAAGGTACGGCATCGTAAATAAGACTTCGAGTCTCCTGCGACAGCCCTCCTAAGGTCTCAGGCGTGAGAATCCACTCCTCCTTTAATTAACGCCGCAGCTCGCGACGTCCCGAGCGCCATTGCCCCTCACGCGTGCCGGCGAGCAGGCCCCGCCCTCCACCTCTCCGTTAATACGTGGGGGCTGCCGGGCGTGAAGGACGCACTAGACATCATGAGAGCGAGGCGGTCCTCGCGGTCTCCATACAATCCACGCACTCCCGTCTCCCCCGTGATCGTCGGCAGGATCATCGAGGCAGGGAGACTGGCACCTACCCCCCACAACATGCAGAACTTCGAGGTCGTCATGGTCGACGAACCCCGGGTGCTCCGGGAGCTGGGGAGGATAGAGACGAGGGTGACGGAGGCCTTCATTCGGGAGAACTACAGGCAGCTCTCCTTCTCGCGTAGAGAGCTGCTGAAGAAGGGCACCGGACTCCTGGCGGATCACTTCCCGAAGTCTTGGAGGGATCCTTCGAGGTTCAAGCAGGCGGCGAGGGAGAGCCTCCCCTGGCCCCTGAGTGAGTCGATTGACGGGAGCCCGCTTGTGCTCGTGGTCCTGTTCGACCCGGGACTTAGGGCGCCCGATTCGCCCGGGGACTTCCTCGGGATCCTGGGCCTCGGGTGCGTCATGGAGAACATGTGGCTCGAGGCCAACGCCTGCGGCGTCGCTGTCCAGGTGATGAGCGACTTCGGCGAAGACCCGGCGGAGCCTGAGGTCAAGCGCGTCCTCGGAATCCCTAGCAGGCTCAGGGTCGCGTATGCCCTGCGCCTCGGCTACCCTGTTGGCCCTGTTCGCCCGTCCCCGCCGGTCCGCCGTCCCCAGTCGGCCTTCTCGCACAAGAACAGGTACCAGAACTCGAGTCACGGCGGGGAGTAAGCCGGCGGCGGACGCGGTCGTCTGGTCGCAGGCAACCTTCATAGCAGGTTACCTCGCCTAGGGCACCATGGCGAAGCCGCGGCCCCTGGACGTCGCAGACTCGTTCGTGAAGGCGATCAATCGGCATGACGTGGAGGGAATCATCGGAATGACCACCCCCAACCACAGATTCTTGGACGCGCTCGGGCGGACCGTGACCGGCACCGGTCCCCTTGCAGAGGCGTGGACGGGCTACTTCGAGCTGTTCCCGGACTACCACGTCTCCATAAGCCGCCGTACTTCCGACGGGCGGGTCGTAGGCCTCTTCGGGACCGCCAGCGGCTCCTTCAACAGGCGCAACTTCGAGATACCGGCAGCCTGGATGGCCAAGGTTGCAGGGAAGAAGGTCTCCGAGTGGAGGGTCTACGCGGACAACGAGCCTGTCTGGAAGCTTCTTGGAGTCAAGCGGTACTGAAGGCTCGGAGAAGCACGTTCCATTCTCGACACGCTTAAGAAAAGAGCCTCGGCCTGAGACGCCGTGGCCGTCCGCACGCTCGCTCCCCATGCGGACCAGCTTCGTGCAGGCCTGTTCGGTGGCCCGTCGCGGAGGCCGGCGTAGTGGGCCGAGCGCGCCGGTGGCCGGCCGAAATAATCTCCGAGATTCTGAAGTCAGCAATCGAAGGCAACGCGACCATGACGACCCTCGTCTACGGGAGCAAGTCGAACCACGCCAGGACAAAGAAGTACGTCGACCAGCTGGTGGCGAAGGGATTCCTCGACAGGACGGGGGCGGACTCCCGCCTGTACCGCACCACCGAGAAGGGGCAGGATGCGATCAGGGTTCTCGACCAGATGCTCGACCTGCTTCTCAGGGACTGAGCCAAGGACAATGACCGACAAGGGCGAGCGGTAGGAACCACCCAGGTCCACTCTCTGGTACGTGTGAAGCTGGCGCTTCGCCAGGCAAGGGTGCAGCCTACGCATGATGCTCAGGTGATTGGGAGAAACCTTCGGGCTCTAGGCCCGCTTCTTGATCGTCAAGGGGGCTTGGGTCCCCGTCGAGGAGTGTCGCTCACCTGGATGGCGTTATGACGAACTCGCAGACTTCGTCGCCCCTGAGCACGCACTTCACTTCCTCAACGACGGGCTCCTTGCCGTCCACCGGACCCCTGTTCCCAACAATGTAGCCCCGGAAAAAGTGGCACCCGGTGCGGGAGTCCGAGCTGTCCGAGCATTCGAAACAGTCGCGCACCTGGAGGCGCGTCCGGTCCCCCTTGATGGGCGCGTCGACGTCCCCCCAACCCAGCGCGCGCAGCCTCTTCCGGAGATAGGCGATGTTGGCGCCCACGCGCTCCTTCCCGATCTCCTTTACCGTCTCCTCCATGTTGCTGCGCCCTATCGCCTTCCCCTCCTCGTAGAGCAGCGTCTCGCCGCCGCTGCCGAGGAGCTTGTAGATCTGCGACAG
>OCOJ01034084.1_pt4 | contig 12789 bp, 10 predicted proteins | sample 1539251 | NCBI WGS metagenome assembly OCOJ01 (sample SAMN01911457, study PRJEB22624) | soil metagenome | biome: Soil | place: Malaysia | collected 2012-04-30 | depth RA_metagenome m
TGGCGTTCTTATGGTCGATCGCGACGGCAACTACCTGACGCACCGCTTTGCCATCGGCTATCCCCCGGGCCTTGCGGAAAATCTCAAGATTCCCATCGGGCAGGGAATCACCGGCACGGCGGCGAGGAGCGAACATCCCGTGCGCGTGAGTGACGTCTCGCAAGACCCACGGTATATCAACGCCATTGAAAGTGTTCGCTCTGAACTGGCGGTTCCCCTCATGTTTCGTGGGAAATGCGTCGGCGTGCTGGATATTCAGAGCNCGGCATCTCGATTACTTCACGAAGGACCAGCAGAACATCCTCGCTGTGCTGGCCAACCGCCTGGCGGTGGCTATCGAAAATGCGCGATTGTTTCAACAGGTGCGTGCGCAGGCGGAAACCCTGCTGGTTCTGAGCGAGGTCAGCCGCGAAATCAGTTCCATTCTCGATGTAGAAGAGATCATGCGGAGGGCGACGGAGCTGGTCAAGCGTGTCATCGACTACCAGATCCTCAGCCTCATGCTCTACGATGAAGAGCAGCAAGTCTTTCTCCAGCGCCTGGACGTCAAACACGGCCAAAGAGTGCAAGGAAGGCTACGCGCCGCAGCTTCTGAAGGAATCGTGGGGGCGGCCGCAACGTTGCGCGAGCCCGTTCTGGTGCCCGACGTTACCGCCGACCCGCGCTACCTCATGGTCAATCCCGAAACGCGCTCCGAGCTGGCCATTCCCATGATCCACAAGGGCAAGGTCATCGGCGTGCTCGACCTGGAGAGCCCGCAAGTCAACTACTTCACCGAGGACCATGTGCAGACTCTGTCGATTCTCGCCGCGGACCTCGCTGTTTCCATTGAAAATGCCCGTTTGTACGAGCAGGTGGCGAAGGACGAAGCGCGCCTGGAGCGTGATTTGCAAGCCGCCAAACGCATTCAGGGGGCCCTCTTGAGACCTGTGCCCACGGAGGATTACGGTCTCGATGTTGCTGCGCGGTATCTCTCGGCGCGGGAAGTTTGCGGCGATCTCTATGAATTCCTGCGCTACGGGCCGCAGCAACTGGGTGTCGCCCTGGGCGATGTGAGCGGCAAGGGTACGGCTGCGGCGCTGTATGGCGCAGTGGCCATTGGCATCATGCGCAGTCTTGCACCTCAGAAGTTGCAACCTGCGGAGATGCTCCGACAAATGAACCAACTGGTGGGCGAACGCCGAATTGAAGGGCGTTTCATGACCGCATGTTTCGCTACGTGGCAAAAGGGCCGTCAGAAATTGCGCGTCGCGAATGCCGGCCAATCCCAGCCTCTGCTTTACAAAAGTGGGCGCTGTGACCGCATCGAGCTGACCGGCTTTCCCCTGGGCATTTTTGAGGAAGTGCAGTACCAGGAATGGGGCGTGATCCTCGAGGTCGGAGATATTTTGGTTTTCCACTCTGACGGAATCGCCGAAACCACGAACTCAGAAGGGCAGTTTTTCGGAACGACCCGCCTGCGGAAGCTTATCGAACACCATCACGAAATGTCTTCTGCAGAAATTGCCGATATGGTTTTGCGGGAAGTGGATTGGTTTGCGCAAAGCGCTCCCCTGGCTGATGACCGCACATTGGTGGTGTTAAAGGTCAAATGAGTGGCCCAGGAAAAGCCCGCAGAAATCTGCCGTACGTAGACCCCGCGAAATTCACACCGCACTTTGCCTGGAAAACAGGGCGCAAAGGGGCCAACCGAGAGGTGTTCTGCGAAGACGTTAGCCTCGAGGAAATCGCTTCGCAGTATGGCACACCCACCTACGTGTACAGCCAGCGCGCCATCGAAGATGTTTTCGACGAATTCGAGAGCGGCTTGAGGCGTTTGCCGCACCTGCTTTGTTTTGCCGTCAAGGCCAACGGCAACCTCTCCCTCTTGCAATTGCTGGAGAAGCGCGGCAGCGGCTTCGACATTGTCTCCGGCGGAGAACTGGAGCACCTCGGCCACATTGGTGTGCCCGGCCGCAAAATTGTTTTTTCCGGTGTTGGCAAGACGCGCGAGGAAATTCGCGGCGCACTCTCGTATCGCGCAAAACGCGCCCAGGCCCCGGGCATATTACAATTCAACGTAGAGTCTGCTGCCGAATTGGAAATTCTCCTGGAAGAGGCCTCGCGCCGGCCAAACCGCCAGCCGGGTGTCTCCATCCGCGTCAATCCCGACGTGAAGGCGGGCGGTCACCCACACATTTCTACGGGCCTTTCCCACCACAAATTTGGAATTGGCTGGACCGAGGCCCGCAAACTCTACCTTCACCACAGACACGCAAAACAGATCGTCTGGCAGGGTATCAGCGCGCATATCGGCTCGCAGATTGTGGAACTCGGACCGTTTCGCGAGGCACTAGGCCGTTTGGCCAGCTATGTCCGCGACTTGCGCCGGGAAGGCATCGCGCTGAAGTATCTCGATTTTGGCGGCGGCCTGGGTGTGCGCTACACAAATGAAACGCCGGTGTCGCGAAAGACCTACGCTCGCATGGTTGCGGACATGGTCCGGCCGCTGGGCATCGGGCTTTTGTTGGAGCCCGGGCGATCCATTATTGCCTCCGCGGCCGTGCTTCTTTCCAAAGTCATGTACACAAAGAGAAATTCTGGGAACTCCTTTGTGATCATCGACGCCGCCATGAACGACCTCGCGCGTCCGATTCTCTATGATGCGCCCCATCCCATAACTCGCATCCGAATTCCGGGGCGAGAATTATCCAAGGTAGCAGTGCGCGTGGACGTCGTGGGACCGGTCTGTGAAACAGGAGATTGTTTCCTGGAAAGCTGGCCACTCGGGGCCGTGAAGTCCGGCGACACTGTCGCCATCTGGGCCGCGGGCGCCTATGGCATGGTTCAGGCTTCCAACTACAATGGCCGCTGCCGTCCCGCCGAGGTGCTTGTGAAAGGGAAGCGCGCTCGCCTGATCCGCCGCAGGGAAACGTTCACCGACCTGCTCCGCACAGACGTTCTGGCCTGACCTCAGGCCGCATTTCTCCCAAGCGGCTACTCACCACGCTCAAACCCCCAACCTGCTGTCATCCTGAGGGCCGCGCATTTTGCGGCCCGAAGGATCTCAACTGAGGTCAATCAGGATTGCCGCTACCATGTGGTTTCCTCGTGAGAATGCTAGGCTTCGCCCCACTTCAATTTATTGCGCAGAATTTCGAAATACGTTTTGCTTGGCGGATGTATCAACTTCAGCCGTTCTTCGGCCCGCGTGACGCGTACGCCGTCCCCGGACTGCAGCGGCACCCCGATCTGACCATCCAAGGTGAGGAAGACGGACTCCGAATGCTCGAGCAAGCGCAGATCAACTTTGGACGTGTTCGGCACGACTACCGGCCGGTCGCTCAGCGTATGCGGACAAATCGGCGTAATCAGGATCGACTCCACGGCCGGGTGAACAATCGGGCCACCGGCAGACATGGAGTAGGCTGTTGATCCTGTCGGCGTTGCGATGATCAGGCCATCGGCGCGGTAACGGCAGACGAAACCGCCGTCGATATACAATTCCAGCGCAATCATCCGCGCCAGCGTGCCTTTATGCACAACGGCCTCGTTCAGAACGTTTTGCTGACTCAAGACCTGTCCATTGTGCGTCCGTTCCGCGAGCAGCAGCAACCGTTCTTCGATCGCCGCCCGGCCGGCCAAAACGTCTTCGAGCGCCGGATAAAGCTCCTCGAGCGTAAAACTGGTGAGAAAACCCAGGCCACCCAGGTTGATGGGTAAGATGGGCACGCCCCGCGGGGCCGCCTCACGTGACGCGGCCAGCATGGTGCCGTCTCCTCCCAGCACCAGCAGGAGGTCCGCCTCCTCCACAACCTGGTGGCGCGTTTTTCCGATGTCTCCGCGGTTCAACGAACTCGCCGTTTCACCATCATAAACAGTCCGCACGCCTCGCTCCGCCAGCCACTCCAACAAGTGCGGTACCACCTCGGCCAGTGCCGACGGGCGGGGACGGGACACGATGCCAATGGTTTTGTACGCAGGTGAAGGTTGCATGGATTACGTGGATTCCACTCTACCCTTTCTCGCGACGTGAAGAAAATACTCTTGATTCCCCTCCATTCCGGGTAATCGGCTGGGCACCGACCCAATCACAGTGAGGCCTAATTTTTCGGCGGCTTCGCGAACATTTGCGATAGCCTTTTCCTGTAATCGCGCTTCACGCACGATTCCGCCCTTGCTCACGTCTTTTCGTTCGAGTTCAAATTGTGGTTTGACCAGGATCAGCAAGTCCGCATCTTCCTTCGCGCAGGAACATGCGCCAGCCAGAACCTTGGTGACCGAGATGAACGATACGTCGATCACCACCACGTCTACACTTTCCGCCAGGTCCGACGGCTTCAAGTCGCGCGCGTTCTTTTGGATGCGGATGACCCGCGGATCTTCTCGCAACTTCCAGGCCAACTGGTCCGTGTTCACATCCACGGCATACACTCGCGCAGCTCCGCTCTGCAACAGGCAGTCGGTAAATCCACCGGTGGAAGAGCCCACATCAAGGCAGACACGCCCCTCAACACTTACCTTGAAATCCTCTAGCGCTCCTTCCAGCTTAAACCCGCCGCGGCTCACGTATTTCTGCAGCCGGCTACGCACTTCGATTCGTGAGGCCTCTGCGACGAGCAGCCCAGCTTTGCCGGATTTCCTTCCGTCGATTTCGACCTCTCCGGCAAGGATCATGGCCTGCGCCTTTTGGCGCGAATTGGCCAGGCCGCGCTCGACCAGCAGGACATCCAGCCTCTTGCGCGTGGGTTTGGGGCTCATCTGCGTTGGCATTTAGGTGCGGCGGAGAACGAGATACTCCGCGATGGTGCGCAGCCGCTCGGCCCGCTGGCCATAACTCTGCAATTCATCAATGGCCTTGTTGGCCAATTCGTTTGCGATCTGATGAGAGCGCTCCAGGCCAAACACCGCAGGATAGGTGGCCTTTTGTTGAGCCATATCCTTGCCGGCAGTCTTGCCAAGTGCCGCGGAGGATTCTTCCACGTCGAGAATGTCGTCCGTCACCTGAAAGGCCCAGCCAATGGTCTCGCCAAAGCGCCGCAGCCGGCCCGCATCTTCCGCGGAAGCACCCGCACACAAAGCTCCAGAAGTTACCGAGGCGCGAATCAACGCCGCGGTCTTGGAGCGGTGAATGTACTCCAGAGCTTCCGGCGTCACTTTCTTGCCTTCGGCCTCGAGGTCGGCCACTTGCCCGCCGACCATTCCGTTTACGGTCCCTGCCGCAGCAGAAATTTCATGGATCATGGCAACCCGCCGTTCGGCTGGGACGGGGGCAGCTACCAGAGTTTCGAATGCCAGGGTCAAGAGCGCGTCTCCGGCGAGAATGGCCGTGGCCTCACCGAATTTCTTGTGGCAAGTTGGCTTTCCGCGGCGCAAATCGTCGTTGTCCAGGGCGGGCAGATCGTCGTGGATCAGCGAATAGGTATGAATGAATTCCATGGCGCAGGCCGGATAGAAAGCTGCGGAAAGGTTCGCCTCAAAAATTCGTGCGGTTTCCACGCACAGGATCGGCCGGATTCGCTTACCACCGGCAAAAACGGAATAGCGCATGGCCTGGTGAATAGAAGGTGGCGGAACCGATTCGCCGGGCATCAGACGGTCGAGTTGGGCATCAACCGCGATTCGGTCTTCTTCAAAAAAGTCGGGAAGTTTCATTGGATCGATGGGAACGCCGGCCCGCTGGGGCTGGAGAGCGTCACGATTGGCTCTCTCCTTCGGGCTCGAAAGGTTCGGCGGCCATCTTGCCGTCCGCCTTCTTTAACAAAATCTCCACGCGGCCTTCGGCTTCCTCCAGTTGCTTCTGGCACTCCCTCGACAGTCCCACGCCCTCTTCGAAGAGCTTCATGGCCTCGTCCAGGGAAAGTTGCGGGCTTTCCAGCTTGCGAACCACTTCCTCGAGCCGTGCGAGGGACCGCTCAAAATCCGGCTTCTTGGGAAGTTCGGGCTTCTTTGTTGCGGGCTGATTCACGCCATTTCCTCTCGGTCTGCTGCCATCCAATAATTCGCCAACACTTCAAGAGCTCGCCGCTTCAAGTCTCCTCGAGTCATCTCTGACAATGCAAACAGCAGTAGGTCGATCGGCCTGCCTGCTCTATGCGCTGAATCAGATTCCCGCAGCGTCGGCAGGGCAACCCTTCGCGTTGGTATGCGCGCAGGATCTTTTCTAATCCCTGGAACCACCACCGCGGATCATGGAACGTGGGCGCAGGATCCAAACAGCATTCTAAGGCACGCCGGAGAGTGGACACAATTCCTTTATAGAGTTTCACCGTTTCTGCCCGGTATAGCGAATGCGCCGGCCGTCGCGGGTCCAGTGCCGCGCGCCATAAGGCCTCGCACGAATAGATGTTGCCTATGCCGGCGATACGCGTTTGATCCAGCAGGAATTCCTTCAGTGGCCGTCTGGAAGATTGCAGTTCCTTCTGCAGGAAGTCCGCCGTGAATTTACGCGAAAGCGCATCCACGCCCAGTTTTCCGAGTGGCGCACACGCTTCCGGAGTCGCCCATCCATGCACGCGACCGAAATGGCGCCCGTCCGCGAATCCCAGCACGCCCCTTCCAAACTCGAAAGCCACATCCACGTGCACAGCATCGGGCTTCTGATTCGCTCTTCTCAGCAACTCCTTTGCGTTCGGAAACCAAACGAGCTGCCCATCAAAGCGAAAGTGCATCTCGATGAGCCCTCGATCCAATTCTAGGAACAGATATTTTCCCCGCCGCCAGACTGTTAGGACCTGCCTCCCCTCGCTCAGTTCCGCTAGTTGTGCGACTGGCTGTGGCCGCGTGGCAATCGCATGAAATACGTGCACACACCGAATGCGTTGACCCCGCACCAGTGGCCGGAGCGTGCGCGCGATCGCCTCTACCTCAGGAAGTTCTGGCATGCAGGAGGGAATTCCTCAGGAACCGGGCTTCAACCTCAACGTGTGCCGCTTCACTTTCGCTTCCGCACCGTCCGAAAAGGGGCCGTAGATGGCTTTCCCTTCGAACCAGTACGAATACTGATCGCGGTAATGTTCGCTGCCGGGCTGGCCGGATTCTCCCCCCGTGATGAGCAGAATGGAGTCATCCCAATTCGCCGGGTTGGCCACAAAGCGCTCCGATGGCCCGGCGTGCCGGCCGGCGGCCCGTGGGCTATAGGGAGTTCCGGATTGCGCTTGATTGGAAATGCTCAGCAATTTTTTCAATATTCCTTCGCGTCCGATCGGGTGCAGCATATCAAGATAATTGAAGCGCCTCCACGGCCATTCCTCCGGGTCTGCGTCCTTGGTTTTCTCTTCCAGTTGTTTGACGGCCTGGTCCGCTGCCGCGCTCAGCAGTTCGTCATAATTCTTGTAATCAGCGGGCAGCCATCGCGCTGGGCGATCCGTCAGAACGCGCTGCAAGAAGGTCAGTTTGCGCCCCTGGTAGATATCCGTGTTCTCCCCCAGATGTGGCTGCAGGAGGAGGTACAAGGTGCGGAAAAGCGCCGCATTGAGAAACGAAACCACCGGCGAGTTAGCGTCTGCAAGCCCATTCCAATCCTTCGCCTCTTGGATTAATTTTCGGGCGCGCTCATCTTTTGGAGGTGCACCTTTCGCCGCCGCTACTAATTGTTCGGCAATGAACACATGCGGATAGCTGTACGTATCCGTCTGAACTTTCAACATATCCTCAGGACGCAAATCGCGTTTATCGCGCAGCAGGTCATAAATCCTCGCCGTTCTATACGGCTCTTCCCAGCTGTCCGTCAGGTATGGCTTGTAGTCCGGTCCTGCCACTCGTGCATTCGCCGTGACAATCAGCCCGCCTTCCGGATTGAACACCTGCGGCAGTTGTTCGAACGGTACGTATCCCGTCCACTCGAAATCGTCTGTGTCTCCCGGCATTGGTACCTCGCCGTGTCCTTTCTTGCGTACGGGCACGCGCTCTCCGAGAATGTAGCCGATATTCCCGTCCACGTCCGCATACACCGCATTTTGCCCCGGGCCCCAGATGCCCTTCATGATTTCGCGGAATTCCCCCCAGTTCTGCGCTTGGCCCAGCCAGTTGTAAAAGCTGCAGAGCGCGCCCGGCTCCAGGGCTGTCCAGCGCATTGCGTACGCTATGTTGCCCTCCTGCTTCACCACCGGCCCGTGTCGCGTGACCATCAGGCGCAGATGTTCATCCGGTGCGCCCTTCACCTTGATCGCTTCGTCGAAAACCTGGGCCTTTTTCCATTCGCCATTCACCCGGTATTCATCCGGATTCGCTGGATTCACTGTTTCCATGTACAGGTCCTGCACGTCCGCACCGTTATTGGTGAAGCCCCACGCGATCCGGTCATTGTGCCCGACGACAACCAATGGCGCGCCTGGCAACGCAAACCCCTTCACGTTCCACCCAGGTGCCGTCAGGTGTACTTCGTACCAAATGGGAGGAAGCATTAATTCCAGATGCATGTCGTTCGCGAGGAGCGGTCTTCCCGTTGCCGTGTATTCGCCGCTGACAACCCAATCATTGCTGCCCAGCGATTGACGGATCTCTTGCTGTGATTCCTGCAGCCAGTCGCGCACCGCTCCGGCCAGCGCGCTGGTCACGTCCGGGAGATCCGCGGCCGCGTCAGGAGAAGCAGGGAGTTGAAGACGAGCTTTCAAAACATCCTCGGGATCCATCTCATCGTCGTCATCGTCCGAATCATCATCCGCCTGAGCGGCGTGAGGGTCTTTGCCAACCGCGGAATCGCCCACCACATAATGATCCATGGCCGAATCTGGGCTGTAGAGGTCTTTGGCCAGTTCCGGTCCCACTTTTGCTGTGACGATGGCGCGATTCATCTCTCTCGCGCGAGTATCGGTCAGTGTCCTGTACATGTAACAGGCGATCATCAGCGTATCGGTGGGCTGCCAAGGCTTCGGTTTGTAGTGCAGCAGGCTGAATTCGATCGGCAAAGTGGAAGAATGCTGGGCGATAAAGTGATTTACGCCGCGCGCATATGCCTCAAGAACATTGCGCACTTCCGGGCTCATCAGCGCCATATCGGCTTCTGCGGCTCGCCCGAAATTCAGAACACGAAAGTCTTTGTCAATCTGGAGTGTCGCGGGTCCCAGCACCTCAGAAAGTTCGCCGCGGGCCACCCGACGCAGAAGATCCATTTGCCAAAGCCGGTCCTGAGCCACAACGTACCCTTGCGCTTCGGTCAGGTCTTGCACCGAGCTGGCTCGAATGTGAGGGACGCCCCAATTGTCGCGATCTACGGTGACGTCTGCGTGCAATCCGGGAACGACAAGGGTGCCATCAAGTTGCGGCAGCGGCCGGTAAACGTACCACCAGACGCAGCTACCCACAGCTACGACCAGGATTGCGGCTATCCAGAGGATGAAACGCAGGATGGTACGCACTCGGAATCCCACCTCTTCACTAAAATTCCAGTCTAGTGGACCCTCTGGAACCGCGCAACCACACCCTTTCCTCCCCGTTCCTCGGCGATGATGAATTTCAAGCGTCCGGCTTTACGAGTGTAACGCCTCGCACCGTGCGGTGCTGTTACAATGCCGCTGGGGGATTGCCACACCAGATGTTTCTCATACGCCTCGTTGGTCTATTCGTTCTGGTGGCCCTGAACGGCTTTTTTGCCGGCACGGAATTCTCGCTCGTGGCCGTGCGCCTTTCGCGCGTGCGCCAGTTGGTGGCTCGCGGTAATGCCCGGGCTAGAATCGTCGAACACTTGTTGGCCGATTTGCACCGCGTCGTTTCTGGAGTGCAGGTCGGCATCACCCTGACCAGTCTGGCCATCGGTGCCTTGGGCGAAGTGACCATAGCCCATCTTGTGCAAGGCGTAATGCCGGCCCATGGTGGCATTCGAACGCTAATTCTCATCCATGCGACCGCCCTGACCATTGCCTTCGCTTTTCTGTGCGCTATTCACGTCGTGTTTGGCGAACTCGTTCCCAAGACCATCAGCCTGGCGCGAGCGGAGCGCATCGCCCTGATGGTGGCGCGCCCCTTTTTGTGGTTTCTCAACACCTTTCGCTGGGCCATCGATCTGCTCGATGGAGTTTCTGGGTTGGTCGTAAAAGCTCTTGGCGTCGTAGCGCCGATTGGTCACAGCGTGGCGCACTCCACAGAGGAGCTGCAAGTACAAATACAGCAAGCGCGCGAGCGCGGGCTGTTGGCCCCCGGAGAGGAAAAGTTCATCCTGAGCGCCATCGAGTTGAGCCAGTTGCAGGTGCGCGAAATCATGGTGTCGCGCCCGGACATGCACACGCTGCCTGTCGAGGCCTCCCTGGACGATGTCATGCGTGTCTTTGCCACCACGCAGCGCTCGCGCCTGCCCGTCTACCGCGGCAGCATCGATCATGTCCTCGGCTATGTTCACATCAAGGACATGATGTGGGTGCTCCTCGACCGCGAACGGCGTCTCGAGGAAAATCTGCCTGCGCCCCCGCCATTCGATCTACGCCGGGTCCTTCGCGAGATTCTGATTGTCCCCGAGACCAAACCGGCCAGCGAGCTTCTTGATGAATTGCGTTCCCGCCACATCGAGATGGCCATGGTTGTGGACGAATTCGGCAGCATCCTGGGCCTTGTGACCACAGAAGACCTCCTTGAGCAATTGGTCGGCGAGATTCACGACGAGTTCGATGTCGTGGAAAAGCCGCTGACTCTCGCCGACGGCGCGATTGTCTTCGATGCCGCCCTCAATGTCCGCGACCTCGACAGCCAGTACAACATCGCTCTCCCCGAAGATCCCGCTTATGCGACCGTCGGTGGCTTCGTGATGGATCAGCTTGGCTTCATTCCTCGGGGCGGGGAAAGCTTCGAATTTGGCGGCTACCGCTTCACGGTCGTGGAAATGGACGGCCGGCGCGTAGAGCGCGTGAAGATTCAGCGTATCCGGCCTGCCGAAGCAGCACCGTCCCAGGAATCAGCCGCGGCGGGTGCGACATCCACAGCCGCCGCCAGACCAAAATCCAGCGCAAAGGAGCGTTGAGTTTTCCCGCGGATGGCACGACATCTCCTTCATCGCAATACAAAATCTCGACCGTCCGGCGGAGACACATGGCGCAGAAGGCTGTGGCAACTACCTGCTAGGATCTCCTGAGCGTTGCACGGCCCGGTCGAGTTGGTCGTTCCTGAGATCTTCGGGCGGCCTGATCCAGATGAGCAGCACGAGGGCTGGCACGGTCACCACAGTGGTCAGCAGGAAAAACGGCACCCACCCGAGTTTTTCCGCCAGCACGCCTCCTGAGGAGGCCACCAGTGTGCGGCCAACGGCCGCGAGCGAGGAAAGCAGCGCGTATTGGGTCGCGGTGAAGGCNAGGCGAACACAGACTGGAGAGGTAGCTCACCAAGGCTGACCCTGCCATTGCGCCAGTTGCGTTTTCGGCAGTGACACACAGCGCAAGGTAGCCCAGCCGATGCCCGCCTATAGCCTGGAGCACATAGAACAGGTTGCCGGCGGACTGGAGCACCCCGCATAGCACGAGCGAGNCAGTGTGCGGCCAACGGCCGCGAGCGAGGAAAGCAGCGCGTATTGGGTCGCGGTGAAGGCCGGCGAACACAGACTGGAGAGATAGGCCACCAAAGCCGACCCCGCCATTGCGCCAGTCACGTTTTCGGCGATGACACAGAGGGCCAGGTAGCCGAGCCGATGCCCGCCGACAGCCTGGAGTACATAGGCCAGGTTGCCGGCCGACTGGAGCACGCCGCACAGTAGGAGCGAGCGCCGCCAGCCAAACCGCGCCGTCACCACTCCGCCGATCAGAGCCCCCGCCACGGTCGCAAAGAACCCGACTAGTTTGGAAACGGCAGCGATTTCCTCCAGCGAAAACCCGAGCGAGATGTATAGCGGCGTTGCCATCACTCCCGCCATCGCTTCGCCCAGCTTGTAGCCGACAATGAAGATCAGGATGACCAGCCAAAGCGGCCGGTGCATGAAATCGGTAAAGGGGCCCGTCACTGCCGTGGCCAGCGATTGTCGAAATCCCTCCCAGCCGGTTGCCCCGGTGTGCGCAGTTTCCGTCGGCACTTTCGGCTCGGGGCCAAACAGGAACACCAGCGCTCCCACGCCGAGCAGCGCCGCCATCGTGGCGTAGGCCGCGAACCACCCGGCACGCGCGGCAATCACCAGCGCGCCCGCTCCGGAGACCAGCATGGCAATCCGATACCCGGTTTGGATCATGCCCGCACCGGGACCCTGCAGGTCCATCTCCAGGATCTCCACGCGCCAAGCATCAATGACGATATCCTGGCTCGCGGATAGAAACGCGACCAGCAGCGCCAGGGCCCCCATCCGCGTCAAGTTGTGCGCTGGATTGCACGATGCCAGGGCCATTATGGCGCCGATCAACATGATCTGGATCGTGATACCCCAACCGCGCCGCCGCCCCAACGGCAGCGGTGGCGGCAAGCGATCCATCAGCGGCGACCACAGGAACTTGAAGGCATAGGGCGTGCCAACCAGGGCGAAGGTGCCGATCGCCGCGCGCCGCACACCGGCGGTCGCAAGCCACGCTGAAAGGGTCGAGTAAGTGAGCAGCAACGGCAGGCCGCTGGCGAACCCGAGCGCCAGTACCTGCAGCACGCGCCGGTCCGTATAGGCCGCGACCGAGCGCCGCCAGTTCGTTGTGCCGCGCCCTTCGGTGATGTCGCACGATTCCTTCATCGCAATTATTGGGCGCCCTGCTTCAGCTTCTTGAATGAGGGTTCGTTGTGAGCGGTCACGTTGTCGTCAGGCTAGACCCGGAAAGTCAGCCATGCTTTCAGACCGATGATTTCGCAGGCAACAAGAGCAATGGCTTCTACCGCGGCCTCGCGGATACGCTTCGTCGTCTCCCTGCGAAGATGATG
>OCOJ01034034.1_pt3 | contig 12748 bp, 13 predicted proteins | sample 1539251 | NCBI WGS metagenome assembly OCOJ01 (sample SAMN01911457, study PRJEB22624) | soil metagenome | biome: Soil | place: Malaysia | collected 2012-04-30 | depth RA_metagenome m
GGACCCCTGCCACTGCGCAATCCTGCACGCTGTCGGGCGGGGGCGGCTGGGGGAAAAGGCACCTGTAGCAGGGACCGGTCCGTGCGTCGAAGACAGATGCCTGACCGTCGAACCTGAAGATGCTGGCATAGACATCGGGTTTTCCGAGCAGGACGCAGGCGTCATTGATCAAATAGCGTGCTGGGAAGTTGTCGGTGCAGTCGACCACCACATCATAGGGGCCAAGAATCCCAAGGGCGTTGCCAGAATCGAGGTTGAGCTCGTGCGCTTCGACCGTGATGTATGGATTGACCTGCTTGAGCCGTTCGCGGATGACCTGCGCCTTGGGCCTGCCCACGTCCACCTCCGAGTAGATCGTCTGGCGATGCAGGTTGCTCTTCTCCACGTTGTCGCCGTCCGCCACCGCGACTCTCCCGACCCCGGCAGCGGCAAGGTATACTGCGGCAGGGATTCCCAAGCCGCCCGCGCCGACGATTACGACGCTCGAGGCCTTCAGACGGGCCTGCCCCTCGGGCCCTAGATCAGGTAGGACTAGCTGCCTGCTGTACCTCTCCTTCTCTGCCTGAGTGAGTCCTGTTCCCATAGAGGAGGAAGACAAATCTGGTTTCATTGATCGGGTTTTCGCGTTCAATAAAAGACTTGGTCTGCTGAAACTCGGTCAAAACGCTCTCCATAAATAACGCTGGTGACCTCGATGGGGTGATTGATCCGAGTCCTGCTTGCTGGACAGCTTCAGGACCTCACCCGGGGGACTCGCGAGGTGGAACTTGATACAGTCGACGACCTACAGGCGATGGTAAAAAAGCTTGAAAGGTCGTTCCCGGGCGTTGGAAGAAGGATTATCGACGACCAGGGCAAAATCAGAGTCTACGTGAACGTGTTCGTGAACAGTGAGAACTCAAGGGAGCTTGAACGCGAAAGGACGAAGTTGAAGGACGGCGACGTCGTCCACGTCCTCCCTTCAGTGGCGGGAGGTTGAAGAGAGCTTGACAAGGAGTAGCGGTGTCCTCCTGATGATTGGGACGAAGAAGGGTGCATTTGTCTTCAGGTCCGATTCGGCCCGAAAGCGGTGGAAGGCATCGGGACCACATTTCAAAGGGCAGCAAATCTATCATGTGACCTACGACAAGAGAAACGGCAATGTCCTAGCCTCGGTCAATAGTGACCACTGGGGACCGACGGTAGCCATAAGCAGGGACCTCGGAGAGACTTGGGCCGAGTCGAAGAAACCCCCAAAGTTCCCGAAGGATTCAGGGCTTTCGGTCGACCGCGTCTGGCATATCGAGCCAGGTCGTCCTGATGAGCCTGGAGTCGTATACGCCGGCGTGGCCCCTGCCTGCCTCTTCAGGTCTGACGATGGGGGCAAGTCCTGGGAGATCAACGAGGCCCTCCTGAACCACAAGACGAGAAAGAAGTGGACTCCGGGAGCGGGAGGTCTCTGTCTGCACACAATCCTTCTCGACCCTCGAAAGTCCAAGCGGATGCACATCGCGATCTCGGCCGTGGGGACGCTAAGAACAGACGACGAGGGGAAGAGCTGGAAGTTCCTGAACAAGAATGTCCTTGCCGACTTCCAGCCGGAGAAATACCCCGAGTATGGACAATGCGTACACAAACTTGCGAGGAACCNCATCTCGTCCGGACGTAATCTACCACCAGAACCACTGCGGGGTCTACAGGAGTGACGATGCCGGAGAGAATTGGGTCGACATTCGCAACAACCTGCCATCTCGTTTCGGGTTCCCTGTCGCGGCAGACGCCAACGACCCGAAGCGCGCCTACGTCGCACCCCTCGAAGGGGACTTCGCCAGGATACCACCGAAGNGGGCACTTCGCTGTTTGGGGGACGGACAACGCCGGGAAGGAGTGGTTCAAGCTCGACTCCGGCCTCCCCGAAGTCTCGTACTACGACGTCTTGAGGGAAGGGATGACAACTGACCAGGAAGACCCATGCGGGGTGTACTTCGGTACGACCACCGGCCAGCTCTACGCCAGCTCGGACCATGGGGAGCGTTGGAACAGCATCTCCGACACCCTGCCGCCCATCCTCTCAGTTTCTGTCTCGNGCGGTCTGAATCACGCCAACAATCTAGCCGACCTTTGCGAGGTCGACCTGCTTTGTCTCCTTCATGTAAATCAGTCCCACGGCCACAGCAACGAGCGGGACGACAGTAATCCAGGCGAACCCGGCATAGAGGTTGCCAGTTACCAAAGCAAGCCAGGGAGCGATCAGGAGCGTCCCGTCCCCGATATCACCGGTCCCCACGCCGTAGGATATGGCGATGGAGGTGTACCTTACCCTTGTGGGGAAAGTCTCCACGAGATACGCACCTAGGGGGCCGTACACCATCGCTGATATCACCACCTGCACGAAGGCCAAGGCAGCCAGGCCGTAGATGCTCACAGGATTCGAGAAGTAGTTCAGCCCAAGATAGACAGGGAGGAGAATCACGCTCAGAAAGTTCCCCAGCAAGATGACCTTCCTTCTTCCAAGCCTGTCTGAAAGCCTCCCGAATAGGACGAAAAAGGGAGCACCAAGCGCCAGGGAAGCAAAGGTTGCCAAGCTGGCGTCGGTAAAGCTGACCTTTAGGGTGGTCTGCATGAAGACCGAAGAGTAGAACTGCGCCGTGTGCCAGATAACGGAGGATCCAGAAATGATGACCAGAGCTAGGGCCAACTTCCTAGCGTTTTGGCGGTCCGAAAGAGCCTCTCTGATTGGAGCCCTGGACGTCATCTGTTTCTCGGCCATTTCTGTAAAGAGGGGAGTCTCGGTCAGCCTCAACCTTAGGTATACTGCGATTATCACAAGGACTGCCGAAAAGAGAAACGGCACCCGCCATCCCCACCCGGTGAAAGCCGCCTGGCCGACCACGGTTCTCGTTGCCAGCACCACTCCCGAAGAAAGCAGAAGTCCCAACGTGCCGGATGCTTGGACCAGCGAAGTCCAGGCCCCCTTCGATTCAGCGGGTGCATGTTCAGCCAGGTATACTGTCGCGCCGCCAAACTCTCCCCCGAGAGCAAGTCCCTCGACTATTCTGAGGGCGACCAGCAGAAGCGGAGCCGCGATGCCGATTGCGCTGTAACTCGGGAGCAAGCCCGTGAGGAAGGCGCCGGCCCCCATTACAATCACGGTGAGAAGGAATGCCCCCTTACGTCCAGTCTTGTCGCCTATCCTTCCGAACAGTGCGCCCCCTAGAGGCCGCACCGCTGCTCCGGCCACGAAGGCTCCGAGCGCGTACAGGACCGACACCGATGGGTCCGTCGAAGGGAAGAAGACATCGGAGAGAACGACAACCATGGAGCCGTAAACGAAGAGGTCGTACCATTCTATGATGCTCCCGACCACCGAGGCCGCGGCCACGAATCGCAGTGTGACCAAATGCCCGTCGGCGGCTTGCGATTGCTTTTAAGAAAGGGGCAACGGGAAAGTGTTGCACTTGAAGCCAGGGTCGCTCACCGAGCTTCAATACCAGGTCCTGCTCAGACGGGGCAAAGGGTTGACGCAAAAGCAAACTGCGAAGGAGCTGGGAACTTCGCGCGGCAACGTCTCGATGATTGAACTGAGGGCGAGAAGGAAGGTGGAGCAAGCAAAGGAGACCCTGCGAGCCTACCAGTCGACACTCACTGACCATGATGTTCACGTCCCCAAGGGGACTCGATTGTACGACGTTCCTCCCAGGGTCCTGGGAACGGGCGATAGGTTCGGCATCCATCTCCATAGCAACATCGTAGACATAGTGAGGATGGTCAAGGAAGCAAAACCACCCTGCGTTTCGGGCGGGCGGACGACTCGAAGCCTTCTCTTCTCCTTCAACGACGCCGGGAGGCTGCGGCTCCTCCAACGGGCTTCTAACGGATAAATAACCAGAAGAGACGTTTCACTTCGAATGACTGACGAATCCCTGGTTCAGACAGTCAAGGACCATGTGAGGAAGAGACACGAAGCCGACGACGAGGAGTTCCTGTTCGGCGCAGAGAGGGTCGACCTGAAACACCTCGACAGCCTAACCATGGAGGCTAGGAAAAGGCACTTCACCTTTCTTGTAGACGAGCCAGCAGAGAGGGGAGGGACCGACAGGGGTCCGAACCCACTTGCCTACTTCTTGGCAGGAGCAGCATCCTGCCTGATGAACCAGTACGCAACCGACGCATTATTCAGGGACGTCAAACTTGACGCCTTCGAGATAACAGCCAGGGGCCACTTCGACAGGAGGATAGGTGGCGCGTTCAGCGACATGGTGTACGACCTCAAGATTTCAAGCCCTGCCTCAAGGGAGCAGATACTCTCGCTCGCCAAGGAAGCGGAGGAGATGTGCTATGCCCACAACACGCTGAAGAAAGCAGGCGTGAAGATGGTCAGCAACATCTTCCTGAACGGCGAGAAGATCAGCTAGGGCGAATCAGCGCAGCAGCTCTTCGCTCTTCTTTGACCTGGCGACGATATTTCCCCGTTTGATGACCACAGCGCACCCGGCCTGAAGCCTCAGTGCTTCATGCACGGTGTGCGCGTTAAGCAGGACCAGGTCCGCGCTGTCGCCTTCCTCGACGCCGTAGCTCGCCAAGCGCATCCCCTTGGCAGGGTTGCAGCTAATCATGTCGTAGGCTGATTCGAGCTCAGCCGGAGAGCCGAGATGGGCGGCGTGGCACATCACGAAAGCCAGTTCAAGCATGTCCCCTCTGCCGAACGGGTAGTAGGGGTCGTCGATGTCGTCTTGGCCGACGGCGACGTTCACCCCTCCCTTGACGAACTCCCTGACGCGGGTCACGCCCCTCCTGACCGGATGTGCGTCGTTCCTCCCATACATGAAGAGGCTGACGTGGGAGTTCTCGACCACAGTCGAGTCAGCCCTGCGCGCCAGTTCCACGATTCCACGTGCGTACTCATCGTCCGGGGAGTCGAGAGCGCCCCGGCAGTGCGAAGCTGAAACTCGTCCTCTGTAGTCTTCTCGTATAGCCTTGGTCAGGAGGTACTCGATGTTCCGCGAGGTGGGGTCCGAGTTGTCGTCGATGAGGCAGTGGACGTCCTTGTCGTACTTCTGCGCAAGCTCGAAGACGATGTCGGTGTGCTTTCTGGCGGCATCGGGTTCGCCCTCGTACCATGGGATACCACCTACGACGTCGGCGCCGAGCTCGAGGCTCCTCTCGAGCAGCTCCCTTGTGCCCTCGTCCCTGATTATCCCTTCCTGCGGGAACGCCACGACCTGGATGTCGAGAGAGGGCCTGAACCTCTCTTTCACCTTGAGCAGGCTCTTGACAGAGAGCAACCCTCCAACTGTGTCCACATCTGCAAAAGCCCTGACCGCGGTCGTCCCGGCGAGCACGGACGTCTCCAACGCCCTTGTCGCCCGTTCGACGATGTCATCCTCGGTGAACCTCTTCTTGACCCCAGTCGCCGCCGGAATCGCCTCCGGCGACCCAGAACTCGAGGGGCCCCAGACGTCGACCCAGGCGCCTGTAAGGCACTTGTCAAGGTGGCAGTGTATGTTCACGAATCCTGGCGTCAGAAGATTCCCGGCGGCATCAATCTCCTCCCTCCCGGCTTCAGGAATGTGCTGGGCGACGACTCTGATCCTCCCATCCTGTATCCCTACGTCACGGGGGCCTTCCACCCTCCTGAGCCTGGCTCCACGGATTACAATGTCCACTGAACCCGTTCTCCTGCGCTCGTTTCATCGCTGACCCATAGCTCGATCAAGATCATTGCATCGGACGCCTCCTTCGCAGAATGACTACCAGTGCCACTGCCGCGACGGCGACCACCGCGGCTGCGACAATCGCTAGGACAAAGAGCAGGAGACGCCCCCTACTGACGTCGAAGACGGTCACCTGGTGGTAGTTGGTCGCGTAGAGCTCGTGGGTCTTGGGGTCGACCGCAATCCCCGCCACCTGACTGGCCACCCTGAAAACTCCAGTCACGGTGCCCCCCGTGCTATCGAGCTCGACTATCGAACCTCCGGGGGAAGAAGACACGAAGACCCTCCCTGTCGCGTTATCGACCGCCACCAGGTTCGTCGAGTTCAGCCCTGAGGATGCTACCGGCGTGCTTTTCAGGACCTCGTCGTTCTGGGTGTCAACTACTACCACGAACCTCGTGCCCGTCGTCGCGAACAGGACGTGAGTCCTCTGGTTGATGGCCATTTGCTCAGCACAGCAGACCGGGATCTTGAAGGCGCCGAGGAGGGATAGGTCCTGGGCCCTGAATACGAAGATCTCCGAATCCGGGTACTCTGAGACATACAGCCTACCCGTCGAGGGGTCCAGGGCCAACCCGTTGGCCCCGTTTCCAACGGTGGCATTTGCCAGGATGCGGCCGGACTGCGGGTTGACCGCGTACACTTGGTTCCCGGCTGTAACGAACAGGTCCTGTGAGGCGCCTATGTCGAATGCGATTGAGCGGATCGGGAGTCCCATGTGTATGGTTCGCCCTGTGCTCTGGTTACCCGCATCGTACACTTCGATGGACTCGTTCCCCCCGATGTAGACGTTCCCGTTCGCCCGGTCCAGGGCGAGGTCTCCGGGGATCTCGTCCACTGGGAGTGTCTTCACGAGTTCATGGCTCGTCGCATTGATTACTCCGAAGCTGAAGCCCGTGGGGGGATAGATGCCGGACATCCCATCGACATAGACGAATCCCCTTGTTGCGTCGACCACGACCGAAAGGGGCCAGGACCTTCCGTAGGGGATTGTGACGGGGTAAGTGGCTGCCGTGACCGGTTGAGCAAGGAGTAATCCCAACAGAAAGACCGACGCAACGGCCTTCCCCGCTCTGCGCCTTTTCAAAACGCTCGCCAACAAAAGTGACAAGGAATCGAATCCCTCCCCTATGAGATTACCTTTAACAATGTGCAAGAGGCTCAAACTTCGAATTGTCCGCGAAGGAGCAACCGCGGGACCCGAAGACGATCTCGGGGATCGATGTCAAGGGCTCCTACCTACAGGGCGAGTCCCCCCCGCCTTCAGACAAGCCAGGGGAGTATCCGTTCACGCGCGGCATCTACCCTGAAATGTATCGAAAGAGAGTCTGGACCATGAGGGAGTACTCAGGGTTCGGGACATCGTTCGAGACGAACAAGCGTCTAAAGTTCATGCTCAAGCAGGGTCAGACTGGGCTTAGCCTAGCCTTCGACCTCCCGACACAGCTGGGGCTCGACTCGGACAACCCGCGCTCCCTTGGAGAGATAGGGAGGGTCGGGGTCTCGGTGAGCGTGCTGAAGGACATGAGCGAGATCTTCGGGGGCATCAATCTCGGGAAGGTGAGCACTTCGATGACAATCAATGCTACTGCCCCGATCCTCTTCTCGATGTACGCCGCAGTGGCGGAAGACTCGGGGGTCCCCAGGGACGAAGTCAGGGGGACTGTCCAGAACGACGTCTTGAAGGAGTTCATCGCTCGCAACACGTACATCTTCCCGCCTGAACCGTCCCTTTCCCTCGCGATCGACCTGGTCGAGTATTCGGTCAAGCACTACCCCAAGTGGCACCCGATTAGCATCAGCGGTTATCACATCAGGGAGGCAGGCTCGACCGCGGTCCAGGAGCTGGCCTACACATTCTCCGACGCCATAACCTACACCGAGACGGCACTGAAGCGGGGCCTCACCCTCGAGCAGTTCGCCCCGCACTTCTCATTCTTCTTCGCCTCGAACAACGACTTCCTCGAGGAGGTCGCGAAGTTCAGAGCCGCGAGGCGGATGTGGGCGAAGATAATGCGCGAGCGGTTCGGGTGCAAAGACGACGAGTCCGCCAAGCTGAAGTTCCATACGCAGACCGCCGGAGAGACGCTCACGGCCCAGGACCCCGAGAACAACGTCGTGAGGGTCACGATCCAGGCGCTTGCGGCCGTGCTCGGAGGGACCCAGTCACTACACACCAACTCCATGGACGAGGCCCTCTCCCTTCCGTCAGAGGAGTCAGCCAAGCTGGCGCTCAGGACCCAGCAAGTGATAGCCAACGAGTCCGGGGTGACTCTCACGGCCGACCCCCTCGGAGGGTCCTACTACGTGGAGTACCTCACGGACAAGCTCGAGCGCCTTGCCTTTGATGAGATCCAGCGGGTGGACAAGATTGGCGGGATGCTGAAGGCCATCGAGACAGGCTATGTCAAGCGCGAGATCCTGAACTCGGCATACGAGAAGCAGATGGACATCGAGCACAAAAGGCGGGTCATCGTCGGCGTGAACGCCTTCCAGCCTACCAGCCGGCCGAGGAGGAAGGTGCAGGTGCTCCCCGAGCGCCTTCAGAACCAGCGGGTCAGGAAGCTGAAGCTGATCAAATCGAAAAGGAGCCAGAGCCTTGTCCGGGAGAAACTGGAACTCCTCAAGAAGGCGGCTGAGCGGAGAGAAAACATGCTCCCGACCATCTCACAGGCGGTCCGGGCGGGGTGCGCTGTAGGAGAGATAAGTGACGCGCTGCGCGAGGTCCACGGGGTGTACAAGGCAGGGCAGGTGTTCTAGGTTGAAGATGAAATTCGACCATGTGGGAGTGGCCGTCAAGAACATCGAGCAGATGCGGGATATCTACTCGAAGATTGGCGAGTTCCAGGTCAGGCAGACCGAGGTCGCCGGCCAGAAGGCGAAGATTCTCATGATGAAGGCGGGGGACGCCAGCGTTGAGTTCCTCGAGCCCACCAGCGAGGAGAGCACTCTCGCCAAGTTCATCCGCGACCGGGGGGAGGGGCTGCATCACGTCGCCTTCGAGGTGGAAGACATAGCGAAAGCTACCGAGGAGCTTCGGGCGAAGGGATTCCGGTTCATCTACGACCAGCCCGCGGACGGGAAGTTCGGGAGCAAGGTCAACTTCATGCACCCCAAGTCCACCGGCGGAATCTTGGTCGAGCTAACCCAGAAGGGGAACGAGTAGCCTCAGAAAACACCGGCTTCCTGGAACGCCACGAGGAGCTTCTCTCTCGTTTGAGCCGGCTCGATGACCTCGTCGATGTATCCCTGACTGACCCCAAGGGATGGCTCCATCTGCTTAAGGAACTGAGCCGAACTCCTGTCAAGTTCTGCCCTCCTCTCCTCCTCATTCAAGGAGCCCAGTTTCCTCCTTAGGAAAATCTCTGAATAGGCTGGCAGGCTCAGCACCGACACCCTTGCGGTCGGATATGCGAATACCTTCTTGGAGCCCAACGCCTTGCTCGCGAACCCGACGAAGGCTCCTCCGTAGGCCTCCCCAGTGATCACTGTAATCTTGGCGCACCTGTCCGATGCGTATTCTTTGATGGCCTCGGCACTCGCCCGGATGAGACCGGACTTCTCCTGCTCTGGGGCTGGGTAGACGCCGGGTGTGTCGAGGAAAGTCACCAAGGGAATCCTGAGGGTGTTGCACATCGAGGCGAACCTCGAGATCTTCCTGCAGGCGTCTACGTCCATAAAGCCTCGGAGCACGGCCTTGTTGGAAGCGACAACACCGACGGTCTTCCCTCCGAGCAGGGCCATCCCGGTCACAACGCTGGGAGCGTACAGATTTCGGAATTCGTTGAACGACCCTACATCGAAGGTCGCTTCTATGGCTGCGATGGGACTCGGCTGCTGGGCGCCTCCTTCATTGTCAAAGCCCCTTCCCCCGAAATATGCCAGAAGCCTCTTCACCACTTCGAGAGCCTCTTTCTCGTCCTCGACCACATGCGATGCGGTGCCGTTGGACGAATGAACCTTCCAGCCACCGAGCTCCTCGGGCCCAACTTCAGCCCGGGTTTCGGCCTTGGCAACCCCGGGCCCCCAGACGAACAGGCTGCTCTTCCCCTTGATCATGACGATGGCGTCCCCCATGTACGCAGAATAGGCTGCGGCACCGCTCACTGTGCCCATGAGGACGCTGATCACCGGAACGACTTCTCTCGCCTTGATCAGTAACCCCACCAGAGCGCTGGCTTCCTCAAGTGAGTGGCCACCCTCCTGAACCCTGACCCCGCCCGAATCGAAGAAACCAATTATCGGCAGCTTCCTTGCTGTCGCGGCGGTCACGAGGTTCTCCAGCCTCTTAGTGTGGCCCAGTCCCATGGAACCCCCCTTGTAGGTCGGGTCCTGAGCGAAGACTGCCGCCTGGGCTCCGCTGATTTTCGCGAATCCCGCTATTGCCCCGTCGTCATGCGCCAGCGTGTCAGCTGGAAGCGGCTTCTTGAGGTCCAACGCGGACCCATCCACATCTACAAGGAGCCCGTCATCCACAATGTGGAGTAGCCACCCCACCGATGGGGTCCCAGTCTCCAATGCTTCTGTCGCCGACCTACTCTACGAATGCGACTACCCTGGCGAATGCGGCCTCTCCGCCCTTGAAGAGCCACGGGAAGCAGCCTATGGTCGTCCTGAACGCCTTCCTCTTGCCGAGGAGTTCGGTGATTTGACCGCCTATGTTCTCGATGTGAATACAGTCACGTGGGAAGAGCACGTTGTGGGTCACCTGGTAGTCCTTCTCAGGGAAGAGCTTGTCGATGTTCTCCTTGCCGAACTTCTTCTCTGCCGCGGCTCGAACCTTGGTGCTCACCCTCGGGAGGAACCTTCCGATTGGGAGGTTCATGGGGTGGTCGGTCGAAACAGCGTCAACTCCCCAGACGTGTATCTTCTTCTCCAGGAGGTAGTCACAGAATTCCCCGGTTGGACCAGGGTGCATGTGGATGTACCTCTCTTCGTCAGCGGTGCCTGACGGCTTTGGAGGCTGATACCAGGCGTACCTGCACCACCCCGTGTAGAGGATTAGCAGGTCCCCTTCCCTGACCCCTCCAGCCGCTCTCGCGTTCTTCTCGACAATCTCCCTGGTGTAGATGCCCAGGTCTCCGACCTCGCTTACATCGACGATTATCCCCGGTCCATACAGCCAGGTCAGTGGAATCTGGTCGATGGTCTTCCCGTTGGTTACAAAGTGTAGCGGCGCATCCAGGTGCGTCCCCATGTGGTTGGACGTCATGATGTACTGAGCGTTGACTCCCTGCTCCGCCTTCCTCTTGATGAATTTCACTTCAAACGGCGGGTACAGGGGCCAGAATGGCGTCTCTTGGTTAAGCGGTTGCGACAGATCGTACAGCTTCATGATTTCAGCGGAATCCTCCGGCGGTATAAAAGACATGAGGCACCGCCGACGTGAATCCGCCAGCGGTGCCTGTGCAAAGGGGCTCTACACTTCTACGGCCCTCGGAGGCACGACCTTCTCGGCCGTGGCCAGAAGCTCCTTCGGGCAGGGGCGTATCGGGAGCCTGTCCTTCAGCATGGGCTTCGCGAACCTGTCCCAGTCCTCCTTGGTAGTGAAGAAGATCCTCGAACCTCCGAGCTCGTGCTGCATCTGGGGGTAAGGCTTCTGATACTGGGCGTATTTGATCCCCCAGTACCTGAAACCTGTGTAGCTCTCGTAGGTGGCCCACCACTCCTTCATTCCCATCATGTCAAAGGCGTACTCGGCCTTCGCTGCGTACATGGTGGCGCCAATCCCCGCGCGCCTCTTGAAGGTCAGCGTGTGAAGGCTGATGGCGACGTCGTTGTCCCAGAGCCTGTAGTTACCGATGGCGGCCAGCTCCCCATTGATGATGCCCAAGAGAGCGACGTGGTCCTTCATCCTCGCCCTGTACCATCCGAGGAACTCAGCATAGACCCTCGAAGAGACGAGGTCGAAGAAGTCAGTGTCATGGTCGAACAGTTTGAGGGCGGTCTGCATGACCACGGGCGCCTCCTCCTTCTTGGCCCTGCGGATTACCATCTTCTCGCCCGTTGGCAGGTTGACGTATCCGGCTGGATAATCGATCCTCAGTTGGGGTGCTTCAAAGCCACGCAGGATAGGTTCGATGTCTTCGACGTTGATCTTGACTTCACTTAGAGTCACTTTTTCAGGCGGCGACCAGTTGTTTGACATCACAATCGCGAGTTCTTGCATTCGCTTTAAGCGTGTTGCAGTCCATCCATCACTCGATCAGCGCCAGCGCCCGGGGGTTTGTCTGTTCCGCCCGCTCAATCTTGCGCTTGAGGCGGGTCAGGTTCTCGATCTGCTCCCTCATCGCGTCCCTGCACGCAAATATCGACTCCTTCACCAGCCATTCATCGTCGAGGGTCTCTGCCACCTCTCCGAGCCTGATTACAGTACCCCCGAGCGAGGCGATGGCGACGTTGAGTTCCCTTGAAACCCTGCGCACACGTTTCTCCGCGTTCACCTGCTCCGCAATCAGGAATGCCGGACTGGGGCCGTCGACGAGGTAGGACTTCGAATGGCTCCGTCTTATTATCCGCCTGACCTCTCTCATGGAGAGCCTCCTTTCGCCGATCTCCTCCGCCATCTCCTCGGCGTCCTCGTCGTTCAGTAACGTCAGCTCCTGGGCGACGCTCGGAGTTATTCGGCGCCGCATGATCTCGTCTTGCACCCGCTGAGGCAGCGCCAGCAGTCCTATCCTTCTGCTCACGTACTCCTGGCTTTTCCCTATCCTCCGTGCGAGCTCCGTCTCCCCTCCGTAGCCAAACTCCTCGACGTAGTTCCTGAACGCCCTGGCTTCCTCAATTGGGTTCAGCGTCTCGCGCTGGATGTTCTCCAGGAGCGATACTTCGAATGCTTCCCTGTCGGTCAGTTCGACGACATGGGCGGGGATCCTTCTCCATCCGAGCTTCTTGCAGGCCTCATACCTGCGCATTCCTGCGACGACTTCGAACTCGTCGTCGCTGGGCCTGACTATGATCGGTTCGAGCAGCCCCTTGTCCTCTATGGACAACATGAGCCCGTTCATGGGGCCGTTGTCCGTCCTAAGCGCGGACTTCGGCGGCTTGATCATCCG
>OCOJ01037574.1_pt3 | contig 12738 bp, 10 predicted proteins | sample 1539251 | NCBI WGS metagenome assembly OCOJ01 (sample SAMN01911457, study PRJEB22624) | soil metagenome | biome: Soil | place: Malaysia | collected 2012-04-30 | depth RA_metagenome m
TGACCCCCGCCACAATCGTGATCAGCACATAACTTCCGAGCAACCGCCACAACCCACGAAATGTGTGCCGGAACGCGGCACGAATCGACTTTCGCACCGCATTCTGATCGTTCAACACTACGTCCGCCTCGGCGAGGTCGAACCAGATGCGCAGCACCGTCACGACCAGAAAAATAATCGCCAGCGTCATCACCCCCACCTCAAACGGCAGCAGCTCGTTCGTGCTGTCTCCTGCTTTCTTCACCAGCGCTGCATGAATGCTGAACAGCACACCGGACACAATTCCCATCACAATCACGGCCACAATCAGCAGCCGGACAAATCGCCACAGATTTCTGCCGCATGCGCGAAAGAACTCGTCGCGGGGCAGCCGGTAATTCGATGCATATCCTTGAAACACGCCCGGCAAGAACAGCGCCGTCAATAGCGAAAACAAGATCGCAAAACCGAACGCCGACCCGCTCGACGCCGATGTCGGGCCAAATTCCGGCCGCGACAGCATCTCGATGAACGGCGCCAGCTGAAAGCCTTGCACCAGGCCATTTGAAAACAAACTGTGGTCCAGTACCACCTCCGCCTGGTTGCGAAATGCCGCCGTGCCCAACCACGCCAGCGTCAGGTTCAGCAGCCAGAACCAGAAGATGTAGCGCTTGTTGTGCCTCACCATGCCCCAGCCGCGGCTCAACAGACCCTTGTTTTCTGCCATGCGTCTCTACCTTTCGCGGGTTGTGTGAAGCGGGCACTCCTGCCCGCTTGTTTTGACGCGGAGCAGACAAGTGAGAAAAAATGCCTGCTCCACACCTGCCCTGCTACACTGCCCACCACGCCAGAAACTGCCCAAACCACTGCGTCAGAAACAGGAAGTAGTTCGTCACCTTGCGCGCCGGCTTGCCGTTTGGCTCAGCCGTCCGGCTGTCATTGAACTTGTTGCGGTCAATCCAGATCTTGTGATCAGGATCGATCTCCGCCCACACCACCTTCGCCTTCTTGAAGTAAGTGAACTTGGTCCAGCGGCTCACGCCGTCCCAGCGCTCGCGGACTTTTTCTCCGTCGTCGAATTTAATTTCGACCTCAACCGGCATGACGAAGTCTTCCTTGCGGTGCAGCCACACGGTCGACTGATAGGTGACGTTCTTATCTTCTTTTTTCTTACCGAATCCTTGCTTCTGCTCGTACCAGTCCACTGGAAAGGATGAGACCCGCAGCACTTGATAGTCCATCACCTGCGATCCGTAAATGGCCTGATAGAAGTACCAGCGAAGGTCTTTGCCGGAAACCTCTTCAATCGTCTTGAGGAAATCTTCTTTCGTGGGATGCGTAAACCGATACTTCATGAAGTAGACATGCATCGCCTTCGCCATTGTGTCTTCGCCGATGATGCCTTCGAGCGTGAGCAGTACGCTCGCGGTCTTGCCGTAGGTGATGGCGCCGTAAGCACCATAGTCGTAATAGTCGTACGCCTTCTGCGCGATGGGGTCCATATCGGCCGCACCGACATAGAAGCCGCGCGATACCTCGCGTTCGCCTGCGCGGATGCCCCACCGGTTTTGCCATGAGGTGTCAGGTCCGAAGATCGAATCCAGTACCTTGACCTGTGTGTATTCGTTGATGCCTTCATCCATCCAGGCATCCTCGAATTCGTTGGTGGCCACCATGCCATACCAGTACTGATGGCCGAATTCGTGTTCGACGGTTTCTTCCGGCCCGAATGGGGTGTTCTCCAGCGCCCACCAAGGCGTGCCTCCGGTGATGAACGTGGGATACTCCATGCCGCCCGCCGCCGAATCCGGCTCGGGATCGACCAGCGTGATCGTCTTATACGGATAGGGCCCGTAAAACCGCTCAAAGCGATCCAGCGTCTGCCGCAGAATTCTTTCGTGCCGCTCCACTTGCCGCCAATGCGCCGGCTGCATCAGGAGCCGCATCTTCACCGGCCCCATCTGCGCCTGGTACACGCTCTCTTGCACCTTGAACCGCGGACTCGCCGTCCAGGCGAAGTCGTGGATGTCGTCGCCATGGTAGGTGAAAGTCTGAGTGCCGTCGGAATTCTGCACGTGGTTGACTTCCAGTCCACTCGCACCCACGACTTCATTCTTGGGCACTGTCAGCTTTACGTCATAGACGCCGAAATCAGCGAAGAACTCCGACGTGGCGTGGTACTGATGGCAGTTCCAGGCTCCATGCCACCACACCCCGACCTTCGGAAACCACTGCCCGCCCNAGCAGGAAATCGCGTTTCCATCCTGAGCGCGCCTGCGTCTCCGGCATCTGGTCATGAAAGGCGATCTTGAACTGCACGTACGCGCCCGGCGCAATCGGCTTGGGCACGCGCAAGCCAACAACGGTTTTGTCGTCTTTGTTGCCGTCATCCGGCGCCATGTACTGCAAATCCTTGGTCAGATCGCCTTGCCCGACGACCTCAATACTTTTGATCTCCTCCGACCCGTTTTGCTTGTCTTCCCACTTGGCATAGGCCGTGTCTCGGCTGCCGTAGAGTTTGGCTTCGCGCACAAAGGTGGATTTCGGCTGAAACGCGTTCTGGTAAAGATGAAAGGGAAAATGATCGAGCGCCTGCCCCGTCAGATTGTGATAGGTGAGCACTTCGGTGGCGTCGATGGTGTGCTTGACCGCGTCATACTTCGCGTCGATCGCATAGTGCACGACGCGCTCCGATAGCGGCTTATCGGAATTGATGGCTAGCGTGGTGTCGGGGATCGAAAGTCCTTCCGGCGCGGCTGCCCGATCCTTAGCGCTTGTCGTCTGGGGTGCGGCTTTGGCCGGCGCGCTGTGAGCGCTCTTTGTCGAAGCCGGCGCAGTTCCCCCTTGCCGAGCCTCCGCTTTCACTTTTGTATGGTTGAAGGATGTAAGGACCAGCACCCCCGCTACCAGAAAGACAACCAGCCGCATCTTCATCCTGGACCTCGGTTTTCGTTGTGGGATGGAATCATACCCCAGCCGGTCAAGACCGGCCGATCTCATGCAACGAACTACGCAGCCAAGCCCGGAATTGTTCCAGAGAAAACTGCAGGGATGCTCCACCATGAAGACATCGCCTCGGGCGCAACCTTTCACGCTCGGGAGGGTTCATAATCGGGCAGAGGTTGACCCATCATGCGCCCTAGACTTGCAGTCATCTCCTCTGCCTGCCTCGTGATCGCAGCCGCCTTCATTCCAGCAACGGCCCAAACCGTCACCCAGCTCTGCTCGCCTAAGATCACCGCCAATGTTGTGGTCGCGTCTCCACAGCAGCGCGACGCCGCCGGCCAGAAAGCTGAGCCGCCAGTCACCGACAACAACAACTTCTTTGCCTGGCCCGACACGCCGATCGGTGTAATCAAGACCGCCAACGGCTATGAATTCTTCGCCAGCGATGGCGGATTTCACGCCCGCCAGCTCTGGCAAGGACATGTCGTCGGCAACAACAAATGGGGTTCAGTCGTCACCACCCTCGGCACGCTCGACAACCCGCTCGGCTCAGGCGCTCCCCAAGACGTCAGCATTTCCCCGAATCCTGATCCCTCGGTCAATCCCAACTACCCGAGCTACACCTACATGGGCGGAGGCCCAGTTTTTCAAGTTCCCGCGGGAATGACCGGCGCCGGCAACCTGCTGCTGGTCTACCACGGCGAGATTCTCAAGGACCAGCTCTATGCCGTTCTCGGCCTGGCCGCTTCTTCCGACAACGGTCTGCACTGGACCGACCTCGGCGAGATCATCCGCCTGAATCAGGCCTTCGCGCCCGGACTCGACGGCTTCGAGATCGGTGACGGGCCGCTCGTCCTTTCGCCCGATGGCAAGTATTTCTATCTCTACTTTCCCGATTGGATCGCAAACGGCACGCCGCATCCCACAACCAGCACCAACGTCTCGGTAGCGCGCGCCCTGGCCGCATCCGTGCTCGACGCCGCTTTTGGATCATCGCGCCAGCACGCGATTCCCTTCCAGAAGTTCTACAACCACGATTGGCATCTCCAGCCCGGAATCGGCGGAGCCTCCACCGACCTCAATCCGACCTCGCAATGCGCGGGCTATCTCGACATCCACTACAACAGCGCGCTTCGGCGCTATGTGATGATCATTTCCAACGACACGACGTTCGGTTACGCCGAATCCCTCGACGGTCTCAAATGGACCGTGCCCGTCGGACTGGGCACATTCGGGCCGATCGCGGCCTATCCCACTGCGGTCGGGCTGGGTGACGATCCTCACGTGCTGGGCAAGACGTTCTACATCTACTTCACTCACCTGCCCACCGATGGCACGGGATGGACGAACGGCGCCCAGCATCGCCTGACGCTCACCTGCCAGTAGATGTGCCTTCCGCTGGCAGGAGCTATGTGGGGACAGCCGCCCCCTTGAGCCTGCCCTGAGCAAGCGAAGCGCGTCGAAGGGGCTGTCGGGCGGAGTGAAGCTCCGCGGCTGGGCGCGATCTGCCACACCTTTACAAATCCTGACCATAATCGTGCATTCGCTGACAATTCCAGCGGTACGATTGAAGCTGGCTGGTTTTGCGCCCCGGGCCTAGCACTCACGGCGACGCGCCAGCTGGAGGAGCCCATGAAATCCGCTCTGGTTGTGATTCTCTGTCTACCGACTTCAGGTTTAGCGCAGGACGAATCCGCTATCGCTGCCGCCCAATCAGCCTGCGGACCAAAACAAGTCAAATTCGATGCCAAGCAGGACTCCAGCCAGCATCCCACGCCTCAGCCGGACCCCGACAAGGCGCTGGTGTATGTGATCGAGGATCTTGGCGAATGCCTGGATTGCTATGCCCGCTATACTCTCTACGACATCGCCTCGGACGTCTCCGGAGCCGTCACCAAGGTTGGAATCGACGGCTCGTGGATCGGCGCCAACAAGGCCAATTCTTACCTCTTCTTCTCGACCACGCCCGGCGAGCATCATTTGTGCGCCAATTGGCAGTCCAGCCTGGAAGACCGCGCCCATGCCTTTGCCCTCTTCGGCTTCACCGCCGAAGCTGGAAAAACGTACTACTTTCGCCTTCGCCTGTTCCCCGGCTACGCCGCGTTTTCCTTCGACCTCGGCATGGTCAACAACGATGAAGGCAAATTTCTCGTCGCCTCTTCCCCGTACAGCGTCTCGCATGCAAAGAAATAGAAGTTGGCTCGCCCGGGGGCATCCCTGATCCGATCTCCAACTATCATAGGAGTAGCTAGCTTCGCGCCTCAGAGAGGCTTTCTGGCCGGTGTGAGGCTCAGCCTGGAGGAAACCATGAAGACCGCTCTCATCCTGATCCTCTTCGCCGCTTCCGCCTTTGCCCAGCAAGCCCCCGTGCCAGTCCCGGCCGCATGCGGTCCTCTCGAGGTCAAATTCGACACCGAGACCTCGAATGCCCAACCGCCGGCTCAACCCGATCCCGGCAAGGCTCTCGTCTTCGTCGCCGAGGACTTCCCACCTGTCCCTGGGCAGATCGGCGGCCCGACCATCCGCATCGGTCTCGATGACGCTTGGATGGGAGCAACTCACGGCAGCTCCTTTATTTTTTTCTCAGTCGACCCCGGCGAGCATCACCTGTGCGTCAAGTGGCAGTCGCACCTGTCGTGGTTCTCGAAGCTGGCTTCTTTCGCGCATCTTACCGCCGAGGCCGGCAAGACCTACTACTTCCGCACGCGCATCACCGATTCCAAGCAGTGGGGCAGCATTTATCTCGATCTCGATCCCGTCGATCCAGACCAAGGTCAGTATCTTGTCGCTTCGTCTCGGCTCAGTGTTTCGCACGCGAAGAAATGAGGGCGCGTTGACAGTGACAGTCAGTCCGCCGAAAAGTTCGTCAGCGTCAGCCTGAGCGAAGCTTGAGGCGATTGCGCGGCCCGTTCGACAACTTCGCTTCGCTCAGTTGCTCAGGGCAGGCTAAGAGCCGAGCCGCGCGCCGAAATCCCGAGCGGAGCGAGGGACCCTCGGGCGGAGCGAAAGCATGCCCTGAGCGACCCTGAGCGCAGCGAGGGGGACTCGAATGGGGATCTTGCGTGCGTCGCATCGGGGCTGAGTAACAAGGAAGCACCACAAACCCTCCCGCCGCTTGACCCTCGCCCGCGCCCGGCGCACAATCTCCTTCGCGGACTTGCCGGTTTTTCTTCGCGAACGGTGCGGGCCTTCGCGGATTCTGCGGTTGCTGTTTTTGGCTTGCGCCGCGACCACTGCTTCTGCAGTTCGCCCGCACCAGGAGGCGCTTTATGCAGCGCGTACAGCAAGGAGACTTGAGCCTTTTGCAGCATCCCGCTTCGCAGGAACTGTTGCATTCGAAGATTCCCGCCCGTCTCGCCTACGTCTGGACCGACGGCACGCCTCGCGTCATTCCCATTTGGTTTCACTGGAACGGACGCGAGATCGTCATGGCGACTCCGCCCAAAGCTCCTAAGCTGAAAGCCCTTCAGAAGAACCCGAAAGTTTCGCTCACCATCGACGATAATACGTTCCCTCACAAGGTGCTTTTAATTCGCGGCACGGCGCGCATGGAAACGGTCGAAGGAGTTGTTCCCGAATACGCCGCCGCCGCCGACCGCTATTTCCCGCCCGAATTAGCCAAGGCCTGGCTCGACCAGCTCCGGTCTCTGATCTCTTCGATGGTGCGCATCACTATTACGCCAGAATGGGTTGGCCTGCTCGACTTTCAGGTCCGCTTCCCCAGCGCGCTCACCTGACTCGTTGCCCGTCACTGGACGCGGCGGGACCAACTTCGCTCGTCGGATTGAAAACAGAGCGGCCCGGCACTGTGTCCTTCCCCGCTTGCGCAATTCCCTCCCCGCCGACGATACTGGGAATGTTTTCTTACAACTTTCCAAACCTGAAATCTCCTGAGCCATGATGAAAACGACAATCTCCCTCTCTGCCCCTGCTGAACTGGAAACCGAGGCCCTCGTTGCTGTCGTCCTCGACCACGCCGAACCTGCGCCGAACGAAAAAGAAAAAGACAAGNAAGCCGCAACTGAAAGTGGCCACCGCCGATCCGGCCGTGCAGGCGGTCGCGGCTGATCTGCTCGCGAGCGGCGAGGTCACGGGCAAATCCTTGGAGACCAACCTGCTGCACAAGCCCACGGGACTGAAAGCCAAGCGGCTTCTGCTCATCAGCGGAGGCGCGGCGAAGAAGTTCGCTAGCTATGATTTGCGCCGCGTCGCGGGAACCGCCGTGCGCACGCTGAAATCGCGTGGAATCCGCGGCTTGGCGTTCATCGCTCCCTCGAACATTCCTGCCGAAGAAGCCACGCGCGCCATCGTCGAAGGCGCCACGATCGGCGATTTCGATCCTGACTACTACCGCAGCGACCGCAAGGATCAGAAAATTGATGAACTTACCGTGGTCGCATCCGGCGACAAGTCCGCGCTCGAAAAAGCCGCCAGTGATTCCCAGATTGTCGGGGNNNNTCACGCGCGATCTGGTGAATGAGCCTTCGAACCGCATGACGCCCACGATTCTGGCCGAGCGCGCCAGGAAGATGTCGCAGGAAGTTGGTTTGCAATGTGAAGTCTACGGTCCCGACAAGATCAAAGAAATGAAGATGGGCGCGTTCTGGAGCGTCGCGCAAGGTTCCGACGAACCGCCTGCGCTCATCGTCATGAAATATGAACCTGCGGGCGCGCCCGAGAAGCCTGTCTTGGGCCTGGTAGGCAAAGGGATTACGTTCGACACGGGCGGCATCTCGATCAAGCCTGCCGACGGCATGGAAAAGATGAAATACGACATGGCCGGCGGCGCGACCATGATCGGCGCCATGCGCGCCATCGCGCTGCTGAAGCCGAAGGTGAAGGTGATCGGCATCGTCTGCGCCACGGAAAACATGCCCTCGGGCAAAGCCCAGAAGCCGGGCGACGTGCAGATCGCCATGTCGGGCAAGTCGATTGAAATCATCAACACCGACGCCGAAGGACGCCTGGTGCTCGCCGACGGCCTGCACTATGCGAAGCAACTCGGATGCACGCATCTCGTGGATGCGGCTACCCTCACCGGTGCGGTGGTGGTCGCGCTCGGTTATTCCAACGCGGGAATTTTCGCCAACGACGACGCCATGTATGAACGTTTTCACAAAGCGAACGAGAAAGCGGGCGAGAAAATGTGGCGCATGCCGCTCGACGACGAATACAAAGAGCAGATTCGTTCTTCCATTGCCGACATCATGAACACTGGCGGACGCTGGGGTGGCGCCATCACTGCGGCGATGTTCCTGAAAGAATTCGCCGAAGACACTCCGTGGATTCACCTCGACATCGCCGGCACCGCCTGGATGGAAGAGCAGAAGCCCTGGATCGCCAAGGGACCTTCAGGCATCGCGCTGCGCAGCCTGGTGGAATTCGTGAGGAGCTTTGGGTAAGGCCCGGGCTCAGGGGTCAGCTGGCAGTGGTCAGTGGCCGGTTGCCAGCAATGTACGAGTCAAATTCCCCACCCTGTCGAAAGTGCGCGACAAGGGCGGGGTACCCCCAGGACGACGCCGGCTCCAACGGAGTTTCTTCGAGCCCGCTCCTAGAACAGCCGGCCGATGGAGAAGTTCAGGCGGCTTTGGCCGGTGGGGCTGACGCTGCCGGCGAGTGCGACGGGACCAATGAAGGTCTCGGCGATCACACCGAGGTTGATTGTTCCCCGGACAACGACTGCATTCGAATCGGAAACGGTAGTCCCAGGCGAAATCGACCCTCCCCAGGCGCTGCCGGCTTCGTACCATCCGCCCCAATAAATCTTCTTGCCAACCAGTTGCGGCAAGCGGCCAAGTTCTCTGCGAAATCCCAGCGATGAGTAGGCGTAGTGGTTGCCGAGGAACTCTTGCGGCAGGTAGGCGCCGAGGCGGAAAGGACCGCCAAGCGCGAAAATCTGGAGGGGGCCAGCAGCACCGCGAAACGTCGTGCCACCGGAAGCCGTAAAGAATACCGATGTCTTCGAGCCGCTGGGTACGAACGTGGAAGTCTGCACATCAAGTTGATCGATCGGGTGCAAGAGCCCGGGACTCTGGAAGACGCGCGAAAGATTCGCGATAAGACGCAAGCCTCTGCTGGGAACGGCGGGACTGTCCTGGCCGTCCCAGACGTAGCGGGCGTGGAGTTCGCCGGTGCTGCCTTTCACGACAGGCAGGCCGGCGCTGCCCACGAGCGGGTCGAGTTTGCCTTCAAAGATTTCGTAGCCGAAGCGGAATTCGCTGCGGCGTCCGGAGTCGTAGCCGAGATCGAAGCCACCTCCGGCACGTTCGTCACCGAACACGGCGACGCGGGTCTGGCCGGTGAAGGCGTTGCGGGCGGATTTCGAGGCAAAGGCGTAGGGCGCGGCAAAGATGTGCGATGTCCCAAGCGGCTGATAGAACTCGGTCGCGGCCAGATTGCTGGAGCCGAGCAGTAGATCGTTGCGCCACTCGCCGCCGTGATGCCCGACGTCCATGAAAGTGACGCGGGCGCCGGCCGAGAAGTCGAAGGCGGCCACGCCCGAACCGTCGACATTGACAGCAAAGTCGACGAAGGGAGGACCGTAAGTTTTCTCGTGGGCGGTGACGTGCAGGCCGGGAACTCCGTTTTGCATGAAGCCTTCGTAGCCAAGGCGATCAAACTGGCCTTCGCCGGCAATTCGGGTCAGGCGCTGGTCGAGTTTGTCGAGATCCACCGGCCCCTGCACAGTCTTTTGTAGTCGTGACGCGAGGCGGCGCTGCAGATCGCCGGTGACACCGGTGACTTCCAGAACATCGACCGACTTCTGCGCGACGCGCTTGCGGGACTTGCGTTGCGCGAGATATTGCTGCCAGTCGGCGTCGGACAATGCAAAGGGACGCAGCACGGCGGCTTTGCGGGCGGCACCTTGATAGCCGAGGCGAATGATCTGTTCAGCGCTGTAATAGTCGCTACGGGTATAGCTGCCAAGATCGGGCGCGATGACGATGTCGGCTTCGCGCAAGGAGCGGCGATCGTTATCGATGGTCATGACATCGACGGTTTGCTCGAGCACGCCACTGAGCGTCTGCAACTGTTCGCGGCCGCCGAGCGGAGTGCCAATGTCCACTGCGATCACAATATCGGCATTCATCAGGCGAGCAACCCCAGTGGGAATGTTCTCAACGAGGCCGCCATCGGCGAGAACCTTACCGTTCAACTCGACGGGAGTGAAGACGCCGGGAATGGCTCCCGTGGCCTGAATCGCCTGAGCGAGAGGTCCGTCTTTGAGCACGACGGGCTTGCCTTCGAGCATGTCGGTGGCGACGCAACGGAAGGGAATGGGGAGATCGTCGAAGCTGGCGAGGGTGGAGTAAGGGAAGGCGATGCGGTCGGCGAGCAGCCCGATGCCGTGACGGGGATTGAATCCGTTGGGGCCGCTGAGTCCGTGCCTCAGACCGAGTTCGGCGCCGGCCTGGAAGTCGCGCCGATCCTGCTTGCGGCGGTAGGACAGCTGGTCGTAGCTGGGCTCGTTGAGCAGGGCTTCGTCCCAATCGACGGTTTCGACGAACTGGCGCATCTCCGCAGGAGACATGCCGGTGGCGTACATGGCCCCGACGATGCCACCCATGCTGGTGCCGGCGACGGCATCGACCGGGATGCGATTCTCTTCCATCCATTGCAAGACGCCGATGTGGGCGAGGCCGCGTGCGCCTCCACCGCTGAGGGCAAGCCCGATGCGGGGGCGCTGTTCAGAGGCAGGCTCGGACGCGGCATCCTGTAAGGCAGCCCGGGCCTGAGGAGAGGGCGGTGGAGATTCTTTCTGCGCGGGCTCTTCCTGAGCTCGGGCGACGGAGGCTAGGACAACGGCAGCCAGAGAAATCAGGACGATCGCAGCGCGACACGCGGCAGAGATCATCGTGTGCTCCTGAAACGCGGAAGCGACATGACCGCTTCTTGCGAAGTTTGCGGCGAGACAAGAAGGTTAACAGGTTTCGAGCGTGGGATTGCTCTTTGTGGCGCCAGCGCCTGGATGAGTTCTACATGATGGGTGGGACGGTGATGCCCAGAATGGCCAAAGTTCGAATCAGTTCGCGGCGGACGACGGCGACAGTGGCGAGTAGAAATTGCTTTCGCGACTCATCCGGCTCGGTGAGGATGGGATAGCGATGGTAGAAAGTATTGAAAAGTTGCGCTAGCTGGAAAAGGTGTTTGGCAAGGTATGCGGGCTCGGTGGTGGCGACGCACTGGTCGACGACGTAGGAAGTTTTGGAGGCGGTGAGCCAGAGCTCCCAGATTTCGTTGGCCGATTCGCCGGTGAAGTACTTTGCCAGATCCTCGGGTGAGATCTTGCGCGCAACGTCTCCACAGAAAGTCTCAGGATCGACGCCGGCTTTCTTGAAGATGCTGGTGCCGCGCACGACCGCGTATTGCGCATAGGGGCCAGTCTCGCCTTCGAAACTGAGGGCGTCCTTGAAATCGAAAGCAATCACGGATTGTTTGGTGTACTTCAGCATGAAATAGCGCAGCGCACCGATGGCGATCTGCGTGGCGATCTGCGAGCGCTCGGAGTCGGCAAGTTGGGCGTGGCGCGAGTCGACTTCCTTCTTGGCTGAGGCGATGAGCTGGTCGAGCAGGTCGTCGGCTTTGACCCCGAATCCCTTGCGGCCGCTGACCTCGATGTACGCGTGCGTCTTGTCTTCTTCGCTGAGCGTATAACCCAGTTCGGCGGCGCAGCGCGGGGTCAGCGCGACCATCTCGTACGAAAAGTGCGTGTAGTGGTCGGCGGCTTCGTCGTGGCCGAGCCCGCGGAGGGCTTCGATGACGGTGCTCTGGGCTTCAGACTGGCGGGCATCGATGACGTTGTAGATTTCGGTGACGCCGCCGAAGTGGGGATGGTCTTGCTCGCCGTCGGTGGTCGAGATCCAGCAGTCGTGGGAGTTCGGATAGCGATAGAACTTACGGTAGCCGAAGTCGCGGCCGAGGAGTCCGAACTTCCACATATGGTAGGCGATGTCTTTGCCGACGTAGCCGACGGTGCCGTTGGAGCGGACGATGACTTTCTGGTCTTCCTCGGAAATTGCTCCGGCTGTCTCGTTCGCGGGCGAGGGCGCCCGCGCTACACCCGCGCGACGCATCACCCAGCAGCCTTTGTTCTTGCCGTCGGTTTCGTAGAAGAGCACGCCTTGCTCTCTTAGCTTGGTGAAGGCTGCGTCCCAGAAATGCAAGTGCAGGATTTCGCTCTCTCGCGGAAGGAAGTCGTATTCGATGTCAAGGCGATCCATGGTCTCGAGGTGGCGGCGCAGGACCGCGGTCGAGATCAGGTCCGCGATCGCGGCGCTCTCGTTGTTTCCTTCCTCGATGGCGTGAAGCGTTTGCGCGCGGGCCTGCAGGTTTTGCTTGTCCTGCTCGTACCACTGCGAGACACGGGCGTAGAGATCCCAGCAGTAGTAGTCGAAGCGGGGCTGGCGGATGAGGGCCTCGATCTCGGCGCGAGATTTCCTTTCGAGATGCCGGAATCCGACGACCACGTCGGCGACCTGGACGCCAGTGTTGTCGATGTAGTTCTGAACATCGACTTCCCGTCCGGCGTAGCGCAGCAGGCGGACGAAGGTATCGCCCAGAACAGCGTTGCGCAGGTGTCCGATGTGGGCGGCCTTGTTGGGATTGATGCTGGAGTGCTCGACCAGAATCTTGCCGGGCGGGGTGAGGGCCTGGGGTTTTTCGTCGGCAGCGAGAGCTGACCCCAGGGCTGCGCGATCAACGCGGGCATTAATGTACCCGGCGCCGGCAACTTCCACCTTGTCGAAGCCTTTGACCGGGCCGATCCCATTGACAATCTCCTCTGCGATTTTGCGTGGTGCTTTGCGTAGTCTT
>OCOJ01033031.1_pt4 | contig 12735 bp, 10 predicted proteins | sample 1539251 | NCBI WGS metagenome assembly OCOJ01 (sample SAMN01911457, study PRJEB22624) | soil metagenome | biome: Soil | place: Malaysia | collected 2012-04-30 | depth RA_metagenome m
GGACATGACGGGGCGGGATTTGCGCGTGGTGGCAAAGAAATAGATGGAGCGGGAGCCCCAGGAGCGATTTGCGAGTGCGATCCGTTGAGGCCCTTCGGGGCGCAAACGGCACGCCCCTGAGGGTGACAGGCAACAGAAGTAAGTGGCGGAAGAAGAGCGGCTTGAGCATGGGATCGGCTGAGGTCCTTCGGCCCAGAAACCGGGCCTCAGGATGACAGAGAGTGTGCGGTGGCGTAATGGAACAAAGCTACTTCGTCTACATCATGAGGAACAGTTCCAAGTTGCTCTATACGGGTGTGACGAATGATGTCGAGGCAAGAGTTTTTCAACACAAGTCAAAGCTCATACCGGGATTCACGCAGAAATACAATCTCTACAAGTTGGTGTACTTCGAGAAGTTTGGGGATATTCGGAAAGCAATTCGCCGAGAGAAGCAAATCAAGGGCTGGCTGCGATCTAGAAAGGTTGCCCTGATTGAGTCGCTGAATCCTCGCTGGCTCGACTTAGCCGAAGACCATTTCAGAAGCTCGACAAAATTCAAAACCATGTCATCCTGAGGCCGGGTTTTGGCCGAAGGATCTCAACGTATGAATCGAGCACGCAATGTCGTTGAGGTCCCTCGGCACGCCCCTCGGGACGACAAGAGGTAGAGTTGAGTAGGGAGGCTAGAGCGCTCTATGAATGGGAACACTGAGACCATGCTGCGCACCAAACCGCACGAAACGAAACTGGTCATCTGCGTATCGCACCCGTTTACGGAATGGCGGCCGAAGCCGGGGATGGCAGAGGCAATCCGGCACCGCTGGCCGGAGATGCGCGTGCTGCACCTGCCGGACTATACGAAGCTGACGGACGAACTGCCGGACACAGACATCTTTGTGGGTTACTTGCTGAAGCCGGAACAGTTCAAAGCCGCGGCGAAATTGAAATGGATTCACTCCACGACCGCAGGCGTAGCGCAATTGACGTATCCGGAATTGCGCGCATCGGGCGTGCTGGTCACGAATTCCAGCGGGGTGTTTTCCGTGCCTCTGGCGGAACACACCATGGGGTTGATGTTGGCACTGGCGCGGAACTTTCCGGATGCAGTGCGGCATCAGGATCGCGCCCATTGGGGACAGCAGGACATCTGGGATCAGCCGCAGCACTTAACCGAGTTAGCTGGGCAAGTGCTCCTGATCGTGGGATTCGGTTCGATCGGACAAGCTCTGGCGCGGCGGGCCAGAGCATTCGACATGCGCGTCTGGGGAGTCTCTCGTTCCGGCGAAGGAGACAGGACGCTAGCGGAACGGATCGTGCCGGTGAGCGAATTGCGCGAGGTGCTACCCCATGCGGATTATGTGGTGATCGCCGCGCCGGAAACGCCCGAAACAAAGCAACTGATCGGGGCGGCGGAACTGGCACGGATGAAGCCCAGCGCACGCGTGGTGAATGTAGCGCGAGGAACGCTGCTTGACGAGGCCGCGTTGGTGCGTGCGCTGCAAGAGGACCGGCTCAGAGGAGCAGCGCTCGACGTGATGGAAACGGAACCACTGCCCGTGGAGAGTCCGCTGTGGGAGGCACCCCGATTGTTCATTACGCCGCACATCAGCGCGATCAGTGACCGGTTGTGGGCCCGGCAGACGGAATTACTGGTGGACCTGCTGGAGCGCTGGTTTGCGGGCGGCGAGATGTACAACCGCGTGGATTTGGTGCGAGGGTATTGAGTAGGCGAGTGAAAGAGTGAAAGAGGATAAGACTGAGAGGCGTCCCATCACTCTTACACTTCTGCACTCTTATGCTTTCCAACTTTTTACTCTCACGGGCTGAAGCCCACTCCTCCGCACGCGGTAATGTCGGAGCTGAAGCTCCGACCCCCCTAAATAGCGATTGACATCAGTCGCCGACGCCACCCTTGGGGGCGGTGTAGCCTTCGCGGGCATAAACGACCCATTTGAGTTTTTTGCCTTTCTGGTCGGTCACGGTGAGCGGACCGCCATCTGGTGCGACGAGTTCGACTTTGATTTTGCGGTACTTCCCGTCGGGAGTGCGGTTGGTGGGACTGTACGTGATGCTGTATTGGTGGCGGAGGAATTCCGTCACGTCGCGCATGACGCTGGGAAGTTCGCCGTCGAATTGAGGGAACCAGGCAAAGCCGCCGGTCATTTGGGCAAAGGTCTTCATTTGGTTTTCCGCTTGAAGGTAATTCAGTTCGCGCATGCCGCCGAGCCTTCCCTGCAACTCCAGCCAATTCAGGAGAGGCTTGTCCACGCCGACGCAAAAAACCGTGACGTCCGTGCCGCGGAGCTGCTTCAAGGTTTGATCGAGAGTGTGTTTGGAGAAAGTGTCCACGCCGCTGGCCAAGAGCAGAACGGACTTCTTGCCCTTGACATCCTTGAGGCGGTCGACAGTATCGAGCAAGGCGTCAAAGACGTTGGACTCGCTGAAACCGGGAAAATACAAGCTGTAGAGTGCCTGGCGCACTTCGTTCTTGTCCTGCGTGAAATCCACCTCGGTGCGAGGTCTCATGTCAAACGTGACCAGGGCGACCCAGTCTTTTTGCTTGAGATTGGGGAAGAGCGCGTCGGCCCAATATTTGGCTTGATAGGCGAACCAGCCGTACCAGCGGGCGCTGAATTCCATCAAGATAACCATGGTGATCGGAGCATCCGTGGGCCCGAAATTGGTGATGGTCTGGGGCTGGCCATCTTCAAGAATGCGGAAATTCTCTTTCTTGAGGCCGGTGAGGAGGTCGCCGTGCTGGGTGGTGGCGATGACGTCGAGAGTCACGACGGGAACTTCCACGGCAATCGTGACGCCGGACTCCTGGGGCTTTTGCTGGGAAGGAGGGGGATTCGAGGGAGCGGGCGGCGGAGTGGGCTGCTGTGTCGGGGGAGTGCCCTGCGGGCCGGGCGGCGCTTGTGCCGGAGCGGGCACGGAGAAAAGCAAGCCCAGTACGGCGGTACCGAGAAGTTTCACAAAAGCAATTCCAGAACGCGATTTCATTCGCAACTCCCAGGTCTTTCCAACTAAGATGCCGGAAACGCCCCCATTGTCGTTCGCCCCGGGATTTGGCGCGGGTGCAAATTGGGCACGGCGCCGCAGTCCCCCCACCAGGACGGTCAAAACTGCATGTTAGTATGGAATTTAGCTGGTGCAAAACGGAAACAGCGGGGGAGGACGCCTTGTTGAACGGGAAGCGTGTAGGCTTCTGGATCCTGTGGGCCGGGGCCATCTGCGGGTGGGGAGGCGCGCCGGTGAGAGCACAGATCCGCCAGGGTCCGCCCGCGATGGGGATCCCACAAAACCCGTCGTTGGTGGGCGATACCTCAGCCCTGGCGCTGGAAGCCCAGGATTGGCTAGTCGAACTGGTCAAAATCAACACGACGAACCCGCCAGGAAATGAGCAGGCTGCCGCCAAATACATCGCGGGGATTCTGACGAGGGAAGGGGTTACGCCGGAACTGCTGGAGGTGGCGCCGGGGCGAAGCGCCGTGGTGGCGCGCTTGCGGAATAGCGTGGTGCCAGACCCGTCGAAGGCGCTGCTGCTGGTGGCGCACATGGACGTGGTGGGGGTGGACCGGAGCAAGTGGAGCGTGGATCCCTTCGGAGGAGTGATCAAAGACGGTTACCTCTATGGCCGCGGCTCGATTGACGACAAGGGCATGCTGGCAGCGAACCTGGCGGCGTTCGTTGCGCTGAAGCGCGGCAACGTACATCTGAATCGCGACGTGATCTTCCTGGCGACGACGGATGAAGAGGAGTTTGGGGAAGCCAGCCTGAAAATCCTGATCGCGAAATACTGGGACAAACTTGCCGCGGGCTTCGCGCTAAATGAAGGCGGCAGGGTGGTGGTGAAAAACGGCAAGGTGCAATACGTGGGACTGCAAATTGCGGAAAAAGTTTCGGTGAATATAGCGGTGACCGCGACCGGGAAAGGTGGACACTCTTCCCGACCTTCCAAGGACAACCCCGTAGTTCACCTGGCAGCGGCAGTGGACAAGATCGGGAACTATACGACGCCGGTGCGACTGACCTCGGTGGTGCGGCGCTATTTCGAGGGCCTGTCAGCGATCGAAGATGACGAAACCGCTAAGTGGCTTCGCGTGGTCGATACACCGGACCGCGGAGAACATGCGCAGCGCGTGCTCTCTGACATGAATCCGACGTGGAATTCGATGATGCGAGACACGATTGCGCCGACGATGCTGCAGGCAGGCGTGCGCGCCAACGTGATCCCTTCGGAAGCGAAGGCGGTGATCAACGTGCGGCTTCTCCCGGGAGACACCATCGATGTGCTGGTGAACGATCTGAAGAAACTGGTGAACGATCCGCTGGTGAAGCTGGAAGTCATGCCGGACGGGGGGCTGGCGGCGCCGAATTCCTCGATGGAGACAGGATTCTACACGCTCATAACGAAGGTGTGCGCAAAGGAATTCGGAGGCGCACCGGTGCTGCCGTATCTCTCGACCGGAGCGACGGACTCTGCGCAACTCCGTCTGCATAACGTGCAAGCCTACGGGTTGAGACCCTTTCCGCTGACGGACGAAGAAGAAGGCCGAGTGCACGGAGACGATGAGCGGCTGCCGCTGGCCTCGTTTGCCAAGGGCGTGGACCTGATCACGCGAATCGTGGCGGAGTTTTCGGTCCCTCAGTAGGCACGGCGTCTGATATATACAGAGAACAGAGGTTCCGATGATTTGGCGCCATTCCAAAATCGTCTGCACTATCGGTCCTGCCACTTGTTCGCCGCGTATGATCCGCAAGCTGTTTGAGGCCGGCATGGACGTGGCACGGCTGAATTTTTCCCACGGAACGCACGAGGAGCATGCGCAAACCATCGCGATGCTGCGGGAAGCGTCCGGCATGCTGAAAAAGCCGCTCGCCATTCTGGCGGATTTGCAGGGTCCGAAGATTCGCACGGGGGCGTTGGCGGGCGGCGGAACCGTGTTGTTGCGGACAGGGCAGAAGTTCGTGATCACCACCGCAAAAGTGCTAGGCGATTCGACGCGCGTGAGTACGACCTTTCATCCGCTGCCAAGGGAAGTGAAGGCCGGAGATCGCGTCCTGCTGAGCGACGGTTTGATTGAACTGCGCGTGGACAAAACGACGAACAGGGAAGTGATCTGCCAGGTGGAGAACGGCGGAGTGCTCGGGGAAAACAAAGGGATCAACCTGCCGGGAGTGAAGTTGCACGTGCCGGCCTTGACGCCAAAGGACCGCGTGGATCTGCGTTTCGCGCTGAAACAGGGCGTGAACTATATCGGGGTGAGCTTTGTGAGGCGGGCCGAAGACGTGACGCTCGCGAAGAAGCTGGTGCGGCGCGCGGGAGCGACGACACCGATCATCGCCAAGCTGGAAAAGCCGGAAGCGATCGAGAATCTGGATGAGATTCTGCAGGTGTCCGACGGTGTAATGGTGGCACGTGGGGATTTGGGTGTGGAGATGAGTCCGGAGCGCGTGCCAGTGGTGCAGAAAAGCATAATCGCGCGAGCCCGGGAGTTCCGGCTCCCGGTGATCACCGCGACGCAGATGCTGGAATCGATGACGGAGCATCCGCGACCCACGCGCGCCGAGGCTTCCGACGTGGCCAATGCAATTTTTGACGGCACGGACGCGGTAATGCTGAGCGCGGAAACGGCGACGGGGAAGTACCCGGTGGAAGCCGTGGCAATGATGGCGCGAATCATTGAGGAAGCGGAAGCAAGTATTCACGAATTCCCGCGGCCTGCGATGCAGGAAAAGCTGAAGGTGCCCGAGACCGTGGCGGAACTGGCGTGCCACGCGTCGCGGGAACTGCACATGAAGCTGATCGCGGTGTTCACGCACAGCGGATTCACGGCGCGGCTGGTGTCGCGCTACCGGCCACTGGTGCCGATCATCGCGTTTTCCCCAGAGCAGGAGACGAGGCGCCGGATGGCGCTGTATTGGGGAGTGACCGCGCAGAGGATCGAGGACATCAAGAAGATTGACGGGCTGGCGGCGATCGCGGAAAAGCGGCTGATCGAAGAACGGCTGGTGCGTAAGGGCGATGTGATCGGAATTGTCGCGGGGACGCCCATGGGAATACGGGGCACCACGAATTTCATGAAGTTCCATGTGATTGGTGGCCTGAAGTAGATGGTCAGCACGACCACACAATCCCGAAAACTACACGGAAGAACTCGATTTTGCGGATGTGCTCATGGCAGAGGAGTTAGACAGATCCTAGGTGCATTGGAGCTTGCATCTGCGGATTCCAAAAGGGTTGTAGGTCCGTTGTTTTGATACAGATCTGTATGTGCGAAGGACAAAGGGGTTGCGGACGCGTTTTTTTGGGTGCGAGAGTCGAAAGAAGTTAGCAACGAAGTCCTGCCTGACGAAGACCAAAATGAAAATAGAAAAGGCCGGGAACAAGTCCCGGCCCCAGAAACAGGCGACCGAAGAGGGGTAAGAACTTCGGCCGCGATAATCTGTAGAGTAATAATACCAGTTAATAATATGCTGTCAAGGGGAATTTGTGAGTTCCTTCGAGCTCGGCTTGCCGTGGCAGTGGCGGGTTTCGGTTCCAGGCATCGTCAACTCTTGTTTTTTTGGATGACTTCCACGGGCATGCGACCGAGCTTTTCGTAGATCTTGCCGCGGCGCCGCAAGGGCCACCAGTCATAAAGATAGATTTGCATCGGCCGCCACATCGCGACCCATCCGGCAATGGTAAGACTTTCCCGCACGACCGCAGCCCAGGTGTCGGCCTGATGACCCAACAGTGCCTTGCTGAGAAGCAGACACACCGCTAAGAACAGGAGGCCAATGATAAGACTGGTGCGGCCTTGCTTCAGGAGGCGCTTGAACTCCAAATCCGTAATGCTTGCGCGGTGAGCAAAGTGATTGCGGACGGCTGTCTTGATCAGTTCCTTTGGGTCTTCGACGGGCCATTGCTCCAGGTATACGCGTAAGCGCAGCGGAGCTTCCGCAGGGAACTCCTGGGCCCAGGAAACGATGAATTCGTCCGCATCGTCGTCGAGATCCTTTTCCATGAACGGAGAAGGATCCATGGAATTGAAGAGCTGGCTCATGTCGCGCAGGTTCACACTGATGTAGTGCGGATGCCCACCATTCTTGGTGGCCGATCGTGCGGATAACAAGCTCATCAGACGTCCCTCGCTTTGAAGTCAGTATTCATGGTTGGGGCCAATGACCGCGGAGAAACGTATCGAGCACAGAAAAGAAGCGGTCGGGATCTTCCAGGGAAGGGAAATGGCCGACGCCGTTCATGGTGAAGACCCGGGCATTCGGAAGATATTCGGCCCACTCGCGGGCCGCCTCGAAGGGAAGAAAGTCGGCGGTTCCAAAGACGAATAGGGCGGGGCTGGTGGCGCGCTTGGCATCTTCGCACCAATCCCAATCGCCTTGCGTTTGCATCGCCCGCTGAAACACGGCGGAGACTTTCTCCGGACTTTCGTTCGGGAATTGCGACGGGTTTCCGCGCATCGGCCGCAAGGGATTGCTGCCTTTGCGCACTTCGCGGAGCAGGTCCCACAGTTTTCGCAGCATGTCCGGGCCGGGAGAGGAGCTGGCCTGCAACTCCTGGAGAAATCCGGGGTCTACGGCATTGATGCGATCCGCCATGACGCGGTTCACCGCTTCACTATGCGGAGAGCGGCGAATCGGAGGGCCGCAGACCATCACAAATCGCTGGACGTGTTCGGGAAATTCCATGGCATAGCGAGCCACAACTCCACCGAAATAGGACCAGCCAATCAGGGAGACCTTGGGGAGGCCGAAGTACTTACGGATGGCTTCCAGATCGCGGACGTCGTTCTGGAAGGAAATTCGCTCGAGTGCGACAGCCGTGGATTGGCCGCGGTTGCGGGGATCGTAGAAGATGAGCCGGCGGCCTTCGGCGAGAACGTCGAATTCCTCGGTCCAGGAGACGAGAGGAATGAGAACGGTTTCGCCTTCGCCGAGGGATCGGAAATAAAGGCGGACATCCTGCTCCGCTTCGATGAAACCTTCTTGAGACGGGGACATGCGGATATCGTAAAAGACTGAAAATGGAAAATGGAAGTTCGAAATTGCACGAGAGAGGGCCCGGTCTGGCGTCACCAACAAAGCCAGGGGAACGGGGCGGTTGAGATCCTTCACCCGCTAAAAGCGCGGGTTCAGGATGACGAAAAATAGAAAATGGAAAATAGAAATTAGAACGCATCGCTTTCATTTAGGACGGCGGACAAAATGAAGCGAAGGAAGTGCGCAGAAGAGGGTGGTTAATTGACCCAATTGTCGGGGCCGGAGGGGCGCGTGTCCTTGCTTTTCTTCATATAGACTTCGAATTTTTTGCGGTTGCGCTGATAGCGCCAATCGGCCATCTCGTTGCGCACACGGAAGAGGAAAGAGCCGCGGCGGAGGTAGAGCCAGCCGATGAGCATGCCGCCAAGGTGGCAGAGGTGGCTCACCCTGTCCCCTCCCGCGCCAAGGGTACTGAAGAATTCGATGGCACCCATGACGGCGACGAACGGGCGCATGGGAATCGTGATGGGGAGAGGAAAGAGCCAGATCTGGCGGTCGGGGAAGAGGATCGCGTTGGCGATGAGAATGCCGAAAATAGCGCCAGAAGCGCCAATGGTGGGGATATCCAAGGGATGAACGCCCCAGAGCAGGGGAGCCACTTTGACGAGGATGGTGATGATGCCGGCTCCAACACCACAGAGAAAGAAATAGTTGAGAAAGCGTTTTTTGCCCCAAACCAGTTCGAGTTCGCGGCCAAACATCCACAACATGAGCATGTTGATGAGCAGATGAAACAGCCCGCCGTGAAGAAAGATGTACGTGAAGGGTTGCCACAAACGCAAACCGGGAATGGGACCGAGTGGAACTAAACCGAAGGCGTGATTGAACCAAGAGGTGGCGCCAAGGGGAAGGAAGAGCCCAATCAGCGTCTGGACGAGAAAGACGCCAGTACAGACCAGCGCAAGCATCTTGACGCCCGGCGTAATGAAACTACGCCAATCGAAGCGAACCCGGGGGGCGCCAAAAGACGAACGCATGAGAGCAGTGTAAGGCGAGGGACGGTCCGCCGTCAAAAGGGAGAAAACGAGCGGCACTGTCCCTTTGGTCAGGCTTGCGCGCGCAAATAGGGGAACGGACGGATTTGGAACTGTGGAGCTATTTTGAAACAGTCCGCACTTGCCGTAGAGAACGCCGTGGTGCGCGGTAGTGGAAGGAAGTGAGGAAGCGGGGCGCAAAGGCGGGGTTAAGGTCCAGAAAAAGCGCGAAAGGGGGAAAGGAGAGGCGGAGAGAGCGGAAAGGGGTAGGAGCGGAGGCGAGAATTTTCTAATGATCGGGGGGCCAGGCGATGGAGAAGCAATTGCAGGTCGTGAGCCTGCCCGAGGTGCGTGCCAAGCATGGATGACCTAATCAAGGATTTCTTGCAAGAGAGCCGGGAGAACCTGGATCGCTTGGACCAGGAGTTTGTGAAGCTGGAGAGCGATCCCAGTAACCTGGACTTGCTGAAGAGCATATTCCGAACCATACACACAATCAAAGGGACGTGCGGGTTCCTGGGCTTTACGAAGCTCGAGGCGCTGACGCATGCGGGAGAAAGCCTGCTGTCGCTGTTGCGCGATGGCGAACTCCGTCTGACCGAGGAGTGCACCGACGTCCTTCTGGAAATGGTAGATGCGGTCCGCGGCTATCTCAACGAGATTGAAAAAACCGAAGCCGAAGGTAACGCGGATACGAGCGGGCTGATCGCAAAGCTAAAAAAACTCCAGGAGCAGAACCGGCCAAAAGAATCCGCGCCGCCTTCACCGGGCGCTGCGACGGAAGAAACTCCACCGCGCGCGGCGGCTAAAGAAAAGGAGAAGAAAGAAACAAGCGGCGGGGAAGGGACGGCTGTTCCACCCGCGGACGCCGCGGCACAGGCGGCCCACAAACCGGAAGCCGGAAAGAAGAAAGCCAGACCGGAAGTCCTGCCGGATCGGATTGGCGGCGCTCTGCTTTGCAAGACGGAGGTGCAGCGGGAAGACATTGTGCATTCCCTGGAGATGCAGGACGCGGGCGATGCGCGGCAATTGGGTGAGATTCTGGTTGCCCAGGGAGCTGTCAGCAAACAACGCGTAGAGGACGTTGCGCGGGAGACCCGCGAAACTAAGGCCGAAGATGCCAAAGATGCCACGATTCGGGTGGACGTGAATCTGCTGGAAAAGCAGATGAACCTGGTGAGCGAACTGGTGCTGCTGCGGAACCGGTTGCTGCAACTGGCGGTAGAGAGTAATGAGCGCAATTTGAACGCCACGGTGCACGGCTTGAACTACGTCACTTCGGAACTGCGCAAAAACGTGATGAAGACGCGGATGCAGCCGGTGAGCCAGTTGTTCGACAAGCTGCCGCGGATCGTGCGCGACGTTTCAAAGGACATGGGGAAGAAAGTGCGGCTGGAGACACAAGGCGGCAATACCGAACTCGACAAAACGCTCCTTGAAGCGATCAAAGACCCGGTGACGCACATCTTGCGGAACTCCATTGACCACGGGATAGAAACACCGGAGAACCGGCGAAGCCAGGAGAAGCCGGAAGAGGGCACGGTGCGCGTGCGCGCGTTCCACGAGGGCGGAAATTTCCACCTCGAACTGGCGGATGATGGCGCAGGGATCGACCTCGAGAGGGTGAAGCAAAAGGCGCTGGCGAAGGGCCTGCTCACGACCGGACATGCCGAAAAAATGACGGAGAGCGAGATCCTGAACCTGATCTTTCTGCCGGGGCTCTCAACGGCGGAGAAGGTCACCAACGTGTCCGGACGCGGCGTGGGCATGGACGTGGTGAAGACGAACATCGAGCGCATCGGAGGGCGGGCGAAGCTGGAGAGCGTCCGGCGGAAGGGTACAACGGTGTCGTTGGAAATTCCGTTGACGCTGGCAACCATCCCGGCTCTGACGGTGGTGAGCGGAAATTCCGTGTTCGCGGTACCGCAAGCCGCGCTGGTCGAAATGATCGCGCTGGATGTGGAGGAATCGCAAAAATGCATTGAGTCGATTGACGGCGTGTCGGTGTTCCGGTTCCGCGGTACGGTGCTGCCGCTGATGTCCCTGCGGGAAGAACTGAAGCTGAAGCAGGCCGCCGGGGCCGAGTGCAGCATCGTCAAGCTGGTGGTGGTGCGCACCGAGGGCCGGCAGGTGGCGTTACTGGTGGACGCCATTCGTAATACGGAAGAGATCGTCATCAAGCCTCTGGACAAGCGGTTCAAGAGCATTGCGTTGTACTCCGGCGCGGCAGTGCTGGGAGACGGACGCGTGGCGCTGATTCTGGATATCCCGGCGTTCGTGCGGCGCGCAGGCGTGGTGGTCAATCGGGAGTTGCAGGCAAGCGAAGCTGCCGACGCGAAGCGCACGGAGAAAGTATCCCTGCTTCTGCTGGCGGGCTCGGACGGGGAACGCATGGCGGTCCCGCTGGAATACGTGCAAAGACTGGAAGAGTTTGCGGCAGCGGCAAAGGAGCCGATGGGAGAATTCACGGTGGTGCAGTACCGCAACGAGATCCTGCCGATCGTGCGTCTGGAGGGGCTGCTGCAAGAACGGCGTAAAGCAAAACGCACTCCGGAAGGGCAGAATCCTCCGCCTGTCCAGGAGAAGATCTCCGCGATTGTGGTGCGCCTAGCGGAATCCCGCAACATCATCCTGGAAGTGCACCGCATCCTGGGGATTACGAAAGTGGAAATTGAGAAGCTGACGCCGCCGACCCGGCCGGGAGTGCGGGGATCGATGGTCATACAGGAACGCGTTACGGAATTGCTCGATTTGCCGGGGTTGCTGGCAAAGTCGGAGAGCCTGCAGGCGCCTGTGACGGAGCTTGCGGGCGCGGGAACGGAGCAATGAGATGGCTGCCCATCAGCGATATTCGACGTTTCTTCTGAACGGCATCTGTTTTGGCGTGCCGGTGGAAAAGGTACAGGAGGTCCTGGAGTACCAGGAGATTACGCCGGTGCCGCTCTCGCCCGCGGTTCTGCCGGGAATCATCAACCTGCGCGGGCAAATCCTCACGACCTTCGACCTGAAAGCGAGGCTGAACCTGTCCGCCAATGATACGAACGAGAAAAAGATGATGATGGTGGTACGGACAAGCGAAGGGCCGATGAACCTGGTGGTGGACCGCATTGGACCGGTGTTGGACGTGGACCCGAGTCTGTTCGAAAAGCCGACGGAGACGCTGAAGCCGGCGGTTCGCGCCGTAACCACGCACGTTTGCAAGCTGGAGAAGAATCTGCTGCTGGCGCTGGATACGGAGAAAGTCATTCAATTGCCGGAGGAGGGCGGCGCGACAGGAGAACCGCAATTGCCCGCGCAAAAGGACAAGGGCCCGGCACATTGAGGGGCATTTTTTCTGCTGGCAGGAAGGCCGCCGCGGCCCGTGCCTGAGAAAAACGAGGATTTGAAGGAGTGAAGGAAAAGGAAAACAAAAAACGAAGGTGAAAGTGCGGGCCACATTGGGATTGGAGTCAGGAACGATGCCCGGCCGGCGGCTGCGTTGCGCAGTCGCTTTCTCTTTCAAAGCCAAAGATATCGGGAAGGATTCAACTGCAGCGCGGAGGAAAAACAGGCTCCGGCGCATGGGATTCAAAGTGGCCTGCAACTGGAGACACCATGACTCTCAAGAATAAATTCCGTGTGATGCTGGCCGTTTCTGCTGCCGGGCTGCTGGCCGTGGCCGGGTTTTGGATTCGGGGCCAACATTCCGGCCTGCTCTCGGAAAAGCTAGAAATAACAAAGAGGTTGGTGGAGG